>Ga0207664_10000213_pt1 | contig 43971 bp, 37 predicted proteins | sample LARL83metaG_FD_184349 | JGI IMG/M metagenome (GOLD analysis project Ga0207664, IMG submission 184349) | Corn, switchgrass and miscanthus rhizosphere microbial communities from Kellogg Biological Station, Michigan, USA - LAR L8-3 metaG... | ecosystem: Host-associated > Plants > Roots >...
TGTGTGTGATGGAAGCGTCTGCTCGTCCATTTGCGCGCTTTAGCCGCTGCCTGATCGAACCGTGATGACAACCTTGGAAAGCGGGTTCGAATCTTTTGTAGCAAATTGTCGGCCCACACGTATTCCGAAGAAAGTATGAGAAGCCCCACGAACAGAAAGAGCACTCCCTGCAAAAGCGGGAGAAACAAACCTACTATGCCGCCGACAATGAATCCCCAGCCCAACAGCAACCGGACAACCTTCTTCGCTTTGATTCGCACTGGACTCCCCAATATCGATGAAATTCCCCCGAACTCAATCAAGAAGGTTGCGTTGACCGGGAATCGCAGAGAGCGGAGCTATCGACGCCACCGCAGCGCACGTCAAGATCTTCGAAGTGCCTTGAAGCTAGCGCGTTGAGGGTGGAACTGACACTGTGACATCTGGCAGTCTGGTAGTAGCAAAACAGGCATGCGACGCCTCCGCACAGTCCGTAATAGGCAAAACCACAGTCCTCTGCTCCGAACACTCCTTGCTTCACCATGAAAGGCGAGAAATCCTGCACACCCTGCCGGAATTCGCCTCCCCGTAGAAACCGGCGGCAATGCACCAATCTTGTTCCATTGCAGCAGGGCCGCAGGCGGCGTGCTCTTCAACATGATTCAGTAGACGTGTGCTCCCCTGTAATGGGCGAACAAGCGATGCCTGTCCGCGATTTTTCTCAGCGGAAAAAATTTTGCCTGCTGCGATTCGTGAGGGAACTGCCGACAAAACGTCGCTCTTCCAAGTGAGGAGCAACTTCGATCCCTGCAAATCCGAAGGCACTCACGGAGAACTACATGAAATATACAAAAAGCATCGTCTGCACTCTGCTCTGCCTTGTCGTCTTCTCATCGCTCGGCTTCGCCGCCAGTGCATTGAATAGTCCCAGCGCGGTCGCGGTCGATGCGACGGGGAATCTCTGGGTGGCCAATCAGGGCGCCAACAATATCCTGAAGTTCAACTCGAGTTACGTGCTCCAGCCGAAAGCGACCATCACCGCTGGCATCAACACGCCCACGGGTATCGCGGTTGATGCGTTGGGGAATCTTTGGGTGATTGATTCCGTTGATGGCGAGGTCACCCAATACGTCAAGGGAGTCCAGAACACTGCAGCTACCATCACCAACCGCATCGTCGATCCCACAGGAATTGCCATCGATTGACTCGGAAACATATGGGTCGCCAACGCATTCACCAACGTAACGGTTTACGCCGAGAAATTCCCTTACGCCCCGCAACCCTCCCTGATTCAGACGTTCACACCAGGGACTCCGGTCTACAGCATTGCAATCGTGGGCGGATCGCTCGCATGGGGCACCCTTTCGCAGGCGTCGCTGACGGGCATCGAATCGGAATTAGTCCAGACTCCCAGTTCCCTCGTCGTGCCGAAGAGTAAAACCACGCTGGCCCTTGCCGGCGGCAACAAAGGAGTGGTGTACATGGCCGCCACTGATGGCACCGTCAGTGTCTACACTCCAGCAACAAATGCCACGACCCAGTTCCTGAACCTCGGAGCTGTGCCAGCCGGCATCGCCGTCGACAAAGCGCGGGGACGCGTCTACATATCGAACGGCGCTGCAAACACGATTTCGGTTTACAGCACCGCTGGCGTGTTATTACACACGATTCAATAACTGTGGCTTTTCACTCGAGACTCACTCGGGAGTTGCTACTTTTAAGTGAAGTTATTGCAACCAGCTCGCTCTAATCACGTCGCTCTAAGAAATAAGCAAGGAATCCAGAAAAGCACTTATACGCAAGAGAAGAAGGAGAATCGCTATGAAATTCACAAAAAGCATCGCACGCATCGCCTCCGCTCTGTTCTGTACGTTCGGATTCGCCACGTTCAGCTTCGCCGGGAGTGGGCTAAGTATTCCTCACGGACTCGCCGTCGACTCCGGTGGCAATCTCTGGGTCGCTAACACCGGAGCCAATAACATCCTGAAGTTCAATTCGAGTTATGTCCTGCAGACAAGCGCAACTATCACGGCAGGGCTCAACCTTCCTGTCGGTGTGGCGATCGATCCATCGGGCAATCTGTGGGTCGCCAACTTCGGGTCCAGTAACGGAGGCTCACTCGGCAGCCTCTCGATGTACACCAACGGCAAGCAGAACACCAAGGCCACGATCACCAACGGCATCGTTGGCCCGTATGCGCTCGCCATCGACGGCATGGGTAACATCTGGGTCTCGAACGACGGTAACAACATCACGGTGTATACCATCCCCGGGCCCAATGCTCTGCCGTCTAATCTTATCGGCCCTTTAAGCATCAACCTATATTCGGTGTATGGCATCACGGTGTCGGCTCAAGCGCTGGTTTGGGGATCGCACACAAATGGAACGATTTTTTCTCCACCACAAGTAGCATTGCAGGAAGGCGCACTGCCGGGCTTCGTAGACTCAAACGATACCGGCAATGCCTTGGCTACGGCTTCAAACGGGAATGTCTACATCGGCAACTTTGACGGCAGCGTCAACGTCTTCACGCCGAGCCTGACCACATTCTTCTTCGCCCAACTGGATTTCGTTCCCTATGGCATCGCGATCGACAACGCGCGTGGGCGGGTTTACATCTCGGACACGGTCAACAACTCCATCGCTGTCTACAGCACAACGGGGGTGCTCCTGCAGGTGATCCAGTAACAAAGCCGCGGACGGCCTGTACCGTCCGCGGTCTTTCTTCTCAACAAATGCTCGATCAATGAGGGATCAGTCCCCAAGAAACCGTTCTACAACGCCCTCAATCATCCCCAGCTTGAGAATCCGGATTCTAACTTTTCCCCGCCCACATTCGGCGTCATCAGCGGCACAAGCGCGAACCCGCGCGTGATCCAATTGGCATTGAAACTCGCTTTTAGTTCTCCCGCACGGACTCCTCCGATTTGCAGGTCGACGTATGGGTAGACTGGCAAACGGAACAGGTTCCATTCTGCCGCGCAATCATTACCCTATTTTCCGCAGTGTTTTGTGTGATCGCAGGAAACAGACCATGGTGAGCCAGCTAGAATCACTTCGGTTGAAGGCGGACTTTCTGGCCAGTCTGGATAGACGAGCTGCGGACCTTGTCCTCTCCGCCGCGCGCATCGAGCAGTTCCCCCCGGAAACCCGGATTTTGAACGCGGGCGCACGTGCCAGAAATCTGTTTATGCTTAGCAGCGGGCGCGCCCGATACTACAAAATAACAAAATCCGGCAGCGAAATCACATTGCATATGCTCGCAGTCGGAGACGTCTTCGGTGTCGGTACCTTGTTGAAGAATCCCGCGGGCAACTACATCGGAAGTGCTGAAACTTTGGACGATTGCGAGATTCTCATTTGGGAACACTCAAGGATCCGAGCCTTAGCGACGGCCCATCCGCAGCTCGCCGAGAACGCCTTACGGATTGTTCTGCAGTATCTACAAGCGTATGTCGGGCGACACTCCAATCTTCTCCACTCAAAAGCAGACCAGAGGCTTGCTGTCACCCTGCTCGATCTTGGCCACAGAACCGGGCGCGTTATGCCTCACGGGATCGAGATCGATGCAACCGATGAACATTTAGGTGGCTTAGCCGACATAACTCATTTCACAGCAAGCAGGCTGTTGAACGAGTGGTCACGCGAAGGTGTGATTTCCAAGGCGCGAAACAAGGTGGTGATCCGAGTGCCTGAGGCCCTCAGCGGACGACTCGAGATGAAGGATCGCCTTTCTGATTGTGCGTAAATCGCCGCGACGCTCCGATCTCAGGGCTCCAACTCCAGCGTATCGGTAGTATCTCGTTCGACAGCTTTACGTGTATAGACCAGGGGAAAGTACTTTCCTTCGCTCCACAGCGGCAGCAGGTCGGAGTAGTGCTTACTGCCCGGTTGCCCACTTTGCCCCGGCACATTGATCGCGACCGACTGGTCCCAATCGCTAGTATCGAGAATCTCGCGGTAGCTGGCGCCTCCGGTTTGCTCGAAGGAGGAGTTGTAGTGCGTGGCATTCACCGTTTCTCCATCGCCTGGCCTCGCGATTGGACCTAGATCCATAAATGATGCGCCGTCAGCCTTGTCGAGCGGGTGCCGGAAGTGAATCACATGCAACTTTCCCCAAGACCAGTTCTGTGGGTTAGGGCCTTCTAGTTGGGTAAGCCGTTCGGTTGCCGACCTCAGGCAGTCCAGAAGAAGCTGATCACGCCCAGCTTCAGGATCTGCGCCGAAAGCCATGGAGTTAGGATGGGACAGATATTTCACGACTTGATTGGCGTCGAAGTCACGCAGAATTTCCCGGGTGCTCTCGGGGGCGAGCTTACGCACCACTGCTGTAGTCAATTCTTCGTTCCACAGCTCAAACAAAACGGCAGCCGCAGATTCTCGCGTGACATTGGCATCCCAGGACAGCAGCAGTTGAGCAGAGGGATCGCTTGAATTTGCTGCTGCGTGCCGTAGCAGGCCGACAAGTAGCCGAGCAGGAATAGAAAGCACGTCATTCTGAAGTTTCTGCATATCCTCGACCGTGAGCTTCCTGCCCGATGCCTTTGCCTGCTCCAGGACTTCCTTGATCCGTCTGGCCCGGTAAACCGAGTACCACTGATAACCCAGTTTGTAGGGATATCCTTCCGGCGTCATGCGATTGTTTGCAGTCGCCACAAATCCTTCCGGTGGATTGAAATGGTGCGGTAATTGATCGACCGGCACAAAACCAGACCACTCGTAGTCCCCGTTTCCAGGGACGGGAAGCAATCCGGTCCATTTTCGTATCGGGGCCAGCCCAATCGAATGCTCGCCAATGTTCCCTTCGCGATCCGCGTACACAATGTTTTCCGAAGGCACTTTCCATCCCTTCATCGCAGTTTCAAATTCGCCCCAGTTGCGGGCGCGGTCGACGGAAAGTGAGCCCAGATAGCCTGCCGTCCCTGGCTCAGCGCCCACCCAGCGAAGCGCGAGCGCACGGCTTCCGTCTTCCCACAACACCGGACCGTGGCTGGTGAACTTTAGCTCCTTCGTCACGCTTGGCCCCCCTCGCACTGCGAATGTTTCTTTCTCGACTCGCATCGTGTTCCACCCCGTCTCCGTCTTGTATTGGAGCGGGTTGGAAGGGTTGAGTTCCTCAAGGTAGAGATCCTGCTGGTCCAGACCGAAGATCGTGAATCCCCACGCGATATCGTGATTGTGTCCAAGCGCCACGCCCGGCAGGCCCGGTTCGACGGCCCCAATCACATCCCATCCCGGCGCCACCAGGTGGATCATGTATCTCAGGGAGGGGACTGCGACAACGCGGTGCGGGTCGTTCGCGAGCAGCGGCTTGCCGCTTTCGGTTAGCTTGCCGGAGATCGTCCAGTTGTTACTCTCTGCCAGGGCTTTCGCGGGAAATTCGACGCGCGAGTCGCTGCCCACTAAATCTCGGAGGAGATCCCCTGAAAGTCCCCGAAAATCCACTCCCTTCGCGGGGTCGAGGGCGACCACCGGATCTAAATCGAGCAGTGCACCCGCCTTCTCAGCACCCACGGTGGCGACGAGTTGTGCGTTCCATAACTCGGAGAAACCATTACCAGTCATGGAGAATGCAGCCATGCGATTGAAACAGTCTTCCGGTTTCCACTTCTCCGGTTGAAAACCTGCCAACTGGAACTCGATTGGCAAGCCGGGGCCATCAGGCTTTTGCCGGTCAGCAATGAAGGCGTTGATTCCATCAGTGAAAGCTTGCAGAATGTCTTTCGCGTCTGGCGCGTAGCTCTTGTATTCGGCCTCAAGGTCGCCGCGATAGCGCAGAAGTCGTGCATCTGTGTCGCGCGGAAGCGCGGCCGCACCCAGAACCTCTGCCAAACGGCCTTCGCCGGAACGTTTCCACAGTTCCATCTGGAACAACCGATCCTGCGCCGCCACGAATCCTTGAGCAAAAAACAAGTCATGCTGATTTCGCGCATAAATGTGGGCCACGCCCCATCGGTCGCGCAATACTTCGACCGGCTTCCTCAATCCAGGCACTTTCAGTTTTCCCTGGATCGACGAGACCGTGGCCTTAGCTCTGTCCTCGAGCGAATCGACCGAGGACTGCGCGCCGCAAACAAACTTCGCGGCTACTGTGAAGAAAACGAATACCCAAACAGCGTGTGGAACTGACCTCTTTTTCATAGCTCTAACCGCGGGAAAAGCCGATGAATTCCTGGTGGCTCGATCATGGCTCGGTCGGGATCTTGGCACGGGCGCGTAGCCGGCCGAGGGCCGCAATTATCATTCCGGTCAGACGGTCTGTCAATCGGCGAAAAATCTCGACCAGGGTGTGCGATGTTACGCAAAAGCTGTCACCCCAACATCCCAAGCATGGGCTGCATGTCCTGGCCGCTCCGCTCGCGCAGATTGAGCAGGAGTGTACGTTGCATGGAACGCAGCAGGATATCTCTCTACAGAAGCTGCCAGATACATCCGCCGCTCAACATTCGCGCGAGCTCTTGGGCTCCGCGAAGGCGGACGACCACATACGTGAACGGCTCGCCAGAAAAACCCGTTTTCATTCGCCGTTGGGCCAGAAAAGGCAGAGCTCATCCCATCTGTTTACAACACCTATGGTAGCGCTCGGTGGCGCTCGGCGGCCCTCTTGGGGTAAAGTCCCTTGGCATGAAGTTGCAGGTGATCCTCGCTCGCGACGCGTATGTGCAGAGTGCTGTTTCCCCTTTTCGGGGTTTATTAAGTCCTTCACGAACAGGAGTCAGTTCGATGCGTCACGCTTTGATTGTGCTGATTGCTCTTTGCTGTTTCGCTGGCCTCTCCCATTCGCAAACCGCGGACGAACTAATCGCAAAGAACATCCAGGCTAGGGGTGGGATAGAGAAGATACATGCGATCCACAACATCCGGATGACCGGCAAGTTCGAGGGCGGCGGAGGCTTCACCGCTTCTGTAGGCCAGGAGAACGAGCGACCCAACCTGATTCGGCAGACATTCTCGTTGCAAGGGATGACGGCAGTCCACGCCTATGACGGCACGGCTGGCTGGCAGATTCAGCCGTTTGGCGGGAAGAAAGATCCAGAGCTAATGGGCGAGGACGACCTGCGCGATCTGCTTCTCGATGCTGACCTTGACGGTCCACTCGTAGATTACAGAAGCAAAGAGAGCACGGTCGAGTTTCTCGGACACGATGTAGTGGACGGGGACGACGCGCTGCGGCTCAAAGTGACATTGAAGAACGGGGACATCATTTACGACTATCTCGATCCCGACACTTTTATCGAGATTCGCAGAGAGATTCAGCAGTTTATCCGTGGCTCGGTGCGGGATCGTGTGGTAGGGCTGGGTTCTTACAAGCCTGTGAATGGAGTAATGTTTCCGTTCTCAATCTCGCAGGGAACGAAGAACCATCCCGATGAGCAAACCAGCACCATACAGAAAATCGAGGCGAATGTGACGATCGATCCCGCGGATTTCGCGCTTCCCCCGTCTCTGAGGACGGAGGGAAAGAAGTCCGGATTGGTTGGGATTCACTGATTGGCTGCGATGAAGATTTGGTGGGACGAAGGTCACGACGAAAATCACTTCTGTCGGAAGGATTCGTAAACATGAAAGCATCCGCTCGCAATGTTTTGGCAGTCACTGTGCTGTTTGCCGGAGTTGCGCTGTGCGCACCTTTGCTGGCCCCAGCGCAAGCGAACTACCGCTTCGATGCGGCGACGGTTTCGGGATTGCCCGCGCGAAATATCGGTTCGGCCACGATGAGCGGGCGTATTGCCGCCGTGGACGCGGTGGATGAAGACGGCCGCATCACCGTATTCGTGGGCGCGGCCAGCGGCGGAGTGTGGAAGTCGGTAAACGGTGGCACGACCTACAAACCGGTGTTTGACCGGGAAGACGTGCAGTCGATTGGCGCGGTGGCGATTGATCCGTCAAATTCGAAAATTGTTTGGGTGGGCACGGGTGAAGCCTGGGTGCGAAACAGCGTGTCGGTCGGCGATGGCGTGTACAAGTCGACCGATGGCGGCGAGAACTGGACCAACGTTGGCCTGAAAGACAGTGAACACATCGTCAAGATTCTAGTGAACCCGGGCGACAGCAATGACGTCCTGGCGTGTGCAACTGGGCATCTGTGGGACGACAACGATGAGCGTGGAGTCTACCAGACTACCAACGGCGGCAAGACCTGGAAGAAGGTTCTGGCAGGCATAAATGGTTCGAGTGGTTGCGCGATGATTGCGCGCAGCAAGCAGGAACCGAAGACCGTTTACGCTGCGATGTGGGATTTCCGACGGCAGGGCTGGACCTTCCGCTCCGGAGGTCCGGGCAGCGGGATGTTCAAATCCACCGACGGCGGCACCCACTGGAGTGAAGTCAACGAGAGCAACGCGAAAGGATTGCCGGCGAAACCATGGGGTCGCGTGGCGCTACAGGTGGCGCCGTCGAAGCCACAGGTCGTGTACGCGAACATTGAAGCGGAAAAAGGAAGAGGCTTGTACCGGTCAGACGATGGCGGGGCAAGCTGGACCAAGCTCGATGCCAGCAATTACATGGTGTGGCGTCCATTTTATTTCGGCAATTTGATCGTTGACCCAACGAATGAAAACAAGATTTTCAAACCCGATCTTCTCCTTTTGCTGAGCAACGATGGAGGAAAGACTTTCAACGTGGTTTCGAGCGCAGCGCACGGCGACTTCCACGACGTGTGGATCAATCCGAAGAACCCGAACATCGTGATTGCCGGCGACGATGGCGGTTTGTGGCGCAGCGAAGACGGTGGCAACCGCTGGAAGCACCAGATGAATCTGCCAGTTTCGCAGTTCTATCACGTGAGCTTGGACAATGCGGACCCGTATCACGTCTACGGCGGCCTACAAGACAACAGTTCATGGGTGGGCGATTCGTCGTATCCCGGCGGGGTCACCAACTCGCGATGGGAAAACATGTTCGGCGGCGATGGCTTCTGGATGTTCGAAGATCCCTCCGATCCGGACTACATCTACGCGGAGGCGCAGGGTGGCGAGATCGGACGGGTTAATCGCTACACGCACGAGATTCGCAGCCTCAAACCCTGGCCGAATTATGGCGAGAAGAAGCTCCGCTTCAACTGGAACACGCCGATTCACATGAGTCCGAATGAGAAAGGAACCATTTATATCGGAGCACAGTTCCTGTTCCGGTCGCGTGATCATGGACAGTCCTGGGACCGGATTTCTCCCGACCTCACGACCAACGATCCTGAAAAGCAGAAGCAGGAGGAGTCAGGCGGCGTTACCGTCGACAACTCGTCAGCCGAGATGCACACCACGATCTATTCGATTTCGGAGTCCCCCAAAAACGGGCAGATCATCTGGGTTGGCACCGACGACGGCAATGTGCAGATCACACGCGACGGCGCGAAAACCTGGACGAATTTAGTCGGCAACATCGGCGGCCTGGGAAAGAATTCATGGGTCACAACTATCGAAGCCAGCCGCTTCGACGAAGCCACGGCATATGTCACGTTCGACCGCCACACATTTGGGGATATGAAGCCGTATGTGTACAAGACGACCGACTACGGACAGACGTGGACGGCGCTTCCAGCGCAGGAGAGCGGCGTGCGCGGGTTTGCCCACGTGATCAAGGAAGACACCCTCAACCGAAATGTTCTTTTCCTGGGGACGGAGTTTGGACTCTGGATTTCGGTGGACGGCGGTCAGCGTTGGGCGCAATACAAGGGAACGAACTTCCCGGCGGTGGCGGTGGATGACATCGCGATCCAGGCTCGCGAATCGGACTTGGTCCTGGCAACGCACGGCCGCGGGATGTGGGTCGTGGACGATATCTCCCCGCTGCGCGCGCTCACGCCAGAAGTCATGACCAAGGTGGCGACGCTGATTCCGGGCCGGCCGTCGGCCCAGTACTTTGATGTTTTCGGAGGCTGGCCGGAAGGCGACGAGACTTTCAACGGAACGAACCGGCCTACGGACGCGCAGATCACCTATTACCAAAAGGGCCGGCATATCTTCGGAGATTTGAAGATCGAGATTTTCGACCGGGACGGCAAGCTGGTGGATACGGTGGCTGGCAGCAAGCATCGGGGACTGAATCGCGCGAGCTGGGGAATGCGAGTGAAGCCGCCAGCCGTGGCACCAGCGGCAACCGCGCTGTTTGAAGCGGCGCAGGGGCCACTCGTGCTGCCGGGTACGTACACCGTGAAGCTGACCAAGGGAGACCAAACGTACACCGAGCAATTGGATGTTGCGATCGATCCGCGGGCCAAGTATTCGATGGAGGAGCGTAAGGCACAATTCGAACTCTCGATGAAGATTTACAAAGAGCTGGAGCACATGACGTATGGGGTGGAGGCGATCGAACGGGTACGCGACACGGCCAACGCCCGTGCAGGCAAACTCGCGGAGAAGGATCCGTTGAGCAAGCAACTGCAGCAACTCGCCGGAGAGTGTGACGCGCTGCGATCGAAAATCGTGGCGACCAAAGAAGGTGGCATGATTACCGGCGAAGAACGCATCCGCGAACATCTGGGACAACTTTATGGTGCCGTAACTGGTTACGATGGCAAGCCCACGGATTATCAGGTGGCGCGGACTGAATCGCTGGGTCATGAGCTGCAAGATGTGATCGATGACTTCGAGAAAAAGGCACAGACGGAACTGACCGAAATCAACAGAGGACTGAAGAAGAAGAAACTGGAAACTATCACTGTGTTGAATGAGGGAGACTGGCAGAAGAAGCGCGCAGAATCCTCCGCAGCGGCGAACGCAGGAATGCAAACGCCAGAAGGTCGGATGCGGGAAATGGACTAGGCTGGACAGGCTGCGTCATCCCTGCCGATTCGGGTTGTTCCCTGCAGTTATTTGCGGCCACAATGAAATTACCTGCGGCAATTCCTACTCAAGTCTATGGCATGTCACGCTGCTTTTGGTACGAGCTAGGTGATCGCCGAGATTGAGTTGTGAAGACAACAGCGGTAGCAGGTTCCCAACGGTCAGTAACAGGCCGGTCATCCCGGTTAGACCCGTGCTCGGCATCAAACCCACAAGCAGCGTACCGCAATCCAGGTCCTATCGGTGCAATTGCACATCGTGGGCAGGCCGAGCAGTTTTACTGGGACCTCAAAAAGCAAAATCTGTCGTGCGAGTGGGCATTTACTCGATGCGCAGCCCCAACCTACGGCAAGTTATAGCGCAATTGGCTGAACACCATGTTGGCATGAGCCGAGTTTGGTCCAGTGCCAGCCGCCCATGGATTAACCCACACATGGGCGTATTGAATGCCCCACTGCACCGATCCAAGTTTCTCGTAGCGCCAGAGCACTCGCGAGTAGCCGCCGGTGGCTTCCTCGATGACACGGTCGGCGGCCGTGCTCGCGCCCGGAAAACCAAATCCCACACAACAGGTGCCGTCGCTGTTTAAGGTAGCGTTCTTCTGCGTGTACAGGCCGCCGTAGTAGAAATACAGTCCGGTCACTTTGCTGGGAGCAAGCTCGACGCCGGTAACCCACGAGTAGGAGTGGATCGGAGAAATGCTGCCATTGGCACGGACGACCACGTCGGGAGCCAGACCTCCGATATAACGGCCTGCACCATCACTGGCAAAGCCGTCGAGCACCCAGCGGACACTCTTCTTTACCTCCACATTGAAGTTGGCACCCACGCCCCAACCGAAAGCGTAGTCCTTGCCCGACGCACTGCTGCCATCCCAACTGCGGAAAGTTCGCATCACCGTGCCGACATCGAAGTGAATGGCGCGATCGCCGGAAAGCTTGTTATCGAACGATCCTTTCAACACGAAGTCCGGAGTCATGTTCGGGACATTCAACCCACTGGCACCGGTGTTGTACTGCGAATTAAGCGTGCCACTCAGGCCGCTGGGAAACACGACGCTGTTGGACACCTGCTGCTCGGGGTTCTCGGCCGAGAAACCGAACGCCATTTTCTTCGAAGGTCGATAGACCACCCTGAATTGTGGGTATCGGCCAACCACGATGCCAGCCACAAAATTGAGATCGATCACCTGGGTGAGCGCCACGTCACCAGGCCACGGAAGAATGTCCTCCTTGTTCGGAGTCATCAGTGTCCACAACTGACCTCCAGCGATCTCCCATTTGCCCTTGCGCCAGTCCATCCACGCCTGACGAATACGGAAGGGGTAGCCAGACTGGGTTACGAGGTTGCCGCCGACTGGTGCGCCGACAAAATCCATTTCGAAGTATCCGGCCGCATAGCTGGATTTCAGGTCGGCATCGACTCGCAGTGCCAAGCGCGTGTTCTGCGGCGACAGACGGAATTCGCTCGTCGTGCCATCCACCGTGTTGCTGTACGGAATGTTGTTGAAGTTGGTTGCAACATTGCCGCCGTTGTTCGTCGATCGCCACACACTGGTCAGGGCAGGATAGCCGATCAGCCGGACCTCCGCAGGGCCAAGGCTGAGGGCCGGCGTGGTGGGCGTGATGTCGGCAATTTCCGGACCCCGCTGCAACTCCTGGTCTACCTGCTTCTGTTCGGGGGTCAGCGACTGCGGTTCAGTCTGAGCGGGAACCGGTTCACCTTGAGCTTGGAAGGCATTGTCCGACTTCCGCTCCGCGGCCTGAACCAGCGTGGCGCCGGTCCCTCTTCGTAGCAAATGGACGAGCATCTCTTTTTGCTCAGCCAAAGCAGACTGCAGCGCCAGAATTTCAGTCTGTTGCCGGTCCAGTGCTCTCTGCTGCTCACCCACTATCAATTTCAGCTGTTCCGTCTCGGACTTACTGCTCATGGTTTGAGCGACCGACCATGGACAGCCAACAGAAAGTGCTAAGAGAGAAAGAGCCAGCCCAGCGAAGACAGGCTTCATAAACGTCTCCTGTTCAGGACATATTCAGGCTGCTTGCACCGGAATTAGGGTGATCTTATCGGTCTTCTCGCTGCGAGCGACGCTGGCAAAATTGTCAGTGTACAGAACGGTCAGCTTTGGCCACCATTTCCTGAAAAGCAACGTCCACGCAAGGCGTGGGGTTTGCCTAAAGTCCCGTCCACCAGCACCAGGAGACTAGTTATGGATACGAGTGGCGATCAGAAAACGGAGAGTGTCCCTCCGGTGAAGGACGGTGGTTCGAACCGTCAAACCGCAACAACGTTTACCCGCAGAGATTTATTCAGGCTGACTGTTGGCGGTGGCGCAGGACTTGCGCTGGGCGGACTTCTCGACCTGACGGCAATCAAGGCGGCCACTCAAAACCTGAAGCTCACGAACGTGAGCGAGTTCACGACTTCTTGTAACTTCTGCTCGTGCGGGTGCGGCATGATCGCGTCGGTACGAGAAGGCAAACTGATTGCCATGGAAGGAGACTACGACCACGTCGTAAACCGCGGATCGCTTTGCGTCAAAGGAATCTCCATGTTCGCGACACATACCTCCCCGAACCGGCTGGCAAAGCCGCGTTACCGGGCGTCAGGGAGCGACCACTGGGAGGAGATCTCGTGGGAAAACGCGATTGAGCGAATTGCGCAAAAGATCCGGAAGACACGGGACGAAACATGGATTGCAACCGAGAAACTCGACGATAAGAATGTGCCGGTCAACCGAACGGACGCGATCGCCTTCATGGGTGGCGCACAGAATACGAATGAGGAGTGCTATCTCTTCCAGAAAGCATTACGTCTGCTTGGCACAGCCTTCGTCGAGCACCAGGCCCGCCTTTGACACAGCCCAACCGTCCCCGGTCTGGGGGCAGCCTTCGGCCGCGGAGCCATGACCAACCACTGGATCGACCTGCAGCATTGCAAGACGATTCTCGTGGAGGGCAGCAATGTGGCGGAAAACCATCCCATGGCCTTCAAGTGGATTCGGAAGGCCCAGGAGAACGGCGCGATTCTTATTCACGTGGACCCGCGATTTACGCGGACATCGGCTGGAGCCGACATCTTTGCGCGCATTCGTCCCGGCACCGATGCCGCCTTTCTCAATACCGTGATCAATTACATCCTGATTCAAAAACTGTACGACGAGGACTACGTCAAGACCCATACGAACGCCCTGTTTCTAGGTGAGGAGGCTTTCGATTTCAAAGATGGGCTCTTCAGCGGGTTTGACGAGGAGAAGCACAAGTACAACACCGAGAGCTGGGGTTATCAACTCGACGGAAAGCGGAAGCCCCGTCGCGTCTTGAGCCTGGATGATCCCCACTGCGTCTTTACCCACCTCAAGAAATTTGTTTCACGCTACACCCTCGAAGTTGGTGAGACCGTCACCGGCGTCCCCGCGGCCCAGATCCAGCAGATCGCAGAGACCATGGCAAGGAACCGGCCAGGAGCCATCCTGTACGCGCTCGGAATGACTCAGCACACGACCGGTGTGCAGGGGATCAGGGGGTTCACGATCCTGCAACTGTTGCTCGGTAATGTCGGCAAGCCGGGCAGCGGAGTGAATGCTTTGCGGGGCGAGCCTAACGTGCAAGGCGCGTGCGACATGGGCGTGCTCAACAACTACATGCCTGGCTATCTCAATTACCCGGCGCACACCGAGCCCACTCTCGCGGAATACACGAAAAAGAATGGCACTGGGGACCGGAAATGCCTGGTCAATACGCTCAAGGCGTTCTACGGAGATGCGGCTACGCCAGAAAACGATTTTGGCTACGCCTGGCTGCCCAAGCGGAATGCCGCAAAAGATTACGGCACCATGTCAATCTTCGAGAGTGCTCTTGCCGGAACGCTGAAGATGCTGTGGATCGTTGGCCAGAACCCCGCAGTAACGACGCCCAATCTGAAACTGACGTTCGACGCGATGGCAAAGCTCGAGATGCTTGTGGTGCAAGAGATTTGGGAGACGGAAACGGCCACATTCTGGTGTCGCCCCGGGGTCGACCCCAAGTCTATCGCCACCGAAGTGGTCTTGCTGCCAGCCTCGTTCTTCATGGAAAAAAATGGAACCATCTCCAACTCGGGGGGCATGGTGCAGTGGCGACACGCGGCGGTAAAACCACCCGGGGAGGCGAAACCTGACGGCGAAATTGTCGATCTGATTTTTCGGCGAGTGCGTGAACTGGTTAAGGATTCCACCGACCAGAAGGATTTGATCCTTAAGAATGCTTTTTGGACTTACACCACTGCCGAGGACGTACTTCGCGAAATCAATGGCCGTGCATTGCGCGATATTCCAGATTCCAAGCTGAAAACCGGTGACCTTGTTAACAAGGTATCCGACCTGCAACCCGATGGCTCGACTTCTTGTGGAGCATGGATCTATGCGGGAGTCTTTGGTGGCGGAGTCAATCTCTCCAAACGGCGAGACTCGCGAACCGACCCGGGAGGTCTAGGCCTCTACCCGAACTTCGGGTGGACTTGGCCCAATAACATGCGGATCCTCTACAACCGTGCGTCCTGCGACCGACACGGCAAACCATATCCCGGCTCGAAGCCGATCGTCTGGTGGGACGAGGCCGCAAAACGCTGGACAGGATATGACATCCCCGATGTTCCTGTACCAACCGATGGACCAGAGACGCCGAACGGTCAGAGAGCGTTTCATTTGAATCCGGAAGGTGTGGGACGCCTTTTTGCAGCGGCCTACGAGGATATGGACTCCAAAAGTCCAGAAGTGCCACGCGACGTCGCCTATGTTCCCAAGGATGGTCCATTTCCCGAAATGTATGAGCCTGTTGAGAGCCCGGTGGAGAACCTCCTGCATCCGAAGGTAAAACACAATCCCCTGCTCAAATATCCGCGCGTCGAATCCTACCAGCCCATCGGGACGGTCACGGAGTTCCCCTTTGTCTTGATGACATCAACCGTCGCGGAACACTGGTGTGGAGGTTCCTCTACCCGCAATATCCAGTGGCTGAACGAGCTGATTCCTGAACCCGTAATCGAAATCCCGGAAAGCCTTGGCCGAACCCTCAACGTAAAAACGGGCGATTGGGTAAAGGTCTCGTCCGCGCGTGGCGAACTCACCGTAAAAGCCGTGGTCACGCCAAGAATGCAAACTCTGAAAGTAAATGGCAAAGAGGTCACGATTGTCTGGATGCCCTACAACTGGGGATACAAAGGGCTCTCAACCGGCCCCAGCGTAAACCACCTCACTATTGACGCTGTGGACCCCGGAGCTGGAACTCAGGAAACGAAAGCCTGCCTGGTGAACGTAGTAAAGGCACATGAGGCCGCGGCAAAAACGTCTGGCCCTCGAGGTAGAAGATCATGACGCAACCAACAGCCGCGATTCAAACCAAGACGACCCTGGTCGACATCACCAAGTGTATTGGCTGCCGCGCATGCCAGGTTGCCTGCAAGCAGTGGAACGATCGCGACGGGGAACAGACAGAGTTGAACGGTTACTTAGGCTTTCAGAACCCCGCCACTCTGAGCGCGAATACACTCACCCTGATCACGTTTCATGAACTCCCGGATGATAGAGCCCCCGGGGGACTCCATTACCTTTTCACCATGCGACGTTGTCTCCACTGTCTGGAACCAGCGTGCGCATCAGCCTGCCCGACGACCGCTCTGGCAAGGAATCCTGATGGGCCTGTCGGCTATAACGCCGACAAATGCATCGGTTGCCGCTACTGTGAATGGGCATGCCCCTGGGGAGTCCCGACGGCGGAATGGGATTCACTCGCTCCGAAGATACAGAAGTGCACTCACTGTGCGGACCGCTCGGATCAGCCGGTCCCCGTAGCCCGCAACGGACAACCATTGAGCGAAGCTGAGAATAAATCGTATCGCGAGAACATTGTCACGCCGGCGTGCGTCAAGGCTTGCCCTGCTGACTGCCTGCGCTTTGGTGATCGGGATGAAATGCTGCAGGTGGCGCGGGATCGCATCTCCGGTCATCCAGAGAAGTATGTGGACCACATCTACGGAGAAAAAGAAGCCGGTGGCACGAGTGTGCTGTACTTGTCTTCGGTGCCATTTGAAAAGATCGGATTCCCTGACGTCGGAACAAAGCCGTATCCGGGCTTTTCCAAACTAGCTTTGCACGCTGTTCCACCAGCCGTGATGGCTGTGGGTGCGCTGCTGGCTAGCACCTACGCCTTGTTGAAACGCCGGGCCTCCGCGATAGCGGGAGGCCAAGCTGAAACTTCTGCTACTGAGAGCCACGGCCATCACCCTGAGTTTGAGCCCTTCCAGCACAAGCTGTTGACTCCATTTAATAAGATGCTTCTCGTCCTGATGGCCTTCGGTGCGATCTCGTTGGTTGCGCGGTTCGCTCTAGGGTTAGGCGGCAGCACCCATCTTTCTGACACGTACGCTTGGGGACTCTGGATCGTTTTCGACTTGGTGTGGATCGCAGTAGCCGCCGGCGCCTTCGCGACCGCCGGGCTGATTTATGTCTTCCAGCGCAGGGACCTTTATTCCATGGGCCGTTCCGCTGTGCTCATGGGCCTGCTGAGCTATTCGTTTGTTACGGTCACGCTCATCGCGGACTTGGGGTTACCGTGGCACTTCTATCAGTTGGGCCTGCAGTCTCCCGAGCAGTCCGCCATGTTCGAGGTCTCGTGGTGTGTCGGCCTTTACGTCTCGATCCTGCTCCTTGAGTTCCTCCCGGTTCCATTTGAGCGATGGGGTCTGAAGAGTGCTCTGGAAATCTGGCACCGCTGGTCTGGCGCCTATGTCGCGTTTGCAGTCACACTGTTCGTCTATCTGCTCTCGCGCAATTTGATGTATGCCGCGTTAACAGCCGCCATCTTCTCTTTCATGGCCTGGGCTTTCCGCGCGAAGGGGAAGAAGGCCGAGCCCATCATGCTGGCTATCGCGGCCGTAACGCTTTCCACGATGCACCAGAGTTCTCTCGGTTCTTTGTTCTTGCTCATGCCCGACAAGCTCGGCCCGCAGTGGTGGTCTCCCGTGATGCCCATCTCTTTCTTCTTATCTTCAATCGCGGCAGGTACGGCTCTGGTCATTGTTGTCGAGATTTGGATCGCAAAAGCGTGGAAGCGCTCATTGCAGATTACGCAATTGGCGGCCTTGGGGAAGATCACCTTCTGGTCGCTCCTGGTCTATCTGTTGTTTCGCCTTGGTGACATGGCAATTCGAGGTCAGTTCGCGAGCGCTTTTGAGGGCAAGCTGGGCGCGCTCTTCGCGACAGAAATCGTCTTGGGCGGAATTTTGCCTCTGGCGTTACTGGCCCGTGCACCACAGCGAGCCCAACCGAACCTGCTCCTTCTTGGGGCGCAGCTGACCACGCTGGGCGTGGTTTTCAACCGTGTGAATGTGGTTGTTCTAGCCATGCAGTTGAAAGGTCCCATGCCGCAGGTCGCACCCGAAACCTACTCTCCATCGATTTTCGAGTGGGGCATCTCCGTAGGACTGATCGCTGCGACCATCTTTCTTTTCGGGCTTGGTGCGCGGCTTCTGCCGCTCCTGCTCAAGCAACACGTCGTACAAGGAGATTGATTTATGACTCGGGATGTATGGCTTGCGAGGCATCCATATCTCCAACCAGTGGCGGACCTGCACGCACAGGTCGACGCTGTTCTCGCGGAAGTCATCATTCCCAGTCCCACCATCCCCATGTGGGATGACTACCTGGACGACTTTTATTCCGGTGTTCCACTGCTGCGGAGTTCGATGATTGCGATCGACCTTAACCCTGTAGGGACTGCTGTCGCGGCCCTGCTGGAAGAGTTGGCTTCGAAGACTTTGCCGGGAACGCTCGCGGAGGAGGCCCGAGCCCTCAACGCCGAACTGCATCACGACCCGGATGCGCCCTGCCGCGCCGTGGGTTGGCTGCTCGATGGCGATTCGTTCGCGCCTACGAGTCCGGGCCTGCTTCAGTACTTAGGCTGGACTGTGTTAGCCCGCTATCTCCGCCCGGTAGTTGCAGCATTCGAGAGATGGTGCGATGAGGAGCGTTGGCTGCGTAAGTACTGCGTCACTTGCGGAGCGTCGCCTGCGATGGCCCATTTGGTCGGGATCGATCCCGGGCGTCTCAGACTCCTCTCGTGCGGTCGTTGCGGCACACGTTGGCGCTATCGGCGAACCGGTTGCCCATTCTGCGAAAAAGAAGCCGATCTCCCGCTCACCGTCGTCGCTGTCGAAGGAGAAGATGGCCTCCGGATCGACCACTGCAATGCGTGTGGTGGCTATCTCAAGACCTACAACGGACAAGGGAGCGAGAGTGTCCTTCTTGCAGACTGGACCTCACTTCACCTCGACGTTGTCGCCCTCGATCGTGGCCTAAAGCGGTTAGCTTCGTCTCTATACGAACTTTGAGACGCCCCTCGGCAAGACGACGCGAAGGCACCCGTACTACTCATTCCACAACTCGAAACTCTTCTCGCAAAGCACCGGCAAGTTTCCAGGAATCCTGCGTCAGGCCGATCTTCGCGAATGGCGCGCGTTGAGCTCTGGCCTTGGTTCGAGGCTATTCAGGATACTCCCCTGGAAAATGCTTTGCCGAACTCAATGCCCGTTTTGTACGTTATGCCGAAGTGGTTCCTCAACTCCAAGTCGCATTTGTTCAAGCAGTGCAAGGAGCGAAAGAGCCGTCGAGGCGTTCTTTTGAGTATCCGGCGACTGGAAAACGCGCAGCATGTTCAATCGGTATGCGATCGTGTCGGACGAGGACGTATCCGACACGATGGGCAAACTCGAATCTCAAAAGAAGCTCGGCCGGGAAGAAGCTGCGAAGGGTCAAAAGTCCGCTGCGTCGGAACTTTTTGCTCACAGGCACGATTCGGGCACGATTGAGAAAGACGGCCCCAAGAACAGTGCACAGAACCTGCATCAACCTGTCGCTGTAAATCTACCTAACTGATAACCTCTCAATGGGTTAGTTGGTGCCGGGAGGGGGAATCGAACCCCCACAGGCCTTTCGGCCCTGCGGATTTTAAGTCCGCTGCGTCTGCCAATTTCGCCATCCCGGCTCGCGTTTCATTCTAGCTTAGGGGGGCGCGAAGGCGATTATGGAGACGCAAGAAAACGTGGAATTGCTACGCCCTATACGTGAGCGCCGGCGGCGGCGCTGTTGGCGCCGACTGTCGGTGTGGCTCGCTGGCAGCGCAAGGCTTCATGGAAGGCTTCCTGCGTAAGCGACTCGCCGTAGAACAGTTGAAGCAAGGGATCGTCTTTGTCAGTCGATTGCGATTTCGCGGCGGCTGGATCGGACTCGAGACCTTCGGGTTCGACCAGCAACTCTGGCAACAATGTTCGGTTCTCGGAGAGAACTCCCAGAAATGTTTCGACGGCTGCACGATGTTCTGGCGTAGCCTGCGTGAATTCGACTCCCATTCCCTTCTCTGGATGCATCACGCGCACGAGTCCTTGGGCACGAACTTCCACGCCGCCAGCGCGCATCGACAGCGTAACCCGGCTCAACACTGGGAATGGAGATGAAATCTCGAGATAGCATCCACCAAGACTCAGATCCGTGAGTTGGCAGCGAATCGGTGGATCGTCCTGCTCCGCGTCAGGAGAATTTTGTTTGAGCCACTCCCGCAACTGGCGGGTCGCTTCCGGCGACATCTGCTGAAAGCGAAGACCGGCTTGAGCTCTCGTCCCTTCCCAGGCGAATTCAGCGGGCAGCTCGAGAGAGGTTTCCGTCCCAGGCAACGTGAAGGCAATCTGCCAGCGCCCAGTGGGGCGCCGGCGCTGCGGAATGCTCACTGCCATGCCCCCTTCACTCAAGTCAATGGTGGTTACCTTCATGTTGCTACCGACTTCGGGGCTTCGCATCACAACGGGAATCTGCACGGCGACGCGGGCGTTGCGACGACGCTCACTCTTCATGAGGGCGCGGGCCGCACGAAAACTCGATTTCGCGCGTTCGCTCGATACGGGCCTGTACAACACGAAGTGGGCACCGATATCGAACACAGCTTTTAGTCCGACGATCGGTTCGACAATGGCGACGGCGACGGCTTGCTTGTTGCAGGGTGCGCTGCGGGCTCCGCGCAACACGTCTGAGGCGCCGTCGTCTGCACAGTCGGCGATAATGGCTTCGAAGCGCTGCCGGGTCAGCTTGCGCAGGGCGGAGTCGGCGTCGGCACAAAGCTCGACCTCAATATCCAGATCGCCCAGCGTTCGGCGCAGTACGCGTACGATTTTTTCGTCCGAACACAACAGCAACGCCTTGAGACTCATGGTCCGGCCTACCTCTAGTGGAAACTCCGGAGTCCGCTTCCTTAACTGTCTTTCCGCGGATCGTTTTTGACCCCAACGCCGCGACCGCACGACGGAACTCCCTGTCTTGCACTCTATGTCCATCGAGAGCCAGGATCAACGGCTTGGCCCCGAATGCGCGTTACGGCCGTAACCAAGCCCCAAGGGCGCGATTCGTCCGCAAGAATGGCGGGTTTTCGCGTTCCTTACTTATATGGACGCAGCTAGGCCGAAAGGATGCGCGGAAGGAGTCACGCCGTTTGTTTTCATATACTTAAACTGGATTCTCTCGTGCTTCCCGAGCGAAATTTTCGTTGACTTCCCGCCAAAATTGACTGTAAAATGTTGAGTCTCCGATTAGCTTTGGGTTCGTCTGTAGTCGTCTATTAGGGCTAAGTTTGTCCTCTTCTGAATCCGCAGGACGGCTCAGCGAATCATATAGTTAGGGCAGATGTAGTTATACGTAAGTTCATCCCCATTAGTGGAAAGGCATTTTTCATGGCCAAGCGACGCGGAAATCCGAACTGGGGCAAGCCCGAACCGATCGGGCCGATTACCCCGACCATCACCGAATTTGAGCAGGTAGTGCGCGAGTACAAGCTCTCCCCCGACCAGTATCTGCGCTCGACGCGCCTGCGGGAGTGGGCTCGCCGCAACAAGAACTCGAAGTACATCCCGGAGCCTTTGCTGGAAGCTTGGGGCTTCGAGATCGAGTCCACGCTATAAGGTGGACGGAGAAGGATTTGAGGGTCGCTCCGCGCGGAGCGGCCCTTTTCCATTTGGGAGGTCTTAAGATCTTGGGTGTTAGGTATTTGGTGTTCGGTCTCGGCGGTAAACTTGGAGTCGAACGCAGAACTCCTTGGCACCGGGCCCTAAGACCAACGACCTAAGACCTAATACCCGACCTAAACCCAACACCCAACGCCATGCTCGATGTCCTCAAAATCCCGTCCGGTGAGTTGTTCGCCCTGCTGGTAGCCATCGGCTTCGCCGCAGGATTGAACCTGTACGCCACGGTGGCCGTGCTCGGGCTGCTGGCGCACTTCGGACATATGCCTCTGCCGCCCGGACTGCAACTCCTGGCACGCTGGCCCGTGATTGCCGCGAGCAGCGTTTTGTTCGCGATCGAATTTTTCGCCGACAAGATTCCTGCATTCGACCTGATCTGGAACGCCCTGCACACCTTCATTCGTGTACCCGTCGCGGGATTGCTGGCGTACCGCGCGACGAGCCAGCTATCTACCGAGCACCAGTTGCTTGCCACCTTATTAGGAGCGGCGGTGGCACTGGTTGCTCACGGCGGCAAGACGGCGGCGCGCGCGGCCGTGACGCCCTCACCCGAGCCGTTTTCGAATATCTCGCTGAGCCTCGGGGAAGACGTCCTCGCGATCGGGCTAACCTGGCTAGCAACGCGGCATCCCTATGCGGCGGGGACCCTAGCCGTAATCTTCGTTGTGTTCATCGTGCTGCTGACGCGACTAGTGATTCGCGCGATGCGAGCGCTGTTTCTCGGCGCAGAGCATGAACTGGCCGGATAATCCCGCTCACTTTTTCAATCCGAGAAAACTTCGGATGCGTTCAAGTTCCGCATCAAGCTCTCGCTGAAAGGCGCGCTCCCTCGGCGGATTCGAATCCACATATCCGAAGTCCGCCATCAACTCACCATTCTTGACCGCCAGATTTCCCCAACCAATCACGCGGTCTCGCCACAGCAGCGGAAGCGCGTAATAGCCGCGGATGCGCTTGGAAATCGGCGTGTAGGCCTCGAAGCGATAGGTCCATCCCCAAAGCAGTTCGAAGCGATCTCGGTCCCACACGATAGGGTCGAAGGGCGCGAGCAACCGGACGGTATCGTCTGTCGCGCCACCACGCTTGAGACTCCACTCTTTTGGCCAGTACCAGTCAACCCCGTCGATCTCGACCCGCTTAAGCCGCTCCTTGGCACGCTCCGTCGCCGCCACTATTTCGTGCTCCCATTGCGGCGCCGCATAGCGCAGGCGGCGCAGAAGAATTCTCAGGCTGCGCAAGGGCAGCGGCGCATAGATCTCGATCGCAACGTCTGCCAGCGCATCCAGGCGCGCCTGGCACGCAGCTTTGTCGGTCGATGCCGCGGCATGCTCGTGCACCGCATAGACTCGTATGCCGGCCTCGCGTCGCACCACGCGCAACAGGCCCTGATAATGCATCGCGTCCAGCAGGTGGGTCGTCGCATTCGACGAACCTCCCCAGTAGTTCTTCACCTTGCCGTGCGAGAAGCGCTCATCGACCTCACGTGGATGAACCATGCCACGCTCGCGCACAAACTCGAGCAACTGCAGCGCCCGCTTCCGACGCGCCGCCGGCCACGGCAGCCGGGCTTCGGCGGGGACGCAGCTATCCGAGCGCGGATGCATCAGCGCCTGCATCTCGCGCGTCACGAACCCATAATTGATAAAGAAATCTTCTGCGATGCCCAGCTCCGCATAGCGCCGCTCGAGATCACCCGCCCGGTAATCTTTCACGCGATGCCGCAGGATCAGGTCCTGGGCACGCGCTGGCGCCCGAATCGGATCGGCCTGCACAAACGCCATCCGATGCAGAGCGCGTTTCAGCGTCGTCGGCGACAACAAACTTTGCGCTACCGTAAGCCGGCGTAAGTCGTCCAGAGCAACAGGCATGAACAGATATTACCGAACCACCGCGAACCAACGCTCTGAAGGAACGCAATGGCACCGCACTTCTCCCCGGTTTTGGGAGAAGTGGGGATTTTCGCTCCCCCGTGCAACCGATCCATTAAGATTCCAGCGTGTCGATCTTCACCCCCGATCAGCGCGAACAACTTCGTGACGAACTGGTCGCCGCCGCTCAACACGACTCGAACCTCTGCGGCGCATGCTGGATCTCTCGCAACAGAGCGCGCATTGTGTTTTGAAAGATGCGCTTCGGTGACCAGCGCTTTGGGGTTTCTTGCGGGGAGGTTGTTGTCAGCAGGCCACTTCAGCCCAAAACCCCTGCGCGGGTTCTGAGCGCACGAGACAGTTTCAATCGCCATGCCACCCGTCGCACTCGCCACCCTCCTCGCCCTGAGCGAAAATGGTCTTGACCGTATGAATCAAAGTGCCAGCCTAGGACTCAAGTGACGAAGATCTGGGAACGCTTATTTCTCGGCGACCTCAAAGATGCGCAGCGGCTCGCACGGTCCAATCCGCAGCGCATCAACGCCGTCATTTCGCTCTGCCGCGAACAGGCCGTGAACCGGGCAGCGGGAATCACCTACATCCACATCCCGATCCCAGACTCGCGCCCCATCACTCCGCAAAAGTTCGAGGACATTATGTTCGCGATCGCCATCTTTGTCCGCCGAGGGAACCTGCTCGTTCACTGCCTCGCCGGTAAAAGCCGGTCGCCAATCCTGGTCGCTGCATGGCTCCATCGTTGCGGCTATGCAGGAATCGACAAAGCCCTCGCCCAAATCGCGGAACTACGAGACATCGCCCCTTCCCAAGTATTGCTGAAAAGCGCAAAGGATCTCTCGGGCAAATAAGTGCCACTCACCTGGTCAATACGTTAAATGGGGACCTTGCGGCGATCACGATAGCAATCGCGAAGAGTTGCCGGATTGCGATTCCGAAGGTGAGACCTGAGGAAGAAGTATCCCGACGACGCTTACGGTAATCAAGAGCAAACCGATGATGGCTCCCCAAGGCCACGGGCCTCTGGGTGGAAGATCGAGGTCGCGGTTGGGGATCCAGCCAGTTGCTCCCATCAAAATAAGGGGGACGGCCGATATTCTGGCGATCCTCGCGCCAGAACGTGACCAGAATTCTCGAAAACGAATGGCCCGAACCTGTTCCACTTCTCTGATTGTGAATGGCAATCCAGAAGGAGGAAAAGTTACGTCGGTGTAGGCTCCATGGTGTTATCCGGCTGCTGCGAAAAATCGAAAGCCTGCCCGCGCAGAGAGTGCAACGACCGCCACCTCTCGAACCCTGTTGATATTGCTAGTTCCCCTCATCCTGGCCGACCGCTAGCCTCGAAGAAGAAGCGCACTAACTTCCAAACAAGGAACGTGCGTCTCAGACGTACGAACTCCCGTCGGAAAGACAAATATGCAGCGCAAGAACATCCCTCTCGGCAACGTCTTCATGGCTTCGCTCTTTTTGTTGTTGACGGGTATTGTAACGATCGCTCAGACCCCGGGGCCGATGACAATCCAGGCGACTGCCATGGGCACAAGCACGCAACTCGGCAGAATAGTCGATGTCAACATCTACATCGAAAACTATTCCACGCAAGAGGATCGAAACACGCTGATACACGCCTTCAAAGCCCGCAAACAAGATGGCCTGGTCGACGCGTTACAGAAGATGAAGGCCAAGGGGCGCGTCCGATTCAGCAATGGTGGCGTAGGCAACGAAGTCAAGTACATCATTGAATTGCCGCCCAAGAAGGGCGAGAACGGACGTCGACTTCGTCTGATCACCGATCGTTGGCTTCTCTTCTCGGAACTTTATAATTCGACTCGCTCCTCGGATTACAGTGTGGGCGCAATCGAGTTGAATCTCGACGCCGACGGCAAGGGCACCGGCACGGTGCTCCCGGCCTGCAAACTCACAGTGAACAAGAAGAGCAAGCAGGTTGAGGTCGAGACTTATCAAAACCCGTGGAACCTGACGAATTTCATAATCCACAAAGATTGAACCGCTGCCAAGAGTCCCCACAATGATTTTTTCACTAGTTACGCCGCGGCTGTCTGCCGGCCTGACGCCTTCCTCGGTGCCAGCACGATGAGGGCTACACCAATCGCAACTAGCACGCCAGAGCCGATCAGAAATCCTGCCCGCTCATTCGGCATCTCAAATCCCAGCGTGGACATCACCACGGCGTGAGCGAAACTCGACCAGGCTGCGAAGGCGATCAGGCTGCGATGCACCGATGGATTCCGCACTGCGAGCAACAGGAAAACACCCAACGTGGCGTAGATACCCATCTGCATCGTGTCGCCCGTGTCGGAATGAGCGGGATCCAACAAACCGCCGACCGCCGGATAAATGGCAGCAGAAAAGAATAAACCCACCAACACCAACACAATCTTCAACGCACGTTCTCGAAGCATAGTGCCCCCTGTAACCGCTGACCGCCTCTCATCATGAGTGGAATGGCGACGTTTCACCAGTTACGCAGCCGATCATCATAACTCTCGTGTACGCTTCGACTCCGCAATTGTTCTCACGTCGGTCCGCGACGAGAACCGCGGTCGAGCACTTCCCGAACTTTGCCCAGAAGAGTGCGTGGATTAAATGGTTTCTCAAGAAAATTCGTTCCCGGATCGATCACGCCGTCGTGCATGATGAAATTCGTCGCGTAACCTGACATGAACAGCACCTTGATGTCGGGCCGCTCTTTTTGCACCTGTTTCGCCAGTGCCGGCCCGTCCATTCCCGGCATGATCACATCCGTAAGCAGCAGATGGAGTGGGCCTGTGTGTGTCCTGATGAGCGCGAGTGCGTCTGCAGGATTGGGCACGTCCAATACCGTGAATCCACTCCCCGTCAAAGCGAACCTGATCAGATCGCGTAGGGCTGGTTCATCTTCCACCAGCAGCACTGTCTCAGCCCCGGACGTCACCAATCGCTGCGGTGGTTCAACTGGAGATGGCGCCGTCTCGTCCACCCTCGGAAGGTAGACCTTGAAAGTAGTTCCCCTTCCCGGGTGGCTGTAGACCCCAACATTTCCCCCGCTTTGCTTGACGATGCCGTAGACGGTTGAAAGGCCGAGTCCGGTGCCTTTTCCCACTTCCTTGGTAGTAAAGAAGGGCTCGAAGATGTGCGGCAGAACCTCTGGACTGATGCCCTCTCCGGTATCGCTCACGGCAAGCATGACATGTGGGCCGGGATGGGCGCCAGCATGCTCTCGCACGTAGTCCTCATCCAAGGTGACGTTCGCGGTTTCGAGGGTGATCCTTCCGCCACTCTTCATCGCGTCGCGCGCGTTTACCACCAGGTTCATCACTACCTGTTCGATCTGTCCGGGATCGGCCCTGGTGGCGCCGAGTCCGGGATCGGTAACCGTATGAAGGTCGATGTCTTCGCTGATCAAGCGGCGCAACATCTTGTCCAGATCGTCAATCAGCGAGTTCAGGTTGAAGACTTTGGGCTGCAGCACCTGTTTGCGGCTGAAAGCCAGTAACTGGCGAGTGAGGGTGCTCGCGCGACGGCTGGCCTCATCGATACTCTTCAGGTGATCGTACTCCGCTGGCAGCGATCGCGATGCCTGCAGCAGAATCTCGGTATGTCCGAGGATAACCGTCAAAATGTTATTGAAGTCGTGCGCGATGCCGCCTGATAACGTTCCAATCGCCTCCATCTTCTGCGCCCGCATCAATTGTTCTTCCAGTTTGCGGCGCTCGGTGACATCGCGCGCGTTCATTACGATTCCATTGACTGCGGGGTGTTTCAGCAGGTTGGTGGCTGATACTTCCAGGATGCGCACGCCCCCGCCGCGCTGTTGAATTCGAAATTCTGACTCGATGGGGGCCATTTCCTCTCCGGGCAGCCCATTTGCATGAACCGCGGCCAGTAACTTCTCGACCTCAGGGCGGTCTTCCTCGGTGGCCAGATTCAGTATGTTTTGCCCCTCTACTGGACTGCCCTTGCCAGCCTCGCGCTCGAACGACGGGCTCGCATATCGAACCGTCCCGTCGGCCCGGAGCACAACTATGAAATCTGAGACATTCTCGATCAGAGAGCGGAATTGCGCCTCACTGCGTTGCAGGGTCTCGTAGAGGTTGCTCACCCTGTCCGACATATCGTTGAAAACCTGCGCCAGGCGGCCGATCTCGTCGCCGCCACCCACGTTGACCCGCTGGTGGAACTCGCCCCGGCCCAGTGCCCGGACCGCAGCATCCAGCTGCTGCAGCCTGCCGCCAATTGTCCGAGTGACGCGCCAGCCAAGGAACGCGGTGATCAAAAATATGGCGAACCCGATCGATAACAGCGTCACCATGGCGCGATTTCCGGCGCGCTCGATCTCTTCGAGTTCCTGCCGTTTTTGTTCAGCGACGAGTTCGTCGATGTCGCGCACCAGCGACTCAGAAAGAGCAGAGAGCACGGGATCGCGGCTCTGAGATCGCAACTCCACCACACGCCAATCGCCCAGCCGGACCAACTCCACTAAGTCGTCCATCTGAGACGAGAACATCGTGCGGATTGCTTCGAGGCCGGCAAACTGACGCTCGCGCTCCGGGCCCTGACGCAAACCTTCCAGGGCCTGGATCGCACCATCGACGTCCTTGTTGAAGACACCGCTCAGTTCCTTCGCCTTGGCGGTAAACCGTTGGGCGTCGTGCGTCTCCGACAACAATTGGAGTTCGGCTTGAAATCTCTGAAAGTGGTTATGGGCCATCAGCACGGCAAGGGCAGGCTGTTCGGCGTCGTAGAGGCGCTGCGCACGCTGACGCATGACGCTGATTTGCCACGCTGCGATTGCGCCGCCGAGCAGAATCAGGCTGCCCAGCAGCACAAACGCGTGTCTTAGCACCTGGCCAGTGCTGTTGCCCTTCTCCACCGGTTTCAACGTGCCCAGATCCGGGCTCGAATTCAATCGCTTATGGCTCCGCAAAACATCGTCTAACGAATTGCGCCACCACCGGGCGGCGGGCCGGGCTTTCCTCCCGTGATCTTCTCCAGCTTCGCCTGCAATTCTGCCATCGCCTTTCCCGCCTCCTGTTCTCCGGCAAGAATGGAGTGCACCGACGAAAAATACGCTCTTGAAACCTCATCGTAATGCTGCCCTGACACTGTAGATGGGCGGACAATGGTCACGCTTGCCAGATCCTTCCATAGTTGCGCGATTTCAGGGCGGTCCTGCAAATACTTCGAACCGGCGTAGAACTCCCGGCGCGCGGGAAGCATCGCGTGCTTCTTCCACAAAGTCAACTGTTCATCGTGACTGGTCAGGAACCGCACCAGCGCCGCGGCCTCCTGCGGGTGATGCGAATACTTTGATACCGCCAGCGACTGCCCTCCAATCGTCGACGCCCTGCGCGCGGAACCTCCAGGCAGCAGCGCGATCGCAATCGTAGCGTCTGGATTCGGGATCATTGATTCCTGGCTAAACTGCCTCCACAGCCAGTCGCGCTCGAATGCCGCCTTGCCCGCGTGCAATACGTTTCTTGCATCCTGCTCTTTAAATGCGATCACACTGGGCGGCGAGATGGTGCCAATCCAGCGGCGCGCTCTCTCCATCGCCCCAATCGTTCGTGGATTGTTCACGCTGATTGAGCCGTCCGCTTCAATCAGGTTGCCGCCGCCGTTCGCCACCTGCCACTCTAAGGCGTTGCAGGTGAGGCCCTCGTAAGCCGCCCCCTCCCAGACGTAGCCCCAGAAATCTTTGTTACCGCCGGCCCGTTCTCCGGCCTGGATACGGGCTGCCATCTTCTCCAACTCGTCCCATGTCGCGGGCGGGTTACGATACCCATACTTTCGAAGCAGGTCCGCGCGATAGTACAGCACTCCCAATTCCGTGTTGAACGGCATGCTGGTCAAGCGCCCGTTCACCGTGTTGTTCCGCACTTCCGTTTCGAGTTGTTCCCCAGACTCTTTGGCAAGATACTGATTCAGATCGACCATTTCGTCTGCCAACACTGCCGGCCAAACCACATCAACGTAATAAACGTCTGGTGTGGACGATTTCTTCCCCAGATACCGTTGATAGAGTTCCAGACGCTCCGTCATCGATTCCGGCCCCGGTATGAAATCCACGCGGATTCCAGTCTCCCGGCTGAATTGCTCAAATACGCTCTGATCCATCGAGAGTTCGCGCTGCGTCGCTGGACCCCAACCGATAAACGTGATGACAGTAGGCGTCGCCGGATGGTTGCTGTCGGTGCGGTTACAGCCAACAAAAACCAGAAAGAGGACAAGCAGGAGGAACGAGAGGGGCCATTGTTTCGCGCGGGCGCTCACGTTTGTGGCCATGGCCTCCCTTCGCAGGACGCGATAGCGAAGAACACATTGTACTCCAGCGCAAAAGGTGCGCTCGGCGAGCCCAACATTGCCTGCGACACAAGGCAAACACCGAGACACTTCCGGCACGTGCGAGCAGTACGTTAAAAGAGGTCGGACATTGGGAAACAAGTCGCTTCGCGTGAGTTAACGTAAACAGCATTTACACTGACTGTCCCAGTGCGTTTACCGATCCTCAGTTTTCCACAGCGCTCGCCCAAGAAAATTTCATTCCTTGTGACGGATGACCTTGACCGAGGATACGGAAAGCGCATAGTAGAGGGTGCACGCAGCTCCTCAAGGACGCGCAAAGCAAATCCCGACCGCCCCAAACGTCCGTGCGGTCTCCATCGAAGCTAACTCTTTATCCTGGAATATTTTACATGCAAGTCATTTGTTTTCAATATTTTACCCGGCCATCCTCACCTTCGAACCCCGTAACCCAAACAAAACAGGGATTTTACGGCATCGCGCCCGAAAAAATGCGTGCCATCGATGCAACGCTAACCCTTTATTTTGCAATATTTTACCCGTAAAATCCTTTATTTCAATATTTTGCGAGCCATCGTCCCGGTTAATACTCCGTAAGTCAAAGAAAAATAAATATCTTATCGTTTCGGTGTCGAGAAATTCACACTGGATACCCTTCCAGCAGACAAACCCAATCCATCACGTCGGCGCAGTGTCCCGTTCCCGATGTCGTGGAACACAGCAAGGACGAACTTGCTAGAATGACCGCATCATGAGCCCCCACCCTCCATTTACTGATGTTCCCGACGCGATTGAGGAAATCCGCGCCGGCCGCATGATCGTCGTCGTCGACGACGAGGACCGCGAGAATGAAGGCGACCTTACGCTCGCGGCCGAGAAGGTCACGCCCGAGGCAATCAACTTCATGGCCAAGCACGGCCGCGGACTGGTGTGCCTTGCGATGACTGAAGAGCGGCTCGAGCACTTGCGCATCGGTCCCATGACGGCTGAGAACACTTCGCAATACGGTACGGCATTTTGTGAAGCGATCGACGCGCGCCAGGGCGTGACGACGGGCATCTCGGCTCATGATCGTGCTCGCACGATTCAGGTGGCGATCGATCCAGCGACCAAACCGTCGGATCTCGCCAGGCCAGGACATATGTTCCCGCTTCGCGCGCGCAAGGGCGGCGTGCTGGTGCGCGCTGGTCAGACTGAAGCTTCGGTGGATCTGGCTCGGCTCGCAGGGATGATCCCGGCGGGCATCATCTGCGAAATCATGAAAGACGACGGCAGCATGGCCCGCGTGCCCGACCTTACCGACTTCTGCCGCGAGCACAAAATGAAGATGCTCACTGTGGCGGAATTGATCCGCTATCGCATGGAGCACGAGCGCTACGTGCATCGCGTGGGCGAAGCGCTGGTGGACACGCGCTTCGGGGAGTTCCGCCTGATCGCCTACGAGAGCGAAATCGACGGCGGCGAGTCGCATGTAGCGTTAATTCGTGGAGACGTTGAGCGCAGCGAGGCTCCGGTGCTGGTAAGGATGCACGCGCATTGTCTGATGGGCGACGTCTTCGGCGCGACAGGATGCGAATGCCACGCCACGCTCGAAGGCGCGCTAAGGCGAATCTCGAAAGAAGGCGGCGCACTGATTTATCTGCACCAGACGTCGCAAGGATTCTCCGTGGAAAAGGTTGGCGAGCGGACCGCGCTCGGCTTCCATCGCGGTCGGAAACTCCCATCCCTGTTCGAAAGCGAAAGGCAGATTCAACGAGAGATCGGCATCGGCGCGCAGATTCTTTCTGACCTGAACCTGCGAAGAATCCGCCTGCTCACGAACCGCCCCAAGAAAGTCGCGGCGCTCGAAGGATTCGGGATTGAGATCCTCGAACAAGTACCGGTCGAGTTGAACGAAGTCAAGGCGGGAAAGAACTGAGGGCCGCAGGCCGCGGCCCTATCGAACAGGAAGTCTAGAAAGGTTTGCGCACCACAACTTCTGCGTCGCGGATGAAGAACTGCGCCGAGCAGTGCTCGGAGCCACAGATGACGGGCAGCAGGCCGTTGATCTGTTTGCGCGTGATCAGGCCCAGCATGCCGCAGGATGGGCACGACAGTACGGCCCAGTAGGGATCTTCTTTCTCGCCGACATCGCCGGCGTTTTCGAGCACGAAGACCGTGCCGGGCTGCATCTGCTCCGGAATCCACTCATTGAGGACATCGAGCTCAGCGACCATGTATTCCCTCCCAGTGTGTCCTGCGTTCTTACTGTGAATCCCAACCTGCGCCTATGAAACTTTTTTAGCACGCCTGGGGTAACCAGGCGTAGTTACCGAAGTATTCGACTTTCTGGAGACGACCTCAGCCCGCACCTGCCGCACGGCGTCGCTCAGGCAGACGCCCAGAATCGGCTGGTCTGAATTCTTGAGAATGTCCACAATCTGGCGCGCCGAAGTCTCTAAATAAAGATGCGTTCCGTCCGTCAGCAGGTGGTAGTCGGAGCTGCGGCTGACGATTTCGGCCAGTCCCTTGCCAATTTCGCGGTCAAGAAAGCGCATGACCTTGCGGACGCCCTGCAGCGAAAATCCCTTGCGGCGCAGTTCGCAGATGACGGCCACTTCCGTTAGATGCTGCATCGAATAGAGGCGGCGATGGCCTTCGCGCTCGGGCTTGACGACGCCGCGCTCGTCCCACCACTGGAGTTGGCGGGGCGTGATCCCGGTCAGGGCGATCACCTCTTGCGATGTGAACCGATCTTGCATGGACCCCCAGTTATGTTTGAAACAAACACGCTGCAAAATGTTTCAAACATTCTAGGCATGGAGGCCTGTGGATCACTGAAGAATCGGAGGGGGAGGGGTGACTGAGAGGGTACGGGGTTGGTCGCTGCCATGGGTCGCTCTGGCAACCGAATTCTGGAATTGTCAACAGAAAATAAAATCCCAGGGGACTGTGCGGTGACCGCCCAGTTCGCGCTAGGATAGCGAGCGTTGTAAGAGGGCAGGGTCATGCGGAAGCCTGTGCTTGTGATTGGCTTGGCTGCGGCAGCGATCGCAGGCGGGGCCTACTTTCTGCTTTCTGCAGATAAGCCAGAGAACCTTCAGCTTACGTCCCAGCAGTGGAAGGAAGATCTGCGGTATCTCGCGCGGGAGTTGCCCAAGAGGCACGCAAACGCGTTTCACTTCACGCCGCGAGCGAACTTCGAGAAAGCGGTCGCTGACCTAGACGCGCAACTGGATCACGCCGACTCCGACGCGGCGTGGGTTGGAATGCAACGCATCACGAGCCTGGTTGGCGACGGCCACACCTACCTCCGAACTCCGCGAGACTCGGCGGAGTTTCCTATCGACATCGCGCATTTCGGCAAAGAGTATCGGATCGTCAGCGTTATCCCGGGACTTGAGAACGCGCTCGGCGCGCGTGTAGTAAAGGTGGGAGACGTCCCGGTGGAGCGAGCCGCTGAGCTTTGCAAGGAGTTGTTTTCTCGCGACGAGAACCCGACGCTGGGAGAGGCATTTATCGATGACTCGCTCACGACGGGGGCGACATTGCGCGGCTTGGGTATCATCGCCGACCGGAATGCTGGCCGATACACCTTGATGGACGACGGCGGCCGGGAATTTACCGTGGATGTGCATCCGCTGGCACCGGGGAGTCATCCAGCGCTCATCCGATCGTACAAAGATCCTCCGCTGTACAAGCAAAATCCAGAACAAAAATTTGCCTGCAAATATTTGGAAGATTCACACACGCTGTATTGCAACGTGCGAGCGATACGCGATCTGAGCGGGCCGGTTGACGAGATGGTGAAAACGATCCGGCAACAAAATCCGGACAAACTGGTGATTGATCTGCGGCAGAATGGCGGCGGAGACTATACAGTCGGGGAACGGCATCTGATTCATCCCATCCGGAGCTTGCCGTCGATCAATCAGAAGGGGCACTTGTTCGTGCTGATTGGGGCTAACACGTTTTCGGCGGCCATGAACAATGCCGCGCAATTCCGTTCGCAGACGGCAGCAATCCTGGTCGGGCAGGAGATTGGAGAGAAGCCCAACAGCTACCAGGAACCGCGGAATATGACGTTGCCCAATTCACATCTGCAGGTGCGGTATTCGACGCGGTTTTATCGGTTCTCCGAAAACGGCGAGAACGCTGTACGACCCGATCAGGAAGTGATTCCGACCTGGGCTGAGTATAAGGCTGGGGAGGATCCGGTACTGGAGTGGGTGTTGAAGTACGGAGCGAAGTAGGTTTACGCGGGAAGTTCGGAGCCGCCGCCGACGAAGTGGACAATTTCCAGGCGGTCGCCTTCTTTCAGCTGGATTTCGGCCCAAGTGGCGCGGGGGGCGATGTCGCGGTTGAGTTCGACGGCAACGCGGTCGGACTTCATGCCCAGCGTATCCACCAGCGCGGCCAGCGTGAGAGGGGAGTCGAACGTCTTTTCGTCGCCGTTAATGAGGAGTTTCATGCGGAGAAGGACTTCTTGTTCGAGGGTTGCGCTCGCTACCCACGCCTTCCGGAGCGGTTACGACTTGTGCGGTCCGCTGAAGCGGACTCCAACTGTTCCATTTTTGTCTTCCCGGCGCCACTGTGCCGGGCTATCACATGCCGCCGCTTCGCGGCTGGTTGCGTGGCGGAGCCAAACATTTTACTCCGTTCGGCGCAGCACGAACCTACTCCGCCTTGCGCAGCACGAACTTCCGCGTTGCGGTGCGGCCCTCGAAATTGGCCTGGACCAGCAGGGACGAGTCGGGCAGAGCCGATTCCTCGACTTCGATCTTGATCTCTGCCGCGCCGCCGGAGTCTGCCAAGGCCTGCGTGTAAAACGGCGCGGCGCCGGGACGGGCAAAGCGGAAGGTGAGGCGCGCGCCCGATGCGGCCGATCCTCCCTCGGTCACCTTCAACTGCATGGTCAGGTTGCGATCGACGTGAATCGAGTCGGCGTTCACCCACTGCACTTCGAGTTCTTTGACCTTGGCCAGGACTTCCGGTTCGGGATGGTCGAGAACGTTGTCGAGCTTCCCTTCCCGGATCGCGTCGAGCACCAGGCGATGTTGTTCGCGCAGTTGTTGTTCTTTCTGCGTGTCGCCGTACTGCGCCTCGCCGGACTTCGCGGCGTAAGAGGTGGCCTTTTTGCCGATGCAGCGGCCGCGTACGAAGACCTGGGTCTGCAGCAGGAGTTCGCTTTCACGCGCTTCACTCTGCACGTGGTAGATGGTGTCACCATGCTTTACGTCAGTGTTGAAGCCAAAAATCATAGGAATTGTGTAATTGGGAAATTGAGAAATTGAGTGATTGAGTCACCGAAAATGCCGGGAATTGGAATGCCAACCGCTCCATTCCGAGTCCGGTTTTTCAATTGCACAATTACCCGATTACACAATTGCTCAATTTGCTCCTCGCTCGCTTGACACTACTGAGTGTAACCCCATAATCTGGAACGTTTAAGCAACACTTCGCGCGAATTATATATACCTCGTCCTATGCCCGACAATTACTTCGCACGCTACCTCCCGTTTTTGATCCATATTCTTATGGCGGGCGGGATTGCGGCCGCAATTATCACCCTTTCGTGGCTGATCGGGCAGCGGAAACCGACCCGCGCCAAAATGTCCCCCTACGAGTGCGGCATGACCCCGGTAGGCGACGCGCGCGAGCGCTTCTCGGTGAAGTTCTACCTGGTCGGCATGCTGTTCATTCTGTTCGACGTAGAAGCGGTTTTCATCTATCCATGGGCCATTATTTTGCGCGATTTGAAGCGCTTCGGACTGTGGGAAATGCTGGTGTACATCGGGATTTTCCTCGTTGGCTTCTTCTATGTGTGGAAGAAGGGCGTTCTGGACTGGGGCGAGACCGCAACTGGACGGGGGAAGGTCTAGATGCCCCTGGCCCCCGCCATTACCGATATTGAGCAGTTGAAGGATCATCCTTCGGTTGCGCGCTTGCTCGCCTGGAATGCCGAGGCGGTGCAAGGCGTGAAGTTCGACCGCGACGAGATGACGATCTACGTCGATCGGGCCAGCATCCGCGAGGCATGCGTCGCCCTGAAGGATGACCCGGCCTGCCCATTCAATTTTCTTTCTGACGTGACCTGCGTGGACTGGTATCCGGCGGAACCGCGGTTTGAGGTCATTTACCACTTGCTGTCGATCCCGAACAAAGAGCGCGTCCGGCTGAAGGTTCGGCTGAACAGCGCGAGTCCGGCGGTGGAGTCGATCACGTCGGTCTGGCCCGGCGCCAATTATTTCGAGCGCGAAGTGTTCGATCTGTTCGGCATTCGGTTCACGGGGCATCCTTATTTACGGCGCATTCTGATGCCGGAAGACTGGGAAGGCCACCCTCTCCGCAAGGATTATCCGGTGGAGGGCTACCGCTAAATGGCGCATTTGAACCCAACGCCCGTTCTCGAACCCGGGCAGGATCGCACGATGATCCTGAACATGGGGCCGCAACATCCGTCGACACACGGCGTGTTGCGCGTCCTGCTCGAGATTGACGGTGAGACAGTCGTGCGACTGATGCCCGACATCGGCTTCCTGCACACCGGGATCGAGAAGACTTGCGAGGCGAAGTTCTACCAGCAGGTTGTGCCGCTGACCGACCGCATTGATTATCTGTGCCCCATGACCAACAACCTCTGCTACGTGCTGGCGGTGGAGAAATTGTTGGGGCTCGAGATTCCTCCGAAGGCGCAGTGGCTGCGGGTTTTGCTGAACGAGTTAACCCGCATTAACTCGCACCTGGTGTGGCTGGGCACGCACGCTATGGATATCGGCGCGTTGACGGTCTTCTTATATTGCTTCCGCGAGCGCGAAGAGATCCTGAAGATGTTCGAGATGGTCAGCGGACAGCGGATGATGACCTCTTACTTCCGCGTGGGCGGAATTGCGCTGGAGCCGCCGCTCGGTTTCTTCGACCGAGTGCGCGATTTCGCCGGATATTTTCCGGAGAGGATCGACCAATACGAGAGCTTGTTGACCGGCAATCCAATCTGGATGATGCGGACCAAGGGCGTCGCCCGAATGACCGCAGAAGACGCAATCGCGCTGGGCGCGACTGGGCCGACGCTGCGCGGCAGTGGCGTGGACATCGATCTGCGGCGAGACATGCCGTACTCGAGCTACGAGAAATTTCAGTTCAAAGTGCCAGTTTCGCAGGAAGGCGACGTCTTCGCTCGGTACATGTGCCGCGTGGCGGAACTGCGCGAGTCGATCAATATGGTGAGGCAGGCGCTCGACGGTATGCCGGAAGGCCCCATCAAGGCCGACGCTCCCGGGATCGTGCTGCCCGACCGCGAAAAAATGAAGACGCAGATGGAATCGCTCATCTACCACTTCAAGATCATCACCGAAGGATTTGCGGTGCCGGCGGGCGAGGTCTACCAGGCAGTCGAATCACCGCGCGGCGAGATGGGATATTACATCGTGAGCGATGGCACCGCGAAGCCGTACCGTGTGCACATGCGCTCGGCGTGCTTCGCGAACCTGCAGACGCTGCCGAAGATGTGCGAAGGCCATCTGCTTGCGGATGTGGTGGCGGCGATCGGGTCGATCGATATCGTGCTGGGAGAAATAGACCGGTAGGAATTTCGTAATTTTGTAATCGGGTAATTTTGTAATTGAAGATCTAAAACTCGGACTTCGAGGATTTCAAATTACTAAATTACCCGATTACAAAATTACCAAATTACTTTATGCGTTTTTCAGACGAATTCGAGGCGCGGTTTGCGGAGATGGTTCCGCACTATCCGACGAAAAGGTCTGCGCTGGTGCCGACGCTGCTTTATGCGCAGGACGAAGTCGGATACTTGTCGGACGAAGTCATCGCGGAACTCTCTGGTCGGCTCGAACTGACCGAACTCGAAGTTCGCAACGTGATCAGCTACTACTCGATGCTGACTACCAAGCCGCGAGGCAAGTTCAACGTGCAGGTGTGCACGAACATCAGTTGCATGGTGCGCGGCGGTGAAGAGATTTTGCATCACTGTGCCAAGAGGCTGGGCGTCGGGCACAAGCAAACTACACCAGACGGCATGTTCACCCTGGAAGAGGTGGAGTGCATCGGGGCCTGCAGCTGGGCTCCGGCGGCGCAAGTGAACTACGATTTTCACGAGAACCTGACGACCGAGAAGATGGACAGGATTCTCGACGAGTATAAGAAGAGGGGAACGCAGTAAGGGCAATTTGGTAATTGTGTAATTTAGTAATTTGGTAATTGAAAACCGAAGCTGGCAAGGCTTAACTTTTCGGTTTCAAATTACAAAATTACCCGATTACAAAATTACAAAATGGCTGATCTGGTTTCCCATCCCGACGAGGTAAAAGTGGTCTCCCGGCGCTTCGGCCAGGGTGCGACCAATATCGACCGCTACCTTGAACTGGACGGCTACAAGGCCGTGCAGAAGGCGCTCGCCATGGAGCCGGACGCCATTATTAATGAGGTTAAGAATTCCGGCCTGCGCGGGCGTGGTGGCGCGGGATTCTCGACGGGGATGAAGTGGTCGTTCGTTCCCAAGCAGTCGGCGAAACCCAAGTACGTGCTGTGCAACGGCGATGAGAGCGAGCCCGGCACCTGCAAAGACCGGCTGATTTTCGAGCATGATCCGCACTCGGTGATCGAAGGCGTGATGATCGGCGCACTGGCCGTGGGCGCGAAGAGCGGCTACATCTATATTCGGGGTGAGTACCGCTATCTGTCGATCATCATGCAGAAGGCGATCCGCGACGCTTATGCCAAAGGGTTCATCGGCAAGAACATTTTCGGCAGCGGGCGCGATCTGGACATTTACTGGCATGGCGGTGCAGGAGCGTACGAGGTTGGTGAAGAATCCGCGCTGATGGAGTCGCTCGAAGGCAAGCGCGGTATCCCACGCATTCGGCCTCCCTTCCCTGCTGTCGTTGGTCTGTGGGGCGGGCCTACGGTCATCAATAATGCGGAGACGCTGGCTAATGTGCCACACATTATTCTTGGCGGCGCGGACTGGTACGCCAAGCTGGGTACGCCGAAAAACGGCGGCACGCGCCTGTTCTGCCTGAGCGGTAACATCGCCAAGCCCGGCGTTTACGAACTGCCCATGGGCTACAACTTGAAGAAGATGTTGTACGACGTGGGCGGCGGGATCCCCAACGGTCGCAAGTTGAAGGGAGTCGTGCCCGGAGGGTCGTCGTGCCCGGTGTTGACTGCCGAGGAAATCGACGTTGCCATGGATTTCGATTCGGTCGCAAAGGCCGGATCCATGTTGGGTTCAGGTGGCGTGGTGGTGATCGACGATCAGCAGTGCATTGTGAAATTCGCGCTGCGCACCATGAAGTTTTATCAGCATGAGAGCTGCGGATGGTGCATTCCGTGCCGCGAGGGGACGGACTGGCTGAAGAAGACTTTGATCCGCTTTCATAACGGCGGCGGCATGAAGAAAGACATCGACAACATGCAGTACCTGGCGGAGAACATGCTGGGACGAACGTTCTGTCCGCTGGGCGACGCGGCGGCAATGCCGACGATTGGCTTCGTGAAAAAGTTCAGGAAAGAATTCGAAGATCATCTCGACGGGAAACCCTGTCCGTACGAGAAGGCGGGCGCGGCGGAAGAACTTCAGGCCTTGGCTCACTAGAAAATTTCAAAATGGCTGACGTAAATCTCACAGTAGACGGCAAGAAACTCACGGCTCCCGCGGGCACTCTCCTCATTGAGGCCTGCAAGACGGTGGGCATCGAGGTGCCGTCGTTCTGCTATTACCCCAACCTCTCTCTGCAAGGCGCTTGCCGCATGTGCCTGGTGAAGGTCGAGAAGATGCCCAAGCTGCAGACCGCCTGCACCACGGTGATCAGCGAGGGCATGGTCGTAACCACCGAAAGCGAAGAGATCAAGCAGGCCCGCAAGGCGATGCTCGAGCTTCTGCTCGGCAACCATCCGCTGGATTGTCCGGTCTGTGACGCCGGGGGCGAGTGCGAACTGCAGGACATGACGTTCTCCTATGGCGCCGCGGAATCGAAGTTCATGGAAGCGAAGAACCACAAAGAAGAACAGCAATGGTCACCTGTTGTGTTCTTCGACCGACCGCGGTGCATTCTCTGCTACCGCTGCGTGCGCGTCTGCGGCGAAGCGATGGACGTCTGGGCTCTGGGCGTGCAGAACCGCGGCGTGAGTTCGCTCATCGCTCCGAATAAAGAAGATCACCTGGAATGCGAAGAGTGCGGCATGTGCATCGACATATGCCCGGTCGGCGCGCTCACCTCTGGAGCGTATCGCTACAAGACGCGTCCGTGGGAGATGAAACATGTGGGCACCGTCTGCACACACTGCGGCGACGGATGCAAGACGACGCTGGGCGTGCGCCGCTCCGACACCGGCATGGAGATTGTGCGCGGCGACAATCGCGACAAGAGCGGGACCAACGGAGATTTCCTCTGCATCAAGGGTCGTTACGCGTTCGACTTCGCGAATCACGAAGAGCGTCTCACTCACCCGCTGATTCGCAGGAACGGCAAGCTGACTCCAGCGACGTGGGAAGAGTCGTTCGCCCTGGTGGGAAAGACGTTGGCGGGCATTCGGGACACTGAAGGCGGACAGGCGATTGGCGTCGTCGGTTCGACGCGCACGACGAATGAAGAAGTGTATCTGCTCTCGAAATTTGCCCGCACGGTACTGAAGACAAATAACGTCGACCACCACCGCACGGCCGACTTCCCTGCCCTGGCGGCGGCGCTTCGCGGCAAGCCGGATGCAACTGCAAGTATGGCGGAGGTGTTTACAGCTCCGGCGATTCTGCTGATCGGTAATGACCCTACTGAGCAACACCCACTGCTCGCGTATCAGATTCGCAACAACGTTCGCTTGCATCGAGCCAAGCTTTACGTGGTCAATTCCCAGTCCATCAAGTTGCGACGGCAGGCTACTGGTTTCACCCAGATTCCGGCGGGGACCGAAGGCAAAGTCGCGGCTTTTCTCGCCGGTGATGATGCGTCAGCAGATGCGCTTGCCGGCGCATCATCGAACAAAGAGGCGTGGATTGCCCTCCGCGACAAACTTCGTGCGGAACAGAATCTCGTGATCATTTTCGGCTCGGAGATTCGCGGCAACGACATCGCGAAGATCGTCACTTTCGGATCAGCCATTCCCGGCTCGAAGTTCATATGCCTCGCCGACTACGCGAATTCCCGCGGTGCAGCGGACATGGGTCTCTACCCAGACCTGCTACCCGGCTATCATCCCGCGGCGGGAAACAGCGAATTGCAGCAGGAGTGGGCTGTGTCAGCAACGGCTGGACTCGATCTCGCTGGCATGGTGGAAGCGGGCAAGAGCGGCAAACTGAAAGCGCTCTACGTTGTTGGCTCGAATCCCGTCGGCCGCCTCAACATTGATCCGTTTGTATTCTCGAAGAGCTTCGTGGTCGTGCAGGACATGTTCCTCACCGAGACCGCGGTGATGGCCGATGTGGTGTTGCCGGCAGCCAATGCCTACGAGAAGTCGGGGACGATGACGAATACCTGCGGCGATGTGCAACTGGTGAAGAAGGCTGGCGAGATTTCTGGCACGAAAGCCGACTTCGAAATGATTGTCCGCATCGCCGACGCTATGGGCTTCGACGTCCGCAACTTGGTGCCGTTTGGCAGCGGCACGCGCGCTGACATGGGACAGTCGCGCGGCGCGCAGTCGGGCGAGGCCGATCGTCACGCCGTCTGGCTCGAGATGCAGGGATTGGAACCGAAGTTGAGTCCGCTGGATCCCATGGCAATTCTCGATGAGATTCAGAGATTGGTTCCGGGCTACGACGTGTCCCGCATGAATTTGTTGGCGGGCAACAGCGAGCACACGACATTGACCAAGAGCGGCACGGGCGCGGCGCACAAGCCGGAGACGATTTCTCCGGCCAAAGATGGCCTGTTCACGTCAGGCACGCTGGGACGCTATTCGCGCACGCTGAAGTCGGTGATGGAGAGTCACGAGGTCAAGCCCGCGGAAGTCGCCGCGGATTGAGTTGAGTCGCGAGTCGGGAGTCGCGAGCCCTGAGCAAAGCAGAGTGACTCGGGACCCGGGACTCACGACTCGCAACTGGAGAAGAGAGGAAGCAAGGCGTTGCCCATTTGGGTCTATATTCTCGCGTCGGTGATCAAGTCTGCGATCGTCCTTGTCGTGTTGCTCACTGCCGTCGCGTATACCGTTTGGCTAGAGCGCAAGGTCGTGGGCCACATGCAGAATCGCTGGGGACCCACGCGGGTCGGCCCGTTTGGCCTGCTGCAACCCGCTGCCGACGGAATTAAATTTCTTTTTAAAGAAGACCTGACGCCGCCCCATGTCTACAAGCCGCTTTTTCTTGCGGCACCCTTGATCGCGGTCATCTTCGCGCTGACTTCAATCGCGGTGATTCCGTTCGGCAACTCGATCCAACTCTTTGGTTACAGCTTTCCGCTGCAGATCACCGATGTAAATACCGGTCTGCTCCTGATTCTCGGAGTTACTTCGATCGGCGTTTACGGTGTAGCGCTTGCCGGATGGTCTTCGAACAACAAGTATTCCCTGCTGGGCGGGTTGCGGGCCAGCGCGCAGATGGTGAGCTACGAAATCTCCCTCGGCCTGTCGCTGGTCGGCGTGCTGATCATGTCGGGCAGCTTCAGCCTGCGCGACATCGTTTACGCGCAGCAAGGGCACTTCTGGGGATTCATCCCGCGCTGGAATATTTTTCACGGCCAGTTCATCGGCTTCTTCTGCTACCTGATGGCGGCCTATGCGGAAACGAACCGCATTCCGTTTGACCTGCCGGAAGCGGAAACGGAGCTGGTCGCGGGCTATCACACCGAGTACAGCGCCATGAAGTTTGCCATGTTCTTTATGGCGGAATACGCCAACATGATCACGGTCGCGTGCCTGGCTACGCTGCTATTTTTCGGCGGATGGAACGGACCGCTGTTTGGCCCGCCGATCTTGCAGGCGCTGCTGCCCGTGTTTTGGTTTGCGGCGAAGATTTTTGGATTTCTCTTTTTGTATATATGGGTGCGTGGCACGCTGCCGCGCTTCCGTTATGACCAATTGATGTCGTTTGGCTGGAAGTTCCTGCTGCCGCTGTCGCTGATGAATCTGATCGCGACCGCGATCGCCGTAGCCTGGTAGAGAACGGCAGTTGCCAGTACCCAGTTGCCAGTGGAGCAGCATAAAAACTGCTCCTAGAGTTCATGATTAATATTCATCTAATTTTATTCTTGGCCTTCGGGGCCGTTTGCGTGGCGGGTGCGATCAACCTGCTGGCGCAGACACATCCCATCAACAGCGCGCTTTCGCTGATCGCAGTGATGGCTGCGCTCGCGGGCGAGTACCTCTTGTTGGGTGCGGAGTTCGTCGCTGCCGTGCAGGTTATCGTCTACGCGGGCGCGATCATGGTGCTGTTTGTCTTCACCATCATGCTGCTCAACGCGGGCGTAGAAGAACGTACCAAAGGCAGTCGTGTAGCCGTTTTGTTCGGCATCCCTGGAATGCTGTTAGGAAGCATTCTCGTGGCCTGGGTTGTGCTGCGGCATTCGGGAACTGAGGCGGTCGTTGCCGGCGCGTTGCCAGGCGCTCCCAAGACGATCGGACCGCTGCTCTTTCACGAATTTCTGCTGCCCTTCGAAATCACTTCCATTTTAATTTTGATCGCTATCATGGGCGCCGTAGTGCTGGCCTCGAAGCCGCCGTCCGCACCGGCAAGGAAGGGGGACTGATGGTTCCGCTTTCGTATTACCTCGTGCTCAGCGGGTTCCTGTTCGCTTGTGGCGTGACCGGATTCCTGATCAAGCGCAACATCATCACGATCTTCATGTCGATTGAGCTGATGCTCAACGGCGTGAATCTTTCGTTCGTCGCGTTCGCGGCGCACTGGCATGCGCTTGCTGGACAGGTCTTCGTCTTCTTCGTGATGGTCGTGGCCGCTGCGGAAGCTGCCGTCGGACTAGCAATCATTATCGCCGTCTATCGCACGCGCGAAACGCTGAACGTGGATCAGGTAAACCTGCTCAAACTATGAC
>Ga0207664_10000214_pt1 | contig 43921 bp, 32 predicted proteins | sample LARL83metaG_FD_184349 | JGI IMG/M metagenome (GOLD analysis project Ga0207664, IMG submission 184349) | Corn, switchgrass and miscanthus rhizosphere microbial communities from Kellogg Biological Station, Michigan, USA - LAR L8-3 metaG... | ecosystem: Host-associated > Plants > Roots >...
CCACACAATTCACCTGCGCACACTGTCAAAGATCCTTGTTCTGCATCCCGTTTCCGGTCTGCGTCCCGGAACGTTTCGTCCCGGGTGAGCCGCCCATTCTACATCGCTTTTTGCGACCGTCAACACCTCGGTGAAGCTTCTTCGAGGTCCCGGCAGTCCGTCTTGCGACGTTGGGCGACTGCGGGCCGCGAATAATACGGGCTGCGCTTTATTTGGCAAGCGTTTCTTGAGAAAAATTTCACGGAATCTTCGCAAGCGACTGTCGTGTCGTCGAATTTTCTTTTCCCAAACGCGCCCGCACATCGCCATGCCTGTGGCACAGACGTACCGAAATCAGGCGAGTACGAGCTTCACGCGGGCAAAGTTGCGCTTGCCCACCTGCAGTACGCCTTCGAAGCCAGCGCTGAAGACGCGCTGCGCATCCTCCACCACTTCCGCGTCGATGCGCACGGCGCGCTCCTTCAGCTTGCGATTCGCCTCGGAATTACTGGCGGTGAGTCCGGCCGCGGTCAGCAAGGCGGCCAGTCGCATGCCTTCGGCCGGCACCACGACGTCCGCCTGCGGCAGCAGCGAGGTATCGCCCTCGCCGCGTACGACGGCATGCCAGCCGGCGACCGCCTGCTCGGCGGCAGCCGCGTCGTGGAAGCGCGTGGCCAGTTCGCGCGCAAGGCGCAGCTTGGCGTCACGCGGGTTGAGCGCGCCGCTGGCGATGTCCTGTTTCATCCGGGCCAGCTCGTCCAACGACACGTCGAAACTGAGCAGCTCGAACCAGCGCCACATCAGTTCGTCGCCGATCTTCATGGTCTTGGTGACGATGTCGATCGCCGGCTCGTTGATGCCGATGTAGTTGCCCAGCGACTTGGACATCTTGTTGACGCCATCCAGGCCTTCCAGTAACGGCATGGTCAGCACGATCTGCGGCGGCTGGCCGTGGTGTTCCTGCAGTGCGCGGCCCATCAGCAGGTTGAACTTCTGGTCGGTGCCGCCCAGTTCCACGTCCGCCTTCAGCGCCACCGAGTCGTAGCCCTGCACCAGCGGATACAGGAACTCGTGGATCGCGATCGGCTGCTGCGCTGCGTAGCGCTTGGTGAAGTCGTCGCGCTCGAGCATGCGCGCCACGGTGTGCTGGGCAGCCAGCCTGATCATGTCGGCCGCCGACATCTGGCCGAACCATTCGGAATTGAAGCGCAGCTCCGTCTTCTCGCGGTCGAGCACCTTGTAGACCTGCTCGGCATAGGTCTCGGCGTTGGCCAGCACGTCTTCGCGGCTGAGCGGCTTGCGGGTGACGTTCTTGCCGGTAGGGTCGCCGATCATGCCGGTGAAGTCGCCGATCAGGAAAATCACTTGGTGACCCAGGTCCTGGAACTGGCGCATCTTGTTCAGCAACACGGTATGGCCCAGGTGCAGATCCGGTGCCGTGGGGTCGAAGCCGGCCTTGATCCGCAACGGGCGACCGCTCCTCAGACGCTCGGCCAGATCCTCCCGCTTGATGATTTCGTCGGCGCCGCGCGCAATCGTGGCCAGCGCCTGCTCAAGCTCGCTCATTGGTTTCTCTCTGATGAAGTGGGCAGCGGCCCGCAATGTGATCGTGCCGTCAACGTTAATTGTGTGTTAACCAGGAATGCGTTGCAAACCCTTGATGCGAAAGGCGTTGACGCCCTTTGCACATGACCGTTATGGTACGCGCAGTTTGTTACTTTGTAGCGCGGGCGTGTACAGCATGGCAGAAGAAAAGCAGGGGGCGCGGCAAACCCGCAAGCAGGCGATCTGTCGCAAGACGCAGCGTCGGCACTCCCATTTCTACGAGCGCCGTGCACACTGGTCGTTCAATCGCTCGGGCGAGATCGAACCGATCCGCTGGAACCGCGAGCGTCTGGTGCTCGCCGGCACCGCGTTGCTGATCACCCTGCTGTCCGGTTTCATCATGCCCGCCTGGGCCAGCGCGATGCGTCCCGCGCCCACGCCGGAAGTCCATTCGTTGCTGCCGCTGGCGCTGCCCAAGATCGCGCCGGTCAACACCACGTCCGCCACCGTGGACGACTGGCAGGTGGTGCGGGTGCAGCCGGGGCAGACGCTGTCGGACATCTTCGGTGCCCGCGGCCTCGGCATGACCGACCTGCAGAAAGTGATGGACGCCGCCGGTGGCGCGAAATCCGCCCTGCACAGCATTCGCCCGGGTCAGGAATTCGACTTCCTGCTCGGCAACGACGGCAGCCTCAAGGGCTTCCGCTTCGACCGCGACCAGGCCAGCCGCGCGACCGTCCGTCTCGACGGCGCGCAGCCCACCGTCGCCATCCAGCAGCGCGATATGGACCTGCGCGAACAGGTGGCGCATGGCGTGATCCGCAGCAGCCTGTATGCCGCCGGCGACCAGGCCGGCATGGACGCGGCGATGGTGGGCAAGCTTGCCGACCTGTTCAAGTACGACATCGACTTCGTGCAGGACCTCCGCGTCGGCGACAGCTTCACGGTGATCTACGACGATATCTACCGCGATGGCGTGCGCTACGGCCAGGGCAACATCATCGCGGCCGAGTTCATCAACCAGGGCAAGCGTTACACCGCCTACCGCTTCAAGAAGGCCGACGGCAGCTACGGCTGGTACAGCGAGGACGGCCGGCCGATCCAGAAATCGTTCCTGCGCATCCCGGTCGATTTCACCCGCATATCCTCGCAGTTCACCGCGGCGCGCATGCACCCGGTCCTCGGCCGCATGCGTGCGCACAAGGGCGTCGACTACGCCGCACCCAGCGGTACCCCGATTCATGCGGCCGGCGATGGCGTGATCAAGTACCACGGCTGGGAGCGCGGCTACGGCAACTTCGTGGTGATCCAGCACGACAGGAGCATCAGCACCGCCTACGGCCACATGTCGCGCTTCGTGAAGGGCCAGCACGTGGGCGAGCGCGTGCGCCAGGGCGAAGTGATCGGCTACGTCGGCATGACCGGCCTCGCCACCGGTCCGCACCTGCACTACGAATTCCGCGTCAACGGCGTGCAGCGCAACCCGCAGACGGTCACGCTGCCGAAACCCGAGCCGCTGCCGGCCGTGCAGATGGCGCGCTTCAAGGCCGAAGTGGTGAAACCCCAGCTGGCACGGCTGACCGAACTGGACTCCCGCATCAAGCTGGCGCGTGCCAACGCTCCCGCCAACCACGACAACTGAGCGTCCGCCGCGCGTGGACGACGACGCCTCGGCGCTCTACCTCGGACTGATCTCCGGCACCAGCGCGGACAGCATCGACAGTGTGCTGGTCAGTTTCAGCCGTGGCGTACCGCAGCTGCTGGCCAGCCACGCGCATCCCTGGCCCACGGCGCTGCGCGAACGCATGCTGGCCCTGGCGCAAGGCGAAACCGCGCTGGACCTGGATGCATTTGGACGGCTGGACGTCGAAATCGGCCACGGCTTCGCCGACGCGGCGCTGCACCTGCTCGAACACAGCGGCACCCCGGCAACGGCCGTCCGCGCGATCGGCTCGCACGGCCAGACCCTGCGCCACCGCCCGACCGGGACGTACCCGTTCACGCTGCAACTGGGCGACCCCAGCGTAATCGCCGAACGCTGCGGCATCGACGTCGTGGCGGACTTCCGCCGCGCCGACATCGCCGCGGGCGGGCAGGGCGCGCCCTTGCTGCCGGCGCTGCACGCGATGCTGCTGTCCCGGCCGGGACACGCCCGGGTGGTGCTCAACCTTGGCGGCATCGCCAACATCACCGTGCTTGGCGCCAACGGCAGCGTGCTCGGCTTCGACACCGGCCCGGCCAACGGCCTGCTCGATGCCTGGTGCCTGCGCCAGCGCGGCGAGTCGTTCGACCGTGACGGCGCGTACGCCGCCAGCGGCCACCTCGACGCTGGCCTGCTCGATGCTTTGCTGGCCGATCCCTACTTCGCCTTGCCGCCGCCGAAGAGCACCGGCCGCGAGCATTTCCACCTGGACTGGCTGGCCACGCACGCGCCCTCCGCCGCGCTGGACCCGGCCGACGTGCAGGCAACCCTGCTGGAGTTCACCGCGCGCAGTGTCGCCATGGCGATCGCGCAGCATGCCCCGGGCGCGGAAGAAGTGCTGGCCTGCGGCGGCGGCGTGCACAACGGCGCGTTGATGCGGCGCCTGGGCGAACTGCTGGCACCCCGCGTACTGCTGAGCACATCGCGCTACGGCATCGACCCGGATTTCCTCGAAGCCACCGCGTTTGCCTGGCTGGCGCGCCAGCGCCTGCTCGGCCTGCCCGGCAACCTGCCGGCGGTCACCGGCGCGCGCGGACCGCGGGTGCTGGGCGCGATCTATTCCGGGCCCGCCGCCGGTTCGCCGTAACGGATACGCTCCGGCGCCAGCTGGGTCGGGCGAGTTTGCGCCAGCGCGCGCAACGCTTCCTGGAATACTCCCTGTTCCGCGGCTTCCCACTGACCTTCGAGCACGGTCAGCGCTTCCGGATCGCGCAGGTTTTCGCTGAAATGCTGGGCGGCCGAGATGCCCAGGCCATTGCGCAAGGCGTGCAGCATCACGTCGTTGACCGAGCACTGGCGCTCCCTGGCCAACGCCCGGATCCGTTCGGTGAGCAGACTGTCGACGTGCTGCAAGATCATGTCCGGCACAAGCGTCACTCCCTGTTACACGTGCCCCTGTCGTGCCGGATGTTTGCACAGCCACGGCGAAGCCAGGCGTCACGACGACGATTCCGTGGATGACTTGGCAGTTCCACTGTGAGCGCGGCCACGCTGCCCGGCTGGGCGCCTACGCAGCTGCTTCCGCCGCGACACGCGCGCGTTCGACGCCGCGGAAGTAGCGCCACAGGCAGGCGAACAGCAGCATCGACGGCAGCACCGCCAGTACCGTGATGACGAAGTAGCCGCCGTAGCCGGTCGTCGTGGCGATGCCGCCGGCGAAAAAGCCGAGCAGCTTGCCGGGCAGGTTGACCAGCGAGCTCAGCAGCGCGTACTGCGTCGCGGTGTGCTGGCGGTTGACCAGCGAGGACAGGAACGCCACGGTCGGCGGCCCCAGCATGCCCAGGGTCAGGTTCTCGCCGGAGATCACCAGGGTCAGCACCAGCAGGTTGCCCGGATGAGCGATCAGCAACAGATACAGCAGGTTGCTGCAGCCGCACAGCACGATGGTGACGCCAAGCGGACGCCACGCACCCCAGCGCGCCACCGCGGCGCCGCCGATGAACACGCCGACGATGCCGATCCAGATGCCGTAGATCTTGGTGATCGTGCCGATCTCGGTCTTGGAGAAACCCATGTCGCGGTAGAACGGGCTCATGATGCCGCCGATCGTGGCCTGCTCGGGCATCTTGAAGAGCAGCAGGAACAGCAGCGTCACGCCGGCCAGCGCCCAGCCGTAGCGACGGAAGAAATCGGCGAACGGATCGATCACACTTTCGCGCATCGCGTCGCGCCAGCGCGTGGCCCGTATCCGCAACACGTCCGGCTCGCGTGCCATCAGCGTGGTCGCCAGCGGCACCACCATCGCGATCGCCATCAGCGCGTAGACCAGCCGCCACGGCAGATGGTCGGCCAGGATCAGCGCCACCGCACCGGCCAGCAGCAGCCCGATCCGGTAGCCCAGCGAGTAGGTGGCGACCAGCGCGCCCTGTGCCTCGATCGGCGCGATCTCGATGCGGTAGGCATCCACCGCGATGTCCTGGGTCGCGCCAAAGAACGCCACCACTAACGTAGCCGCCACGAACGGGACCAGCTGCACCGGCGTCAGCAACGCCATCGCCAGCAACCCCACCGTCACGCCCAGCTGCGCGAACAGCAGCCAGCCGCGGCGCTGGCCGAGCCGCGCGAAGCCGGGGATTCGCCAATGGTCGAGCAGCGGCGCCCACACGAACTTGAACGCATAGGTCATGCCGGCGCTGGCGATCATCGTGATGTCTTTCAGCTCGATGCCGTTTTCCTTCAGCCAGTACGCCAGCGTGCCGGCCACCAGCAGGAATGGCAGGCCGGAGGAAAAGCCGAACAGGAACATCGTCCACGCCGCCGGCTGGGCGAACGCCCGCCATACCGACGGCTTCGCCGGCTTACGTGGCAGCGGCTCAGTCGGCATAGTCGACGATGTACGGTGCGTGGTCGGAGAAACGTTCGTCGCGGTAGATCGAGCAGGACTTGAGACGCTGGCGCAAGGATGGCGTGACGACCTGGTAGTCGATCCGCCAACCCACGTTGTTCGCGCGCGCCTGGCCGCGATTCGACCACCAGGTGTATTCGACCGCCTCCGGCTTGATCGCGCGGAAGCTGTCGACCCAACCGCGCTCGTGGAACAGCAGGTCCAGCCACGCGCGCTCCTGCGGCAGACAGCCGGAGTTCTTCTGGTTGGACGACCAGTTCTTGATGTCGTTCTTCGTGTGCACGATGTTCCAGTCGCCGCAGATCACGTAGTCGCGACCGCTCTTCAGCCACTGGTCGAAGATCGGCGTGATCCATTCCATCGCCTTGAACTTGAACTGCTGGCGCTCGTCGCCGGAGGAACCAGACGGGAAGTACAGCGAGACCACGCTGAGATTGCCGAAGCGCGCCTCGATGTAACGGCCTTCGTTGTCGAACTCGTCCCAGCCCAGTTCGGTCAACACCTGATCGGGCTCGCGCCTGGCGTAGATCGCCACGCCGCTGTAGCCCTTCTTGCTGCTGGCGTCGCGGTAGAAGCAATGATGCCCGTCGGGACGGAACATCGCGTCGGTCAACTGGCCTTCCTGCGCCTTGGTTTCCTGCAGGCAAACCACGTCGGAATCCTGCTTGCGCAGCCAGTCGAACACGCCCTTGGTCGCGGCCGAGCGGATGCCGTTGGCGTTGAGGCTGATGATGCGCATGGGCTCTCCCGATCTCGTGATGGGTGATCATAACAACCACGGCACCCCGCCAACGCCATGGAAGCGAACATGCCAGCCACTGCCGCCATCCGCGTCGTCCCGGTCGACGACGCACTGCGCCCGAAGCTGCTGGGCCTGCACGTACTGCCGATCCAAGCGGCTGGGTCGGCGCGATCGCCGACCTGCTGGCCGACGTGGCGCGGTGCCCCGGCAGCGAGGCGATGGCGATCCTGCACGCCGACCGGCCGATCGGCTACTACCGCATCGAAGCCACGGCGCGCAGTGTGACCGGGCGCGATCTCGAGCTGCCGTCGCTGGGCCTGCGCGGGTTCTTCATCGATGCCGCTTGGCAAGGCCAGGGCCTGGGCCGGCGGGCGTTGCAGGCGATGTTCGCCGACCTCGCCCGGCGCCACCCGTGGGCGCGCCAACTGGCGCTGATGGTCGACCGCAACAACCACGCAGCCCTGCGGCTGTACCAGCGCGCCGGCTTCGACGACAGCGGCGAGCTGTACCATGGCGGGCGTTCCGGCCCGCAGCACCTGCTGCTGCGACCGCTGCCCTGACCCCACCGCTTGCGAGAGACCCGTGCACGACTATCAGCGCGACTTCATCGAACTCACCCTGCAGCGCGAGGTGCTGCGCTTCGGCGATTTCACCCTGAAATCCGGCCGCCACAGCCCGTACTTCTTCAACATGGGTCGGATCGACTCCGGCGCCGCGCTGGCCCAGCTCGGCCGCGCCTATGCCGCCGCGGTGGTGAACTCCGGCATAGAGGTCGACATGCTGTTCGGCCCCGCCTACAAGGGCATCGCGCTGGCCGCCGCCACCGCGATCGCGCTGGCCGATGGCCACGGCCGCGATCTGCCATGGGCCTACAACCGCAAGGAGGCGAAGGACCACGGCGAGGGCGGGGCGCTGGTCGGCGCCCCACTCAAGGGCCGCGTGCTGATCGTCGACGACGTGATGACCGCTGGCACCGCGGTGCGCGAATCGCTGGCGCTGATCCGTGCGCACGGCGCCGAGCCGGCCGGCGTGCTGATCGCGCTGGACCGGCAGGAGCGTGGGCAGGGCGAGCGTTCCGCCGCGCAGGAAGTGGCCGCCGACTACGGCATCCCGGTGATCGCGATCACCGGTCTCGACGACGTGCTGGCGTATGCCGGCGAGCGACCGCAACTGGCCGCCGAGCATGCCCGCTTGCTGGCCTACCGCGAACGCTACGGGGTTCAGCGTTGAGAACCTGTTCGGCCGATAGACTCAGGCGAACCCGGTCACACTGCCAGCCGCTGCCGTCGGCGCGGAGCTAGGCAGCGCGGCGGCGGTCGCTATACTGGGCAACGAGAGAGGAATCCATGCGCAAACCATTGCTCGTCATTGCTGCTGTCGTATTGGTCGCGAGCCTGTCGGCGCATGCCCAGAACACCGGCAACATCCGTTACAAGTGGTACGACGGGCAAGGCCTCATGCACTTCAGTGACAGCCTCACCGCCGAAGCGATGAAGTACGGCTACGACCTGGTCAACGACCGTGGCCTGGTGGTGCAACACGTGCCGCGTCAGCTGACCGCCGCAGAACGCGCCGCCGCCAACAAGCTGGCCGCCGAACAGGCGGCCAAGCAGCGCGCCGCGCAGGAGCGCGCGAACGCCGACACGCAGATGCTGGCAGCCTATCCGGACGAGGAGTCCTACCAGATCTCGCTGCAGCAGACGCTGGACACCATCGACCAGCAGATCCACACCACCCAGATCAACCTGCGCAGCCAGGAAAAGGCGCTGACCGACCTGCTCGGCCGCGCGGCCGATCTCGAAAACGCCAAGAGTCCGGTGCCGAAATTCCTGGTCGACAGCATCGCGCAACAGCGCAACGTGGTCGCCGCCCTGCGCAACACGCTGCGCCGCCAGCAGGCCTTGCATGCACAGACCGTGCAAGAGCAGGTCGGACAGCTGGCGCACTATCGCGAACTCAAGGCCGCGCAGGAGCAGCCGGCGGAGTAGGGCGATTCTGCGGCGACGTGAGCTCCATGATGCGCAGGAGTGAGCCTCGGACCTTGTCGGGGCCCGCGATTTTCAGAAGGGCAGCTTCAGCCCCGAATCCACCGCCAGCAGCTGCTGGCGGAAGACCTGCTGGATCCGCTTCAGCGCGACCGGGTTGTCCGCCTCGAAGCGCAGCACCAGCACCGGCGTGGTGTTCGACGCGCGCACCAGTCCCCAGCCGTCCGGCCAGTCCGCGCGCATGCCGTCGATGGTGACGAGGGTGGCGTCCTCGAAGTTGGCCTGCTGGCGCAGCTTGTCCATGAAGCGGCAGTGCTCGCCCTCGGCCAGTTCCACTTTCAGTTCCGGCGTGGAGACGCTCTTCGGCAACGTCGCGAAGATCTCCTCCGGGCGGCGCCCCTGCAGGTCGCCGGCGAGGATCTCCAGCAGCCGCGCGGCGGCATAGACGCCGTCGTCGAAGCCGTACCAGCGTTCCTTGAAGAAGAAGTGTCCGCTCATCTCGCCGGCCAGCTCGGCGCCGGTTTCGCGCATCTTCGCCTTGATCAGCGAATGCCCGGTGCGCCACATCAGCGGACTGCCGCCGGCATCCAGGATCTGCGCCTTCAGATGGCTGGTGCACTTCACGTCGTAGATGACCGTGGCGCCGGGCTGGCGCGACAGCACGTCGCGCGCGAATAGCATCAGCAGACGGTCCGGATAGATGATCTCGCCGCCGCGGGTGACCACGCCGAGGCGGTCGCCATCGCCGTCAAACGCCATGCCCAGGTCGGCGCCGGTCTGCCTCACCGCGTGGATCAGGTCTTCCAGATTGGCTGGATCGGACGGGTCCGGATGATGGTTCGGGAACGTGCCGTCGACGTCACAGTACAGCGGGACCACCTCGCAACCGACGCCCTCCAGCACCTGCGGCGCGATCGCGCCGGGAATGCCGTTGCCGCAATCGACCACGACCTTCAGGCGGCGCTCGGCGAGCACGTCGCCGACGATTTTCTCGATGTAGTCCGGGGCCACGTCGACCTGACGCAGGCCACCGCCGCCGCCGCTGGCCAGGGCGCCGCTGGCGATGCGCTGGTACAGGTCCTGGATCGCCCCTTCGGACAACGTCTCGCCGCCGACCACGATCTTGAAGCCGTTGTAGTCCGGCGGATTGTGGCTGCCGGTGACCGCCACGCCGCAGCCGGTGTTGAAGCGATACGCGGCGTAGTACACCACCGGGGTCGGCACCGCACCGATATCGATCACGTCCACGCCGGCCTCGCGCAGGCCCTCGGCCAGCGCCCCGGCCAGTTCCGGCCCGGACAGGCGGCCGTCGCGGCCGACCACGATCTCGCGCAGACCCTTCTCGCCCATCAGCGTGCCGATCGACTGGCCCAGCGCGCGCGCCACGTCCTTGTTCAGGCTCTTGCCGACCACGCCGCGCACGTCGTACGCGCGGAAGATGCTCGGGTCCACGCTCGCCGCCGCGGCGACCGGCGGTGGCGCGACCGGCGCCGGCGGGCGGACGCGGACCGCGGCAGCCTTGGGAACTTCGACCGACGCTTCGGGCGGTTCCGCTTCGGACGGCGCCGGTGCCCGCAGGTGGCGCAGGCGCAGCCATAGCAGGTAGCCGCCGCCACCGAGGCCGAACAAGGTCAGCAGCCCACTTAGCAGCCACGAACGCGGCAACACGATGAAGGCGCCCGGCAAGCCGGCGCCGACACTGAACACGCTGCCCGCGATCGGCTTGCCGGCCGCTTCGGCTTCGGCCGAGGTGGTGCCGTGCGACAACAATTGCACGTAGCCGCTATCGTCGCCCTGGCGCAGGTCGAGCCGGCCGCCGGCCGGCGAAATCGCATCGAAACGCTGCCGCAACGGGGCGAACGGCAACTCGACCCAGGCCCAGGCCTGGGCTTGCGGCGGCGGCCCCAGCGGAATCACCAGGCTCAGCCGGCGATCGCCGTTGCCGTAGGAGACGCTCTGCGCCAACGGCACGCCCTCGGCGCTCTGCGCGGCCATCAGCTGGGCCGCCTTGGCATAGCCGAATTCGCGGTAATTGGCCTTGAGCACCTCGCTGAGGTCGCCGCTGTACAGCTCCAGCTTCTTCGCTTGCGGCAGTTGCTGGCGCAGCGCCGCGGCGGACCCCGCCGGATCGCTCATCAGGGTTGCCGGGTCCACGCCTGCCAGCACCTTTTCCACCGCACCGCGCTGGCTGGCGATTTCCCGGGACAGCGCCTGGACGGCCGCGTCCTGGGCCATATGCACGCGCTGGACCGCATTGCCTTCATCGGCAATCAGCCAGGTCTGCCATGCACAGAACAGACCCAGCAGCAGCAGCACGGTGCCGCCGGCCAGCGGCAGCAGGACCTGCCAGTCGACCCGCAGGCCCCGCAGCCGTTCGTTCGCGATGTTCAAAACCATACCCCGCCCCCGCGGCTGTAGCCGTGGGCCGGCCCGATCCGTTCGGGCCAGCCCCGCTGATTATTGGATGCCGGTGGAACCGAACCCGCCGCCGCCGCGCTCGCTCGGCGCGAAATCGGTCACGATGTTCAACCGTGCCTGCGCCACCGGCACCAGCAGCAGCTGGGCGATGCGGTCGCCCACAGCGATGGTGTACGACTGGCTGCCGCGATTCCAGCACGAAATCATCAGTGGGCCCTGGTAGTCGGCATCGATCACCCCGACCAGGTTGCCCATCACCAGCCCGTGCTTGTGGCCCAGCCCCGAGCGCGGCACGACCAGCGCGCACCAGCCCGGGTCGCCGATATGGATCGCGATGCCGCTGGGCACCAGTGCGCTTTCGCCCGGTGCCAAGGTCAGCGGCGCATCCAGTGCGGCGCGCAAGTCCATGCCGGCACTGCCGGGCGTGGCGGCCTGCGGCAGCGGGATGCTGTCGCCCAGACGCGGGTCGAGGATCTTCAGCTCGACGTCGATCGTCATCCGCGCGTCGCCCGGTAGCGTTCGGCCACGTGGGCGATCAGCCGGCGCGCCAGCTCGGCTTTCGATGTCCGCGGCAACTCGACGGTGCCGTCGGCCCAGTACAACGTCAACGCATTGTCGGCGGCCTCGAAACCGAGGCCGCCGCCCACCTGGTTTGCCGCAATCATGTCCAGACCCTTGTGGCGCAGCTTGCCCTGCGCATAGCTCGCCACATCATGCGTCTCCGCGGCGAATCCGACCAGGAACGGGTGCGCGGTTTGCGCGGAAAGGCTGGCCAGGATGTCCGGATTCTCGCCGAGGCGCAGGGTGAGTTCGCCGCCGTCGTGCTTTTTCAGTTTCTGCGCGGACACCTCCAGCGGACGGTAATCACCCACCGCCGCCGCGCCGATATAGATGTCCGCCTGCGCGGCGGCCAGTACCGCCGCATGCATCTGCGCCGCGCTGCGCACATCGATGCGCTGCACCACGCCGGCCGGCGTGGCCAAGCTCACCGGCCCGGCCACCAGGGTCACTTCGGCACCGGCCTGGGCGGCCGCTTCGGCGACCGCGAAACCCATCCGGCCGGAACTGCGGTTGCCGATGAAGCGCACCGGGTCGATGTCCTCGTAGGTCGGGCCGGCGCTGACCAGCACCTTCAGCCCCGCCAGCGAACGATCGCCGAACGAGGCCACCAGCGCATCGCGCAATTCGTGCGGTTCCAGCATGCGGCCGCTGCCCACGTCGCCGCAGGCCTGGTCGCCCACCGCCGGCCCCAGCAGCTGCGCGCCGTGCTGGCGCAAGGTGGCGATATTCGCCTGCACCGCCGGGTGCGCCCACATCTGCTGGTTCATCGCCGGCGCCAGGTACAGCGGCGCGGCGCTGGCCAGGCACAGCGTGGTCAGCAGATCGTCGGCCATGCCGTGCGCCAGCCGCGCCAGCAGGTCGGCGCTGGCCGGCGCCACCAGAATGCGTTCCGCCCAGCGCGCCAGCTCGATATGGCCCATCGCCGCCTCGGCCTGCGCGTCCCACAGGCTGACCCGCACGGCCTGGCCGGATAGCGCCTGGAACGTGGTCGGGCTGACGAAGTGGGTGGCGCCCTCGGTCATCACCACGCGCACCTCGGCGTCGAGATCGCGCAGGCGGCGGACCAGTTCGCAGGACTTGTAGGCGGCGATGCCGCCCGACACTCCGAGCAGGATGCGGCGTTGGGCAAGACTCATGTAAGGCGGGCCTGACAATCGGGCAGAAGCCTAGCTTACCGGATTCACTCGTCTTGCCCGCTGCCCGGCGGCGGCGCCAGCGGGCAAGGTGGGGGACATGAGCATCCGCGACTGGCCCGAAGGCGAACGTCCCCGCGAAAAACTGCTGGCGCGCGGCAGCAGTGCGCTGTCCGACGCCGAGCTGCTGGCGGTGCTGCTGGGCAGCGGCAGCCGCGGCAAGGACGCGCTGGCGCTGGGCCGCGAACTGCTGAACACCGCCGGTAGCCTGAGCGCCCTGCTCGGCCGCACCGAGCAGAGCATCCGCGTCGGCGGACTGGGCCCGGCCAAACGCGCCCGCATCGCCGCCGCGCTGGAGCTGGCCCGACGCAGCCTGGCCGAACAGTTGCTGGAGAGACCCAGCCTGGGCAACCCACGCGACAGCGGCAATTACCTGCGCGCACGTCTGCGCCACCTGCCGTACGAGGTGTTCGGCTGCCTGTACCTGGACAACCGCCACCGCGTGCTGGCGTTCGAGGAGCTGTTCCGCGGCACCGTCGATGGCGCCAGCGTGCATCCGCGCGAGGTGGTAAGAGCCTGCCTGCAGCACAACGCCTGCGCGGTGATCTTCGCCCACAACCACCCCTCCGGCGTGGCCGAACCCAGCGCCGCCGACCGCGCGATCACCCACGAATTGCGCGACGCGCTGCAACTGGTCGGTGTGCGTGTGCTCGACCACCTGGTGATCGGCAGCGGCGAGCCGGTATCGATGGCGGCACGCGGCCTGATCTGAGGACCGGCTCGCGGGCAAAAAAACGGCGTGGCACAAGCCACGCCGCTGGGCCGATTGGGGAGGGGGAGAGAGCGGCGTCTCCGTCGCCGCGCCATGGAGGGGAGTTCATGTCGCGACCCAGCCAGTGTCGCAGCGCCGCATGACAAACGGATGACGCTTGCGGGTCTCGAAAGTGTCGCCAAGGTGCCGGAACTTATGCACAAAGCGGTGATACCGGCACTTGCCGCGCCTATCGGTTCTCTCGCTCTAGGTTGTCTGCATAGTCAATTGATATACATAAACAATTTCTTTCGATAGCTGAATTTCCGGCACTCCCTGGCGAACCTGAAGCCGCCAGCTGTCGCTTTCCCCACAGACTTATCCACAAGACGGCTCACCGCGGCGCATCAAAATCCTGCCGCCATGACGTCACCTCACCAGCCCACGCGGGGACGCCCTCTCCCGGCGCGTTTCGCCGGCATGGCGGTCTGTTAGGATTGGCGGTTCCATCACGAAACCGACCCCACCCGTGAAAGAACAGCTGCGCGAACTGGTGCTGCAGGCGATCCAGGCCCTGCAAGACGACGCCACCTTGCCTACCGATCTCAGCCTGCCCAGCTTCGTGATCGAGCGCGCGCGCAGCCGCGAACATGGCGATTTCGCCAGCAACGTGGCGATGCTGCTGGCCAAGCCGGCGCGCGCCAAGCCGCGCGAGCTGGCGGAGAAACTGGTCGCCGCGTTGCCGGCGAACACCTTGGTGGAGAAGGTCGAGATCGCCGGCCCCGGCTTCATCAACTTCTTCCTCGCCGCCGGCGCCTATCACGCCGAAGTGCGCCGGATCATGGCCGAAGGCGACGCCTACGGGCGCAGCACCAGCGGCAACGGCAAGACCGTCGGCGTGGAATTCGTCTCGGCCAACCCGACCGGCCCGCTGCACGTGGGCCACGGTCGCGCTGCGGCGATCGGCGACTGCCTGAGCCGCCTGCTCGACGCCAGCGGCTGGAACGTGAGGCGCGAATTCTACTACAACGACGCCGGCGTGCAGATCGCCAATCTGGCGATTTCGGTGCAGGCGCGTGCGCGCGGCATCACCCCGGACGACAGCAGCTGGCCGGAGAACGGCTACCGCGGCGACTACATCGCCGACGTGGCGCGCGCCTATCTCGATCGCGAGTCGGTGGTCGCCGATGGCGAGACGGTGACCGCGGCCGGCGACGTCGACGACCTCGACGCGATCCGCCGCTTCGCCGTAGCCAGCCTGCGCCGCGAACAGGACCTGGACCTGCAGGCGTTCGGCGTGGGCTTCGACACTTACTTCCTGGAGTCCTCGCTGTACACCGACGGCAAGGTCGAGGAGACCGTGCGCGAGCTGGTCGCGCACGGCCACACCTACGAGGATGGCGGCGCGCTGTGGCTGCGCACCACCGATTTCGGTGACGACAAGGACCGCGTGATGCGCAAGTCCGACGGCACCTACACCTACTTCCTGCCCGACGTGGCCTACCACCTCAGCAAATGGCAGCGCGGCTACGAACGCGCGATCACCGAGCTGGGCTCGGACCACCACGGCTCGCTGGCCCGCGTGAAGGCCGGCCTGCAGGCGCTCGATTGCGGCATCCCCAAGGGCTGGCCGGAATATGTGCTGCACCAGATGGTGACGGTGATGAAGGGCGGCGAGGAGGTGAAGATCTCCAAGCGTGCCGGCAGCTACGTCACCCTGCGCGACCTGATCGACGAAGTGGGCAAGGACGCCACGCGTTATTTCCTGATCTCGCGCAAGAGCGATTCGCAGCTCGTGTTCGACATCGACCTGGCGCGCTCGCAGTCGAATGACAACCCGGTGTACTACATCCAGTACGCGCATGCCCGCGTGTGCAGCGTGCTGCGCCAGGCGCCGGAGAAGGGCTTCATGGTCGACCTCGCCGACGGCCTCGCCCACTTGGCGCGGCTGGACAACGAGCACGAGCAGATCCTGCTCACCGAGCTGTCGAAGTACCCTGAACTGGTCGAGGCCGCGGCGGCGAACCTGGAGCCGCACTTGGTCGCGGCGTGGCTGCGCGAGCTGGCCAACGCGTTCCACACCTACTACAACTCGCACCAGTTCCTGGTCGAGGACGCAAGCTTGCGCAACGCGCGCCTGGCGCTGGTGGTGGCGACCCGCCAGGTGTTGAAGAATGGTCTGGATTTGTTGGGCCTCGGCGCCCCGGAGAAGATGTAATGGCAGCACGCAAGGGCAGGGGCCGGCAGGCCGTGCGCAATGGCAGCAATGGTTTCCCGGGCTGGGGTTACGCGGTCATCGGCCTGGTGGCCGGCGCGATCCTGATGGCCGTGATGATGCGCGGCAGCCTGCTGACCAGCTTGCGCAAGGCCGACGGCCCACAGGCGAATCCGCAGGCCACGGCCGAGCGCGGCAGCGCGCCGGGCGTGCTCGAATCGACCGGCGACAACGCGCCGAAGAAGCCGCAGTTCGACTTCTACTCGGTGCTGTCGGAGAAGGAAGTGCGCATCCCCGACGCCGAGATCAGCGCGCAGGCGCGCGTCGAGCAGCAACAGAAACAGCAGCAGGCGGCACAGCTGCAGGCGCAGCAGACGGCCCAGGCGGCGCCGACGGCGGCACCGGCCAATGCGCCGGCCGCGGTCAGCCAGGACGTCACCGCCGCGCCGGCCAATGCCGTGCCGCAACCCGCTGCCGGCAGCGGCTACCTGCTGCAGGTCGGCGCCTTCCCGAACGCCGCCGACGCGGAAACGCTGAAGGCGAAACTCGCGCTGCAGGGCTTCGTGGCGAACGTGCAGTCGGTCAACATCGGCGGCCAGACCTACAACCGCGTGCGCCTCGGTCCGTTCCGCTCGGCCACCGAACTGGAATCGACCAAGCAGCGCCTGGCCGGTGCCGGCATCAACGCGATTGCATTGAAGGAAGGCCGCTAAGCCGGCCGCAGCAATCTCCCGCTAAACTTCCTCGCATGACCAAGACTGTATGGATTACCGGCGCCACCTCCGGGTTCGGCGCCGCCGCCGTGGAGCGCTTCGTGGCCGGCGGTTGGCAGGTGATCGCCAGCGGTCGCCGTGCCGAACGGCTGCAGCAGCTGGTGGCGCGGCACGGCGCCGAGCGCGTGCATGCGGCGGCGTTCGACGTGCGTGACGAGGCGGCGATGCGTGCGGCGCACGCGAACCTGCCGCCCGCGTTCGCCGGCATCGACCTGCTGGTCAACAACGCCGGCCTGGCGCTGGGCACCGCGCCGGCGCAGCAGGCGGACTTGGTGCAGTGGAAGCAGATGATCGACACCAACGTCACCGCCCTGGTGACGCTGACCCACCTGCTGCTGCCGCAACTGATCGCGCGCCGCGGCGCGATCGTCAATATCAGCTCGATCGCCGGCAGCTACGCCTACCGCGGCGGCAACGTGTACGGCGGCACCAAGGCCTTCGTCACCCAGTTCTCGCAGAACCTGCGTAGCGACCTGCACGGCACCGGCGTGCGCGTGACCTCGGTGGAGCCGGGCATGGCCGAGACCGAGTTCACCCTGGTGCGCACCGGTGGCGACCAGGCCGCGTCGGAGAAGCTCTACGCCGGGGCACAGCCGATCACCGCCGGCGACATCGCCGACACGATCTGGTGGATCGCCAACCTGCCGCCGCACCTCAACATCAACCGCCTCGAGGTGATGCCGGTCAGCCAGTCGGCGGCCGGGCTGCAGGTGGCGCGGGACAGCTGAACCCGCTCAGCCCGCCGCGCCGCGATGCACGTCGTGCGTCACGAAGGGATGTTCGGGGTCGGGTGCGGCCAGCCACTGCGGCTGCGCCAGCGTGTGGTGCATGTCGTCCAGGCCGCTTTGCCAGTGGCTGCGCATGCTGGCGGCGCTGAACTCGTAGTCCTTGAAGTGGCCTTCGTGCGGCCTGTCCTGGTAGATCAGGTGGATCACGTTGGTCAACGCTTCCGCCGCGCGTGCCTCGGCATGGCGGTACGCCGGGTCGTTGCGCCGCTCGGCCGGCACCAGCGCCATCACGTCGTGCAGCAGCCGGCGCTGTTCCTGCGTGCGGCGCATGAACTCGGTGACCAGCCGGGTGCGGCTGGAGTACTGGATCTCCTTGCTGCGCTCGGCCACGTCGGCGAGATCGCGCGGCAGCGTACCGCGGGCGCTCCACAGGTCGACCTGGAACACCAGCGTGTCGCAGCCGGGGCGCTCGCTGAGCACCTCGTACAGCGGGGTGTTGGAAACCATGCCGCCGTCCCAGTAGAACTCGCCATCGATCTCCACCGCGGGGAAGCCCGGCGGCAGCGCGCCGGAGGCCATGAAGTGCTCGGGGCGCAGGCGCTGCCTGCGGTTGTCGAAGTAGGCGAAGTTGCCGCTGCGCACGTTCACCGCACCGACCGCCACGCGCATCGCGCGCGGGTCGTTGAGGCGGTCGAAATCGACCAGCCGCTCCAGCGTGGCGCGCAGCGGCGCGGTGTCGTACCAGCTCACGCTGTCCGGCGTGGCATGCGCGCCCAGGAACGGCGGCGGCTGGCGCGGGCGGAAGAAGCCGGCCTGGCCTTCGGTCATCGCGCGCCAGGCGGCCAGGCCGCTCAACCCGTTGAGCCATGACGTGGGCCACGCCACCGCGTCGAACCAGGGCAGCGACGGCGTATCCGGCCACAGCGGCGGGCGGCAGATCGTCTCCCAGAACTCGCGCAGCCGTTCCACCCGTCGCCCGCGCGCATTGCCGGCGATGATCGCCGCGTTCAGTGCGCCGATCGAGATGCCGGCCAGGCGGTTCGGCTGCAGGCCGGCCTCGTCCAGCGCCTCGAATACGCCGGCCTGGTACGCGCCGAGCGCGCCGCCACCCTGCAGCACCAGGGCGACGGTGCGGTAATCGCGGGCCACCGCCGCGGCCAGCGAACCGGCCGGCTCGGGCTGGCTCACTGCATGAACCAGCCGTGGCTGACCACGATGCTCTGGCCGGTCAGCGCGGCGGACGGGAAGGTGGCCAGGTACAGCGCGGTCTGCGCGATGTCGTCGACGGTGGTGAAGGTGGCATCGACGGTGTCCTTCAGCATCACGTTCCTGATCACCTCGTCTTCCGTGATGCCCAGCTCTTTCGCCTGCTCGGGGATCTGCCGCTCGACCAGCGGCGTGCGCACGAAGCCGGGACAGATCACGTGCGAGCGCACGTTGTGCGGCGCGCCTTCCTTCGCCAACGTGCGGGCCAGGCCGAGCAGGCCGTGCTTGGCGGTGACGTAGGCGGACTTCAGCTTCGACGCCTCGTGCGAGTGCACCGAACCCATGTAGATCACGATGCCGCCACGGCTCTTGCCGGTGCCGTCGTCCTGGTACATGTGCTTCAGCGCGGCCTTGGTGGTGAGGAAGCCGCCGTCGAGATGGATCGCCAACATCTTCTTCCAGTCGGCGAAGGCGAACTGCTCGATCGGGTTGATGATCTGCACGCCGGCGTTGGAGATCAGGATGTCCAGACGGCCAAACGCGGCGACCACCTTGTCGGTGCCGGCGTTGACCGCGTCCTCGCTGGTGACGTCCATCGCCACGCCGAGCGCCTTGCCGCCGGCCGCCTTGATTTCGGCCGCCACCTTGTCCGCGGCGTCCGGGTTGATGTCGGCGATCGCCACGCTGGCGCCGTGCTGCGCGTACAGTTCCGCGATCGCCTTGCCGAGACCGCTGGCCGCGCCGGTGATCAGGGCGACCTTGCCGTTGAGACTGCTCATGCGTTGCTCCTTCACGAATTCAGAGGATCGGGTTTTTTTCTTCTCCCTGCGGGAGAAGGTGGCGCGAAGCGACGGATGAAGGTGCGGCCGGAGCGGGATATCGCGCTCCGCACCGAACCCTCACCCCACCCCTCTCCCGAGGGGAGAGGGGCTTTCCATCAATGCGACTCTTCGGCGAGGTAGGTGTACGCGGTGAGCCCGCCGTTGAGCGTGTCGTACAACTGCCCAGCTTCCGCACCGGTCACGCCCGCGCCGGCAATGCGCTCGCGATAACTCTGCCGCAGCACTTCCAGGTCGTAGCCGACGTAGTCGAGCATCAGGTCAGTGGTGTCGCCGCGGCGTACGTGGGCGAAGGTGTAGCCGTCGCCGTCCACGCGCACGTTGACCGCGTCGGTGTCGCCGAACAGGTTGTGGATGTCGCCCAGCGTCTCCTGGTAGGCGCCGACCATGAAGATGCCGAGCCGGTAGCTTTCGCCGTTCCGCAGCGCGTGCAGCGGCAGGCTCACGTCGACGCCTTCGGCATCGACGTAGTGGTCGATGCGGCCATCCGAATCGCAGGTGAGGTCGACGATCACGCCGCGCCGGGTCGGCTGCTCGTCGAGCCGGGCGATCGGTGCGATCGGGAAGATCTGCCCGATCGCCCACACGTCCGGGATCGACTCGAACACCGAGAAGTTGACGAAGTACTTGTCGACCAGCTTCTCGTCCAGCTCGTCCAGCGCCTGCCGGTGCGAGCGCTCGGCCGGCAGCAGGCGCAGCCGCACCGCGCCGGCGATCGCGTAGTACATCTCGTCCAGCCGCGCGCGGTCGGCCAGCGCGAGCTGGCCCAGCGCGTACAGCGTCTGGCCTTCGCTGAGGTGATGCTGGGCCTCGTGGAACAGTTCCAGCGCGGGGCGCCGGTCCAGTTCCTCCCAGGTCTCGCGCAGGCGGCGCAGCACCGCCGGTTCGTCCGCGCACGGCGGCGGGATCGCACCGGCGGGCACTTCCTCGACCTCGGTCACGTTGACCACCATTACCGCGTGATGCGCGGTCATCGCGCGGCCGGCCTCGGTGAGGATGTGCGGCGCATCCAGGCCTTCGGCGGCCACTGCCTCGGCCAGCGACTGCACGATCGTCGAAGCGTACTGCTCGATCGAGTAGTTGATCGAGTTGTGGCTGCGCGAGCGCGAACCCTCGTAGTCCACGCCGAGGCCGCCGCCGACGTCGACGATCTCCAGCGGCACGCCCATCCGCTTCAGCTCGACGAAGTAACGCGTGGCCTCGCGCATGCCGTTGGCGATGTCGCGCACGTTGGAGATCTGCGAGCCCATGTGGAAGTGCTGCAGCTTCAGCGTGTGCTTGAGCCCCGCCGCGTCCAGCCGTTCGATCAGGGTCAGCACCTGCTGCGGCGACAGGCCGAACTTGCCCTTGTCGCCACCGGTGTTCTGCCACTTGCCCGCGCCGATCGAGGCCAGCCGCACGCGCACGCCGAGCAGCGGTTCCACGCCCAGCGCCTGCGCCTCGCTGAACACGTGGTCCAGCTCGGACAGCTTCTCGATCACGATGTGCACGCGCAGGCCGAGCTTGCGCCCGATCAGCGCGAGGCGGATGTATTCGCGATCCTTGTAGCCGTTGCAGATCACGATGGAGCCGGGCCGCGCCATGGCCAGCACCGCCATCAGCTCCGGCTTGGAGCCGGCCTCGAGGCCGAAGCCGTGCGTACCGGCGGCGACCAGCTCGCCGGCCACGCCGCGCTGCTGGTTCACCTTGATCGGATAGATCGCGGTATAGCCGCCGGCGTAGCCGTGCTCGGCGATCGCCTGGGCGAACGCGCCCTGCAATCGCGCCAGGCGGTCGGCCAGGATGTCGGGGAAGCGCACCAGCAGCGGCAGCCGCAGGCCTTCGGCGCGGGCGCGTTCGACAATTTTCGGCAGCGACAGCGCCGGGCCGTACGCGCCGCGCGGACGCATCACGATCTCGCCGGCCGCGCTCACGTCGACATAGCCGTCGCCCCAGTGCGGCACCGCGTAGGTGTGACGCGCGGTGTCGGTATTCCAATGGTTCGCCATCAGCGTTGCTCCTCGTGCAAACGAATGATGTCGTCGCAGCGGCGAGCCTTGACGCTTTGCTCCACAAGAGCACGAGCCCGAGCGACCGGAAGCCTCGCACGCCGCGGGGCCGATCGGACTGGTCGGCCGCCGGCGCGCTGCGCCGGCCTGGCCAGCCGCCATTGTAATGGGCACCTGTGACGATATGCGCATGGGCCGCCGACCCGCTCTCGGGACGTTCACCCCGGTTATCGCTACAATTGGCAGTCTTTGTCCTTCCACCCGGTTCGTCAGGAACACCCGCCATGTCGCAGCAGTCCACTCCGAATGAAGCCAGCTGGTTCACCGAGGCCCACCAGGCCTCCGGCTCCTCCATCGGTTTCCGTACCGAGCAACTGCTGCACGCGGAGAAGACCCCGTTCCAGACCATCGAGATCCACAAGACCACCGACTGGGGCAACCTGATGGTGATCGACGGCTGCGTGATGCTGACCACGCGCGACAACTTCTTCTACCACGAGATGATGACCCACCCGGCACTGTTCACCCATGCGCGCGCCAAGCGCGTGGTGATCATCGGCGGCGGCGATTGCGGCACGCTGCGCGAGGTGCTCAAGCACGAGGAAGTCGAGCACGCGGTGCAGGTGGAGATCGACGAGCGCGTGACCCGGCTGGCCGAGGAGTATTTCCCCGAGCTGTGCGAGTCCAACGGCGACCCGCGCGCCGAACTGCTGTTCATCGACGGCATCAAGTACATGGCCGAGGCCGAGCCCGACTCGCTGGACCTGATCATCGTCGACTCGACCGACCCGGTCGGCCCGGCCGAAGGCCTGTTCAACGCCGCGTTCTACGCCAGCTGCTACAAGGCGCTGCGTCACGGCGGCCTGCTGGTGCAGCAGAGCGAATCGCCGCTGGCGCATATCGAACTGATCAAGTCGATGCGCTCGGCCATGCGCACCACCGGTTTCAGCGCGGTGAAGACGCTGCCGTTCCCGCAGCCGTGCTACCCGACCGGCTGGTGGAGCTGCACGATGGCGCGCAAGGGCGGCGACCTGTCCGGCTTCCGCGAGCGCGGCGCGCTGAGCAAGAACTTCCCGACCCGCTACTACAACGCCGACATCCACAAGGGCGCGCTGGCGCAGCCGGAATTCATGCGCGAGGCGCTGGGCGAGTAACCATCCTCAGAACAGCGTGTTGCGCACCTTCGGCAACAGCACCAGCAACAGCGTGGCGAGCGGGCCGAACAGCAGCGACAGCAGGAACCACAGCAGGCCGCTGCGGTTCTTGCCCTGCGCCAGGGCGGCATTGATCAAGGCCAGCGTACCCCAGCCGACAAACCAGGGTGCGCCATCGGCGAATGTCGACAGATGATCCACTACGCGTCTCCCGAACGATGACATGGGGGCGCGGCCCTGCGCCGGGGAACACCCATCCTAGCAAGCCTTGCCGCCCCGATCAGTCTTCGCCGGCCGATGGATCAGCCGCGCTTAATCCGCGGGAGGTATGCTGCGCGCTTTGACTGCGGACCCGAGCCCATGATGCGTGGATTGCGTTGCCTCGTCCTGACGTGCACCTTGTCGCTGGCCGTCGCGCCGGCATTTGCCAAGACCGCCACCGGCAAGAGTCAAGGCACGCCGGACAAGGCAGCCCAGGCCCGCGACAAGGCCCAGCTCGCGTTCCAGCGGGATCTGGTCAGCGTGCTTGCGCCAGGCGGCGATCCGTTGCGATTGCTCGGCGCGGCCCTGCTGGCGCGGCCACTGTTCAACCAGACCCCGAGCAACAGTTTCCATCGCCTGATCGAACGCGCCACCCAGGCCGAAGGCGCCGGTGCGGCGGTGTACTGGGTGCAACTGGCCGATTGCGACAGCAACGCCGACGCCTGTCCGAATGCCGTGGCGCTGGAACATCTGCTCGGCCAGGCGCCGGACAACGCCGCAGTATGGCTGCTCAAGCTCGGCGCCGATGCCCGCGGCATGAAACAGGACGCCGCCCGCGACGACCTGGCCAAGGCTGCCGCGGCGAAACTCTACGACGACTACACCGGCACCAGCCTGCAGGCGCTGGCCAACTCGGTCGGCGTGCTGCCGCCGCCGCCCGACACGCTGGACCCGGCCCACCCGGGTGGCGCGGTGGGCATGCAGACCGTGCTGGTCTTCGGCCTGGCCACCACCCAACCGCAGCCAAGCCTGCAACTGGTCGCCAAGCTGTGCGAGAACGCCGGCGAGGATGCCTCGATCAAGGCCGATTGCCTGGCCCTGGGCAAGACTCTCGAGTGGGGTTCCAGCCCGCTGGCGCGTTCGCTCGGCCTGCACCTGCGCGAAGTGCTGGCCGATGATCCGGCGCAACAGCAGGAAGCCAAGGACGCCCGCCGCAACCTGGTCTGGCAGGTACAGAGCTTCGCCCAACTGCTGGCCCGGGCGCAGGACGACGCAGCGCTGGCCCAGCGCCTGCTGGCGCTGGCCCGCAACGGCGGCACCGAGATGAGCCTGCAACTGGCCGCCCTGCGCGACAACAGCATTCCGGCCGAAGCCCCCGCCGACTGGCAGCCGCGCAAGGCGCAGTGAATCAAGCAGGGCAACGAGGGAACAAGCGTTCGCGCACTGCGCGTTTCCCGCTCCCTGTTTCCCTTTCCCGCTCCCCCCGGTAGGCTTGGTCCACCTTCCGTGGCAGGGGTGATCCGATGCTTACGACGCTGGTGGCAAGCAGCAAGGGTGGTTGCGGCAAGAGCACGCTGGTGACGCAACTGGCGTCGCACTGGGCACAGGCGGGGCAGCACACCGCGATCATCGACGCCGACCGGCAACACTCCAGCTTCCGCTGGGCCGAGCTCAGACCGGACAATGTCCCCGGCGTGCTGGCGCTCGACAGCGGCCGCCGCAGCCTGCAGCGCGTGCCGCCGGACACCCAGCAACTGCTGATCGACACCCCTGCCGGTTCCGGCGAGCGCGAGCTGGAGCCCTTCATCGACGTGGCCGACGTGCTGCTGGTGCCGGTGCTGCCGTCCTCGTTCGATCTCGACGCCACGCTGCGCTTCCTCGGCGAACTGCAATCGATCAACCGCATCCGCCGCGGCAAGCTTCCGGTGGCGCTGGTCGCCAACCGGCTCAAGCCGTGGACCCACGCCAGCCAGGACGCGGTCACCCAGCTCGCCGAGCAATCGCCGTTCCCGATCGCCGCCCAGTTGCGCGACAGCCAGGCCTATGTGCTGCTGAGCGGCCTCGGCAAGGGCATCTTCGATTACCAATCCGAACAGGTCCGCAGCCACCAGCAGGACTGGAAGGCCCTGTTGCGCTGGATCAAACGCCAGCACTGAAGCGCGCCCCTCCCGATGTTCATCGCGCGCCTCGCGCAACCACACCCCCGGAGTCCTCCATGCACGAACTGATCCTGTTGCGACACGCCGAAGCCGTGCCGATAGAAACCTCCGGCGACGACCTGCAGCGCCCGCTCAGCGCGCGCGGCGAGCAGGAAGCCCAGGCCGCCGGGCTATGGCTGGCCGCACACGGCCTGCGCCCCGACCGGGTGCTGTGCTCGCCGACCCGGCGCACCGACGAGACCACCCGGCTGGCGCTGGCCGCGATCGACAACGCACCGGTACCGCAGCAGGCCAACGAGATCTACGACGCCTCGCCCGGCGAGCTGCTGGCCCTGCTCGACCAGCATGCCGACGCCGACACCGTCATGCTGGTCGGCCACAATCCCGGCATGGAGCGGCTGGTCGCCCTGCTGGTCGAAGGCCGTTCCGACGAATTCCGCGGCATGCCGCCCGGTGCGCTGGCCGTGTTGCACCTGGATGGCGCACTGGAGCCGGGCAACGCCCGCCTGGACGCGTTCTGGTCGCCCTGACGCACGTGCCGGCCTGAGCTGCGCAAGTCGCGCCGGCCATCCGGTGCGGCCATGCGATGCCCGCCGCCGGTACCTCACGGCTACAGCACGCGCAGACCGTATCATTCGCCCATGCCTGTCCTGCGTCGATTCCTGCTCCCGCTCCTGCTCGCGCTCCTGTTGCTGCAAGGCTGCACGGTGTCGCGTGCGCAGATCCGTCGCGCCGATGCGGTGGTCGCCGCCACCACCGATCGCAGTGTCAGCTGCACGCAGGCCGACCATTGCGCACTGCCGTCGCCGCTGCTGGCCGCAGCCACGGCGGCACTGGCCGCCTCCACGCCGGAGCGGCCGGTGCACGTGGTCACCCTGCTCGACGACTCCGAGCCGGCCATGGCCGCGCGGATCAACCTGGTGCGCGCGGCGCGACAGTCGATCGACGTGCAGACCTTCATCTGGGACCAGGACGACGCCGGCCAGCTGATGCTGGACGAACTGGTGCAGGCGGCGCGGCGCGGCGTGCACGTACGCATCCTGGCCGACCAGCTGTTTTCCTTCGACGACCTGGACCTGCTCGACCGGCTGGCGCGGGTCAGCCCGAACCTGCAGGTGCGGCTGTACAACCCGACCTTCCAGAAGGCCCACACGCAACCGCTGGAATTCGCCGCCGGCGTGCTGTGCTGCTTCATGCAGTTCAACCAGCGCATGCACAACAAGCTGCTGCTGGTGGACGACCGCATCGGCATCACCGGCGGGCGCAATTACCAGGACCGCTACTACAACTGGGACGACACGTTCGACTACGTCGACCGCGACGTGATGGTCGGCGGCCCCGCCGGGCGGCAGATGGCGGCCAGCTTCGAGCTGTTCTGGAACCACAAGCGCTCGGTGCCGCTGACCCACCTGCGCGACGTCAACCGACGCATCCTGTCCGACCGCGCGCCGCCGGTCTGGCCGGCCCCGCACTACCTGCGGCCGTCGCGGGTGGCCCGCGTGCAGCAGGCCGCCGAGGATCCGGCCTGGCTGCAGGCCTGGCTGGTCGACGCTTCGCTGCGGGTAGGCAAGGTCGACTATTTCAGCGACCTGCCGGCCAAGACCGATGCGACGCACAAGCGCAGCGCGATGGATTTCACCCGCCACATCATGCGCATGATCAGCGCGACGAAACGCGAGGTGCTGCTGCAGACGCCGTACCTGGTGATGAGCAAACACGCCCAGCACATCTTCCGCGTGCTGCACCGGCGCACCGATCCGCCACGGGTGATCGTCTCCACCAACTCGCTGGCCTCGACCGATGCGTTTGCCGTGTACGCGATGTCGTACAAGCACCGCAAGCGCTACCTGAAGAAATTCGGCTTCGAGATCCACGAGATGAAGCCGCATGCACCAAGCGCGGCGGTGGACAACGAACTGGCCAACCTGGGCATGGATGCGCCAGGCCTGCCGCGGGAAACCGCCAGCCCGGCCCGCGCCGCCGAGGCGCGCTTCCACCTGCTCGGCAGCCGCGGCAGCAACAACCGGCCGGTGCCGCTGCACAGCGAAGGGCGCCGCTTCGGCCTGCACTCGAAGTCGATCGTGGTCGACGACGCCTTCGCGATGGTCGGCTCGCACAACTTCGACCCGCGCTCGGACCGCTACAACACCGAAGCCGGCGTGATCGTCTACGACCACGCCTTCGCCGACCAGCTGCGCCAGAGCATCCTGCGCAGCACCCAGCCGGAGAACGCGTGGGTGATCGCGCCACGGCAATCGAAGGTGCCGGTGCTGACCGACATCAACCAGGCGATCGGCACGGTCTCCGAGCAACTGCCGCTGTTCGACCTGTGGCCGTTCCGCTACGCCACCAGCTTCGACCTCAAGCCCGGCTGCCAGCCACTGCGCGCCACCGACCCGAACTTCTACGCCTGCTACCAGCCGGTCGGCGATTTCCCGGACGTCGCGCTGTCGCCGAAGCTGATCATCACGCGACTGGTCACCGCGTTCGGGGTGGGCGCCAAGGGCGTGCTGTGAGTTCCGCTCGCGTTACCGCGCGTTCTGTTCTGCGGAAATCGCTTTCGTTGCCTGCCATTCTTTGAAGCAAGAGCGTGAGGAGCTTTGCCCAAAGGCGCACCGGCCCAACGATTGGACAAGGCCCTACGGCAACTGCGCGACGCGATCGCCCTGCGAGGAGAAGCGCATCGGCAGTTCGCCGCTGAGGCCGTCGGAGCGATCCGGCGGCACCGCGAAACGCCAGCCGCGCACGCTGCGCAGGGCATGCTCGTCGAGCACCGGGTCGCCGCTGGACTGACTGACGCTGGCGCTGCGCACCTGGCCGGCGCCATCGATGTCGACGCGCAGCAGCACGCGGCCGTCCAGATGGCCGCGCAGCTTGTACCACGGTTGCGAGGTATCGCTGGGCATCGCCAGCGGCACCAGTTCCGGCGGTGGCGGCATGCTGGCCTGCGCATCGCCAGCGTCGATGGCGGAGAGATCCGCCGGGACGCGCGCCGTCCGCACCACGCGGGCAGGAGCATGCGAGCGCCGCGGCGAGGGCAGGACATGCGGCGCGGATGCCGTCCGCGCGGCGGCATAGCGCGGCGGCGGGCCGGGCCAGTCGGTGGTCAGCGTGCTGAGCCAGCCGGTGCCGGCAACGCCGACGGCCAGTGCGAGCAAGCTGAGGGTGCTGGTGGTGCGCAGGCGAAACATGGCGGCCTTTATGCACCCTCCAGGGCGAATCGCGGCTGAAGCCGCCGACCCGTCACCGTTCGAGGATCGCGGTGACGCCCATCCCGCCGGCGGTGCAGATCGAGATCAGGCCGCGGCCGGAACCCTTCTGCTCCAGCATCTTCGCCAGCGTGGCGATGATCCGCGCGCCGGTGGCGGCAAACGGATGGCCGACGGCAAGGCTGGAGCCATGCACGTTGAGCCTGGCCGGGTCGATCGAGCCGAACGGCGCGTCCAGGCCGAGCCGGTTCTTGCAGTAGTCGGCCGACTCCCACGCGCGCAGCGTGCACAGCACCTGCGCCGCGAACGCCTCGTGGATCTCGTAGTAGTCGAAGTCCTGCAGGGACAGCCCGTTGCGCGCCAGCATGCGCGGCACCGCGATGGTCGGCGCCATCAGCAGGCCCTCGCCGTGCACGAAATCCACCGCGGCGACTTCGGCATCGCGCAGGTACGCCTGCACTTTCAGGCCGCGCTGCGCGGCCCACGCGTCGCTGCCCAGCAGCACCGCGGCGGCGCCGTCGGACAGGCCGGTGGAGTTGCCGGCGGTAAGCGTGCCGTGGCCGGACGTCTTGTCGAACGCCGGCTTCAGCGAAGCCAGCTTGTCCATGGTCGAGTCCGGGCGCAGGAAACCGTCGCGCTTCAGGCCGCGGAACGGCACCAGCAGGCCCTCGAAGAAACCGGCGGCGTAGGCGGCGGCCAGCTTGTGGTGACTGTCCAGCGCCAGCTGGTCCTGCGCCTCGCGGGTGACATGCCACTCCTTCGCCATCTGCTCGCAGTGGTCGCCCATCGACTTGCCGGTGCGCGGCTCCGCCACGCCGGGAAACGACGGCTTCAGCTCGCTGAGCGAGAATCCGCGCAACGCCGTGCGCAGCTTGTCCAGCGGCGTCTTGGCGCGGTTCATCGCCAGCAGGCGTTTGCGCAGGCGGGTGCCGTAGACGATCGGCACGTCGGAAGTGGTGTCCGAACCGCCGGCGATGCCGGCTTCGATCTGCCCGGCGGCGATCTTGTTGGCGATGATGATCGCGTTGTCCAGCGACGTGCCGCAGGCGCGCGCGGTGGTGATGCCCGGCGTGGTCGGCGCCAGTCCGGAACTGAGCAGAGCCTCGCGCGCCAGGTTCCAGTCGGACGAATGCTTGATCACCGCACCCATCGCCACTTCACCCAGTTCCACCCCGTGCAACCCGAAGCGCTCGACCAGCGCGCCGAGCACTTTCACCGACATGCCGAAGTTGCCGACGTCGGCATACGCCGTGTTGTTGCGGCAGAACGGAATGCGTACGCCGCCGATGATGCCGACGCGCCTTTGCGTGTTTTCCATGCTCAGAACAGTCCACCACTCAAGTTTGTCAAGGCTAACCCGCCATGCCGCGCGGCGAAAGCCCAAAACGCTGAATGGTAGAATTGGTTCCCTTTGCCATGGATCACCGCCTCGTGGAAGCGCAAACGCTGCTCGCCCTGCCTGTCGTGCTGGCGCTGGAACCGGTCGCGGGCGAGCCGCCGGCGCCGCTGACGCTCTCCCGCGACGAGGCCGCGGAGCTGGCCTCCCTGGTTGCCGCCGACCTGCACGCGCTGGTGCCGCAGGTGGACGCCGCCCGGCTGGCGCTGGCCGGCGCGTTGTTCGACCAGGTCGAACTGCTGCGGCCGGGCTTCCCGGTATGGGCCACGCTGGACGAGCTGGCGCGGCGCGTGCCGCGCGGCCATCTGGAGAACGTGGTGGCCTTCGGCAGCCATGAAGGACACATGCCGGCGCAACCGCTGGAACCGTCGCCGGTGTACGCCGAAGGCCCGATGCGGCTGTTGCCGATGAGCCTGCTGGCGCCGGCGGCATTGGCCGAGGAGCTCTCCGAGCAACTGGAGATCCAGCTGGTCGGTCGCGGCGAGGCAGGCACGCTGACCGCCGACTGGCTGATGCGCACGCTCGGCATCCGGCTGGAGCACGTGCGCTACCTCAGCCGCAACGATCTGCTGGCGTTGACCTGCGTGCAGTACGAGCACGTCAACCTGGCGCCGCTGTGGGCGCTGCTGGAGACGGCGCTGCTGACCCCGTATCGCGAGGAAGCGACGATGAGCGCGCGCGGACTGGCCCTGCGCTACGCCGACGGCAAGGTGCTGGTGCAGTCGCCTGCGCAATGGCTGGCCGCACAAACCGGCGACGCCATGGAGCGCGCGCACGGGTTCGCCGGCATCGTGTTCGAACTGCGCCAGTACGCCGCGCTGCTCAATGCCCATCAGTTGCCGCTGCAGTTGCAGCCGGACGCCGCGCAACAAACCGAAGCCACCCACGGCTACCTGCTGGAGACCTTGGCCGCGGCCGATCCCGGCTACGACGCGCCGACGCTGTTCGCGCACGAGGCGCCTGGCCTCGGCGTGATCGCGATCACCGTGGCACAGCGCAGCGACGGCGGCCACGCGCGCGCACTGGCGCACGCTTATCCGCTGCAGCCGCAGGCGCTGGGGCCATTGCTGGCGCTGCTGGCGGACCGTTACGGCAGCGCCGGCGAACTGCACGCGCTGGGCCGCGTCGTGCTGGATGGCGACGGCCGGCTCGGCGCGCCGCCCACCGCCCTGCACTGAGACGCCCCAAGGGCGTCATTCGGGACATCTGGGCAACGGCAGCAACTCGGCGCATGATGGGGCGGCGCCGACAGGGGGCGCCATGCTGACGGAATGACCATGCGGCCGCTCAAGCCTGCCGAGGTATTGCCATCGCTTCCGGATGAAACCGACTGGCCGGCTCGGGTGGCGCGCGGCACGCCGGCGCTGCTCGCCTATCTCGACCTCGAGCAGCGCTTCCGCTACGCCAACGACACCCATCGCCGCTGGCTCGGCATCGACCCGCAGCAACTGCTCGGCCGGCGCCTGATCGACGTGGTCGGCCGGCGCAACCACCAGCTGGCGGGCGCGGCGTTGGAGCGCGCCTACGCCGGCCACATGGCCAGCTACGAGGGCGAGCTGTACAACGGCGGCGAGCGGCGCTACGCGCACGGCAACTTCCAGCCCGACTTCGACGCCGACGGCCGGGTCTGCGGCATCTTCACCGCGCTGATCGACATCACCGAGCGGCGCACCCTGGAACTGCAGCTACACGAGAGCGAGCAGCGCTTCTTCGCCGCGTTCCAGCACGCCGCGATCGGCATGGCGCTGACCCGTCCGGACGGCCGTTTCCTGCGTGTCAACGCCGCGGTCTGCCAGATGCTCGGCTACCGCGAGGAAGAACTGCTGCAGCTGGACATCGCCAGCCTCACCCATCCGGACGACATGGCGGCCGACGCGGAACTGATGGCGCAACTGCTGGCCGGCCAGCGCGAGTCGTACCAGCTGGAGAAGCGCAACTTCCACAAGGACGGCCGCGTCGTGCACATCCTGCTCAGCGTGTCACTGGTGCGCGACGAGCAGGGCGCGCCGCTGTACTTCGTCTCGCAGGTGCAGAACATCAGCCAGCGCAAGGCGTTCGAGGACGCGCTGCACCGCGAGCGCGAGCTGGCCGAGGTGACCCTGCGCTCGATCGGCGACGCGGTGATCACCACCGACCCGCAGCTGTGCATCACTTCGCTCAACCCGATCGCCGAGGCGATGACCGGCTGGAACGGGATCGAGGCGCAGGGCCGGCCGATCGAGGAGATCTTCCAGCTGTTCGATGCCCAGCACGGCCACGCCGTGGCGAATCCGCTGCGCGCGGCGATCGAACACAACACCATCGTCGACCTGGCCGGCCGGACCCTGCTGCGCCACCGCCACGGCTTCGACACGCCGGTGGAGGATTCCTCCGCACCGATCCACGACCACGCCGGCAACGTCATCGGCGGCGTGCTGGTATTCCACGACGTCAGCGAAACCCGCGCGCTGGCGCTGAAGATGATCCACCTGACCCAGCACGACACGCTCACCGGCCTGCCCAACCGCAGCCAGCTGCACGACCACATCGGCCAGGCGATCGCCACCGCGAACCGGCGCCAGCAGCGCGCCGCGCTGCTCTACATCGACATCGACAACTTCAAGCAGGTCAACGAACTGCACGGCCACGCCGCCGGCGACCGGGTGCTGCGCGCGTTGACCGCCCAGTTGCACGGCTGCCTGCCCGGCGACGAACTGCTGAGCCGCTACGGTGGCGACGAATTCGTGGTGATGCTGCCGCACCTGGAAAGCGTGGGCGAGGCGGCCAGCCTGTGCCAGATCCTGATCAACCACGGCGAGCAGACCCGTGTCGACGGTCTGTCCGAACTGTCGCTGCGCCTCAGCATCGGCATCAGCGTGTACCCGGACGATGCGGTCGAGCCGGAAGACCTGCTGCAGCACGCGGAGACCGCGCTGGTCGCGGTGAAGGCGCAGGGCCTGCACGGCTACCGCTTCTTCACCGCATCGATGAACGAGCGCGCGCGGGCGCGCCGGCGGATCGAGACGGCGCTGCGCCAAGCGCTGCCGCGGCACGAACTGGACCTGCACTACCAGCCCAAGGTGGACGCGCAGAACGGCCGCATCGTCGGCGCCGAGGCGCTGTTGCGCTGGCACGCGAACGGGCGCGAGCAGTACACGCCGGACCAGTTCATCCCGGTCGCCGAGGATACCGGGCTGATCCTGCCGATCGGCGCCTGGGCGCTTCGCCAGGCCTGTCGCCAGGCACAGCGGTGGCTGAGCGCCGGGCATCCGATTCCGGTGTCGGTGAACGTGTCGCCGCTGCAGTTCCAGCATGCCGAGTTCTACAACTGGCTCGACGAGGTGCTGGACGAAAGCGGCCTCGAGGCCGGCCTGCTCGAACTGGAACTGACCGAGCGCATGGTGATGTCCGGTGGCGACGCCACCACCGGCCTGCTGCAGCGGATCAAGCGGCGCGGCGTGCGGCTGTCGCTGGACGACTTCGGCACCGGCTACTGCAGCCTGTCCTACCTGAAGCATTTCCCGATCGACGCGCTGAAGATCGACCGCGTGTTCGTGCGCGACATCACCACCGACCGCGACACCGCCACCATCACCAGCGCGATCATCGCGATGGCACGCAGCCTCAACAAGGACGTGATCGCCGAGGGCGTGGAGACGCAGGAGCAGGGCGCCTTCCTGCGTCACGCCGGCTGCTCGCAGCTGCAGGGTTTCCTGTACGGCGCAGCGGTGCCGGCGGCGGAATTCCAGAAGCTGCTGTTCGAGTCCGCCTGAAAAGCCCGCCCTACGAAGCAGGGCCCGGCAGCAGCGCCTCGTACATGAAGTAATGGCAGCGCTGCATGCCGAGCCCTTCGTAAGTGGCCTGCGCGCGCTGGTTCTCGGTTTCCACGTACAGGCGCAGGCCGACCGCGCCGGCGGCCGCGGCGCGTTGCGCGACGTCGGCGTACAACGCCCGGAACGCGCCGCCACGGCGCGCGGCGGGCACCACGTAGACGCTCTGGATCCACCAGAAATCGCCGTCGCGCCAGTCGCTCCATTCGTAGGTCACCAGCAGGCTGCCCACGGCCGCGCCGTCGCGCTCGGCCACCAGGTAGAAGCCGCGCTGCGGCTGCTCGAACACGCCGCGGATGCCGCGTTCCAGCGTCGCGGGGTCGAGCCGCTTGTGCTCGGTTTCCCAGGCCATCGCCGCATTCCAGGCGGCCAGTTCGGGCAGGTCGGTGAGGGCGGCGGCGCGGATCTGCAGCGACACGGCATGGCTCCGGTGAGGGGATGGACGTACATCGTAGCGTGCGCGGCCTTCACACGCCGACGCGTAACGTGGAAGCGAAGCCGGCGGTTGCAGCCCATCGAGGCGGGCTCCTGCCGGCGTGCCGCCCGCACGGAGCGCGTCGTGTTCCGCTTCGGCACGAGCCCAAGGAAAACCTGCTTTGAAGATTGGCAACCTCCTCGACCTGCTCAAACTGCGCCGCCTGCGCGCCTTCCGCCGCCGTCGCGCCGCCGCGCGCACGCGACCGGAACAGGAGCCGGCACTGCGCGCGGAACTGTTCAGCACCGAACAGATGGAACGGCACGGCCGCGCCCTGGCCGCGCAGCACCGGCTCAGCCCGCAGGTCAGCATGGATTCGCTGCTGGCACGGCTGGACGACAACGAGGCGGTGCTGACCCACACCTGCGAACGGCTGACCAGCGCCACCCGCAAGCGCCGTCGCATCACCCCGGCCGGCGAATGGCTGCTGGACAATTTCTACCTGGTCGAGGAACAGATCCGGATCGCCCGCCGCCATCTGCCGAAGGGCTACAGCCGCGAATTGCCGCGCCTGGCCAGCGGCCCGTCGACCGGCCTGCCGCGGGTCTACGACATCGCGCTGGAAATCATTTCGCACGGCGACGGCCGGGTCGACACGCACAACCTGCTGCGCTTCATCGGCGCCTACCAGGAAGTGACCCCGTTGCGGCTGGGCGAACTGTGGGCGATCCCGATCATGCTGCGGCTGGCCCTGATCGAGAACCTGCGCCGGGTCGCCGCACGGGTGATGGCGGACTGGCGCGACCGCGGCAAGGCCGCGCGCTGGGCCGATGCGATGACCGCCACCGCCGAGCGCGACCCGAACTCGGTGGTGCTGGTGGTCGCCGACATGGCGCGCTCGGACCCGCCGATGAACGGCCCGTTCGTGGCCGAGATGGCGCGCCGGCTGCAGGGCCAGAGCCCGGCGCTGGCGTTGCCGCTGAGCTGGATCGAGCAACGCCTGGCCGCGTCGGGGCAGAGCATCGAGCACCTGGTGCAGCTCGAAGCGCAGCAGCAGGCCGCCAATCAGGTCACCATCGGCAACAGCATCGGCAGCCTGCGCACGCTGTCGGCGATCGACTGGCGCGACTTCGTCGAGCACTGCAGCCTGGTCGAGCGCTGCCTGCGCGAGGACCCGGCGGGCGTCTACGCGGCGATGGATTTCGCCACCCGCGACCGCTATCGCCACGCGGTGGAATCGATGGCGCGCCGGCACCGGCTGAGCGAACTGCAGGTGGCTGAGGCGGCGATCGCGCTGAGCCAGGCCGAGGCGCCCACCGACAGCACCGCGCCACCGCCGCAGCACGTCGGCTACTACCTGATCGACCGCGGCCGGCGCCGGCTGGAACAGCAGCTGGGCATCCGGCCGCCGCTGCGCGAGACGCTGCGCCGCGGCTTCGACCGCGCGCCGCTGCCGATCTACCTGGGCCTGCTGGCCCTGCTCACGTTCGCGTTCGCGCAACCGCTGGTCGCCGCCGCCGCGCACGAGGGGCTGTCGCCGTGGACGCTGCTCGCGCTGGCGATTCCCGCCGCCATCCTGGCCAGCCAGCTGGGGCTGAGCCTGCTCAACTGGGTCGCCACGTTGTCGATCGCGCCGCGGCAGCTGCCGCGCATGGATTACTCGCACGGCATCCCGGCGAGTGCACGCACCCTGGTGGCGATTCCCAGCCTGTTCGCCAGCGCGCAGGACGTCGACGAGCTGGTCGAGTCGCTGGAGGTGCGCTTCCTCGGCAACCGCGACGACCACCTGCACTTCGCCCTGCTCACCGACTTCGCCGACGCGGACCGCGAGACCTTGCCCGACGACGAGGCGTTGCTGCGACGGGCGCAACGGCGCATCGAGGCACTCAACGAGCGCTATGCCGACGGCCGGGCCGACCGCTTCTTCCTGTTCCATCGCCCGCGTCGCTGGAACGTGGGCGAGCACTGCTGGATGGGCCACGAGCGCAAGCGCGGCAAGCTGGCCGACCTCAATGCGCTGCTGCGCGGCAACGCGCACGGCCGCTTCATGCTGATCGTGGGCGACATCGCGGCGCTGAACCCGGTGCAGTACGTGATCACCCTGGACACCGACACCGAGCTGCCACGCGACGCGGCGCAGGCCTTCGTCGGCACCATCGACCACCCGCTCAACCGCGCCGTGTACGACCCCGAGCGGCGCCGCGTGGTCAGCGGCTACGCGATCCTGCAGCCGCGCGTCGGCATCAGCCTGCCCAGCACCGCGCGTTCGCGCTACGCGCAGCTGTACGGCAGCGACGCCGGCATCGACCCGTACACGCAGATGGTTTCGGACGTCTACCAGGACGTGTTCGGCGAAGGCTCGTTCATCGGCAAGGGCATCTACGCGATCGATCCGTTCGAGCGCACGCTGGACGGGCGCTTCCCGGAAAACCGCATCCTCAGCCACGATCTGGTCGAAGGCTGCCACGCACGCTCGGGCCTGCTCAGCGACGTGCAGCTGTTCGAGACCTACCCGGCCCGCTACGGCGCCGACGTGAAGCGCCGGCACCGCTGGATCCGCGGCGACTGGCAGCTGCTGCCGTGGCTGCTGCCGTGGGCGCCGACTGCGCACGCCGGCTGGCGGCGCAACGCGCTGACCGCGTTGTCGCGCTGGAAGATCCTCGACAACCTGCGCCGCAGCCTGGTGCCGGTGGCGGTACTGGCGCTGCTGGTCACCGGCTGGCTGCTGATTGCGCCGGTGCTCTCGTGGACCGTGGCCGTGCTGTCGATGGTGCTGGTGCCGCCGCTGCTGTCGGCCCTGCTCGATCTGGTGCAGAAGCCGCGCGAGGTGCAGCTCGACCAGCACCTGCGCGCCGGCTTCCGGGCCGGCATGCAGCATCTCGCGCGGATGGCGCTGGGGCTGGCATGGCTGCCGCACGAGGCGCTGTACCACCTCGATGCGATCGTGCGCACGCTGTGGCGCATGGCGATCAGCCAGCGCCACCTGCTGCAGTGGCAGACCTCCAGCGAGGTCGAGCGGCGCAGCGACAACGCGCCGGCCGCGTTGTGGCGGCTGATGTGGATCGGTCCGCTGCTGGCCGTGCTGCTGGGCGTGGCGCTGGTGTTGCAGCGTCCGCAGGCGCTGTGGCTGGCGATGCCGCTGCTGCTGCTGTGGCTCGCTTCGCCCGCGGTCGCGTGGTGGATCAGCCAGCCGCGCCCGCTGGACGCGTTCGCGCCGAATGCGGCGCAGCAACGCTTCCTGCGCACGCTGGCGCGGCAGACCTGGGCCTTCTTCGACGCCCACGTCGGCGCCGCCGACCACTGGCTGCCGCCGGACAACCTGCAGGAGCAACCCGGGCCGGCGATCGCCCACCGCACCTCGCCCACCAACATCGGCATGGCGCTGCTGGCGAACCTGGCCGCGCACGACTTCGGCTTCCTGAGCGGCGGCCGCCTGCTCGAACGCACGCGCCTGACCCTGGCCACCATGCAGCGGCTGCCGCGCCATCGCAGCCATTTCTACAACTGGTACGACACGCAGAGCCTGCAGCCGCTGACGCCGCTGTACGTCTCGGCGGTGGACAGCGGCAACCTGGCCGGCCACCTGCTCACCCTGCGCCCCGGCCTGCTGGCGCTGCCCGACGAGCCGGTGTTCCAGCCGCGCGTGCTACGCGGCCTGCTCGACACGCTGGAACTGCTGCACGACGCGCTCGGCACCGACGCCGCCCGTGCGCTGGAACCGCTGCGGCAGACACTGCTGGACGCGCTGGCCACACCGCCGGACCGCTGCAGCGCCGCGCTGGCGCTGCTGCAGCGACAGCTCGATCACGTTCACCAGCTGACCCGGGACCTCGTCGTCGAACCGAGCAGCGACGCGGCGTTCTGGGTGGATGCGCTGCTCGGCCAGGTCAGCGAGTTCGTCGACGACGCGCTCGCGTTCGAACTCGATCCGCCGGATGACGACAACGCCGGTTTCGTCGGCATTCCCAGCCTGCGCCAGCTGGCGCGCATCGAGCCGCTGTGCTGGCCGGCCGAGGCAGGCGCCGACGCGGTGCGCGAGCGTGCGTCCGCACGCATCGCCGCGCTCGAGCAGCTGGCGCAGCAGGCCGGCGAACTGGCGCTGATGGACTACCGCTTCCTCTACGACAGCGCGCGCGACCTGCTGGCGATCGGCTACAACGTCGACCAGCGCCGGCTCGACGCCGGCTACTACGACCTGCTGGCCTCGGAGGCGCGCCTGGCCAGCTTCGTCGGCATCGCCCAGGGCCAGCTGCCACAGGAGAACTGGTTCTCGCTGGGGCGCCTGCTCACCACCGTCGGCGGCGAGCCGGTGCTGCTGTCGTGGACCGGCTCGATGTTCGAGTACCTGATGCCGATGCTGGTGATGCCCAGCTACGAAGGCACCCTGCTCGACCAGACCTGCCGCGCCGCGGTCGCGCGGCAGATCGAATACGGCAACCAGTTGAACGTGCCGTGGGGCGTCTCCGAATCCGGCTACAACACGCTGGACGCGCACTTCACCTATCAGTACCGCGCGTTCGGCGTGCCCGGGCTGGGGCTGAAGCGCGGACTGGGCGACGACGTGGTGATCGCGCCGTACGCCTGCGCGCTGGCGCTGATGGTGGCGCCAGCCGCCGCGACGAAAAACCTGCAGCGGCTGGCCGAGGCCGGCGCGCGCGGCCGCTTCGGCTTGTACGAGGCGATCGACTACACCCCGGCGCGACTGCCGCTGGGCCAGGACTCGGCGCTGGTGCGGCAGTTCATGGCGCATCACCAGGGCATGAGCCTGCTGGCGCTGGGCTATGCGCTGCTGGGCCGGCCGATGCAGCGGCGCTTCGAATCCGACCCGCAGTTCCAGGCCACCAGCCTGCTGCTGCAGGAACGCGTACCGAAGACCGCGGCCGAATACCTGCACGCGTCCGGCTTCCCCGAACTGGACGGCAGCCTGCAACCGGCCGAAGCACGGCTGCGCGTGTTCGCCGATCCCGACCGCCCGCGCCCGGCCGTGCAGCTGCTGTCGAACGGCCGCTACCACGTGATGCTGAGCAGCGCCGGCGGCGGCTACAGCCGGCGCGGCGAGCTGGCGCTGACGCGCTGGCACGAGGACATCACGCGCGACCACTGGGGCATGTTCTGCTACCTGCGCGACGTCGCCAGCGGCGACTACTGGTCCACCGCGTACCAGCCCACGCGAAGGAAGACCGAGCAGTTCGAGGCGATCTTCTCCGACGCGCGCGCCGAGTTCCGCGTGCGCGAACACGAGTTCGACGCGCACACCGAGATCGTGGTGTCGCCGGAAGACGACATCGAACTGCGCCGCACGCGCATCACCAACCGCAGCCGCACGCGGCGCACGATCGAGCTGACCAGCTACGCCGAGGTGGTGCTGGCACCGCCAGTCGCCGACGCGCTGCACCCGGCCTTCAGCAAGCTGTTCGTGCAGACCGGGCTGGTGCCGGAGCTGCAGGCGATCGTGTGCACACGCCGTCCGCGCGCGGCCGACGAGCACGTGCCGTGGATGTTCCACCTGCTGGCGGTGCACGACGCCGACATCGACGCGATCTCCTACGAGACCGACCGCGCCCGCTTCATCGGCCGCGGCCGCAGCACGGCCGAACCGCAGGTGCTGGACCGCGAACAGGCGCAGCTGTCCAACAGCGAAGGCTCGGTGCTCGATCCGATCGTGGCGATCCGCTGCCGCATCACGCTGGAGCCGGAGCAGTCGGCCACCATCGACTTCGTCACCGGCTACGCCGAGCAGCGCGACGGCTGCCTGCAGCTGATCGGCAAGTACCGCGACCGCCATCTCGCCGACCGCGTGTTCGACCTGGCCTGGACGCACAGCCAGGTGCTGCTGCGCCAGCTCAACGCCAGCCTCGCCGACGCGCAGCTGTACGAGCACATGGCCACCGGCATCCTCTACCCGAACGCCAGCCTGCGCGCCGAGCCGGCCGTGCTGCGCGGCAACCGCCGCGGCCAGTCCGGGCTGTGGGGGCAGGCGGTCTCCGGCGACCTGCCGATCGTGCTGCTGCAGATCGCCAGCCCGTCACGGATCGAGATGGTGCGCCAGCTGGTGCAGGCGCATGCGTACTGGCGGTTGAAGGGTCTGGCGGTGGACCTGGTGATCTGGAACGAGGATCGCGCCGGCTACCGGCAGGAACTGCAGGACCAGATCATGGGCCTGATCGCCTCCGGCAGCGAAGCCAGCCTGCTCGAGCGCCCCGGCGGGATCTTCGTGCGCCCCGCGCAGCAGCTGTCCGGCGAGGACCGCGTGGTGATGCTGGCCAGCGCACGGATCATCCTCAACGATGGCCGCGGCAGCCTGGCCGAGCAGATCGGCCGGCGCCAGGTGGAAGCCCATGCACCGCGCTTCGAGCCGAGCCGGCCCCGGCGCATCGGCAGCGCCATGCTGGCTGCCAGCGCCAGCGCCCCGGCGACGCTGCAGCTGGCCAACCCGCACGGCGGCTTCAGCACCGACGGCCGCGAGTACGTGATCACCCAGGCCGCCGGCGACAGCACGCCGGCGCCATGGTCGAACGTGCTGGCCAACCCGTACTTCGGCACCGTGATCTCCGACAGCGGCAGCGCCTACACCTGGGGCGAGAACGCGCACGAGTTCCGGCTCAGCCCGTGGCACAACGACCCGGTCGGCGACGGCGGCGGCGAGGCGCTGTACCTGCGCGACGAGGAGACCGGCCAGGTGTGGTCGCCGACCCCGCTGCCATGCCGCGGCAGCGGCAGCTACGTCACCCGCCACGGTTTCGGCTACAGCGTGTTCGAGCACCACGAGGACGGCATCCGCTCGGAACTGTGGGTCTACGTGGCGCTCGATGCATCGGTGAAATTCTCGGTGCTGAAGCTGCGCAACGAGTCCGGCCAGGCGCGCCGGCTCAGCGTCACCGGCTACGTCGAGTGGCTGCTCGGCGACCTGCGCGCGAAGACCGCGATGCACGTGGTCACCGAGTCGGACCCGGCCAGCGGCGCGCTGTTCGCGCGCAACGCCTACAACAGCGAGTTCCCGAACCGGGTGGCGTTCTTCGACATCGACGACCCCGCCCGCGGCATCGACGGCGACCGCAGCGAGTTCCTGGGCCGCAACGGCAGCATGCGCGCACCGGCCGGACTCGGCCGCACGCATCTCTCCGGCCGGCTCGGTGCGGGACTGGACCCCTGCGCGGCACTGCAGTCCCGCGTGAACCTGGACGACGGCGAGCAGCGCCAGCTGATCTTCCGCCTCGGCCTGGGCCGCGACGCCGCCGACGCCAGCGCGCTGGTGCAGCGCTTCCGCGGCAACGGCAGCGCCGCCGACGCACTGGAAAAAGTCCGCGCGCACTGGGCGCGCACGCTGGGCGCGGTGCAGGTGCACACGCCGGAGCCGGCGCTCGACGTGCTCGCCAACGGCTGGCTGCTGTACCAGACCATCGCCTGCCGCATGTGGGCGCGCAGCGGCTACTACCAGTCCGGCGGCGCGTTCGGCTTCCGCGACCAGTTGCAGGATTCGATGGCGCTGCTGCACGCCGCGCCCGCGCTGTCGCGCGCGCAGCTGTTGCTGTGCGCCGCGCACCAGTTCGCCGAGGGCGACGTGCAGCACTGGTGGCATCCGCCGCTGGACCGCGGCGTGCGCACCACCTGCTCCGACGACTACCTGTGGCTGCCGCTGGCCACCAGCCGCTACGTGCTGGCCAGCGCCGACCGCGGCGTGCTGGACGAGTGCGCCAGCTACATCGAGGGCCGCACGCTGCACCCCGGCGAGGAGTCGTACTACGACCTGCCGCAGTCCGCGGGCCTGCGCGAGACGCTGTACCAGCACTGCGTGCGCGCGATCGAACGCAGCATTGCCCAGCGTGGCGCGCACGGCCTGCCGCTGATCGGCGGCGGCGACTGGAACGACGGCATGAACCGGGTCGGCGAACAAGGCCGCGGCGAAAGCGTGTGGCTGGGTTTCTTCAGCTGCGAGGTCCTGGCCCGCTTCGCCGAGGTGGCCCGGCTGCAGCAGGACGAGGCCTTCGCGCTGCGCTGCGAGAGCGAAGTGGCCCAGTTGCGCATCGCACTGGAACAGCACGGCTGGGATGGCGCCTGGTATCGCCGCGCGTACTTCGACGACGGCACGCCGCTGGGCTCCAGCGGCAACGACGAATGCCGGATCGACTCGATCGCACAGAGCTGGTCGGTGCTGTCCGGCATCGGCGCGCCGGAACGCCAGCAGCAGGCGATGGACTCGCTGGATGCCCACCTGGTGCGCCGCGAAGCCGGCCTGGTGCAATTGCTCGACCCGCCGTTCGACAAGTCGGCGCTCGACCCCGGCTACATCAAGGGCTACGTGCCCGGCGTGCGCGAGAACGGCGGTCAGTACACGCACGCGGCGATCTGGGCCACGATGGCGTTCGCCGAACTCGGCGACAGCGCGCGCGCGTGGGAACTGCTGCGCATGATCAGCCCGGTCAGCCACGGCATCGACGCCGCGCAGATGGGCGTCTACAAGGTCGAGCCCTACGTGGTCAGCGCCGACGTCTACGCCGTCCAGCCGCACACCGGGCGGGGCGGCTGGAGCTGGTACACCGGCTCCGCCGGCTGGATGTACCGGCTGATCGTGGAGTCCCTGCTCGGCCTGCGCCTGGAAGCCGGCAAGCTGCGCTTCGCGCCGGTGCTGCCACCCGAATGGGAAGGCTTCTCCATCGACTACCGCCACCACGACACGTCGTACCGGATCCACCTGCGCCAGAGCGATGCCGGCACGACGAGCACCGTGTGGCTGGACGGCGTGGCACAGGCCGATGGCTGCATCCCGCTCACCGACGACGGCGTGGAGCACAGCGTGGAGCTGAACTGGCCGCGCCGCCCATGAAGTCGGCTGCGGGTGCGACAACACCAGCATCACCGATCCAGCGGGCTCAGCACGCCGTGGCTGCCGCGGTTGAGCACATGCGTATAGATTTGGGTTGTCGCCACATCCTTGTGGCCGAGCAGTTCCTGGATGGTACGAATATCCTGGCCGGCCTCCAGCAAGTGGGTGGCGAAGGAGTGCCGCAAGGTATGGCAGGTGGCCGGCTTGACGATGCCGGCCTTGAGCCGCGCGTTGCGTACCGCACGCTGCAGGCCGGCCTCGTCCACGTGATGGCGCCGCCGCTCGCCGTCGCGCGGATCGCGCGATAGCTGGTCCGACGGAAACACGTACTGCCATCCCGGCTCGCGCGGCGCCGACGGATACTTCCGCGCCAGCGCATGCGGCAGCCACACCGCACCCAGGCCCGCCGCCAGGTCCTGCCGGTGGATCAGGCGCACCCGCTCCAGCTGCGCCTGCAGCGCCTCGCGCAGGCGCCGCGGCAACGGCACATGCCGATCCTTGCCGCCCTTGCCATCGCGCACGCAGATCTGGTTGAGCTCGAAATCCACATCCTTCACGCGCAGGCGCACGCACTCCATCAGCCGCATGCCCGAGCCGTACAACAACGAGGCCATCAAACCGAAGCGGCCATCCATCATCGCCAGCAGCCGGTTCACCTCGTCGCGTGAGAGCACCACCGGCACCCGTTGTGGCCGCTTCGCCCGCACCACCGTCTCCAGCCACGGCAGCTCGACCGACAACACCTCCTTGTACAGAAACAGCAGCGCCGACAGCGCCTGGTTCTGCGTGCCGGCCGCCACCCGGCCCTCGACCGCCAGCGTGCTCAAAAAGCCCTCGACCTCCGCCGCCCCCATGTCGCGCGGATGCCGCTTGCCATGGGCCAGGATGAACCGTCGAATCCAGCCCACGTACGCTCGCTCCGTCCGCAAGCTGTAATGCTTCAAGCGCAGCCGTGCATGCACCTGATCCAGCAACCGCGGCGTTTTCGCCCCTGTTACACTCTTACTTTCGCCCCGGTAACTCATACACCCTCAAAAGTCGCCGATAACAACGGCATGATGCCCGCCCGCCACGCGCAGGGCATCCGCGCAAGGCCATGATCCGATGTAGGAATTCGCCGCTTGTACGGTCAGGAGTGGCGCCGCATACTCGGCGCAACACCTCACTTTTGGGGTCTACTTAGCGTTAGTCGGTAGCTCGTGGTGGTTCTTGGTGTTGTGTGTTTCGCCCAGCTTCGCGGCGGCTTGCAGTGTTTCGCTTCGGCAGCTTTTTTCCGTGGCGTTCCGGCAAGTCGTCGGCTTTCAGAGCTGGTAGTTTTGGGGAGTCGGTAGCTCAAGCTGTGTGCTCGTCGTGGGCTCACATCGTCGCCCGAGCATGTCGCGTCGCAACCGTCTAACATCTCATTCAAGCGGACGGCTGCGCCGCCGCTTAATTCAAGCGTTAGAGCGCACGATGAACTTGTTCGTACGCCTTGCATTGATTGCCGTCGTTCTGCTCATCAGCGGCTGCGTTAAGTCGCGCCCTGACCAGATCTACCGCGGCACGTACTTCTACAATTTCGAG
>Ga0207664_10000217_pt1 | contig 43328 bp, 33 predicted proteins | sample LARL83metaG_FD_184349 | JGI IMG/M metagenome (GOLD analysis project Ga0207664, IMG submission 184349) | Corn, switchgrass and miscanthus rhizosphere microbial communities from Kellogg Biological Station, Michigan, USA - LAR L8-3 metaG... | ecosystem: Host-associated > Plants > Roots >...
CGCATTTTTGCGTACCGAATACGCTCCCCAAGGCCGGACCACGCTTGCGATTACCTCGTTACCCGACGGCGAGAAGCGGTACCAGAACGATATCTATGCCCGGACCACAACTCGCATGACTGCAGACGAGATCCACCAACTCGGGCTGCGCGAAATCGAGCGCATCGAAGCCGAAATGATTGTGATTGCCAAGAAGGAAGGCTTTGCCGACCTCGCTGCTTTCCGAGCATCACTCAAAATCAATCCCAAATATATTCCGACCTCTGCGGACCAAATTCTCGACGACTTCCGGCACTACATCGCGCAGATGGAGCCGAAGCTTCCAGAATTGTTCACGCTGCTTCCCAAGTCTCCAGTGACGGTCGAGGCCATACCTGGATTTCAGGCTGCGGCGGCTACGCACTATGTAACCGGGACGCCCGATGGCAAGCGCCCCGGCCGCGTTGTGGTCGCCACTTCAAATTTCGCGGAGCGCTCGCTGGTTGACGATGAGGCGGTCGCTTACCACGAAGGTGTTCCCGGGCATCACATGCAGTTGTCGGTGCAGCAGAAGTTGACCGGGCTGCCCAAGTTCCGGCTTCACGGGCTGGGATTCAATGCGTATAGCGAGGGCTGGGCCCTGTACGCGGAGCAACTCGGAAAGGAAGTTGGGTTCTACCAGGATCCAGTCTCGGATTACGGGCGGTTGTCATCAGAATTATTCCGCGCCGTACGACTTGTAGTGGACACGGGAATCCACTCTAAAGGATGGACGCGCGATCAAGTAGTAGAGTTCTTCCGCAAGACCGGTGCAGTGGACGAACCGACGCTTCAATCGGAGACGGACCGCTACATTTCATGGCCGGCGCAGGCTCTGAGCTACAAACTCGGGCAGCTCAAGTTCCGTGAACTTCGCATTCGAGCACAAAAAGAATTGGGCGCCAAGTTCGACATTAAGACTTTTCACGACGAGATGCTCGACGGCGGAACACTTCCGCTCGATCTACTCGATGCCCGCACGAATAAATGGATCGCGGAACAAAAGGCAAAGTGAAAAAACGGCGCTTGGCAGTCGGAGTGCCATTCGATTACCCTAGCGCCCTATGGCACTTTCCAAGATTCGATCCCTCCTCGCAGCTAGTGTGATCTTATTCGCTGCAACGGCCCTATTGGCGCAGTCTTCGTTCACTGTGGAGCAGGTTCTAGGGTCACCCTTTCCTAGCGAGCTAGTTGCTGCTGCTCATGGCAGTCGCGTTGCGTGGGTCTTCGATGCGAAGGGAGTCCGCAACGTATGGGTCGCTGACGGGCCTGACTTTGCTCGCACGGCGCGCCCAGTGACCCATTATCGCGCGGACGACGGCCAACCCATCGCCAGCCTGCGACTCACGCCCGATGGCAAGACAGTGCTTTACGCGCTTGGCACCGAGTTGAACGACTCTCAGGAGAGCGCGAACCCGGAGAGTTGGACAAAAGGAGTCAAGCAGCAGGTCTTTGCGCTGGATGTAGATGCCAAAGAAACACAGCCCCGATTGTTGGGTGACATGGGCTGCCCGGATGAAGGTTGCGAGGATATTCAGATTTCGCCCGATGGGAAGTCGACGGTGTGGTCAGCGAAGAAGAAATTATGGATCGCCACGGTTGATGGGAAACAGCAGGCGAAAGAATTGGCTTCAGTACGCGGTGCGGCTGCTGAGCCGAAATGGTCGCCGGATGGTAAGCACATTGCCTTTGTCAGCCAGCGCGACGGTCATAGCCTGATCGCCGTTTATGACTTTGGCGGTGACTCCATCCGCTACATTGCTCCGAGTGTGGACAAGGATTCTATGCCGCGCTGGTCTCCGGACGGTAAGTCGATTATCTTCGTGCGTACCCCGGGAGACGAGTCAAAGCTGCCATTGATTCCGGTGCGTCCAGAGCCGTGGTCGCTCTGGATTGCCGACGCGGCAACGGGAACGGGTCGCATCCTGTGGCGAAGCGGTGAGAGATTAGAAGGCTCGCTGCCCCGCCTCAGCGAAGATAGCTCCCTCAACTTTGCCGCGGGCGGGCGCATTGTATTTTCGTCGGAGCAGGATGGCCGCAATCATTTGTATTCCCTTGCCGTAGCCGATGGCGCGCGCACTTTGCTCACGCCGGGCGACTTTGATGTGGAAGACGTCACGCTCAGCGCCGACAAGTCGTCGGTGTTCTATTCCTCGAACCAATCCACGTCACACCCGGAGGACGTCGACCGGCGGCACTTGTGGCGCGTTTCCGTGTCCGGCGGAACGCCACAGCAGGCGCTGACTAGCGGCGAGACGATCGAGTGGTCACCCGTCGAAACCGGGGACGGCAAGAGCATTCTCTGCCTTGGTTCCACAGCGACGTTGTCCGCCATGCCTTATCTGGTGACTGCGAAGGGCCGCGAGATGATTGCCAAAGAAGCTATGCCGAGTGACTTTCCCGCGGCGTCGCTAGTGACACCGAAGCAAGTGATTTTCCGCAGTGACGATGGAGTCACGCTGCACGGTCAGCTGTTCCTGCCGCGCAACGCGAATGGAAAGGTTCCGGGATTGGTCTTCATGCATGGCGGACCGGTTCGTCAAATGATGCTGGGCTTCCATTACATGGACTACTACCACAACGCATACGCCGAGAATGAGTATCTGGCGAGCCGCGGATACGCCGTGTTGTCGGTGAACTACCGGCTCGGGGTCATGTACGGGCGAGCGTTTCGCGAAGCGCCGAACACGATCTGGCGTGGAGCCGCTGAGTATAAGGACGTTGTGGCGGCGGGGCGTTATTTGCAGTCTCTCCCGGAAGTTGACGCAGAGAAAATAGGCTTATGGGGCGGTTCCTACGGCGGTTTTCTGACGGCCATGGGGCTGGCCCGCAATTCAGATCTCTTCAAGGCGGGAGTGGACTTCCACGGAGTGCATGACTGGAGTGTCTTCCTCACCGAACGGCCATATTTCGGCAATCTGGCATTGCGGCCTCCAGACACTGAGGCTGCGATCAAACTAGCGTGGGAGTCTTCGCCTGACGCCTATGTCAGCACTTGGAAGTCGCCTGTGCTGCTCATCCACGGCGATGATGATCGCAACGTCCCGTTCACCCAGACTGTGGATTTGGTCCAGCGCTTGCGCGCGCAGCATGCGCCGTTCGAACAAATGATCTTGGCGGATGAGATTCACGGTTTTCTGATGTGGAAGAGCTGGATTAAAGCCTATAGCGCGACTGCTGAATTCTTTGACCGGACGCTGAAGCGTGGGGAGAAGATCGGAACCGACAACTAGAATTTTCAGGTCGAAGTTCTGGTCAGCATGAATTCAGGGTAAGTGGCTATTGCTTCGGGTGCTGTTCTCGTCCAATACTATTGCTATGTCCAGGAAGGCTATTGCTGCATTGTCAAGGTGGGCGCTTTCAGTTGCCAGCCTGCTATTTCTCTCGACAGCGGTTCCAGCCGATGGGCGAGGCTTGCCGGGCGATGACAAAGCCGCTCAGGCTCATCCCGTCCTAGTTGAGCTGTTCACTTCCGAGGGTTGCTCCAGTTGTCCTCCTGCAGATGTTCTCCTGGAGAAAATCGATGCAGGCCAGCCCATCCCGGGCGCGCAGTTGATCGTTCTGAGCGAGCACGTCGATTACTGGGATCATGATGGTTGGAAAGATCCGAACTCTTCAGCATCGCTAACCGAGCGTCAAAGCGCCTACGAACGTGCTCTTGGAAAGGACAGCCCGTACACACCACAACTGGTTGTGGACGGGAGCATTGAAGCATCGGCAAACGACGTGAAACAGGTCGAGAAGGTTCTGCAAAATGCTGCGGCTACACCCAAAATTCCTGTGCGCATTGGCGAGGTGAGCGTGGATGCCGGGAACCCCGCGATTTTGCGAGCACGCATTGACACTGATGCCAATTCGGACAAACACAATGCCGACGTTTTCGTAGTGGTCGCGCTCGATCATGTGGAATCGCAAGTCCTGCGAGGGGAAAATGGTGGCCGGCACCTGACTCACGTGGCCGTTGTGCAACAGATGACGAAGGTCGGCAAAATGCCGAAGGGTAAGAGTTTTGGCGAAGATGTTCAGCTCAAACTCAAGCCTGGTACGGACCCCAAGAACATCAGGCTGGTCGCTTTCGTACAAGAGTCAGGCCCCGGCAAATTGCTGGGAGCAGCAGTGCGGAAACCGACAAGCTGAATTAACTGCGCTTCCTTCAGGTCATTATGAGCCCCCGCAGCTTGCGAACGGCGCGGGGAATTTCTTCTACCGTCGTGCTGCCAAAGCCCAGGATGAAGCCTTGGCGCAGCGTCTCGCCCAGATAAGAAACAGAGAGGGGCCAAACCCGGAGATTTTGTCGCGCTGCCCGTTCAGCAATCTCCACGTCATGGCCTTTCCCTTGCAACGTGGCGGTTAAGTGCATCCCAGCCTCGCTGCCGTGCAATTCAACCATGTCACCGAGTTCCTTCTCTATGCTGGTCACCAGCGCACTTCTGCGCTCGTGGTAGAGAACGCGCATTCTACGGATGTGCCGCGCAAAATGCCCTTCGCCAATGAAGTCTGCGAGCACATCCTGATGAAAGCCCGGTGGCCCAAGATCCATGGCTCGGCGGATAATCAGAAAACGTTCCACTAGATCGGGTGGAATGACAAGATAGCCCAGACGCAGAGCTGGAAATAGGACTTTGCTGAAAGTTCCGATGTAGATTACGCGAGAGTTAGTGTCGAGCCCCTGCAAAGACGCGATCGGCGAACTCTCGTAGCGATATTCGCTGTCGTAGTCGTCTTCGAGAATCCACGACCCAGAACTCTGCGCCCATTCCAGCAGTTGCAGCCGGCGCGAGGCGCTCAGCGTTGCGCCCAGTGGGAATTGGTGCGACGGCGTGACGAGGGCGGCGCGAGCCTTGGGATACCGCTTGATCCCGGCCGCAACGTCCAGTCCTTCGTCGTCAACCGGAACCGGCACGAGATGACATCCGGTCAGAGCGAATACAATTCGTGCCAGTCGGTAACCCGGATCCTCCACCCACACGCGGCTTCCTCGATCGAGCAGAACGCGAGCCGAGAGCTCCAGCGCCTGCTGAGACCCGCTGACAATCATGATTTGCTCCGGCTCGCAGTGCAGGGATCGAGCAGTTCGCAAGTAGCTGGAAATTGTTTCGCGAAGCGCCCTGGTCCCCATCTGGTCGCCGTAGTGACATGACTGAGCGTTCATCCTTCGGCAGCCGCGCGCGATCAACCGTGACCAGACTTGGAGTGGGAATTGATCAAACGCTACTTGTCCAACCCCAAATGGTCCCCAGCCCTGCACCCACGGTGCACTTTCCAGTCGGGGCAGGGATAAGGAGCGAGCAGACACCGGCCGAGGTCGTTCGCCGTCGTTCATTAACCGCGCGCGAGTCGTAGGTGCACTCGATGTGAACTGGTCTGGCAGGGAACTGGAAACGACTGTTCCAGCACCCACTCGGCTTTCAAAGTAGCCTTCAGCCAGGAGCTGGGCGTAAGCGTTCAGGACGGGGAAGCGCGAAACACCCAATTCAGACGCGAGCAGCCGAGTCGAGGGAATGCGCTGCCTCGGGCGCAGTCTGCCGTCGACAATGGCCGCGCGATAAGCCTCATAGATTTGGCTATGCAAGGGCTTGTGGGCCTTCCGGTCGACCGCGATGACTGGCAAAATTCCTGAGGCGACTCTTTTCATCTGGGGCGGATCATAGTGGCTATGCCAAAATGCCGTCAAGTGGGTATTGTATCTGACCACTTTCGGGAATGAACTGGAATTGGAAGCAGATACCGACTCACGACAAAGCAGGTTGAAATGGACATCGCACACAACAATATCAACGAGACCCGTGACAGAAATATTCGGGAGCGCGGCGCGAGCCGCATCGAGCCTTGGCCACAACTCCAGACACAATCCAGAAGGAGCTGCGTGCGGATTGCCATCAAAGCGAAGAGCAGTATCCTGCTCATTGATCCGGCGGAAGTGATCGCGGTGGAAGCCCATGGAAATTACGTTGAAGTCCAGCAGGCTTCGAAGTCGCATCGGCTGCGTGAGTCGATCTCGACGATGGAGGAGAAACTCGATCCGCATGGGTTTGTGCGGATTCACCGATCCGTCGTGGTGAATGCGGCCTGGGTGGAAGAGATTCGGCAATGGGCTGGCGAGTACGTACTTCGTGTTCGCGGCCGGGAGTATAAGGTCACACGCTCTTACAGGAAGAATCTGCAGTTCCTCGCGCAGTCTTGGATCGGCAGGTGCGGTTTTGTCGCCGAGTAGAGGCCTCAGAACGAACCTCCGATAGAACGAACCGATAGAACGAACCGATCTTGACCAAAAACAGGGGCCGGAATAGACTCGGGCATCGCCATGCCGGGAAGAACGCTTCGCCTCGGGTCTCCCCTGCTGTTGAGTGCACTGGCAACAGTAGGCCTTCAAATCTTAGGCCTGACATTGTTAGGGCCGAGACCTCCCGGCCCTGTCCTTTCTCAAGTTTTGGAAGCGGTCTGCGCCACTCTGGCGGGTGCGGCCTGCCTGCAGGCCAGCTTTCGTGGCGCGGATTTTGCCCGTTCGTTTTGGCGGCTCTCCGCTAGCGCCTTTTTCTTCTGGACTATCGCGCAAGCGGTTGGAACGTACGATCTGTACGTCGCATCTCGTCCTGCCCAAGCCGGAGCCATCAGAATCATTCTCTATTTTTTTTCCTTCACTCCTTTGTTTGCCGCGTTATTCCTGCCGCCCAGCGCTAGCGGCCGTGATCATAGCTGGGAGTCCTACCTCGATTTCCTCCAGATATTGATTGTTACAGGCACGATCTACCTGTTGTTTCTCTACGCACCTTGGTGGCAACTGAGAGATCAGGAGTGGGTTTCGCGGCGCGCGACGACGGTCAACCTCCGCAACCTATTGCTCACGGGCGGATTTGCCTTGCGCATTGTGACCAGCCGTTCCTGGAGACAGCGCGAGTTGTACACGCGAGTCGGCGTGCCGATCCTTCTCTATTCGCTGGGCTTTTGGATCGGCAAACGCGGCGTGGCGCTCTGGTCGGTGCGTCTCGGAAGTTGGTTCGATGTGGGCTGGACGCTACCCTTTTTCCTGATGGTGATCCTGGCAGAGAGTTGGCAGGATGAACCGGAAGCGACCGAATACAAAAAAGGAATTGAATTCCTGCCCCTTGTCCTGGCTTTCCTCGCAACGCTTTTCTTGCCGGCAGTCGCTTCCGGTCTGCTCGTTCTGCGAGGAAGTGTGTCGAGGACCGAAGTATTCTTGATCAGCGGAGCGGCCGCGGCGGTGGTGACTTGCTTTTTTGCCAGACTGATCCTTACGCAATACCGCCAGAATCGAGCCTTCGAACTCCTCCACGTCTCGGAGCAACGTTATCGATCCTTGTTCGAGCACAACATGGCTGGAGTGTTCTGCACAACCCCGGACGGGCGCTACCTCGATTGTAATGACGCCTATGCCCGCATCGTTGGATATGCCTCACGCGATGAAGTCATGGCGAGCAATCCGGATGCGCTCTATGTCACGCCGATCGTGCGGGCGGAGCGGATTGCGCTTCTGCGTAAACAAAGAATCTTCAGGAACGTGGAACTCCAGTTGCGAACCAGGAGCGGAAAACTCATATGGGTCCTGCAAAACGTAACCCTGATGGAGGATGAGCACGGTAACGAATTCATCGAAGGCACCATGATGGACATTACCGAGCGCAAGCTGGCAGAAGCCCGGATTCTAGATTGGAAGAATCGCTATGAAGCTGCGGTGCTTGCCAGCAAGCTGATCATCTATGACTGGAATCCTGGTACGAACCAGGTCACCTATGGAGGCAATGTCGAAAACATCCTCGGTTACCGGGCGGAAGAAATTGGTGGGGTGACAAATAAGTGGGCTGAACTGATCCATCCTGACGACGTGGGGCGATACCGGGACGAAGTAGCGCGGGTGTTGGCCAGTGGTACTGAGCCGCTGCACATCGAGTACCGCGTGCGCAGGAGAAATGGTTCCTCCGTAGTCGTTAAGGACGATGGTTATTTTGTTGGTGGTGAAACTGGTCACAGACTGCAGATCGTGGGCTTCATCTCGGACGTATCGGAACAGCGAATGCTGGAAGCGCAACTCCGTCAGTCACAAAAGATGGAAGCCGTGGGCCAACTCGCAGGCGGTGTTGCACACGACTTCAACAATCTGCTCACCGTCATCAAAGGTTACAGCCGGATGGTTCTGGATGACCCGCAACGGGGAGAGAGCGTCACGGAAAACGTCGAGCAAATTGATGCCGCTGCGGAACGGGCAGCGTCGCTGACTCGGCACTTACTGGCATTCAGCCGTAAACAAGTTTTACAGCCCAAGGTCATCGATCTCAATTCGCTGATTGTGAATCTCGATAAGATGCTTCGGCGGGTGATCGGCGAAGATATTGAAATGGTAACTGTCTCAGGCCGCGATCTAGGAAGTGTGAAAGCGGATCCCGGACAGATCGAACAAGTCGTCCTGAACTTAGTGGTGAACGCCCGAGACGCCATGGTTCGAGGCGGTCAAATCACGATTGAGACCGCGAATATGCATTTCGATGGTCTTTACGCCCGGGAACACGAGGGAGTGCGGGCGGGGCCCTACGTGATGCTCGCTGTGAGTGACACGGGTGTGGGCATGGACGAACAGACGCAGGCTCGGATTTTTGAACCATTTTTTACGACCAAAGAAATGGGCAGGGGAACCGGCCTTGGACTCTCGACGGTGTATGGAATCGTCAAGCAGAGCGGCGGCCATATATGGGTTTACAGTGAGCCGGGTCATGGAACGACGTTCAAGATTTACTTTGCGAGGGTGGACGCCCCTGCGGAAAATATTCAGCAACCTCCAACGCTGGCCGCGACGTCTGGGAAAGAAACGATTCTGCTGGTCGAGGATGACGAGCAAGTTCGGGAACTGACGCGTTCTGTGTTGAGCGACCGTGGCTACACTGTGCTCGTCGCGGAGAATGCCGCAGCCCTGAAGAACATCTGCGAGACGCATGAAGACCTTGTCCATTTGGTCTTGACTGATGTAGTAATGCCCAGCATTAGCGGGCGTGAAGTGGCGAATCAAGCCCTTGCACGCTGGGCCAACGTAAAAGTGCTATACATGTCGGGGTACACGGAGAACTCAATCATCCATCACGGAGTGCTCGATACCGGCACGTCTTTTCTGCCCAAGCCTTTTACTCCGACGGCGCTGGCAAACAAAGTGCGTGAGGTTCTCGATTACCGTGCCGCAGCCGACTGACGTCCAATTCCGGATGTGACGACGCCCTCAGTGTGCCGATGCGCTCGCTGACTCCAATTCGTCGGCCGCTTTACCAATCGCAGCCGCAGCATCTTCCAGCACTCTCGCTACACCCGGGACCTGAGCGTCAGCCTCCGTCCATTTTTTCGCATCCATATACTCGCGCACTGCTGCCAGTGGCTTAGCGCCGTAGCCAGTGTAGGCGCCGGGCGCGTAAACCTGATGCTTGAACCACGGCCGTTCAGGCAGTCCTCGTTCGGTCAAGAACGCCCGCTGAATTTTCAGAAGATCCGAATTTAGGGAGTCCAGTGCTTGCGGGGAAAGTGACGCCGCGCCTTCGGATTGTGTTTTCGCCACTGCGGCCTCATATCGGTCGGCACTGTGCTTGAAGGTTTCCACGGCATTTTTCAAAGGAGCAAAGTTCATATACGGCGGATCGGTCTCGCGCGGTGGCGGGACAGACGTCTTTTTCGGATCAGCAATCGCAGAAAAAACTCCTTCTTTCAATTCCAGGTTGCGCTCTTTGATCTCGTCCTGCTTATCTTTGAGCAACTTCTCCAACTCGGTTACATATTTGCCGATCGTCTCAGCCATTTCCGAGTATTCGAACGGAATCAGATCAGCATCCGCGAGGCGCATGACGGTTGTGCCTCCGGTCTGCGCCAGCGCGCGCCCGTAAGAAAAATTGGTATCGACGAACTTGGTGTACCAGGAAAAATCGTCGTAGATGGAATGGTAGGCGTCGGCGTCATTTTCGCCGCCATAGCCGATGTTCAGCGCCGAAATGCCCGCGTGGTCGAGGAAGGAAGCGTAGTCGGAGCCGTCTCCGAGCGCGCCGATCGTCAGTTCAGCACGTTTGCGAATCTCGCCGCGCTCTTCTTGATTCTTGGCGTTCGCAATGCGCGAAAGGCGAGCCCGCTGCCAAACCGGAATATCTGTTTCTGGATCTTTGATTTCGCGAATCACATCATTGATGAGTTTTTCGAGGTCGTGCGAGCCGGAAGCACGAAAAAATCCGCGGCCATTGCCATCGGAGTTGATGTAGGCAACCGCATGCTTCTGGAGATCGTCGCCGTGTGTTTCCACCCATTCCGTTGAGCCTAACAGTCCCGGTTCTTCGCCGTCCCACGCGCAATAAATAAGGGTTCGCTTCGGATTCCATCCCTGCTTGTGCAGTTCGCCCAGCATGCGCGCCTCTTCGAGGACCGCTGACATTCCCGACAAAGGATCGGCCGCGCCATTGACCCATCCGTCGTGATGATTACCACGAATCACCCACTGATCGGGCGCTTCCGAGCCGCGCATGGTCGCAATGACGTCGTTGACCGGCTTCTGATCCCAATTCGAGGTAACCTTGAGATGAACCTTCGCTGGCCCCGGTCCGATGTGATAAGTGATCGGAAGCGCGCCACGGAATCTTTCAGGCGCAACCGGGCCATCGAGCGCGGAGAGAAGCGGCAGGGCGTCGCCGTAGGAAATGGGCAGCACCGGGATCTTGGTGATTGTCTTGGCTTCGCTGATGGAGAGCCGCTTGGCCTCGGCGGTTGCGCCGACTCCGGGTGTGAGAGGGTCGCCGGGGTAATCGGTATCCATCACGCTGCCGCGCTGGACGCCATCTCTGGGCCGCCAACCCCCCTTGGGATAATCATCGCCGTTAAAATAGCCGTCATCTTTCGGGTCAGAATAAATGATGCATCCAATCGCGCCGTGCTCCGCTGCCACCTTTGGCTTGATGCCGCGCCATGCTTCGCCGTAGCGGGCAATGACGACCGCGCCTTTGACAGAAATACCGAGGCGGTCGAGTTGCTCGTAATCTTCGCGACTGCCGTAGTTCACGTACACGAGAGGCCCCGTTACATCACCATCAATCGAATAAGCGTTGTAGGTGGGCAATTGTTCAGCCGTTTGACCCGATGTGGAATCGCCGTCGACGGCCGGCTCCTGCAACTTCGCGCGGAACTTCGTCGGTTCAATAAGTTCGACTATGCGCTCCTTGGGAGTAGGGAACAGAACGTTGAAAGTTTCGATGTGCGCATCGAATCCCCACTCTTTCAATTTCGAGAGAATCCATTCGGCATTGTCCTTGTCGTAGGGCGAGCCGACGTGGTGCGGGCGAGCGCTCATGCGCCGCATGTTCTCGCGAACATTGTCAGCCACAATGCCATCACGAAGCTTCTTCTCCCACTCGTGTTCGGGCTTGGAGGATTGCGCGGTGTATCCGGAGAGTTGCGCTGTATCGCTCGTTTTTGCTGATGGAGATTGGGCTGAAGCCAGCTGTGCGATGAACAGGGCGATGCAGCATGAAAGAAATAGCCGGATCCGATTCAAGGGGAAGCCTCCTGATTGCAGTGATTTCCACAGCATCGTGTTTCTGAAAATGGGAATTATAGAGCCTGACGGGAAACATCACATACGGGAATGGTTTTGTAATTCAGGGGAAGGTAAATCGGTGCCGTAACGAGCGATCCTACAACGGAAGACCAAACAACAAGAATGATCCGGTTGCTTAGCGGACCTGCCAGACTGTATCGAGCACCGTACCATCGACCCACTTTACGACCGCAACCGGCCGATCGCCGCGTTTCAACCTCTGGGGCCGCCCGCCACAAATGCGCTCGACTTCGTTCTTGATATCTTGCAGAGGCCGAATCGGAAGTTTCGAGCTCTTTACGGCTTCCAGCAAGTCCTGACGCCGCGGATTGATGGCAATGCCACGTTCGGTTACTACGACGTCGATGAGTTCTCCAGGGCCGCACAGCGTGGTGACCTCGTCGACAATGACCGGAATGCGATCGCGGAAGGAAGGAACAGCCAGGATAGTGCATCTGGCGGCGAGACAGTTCTGCCATCCACCGATGCCGTGGAGAAGCCGACCGTCGGAATGCGTGACAACGTTGGCGTTGAAATTTGTGTCCACTTCGGTCGCACCGAGGACAACGGCGTCGATCATGGACGCGAAATTCCCCTTGCCATGGTAGTTGTACGAAGTGAATGGCGAAGTCGCAACATGGCGTGGGTTGCTTGCCAGCGAACGAACTCCCTCAAGGTCGAACGTCTGACCGTCGAGGATGTACTCCGTGAGGCCTTCTTCCAGTAGTTCGACCAGATATTTAGTGGATCCACCGCGCACGAATCGCGCCTTCACGCCGCTCTGCTTCATCATCTGCTTGAGATAGCTGACGAAGGCCAGGGCGATTCCGCCGGATCCCGCCTGAAATGAAAATCCGTTGCGCATGATGCCGGCATCACGAAGAAATCGGGCGACAAATTCGGCAATCCGCAGACGGTCTGGCGAGCGCGTGATTTGCGTTGTCCCGGAGACGATTCGGGCGGGATCGCCGATGGAGTCCACTTCAACGACATAGTCCACGTTGTTGCCCTGAATCTGCCAAGGAACGCACGGGAAGGGAACCAGGTTGTCGGTGACGACGATTACGTGATCCGCGTAAATCGAATCAGCCAGAGCAAACCCGAGAGAACCACAAGCTGATTTTCCATGCGAGCCATCGCTGTTGCCGAAAGGATCGGCCGCCGGCGCCGCGATGACCGCGATATCAATGTGTACTTCGCCATCCTGCACCGCCTGCCAGCGCCCGCCATGCGAGCGCAAAACACCCATGCCATGCATCTTGCCTTGAGTGCAGTAGTCGCCCAGCGGGCCGTTCATGCTGCCTTCGATGTGATGGATCACGCCCGACTCCATCAGATCGATCGCACTTTTCTGCGACGGGAACGATGCGCTGGGAAACCACAACAGATCTTTCACGCCCATTCTGGCGGCAGTTTCAAGAGCCATGAGAGCCACCCGGTCGCCATCCCGAAGATGATGGTGCGAAGACACGACCATGCCATCGCGAAGTCCGCATTTGAGGAACGCAGCCTCCAGATCAGGCACGCGCTTGTCGCCGTTTGAGGGATAATCTGCCGCGCTCCGAATGGGAGCGGAAGCTTTGCCATCGACCGGGCGGTATTTTCCAACGCCCATGAATAGGACTTGAGAGCACCCGTTAACGGTTTCCGGGACCATTCGTCCCAGGGCATTTGCAGCCAGCTCGGCCTTCTCGAGGATTGGCATGATCACCCTCCTGCGAACCACGCTACTCAGAACTATGCTCCACCAACCCCATTGCCTGCGCGCGAGCCATCAGCTTCAACGCCCGCTGCACGACTGGAGCATCGATCATCTTCGAGCCAAGGCTCACGACTCCGAGGCCACTGTGCGCCGCGTCGTTGTAGGCAGTAACGATCTTCCGCGAGCGTTCGATTTCTGCCGCCGTGGGAGCAAATGCGTCATGAATCACTGCAATCTGCAGCGGGTGAACGCAGCCCATTCCTTCAAAGCCGAGGCTGCGCGAATTCAGGCCCCAGGCACGCAGACCATCCAGATCGCCGACATCGCCAAAAACCGAATCGATGGCTTGCACCTCGGCCGCGTGGGCGGCATTGACCACGCGCTGCCGGGCATAGAGCGACTCGGCCCCGGTTGCGGTCTTCACGACGCCAAGATCTGCGGTATAGTCTTCGAGGCCGATCGTCAAAGCGACGACCTTGTCGCTTGCCTTGGCGATCGCAAATGCTTCTTCGATTCCGAGGGCAGACTCGAGGATCGGCATCAGCCAGATCGAGCGACTGATGCCGTAGTCCGCTTTAATCGCGGCGATGCGCTGGCTGGCTTCCAAAACTTGGACTGGACTCTCAACTTTGGGAATCAGGATCAGATCCGGTGACTCGGGAACAATCTCGTCCAGGTCTACCAAGCCGAGTGGAAGTTGGTTGATCCGAACCATGCGCTCGCACTGGTGAAAATCGACTGCTCGCAACGCGTTGCGCACGAGCAGACGGGCGGTGTCTTTCTCGCTGGCATGAACTGAATCCTCAAGATCGAGGATGATGGCGTCCGCCCCGTGGAGTGCGGCGTTGATAAAGTATTTTGGCTCGCTACCGGGAACATAGAGGCGAGAGCGCCGAAGCCGGTCGCGGGCGGAGGATTCGGGAAGAGGAATTTTATCGGGGAGTACGCGCGTCCCTTCCCCGAGTCCTGCCCGCCGAACTGCCGCTTCGATGCGCGCGGCAATCACGAAGGGAAGCGCTCCTTCGTCATGGATCTGTACTTGGGCATGCCGTATCCCAAGCGCCTCGAGCACTTCTTCGGCCTGCCTGCGAATGGAGTCGCCATAATACGGTTTGACCCGCGACTCGAGTTCAATCTCGATGCCACCGCGCTCGCGAGGTTCGATGCGAACTTCAAGATCGGAACGGACGTCCGCCCCCGAGTGCCCGGCCTTCCCCGTACGAGTTTCGATTGCAGTTGTCATGGAGTCATTGCCTTATATGTCGCTTCCGATTTCCGCGAACTCGAGGTGAGCACTCTGTGCATCGTGAGTGCGCGGTCGCTCGGCCAGTTTGACGAGAACTGCGTCGGTCATTTGCACCGTGCTGGCGGCTCCGTGACTGATTGCTTTGGCTCCGCCCGGGATGCGCATCATGTCGTAAGTGCGGACCGCGCCTTCCTCCACCACCGCAGAGATGGCTTCCCGGATGCGGTGGGCTTTCTCGGCTTCTCCGACATGCTCGAGCATCATGACCGCCGATAGGAACATGGCGATCGGGTTCACGATCGGCGGATCGAGTTCCGCATACTTGGGAGCTGAGCCATGCGTTGGTTCGAATACCGCGACTTCATCCCCAATATTGCCCGAGGCAGCAAATCCCAAGCCGCCGATGAGTCCGGCGAACGCGTCGGAGATGACGTCGCCGAATAGATTCGAAGCGACGACCACGCCATACTCCTCCGGATTCTTTGTGAGCCACATGGTTTGGGCATCGATGTTCGTCGACCACAGCGCGATACCGGGATACTGTTTCGCAACGGACTTAGCTTCTTCTTCCATCAGTCCAGAGGTCTCGCGCAGGACGTTGGGTTTCTCGCAAATGGTGACGGATTTGTACTTGTATTGCTGTGCCCAATCGAAAGCCGCTTTGCAGATCTTGCGTGCCGCGTTGCGGGTAATGACGCGCACCGAGACGGCGAGATCAGGTCCAGGCGTTGCAGTAAAGGGCTTGAATTTGGGATGCGTCGCAAGCGCTGCACGAACCTGCTCCGGCGGATTCGACCACTCGATTCCGGCGTAGAGCCCTTCCGTATTCTGGCGGAAGACGACTACGTTGACGAGCGGTTCGTCGAAGCCCCCATTGGTGCGTTTCCGAATGAAGTTCAACGGATTCCCGGGGAATGAAATGCACGGGCGAATGCAAGTGTCGAGATGAAAGCGCTGCCGCATGGTGACGATGGGGCTGAAATACGAATAGCCCTTGCCGCAGAGTTCGGGCGCGAGTTCGGCCTCCGCCTGTCTCTTTGGCTTCGAGGTAATGGCCCCGAACAACCCAAGCTTATGTTTGGCAAGCAAATCGATGGTGCGCTGCGGCAGGGCATTGCCTTCTTTGCACCAGCATCCCCAGCCGATGTCGGCGTGAATGTACTCGGCGTCGAACCCTACTGCTTTCAAAATGCGCAGGGCCTCCGGGAGAACCTGATTGCCGATTCCATCTCCGGGCATGGTGACTACGGTATGTTTTGCCATGATTGCTTAATCTCCTGAAACGACCGTTTCTTCCGCTTGTAGCGTGGTGAGGCCGAGTTTTCTTGCGACTGCATTCTCCGCGCCGCCGGAAATGATCAGCGACTGCGGCACATTGCCGAGGGGCGGAAAGACGAAACTCTCTCCGCGGAACGTGACTGTGCTAGTGGTGAAATCGATGGCCAGTTCCTGGCCGGGTATGATCGTCTTTTCTTTTGCAGTGATTTCCGCTGCGACGAACTCACGGAGGCGCTTGATGAGGTCTGGAACCTCGATGCATAAAAAGCCGTTGTTATAAGCATTGCGCAAGTAGGTTTGCGAAAAGCTGGCGGCAATGACGAGCGGGATACCTTTGGCTTTAAGGCACGTCACTGCCTGCTCTCGGCTCGATCCCGTGCCGAAATTAAATCCGCCAACGATGACATCGCCGGCCCGCGTGCGCCCTGCGAACTGCGGATCGTAATTCTCCATCACGACGCGGGCCATCATTTCGGGCGTCATATTGTCGCGATAGGTGTAGTCCTTGCCGTAGATCGCGTCGGTGTTGACGTTGTCCCGCGGAACGAACACCAGTCGTCCCTTTACGCGCTCCGGGAATCCGGGCAGAATTTCCACTCGCTCGGCGGAGTGTGTGTTGGTGGAGAACTCTTCGTATTGGCGAGAGAGCGCGCGATCGGTGAATCGGCGAGGACCGGTGATGTAGCCAGCAATCGCCGACGCGGCAACGACCTCAGGGCTGGCGAGATAACACTGCGCATCGCGCGATCCCATGCGGCCTTTGAAGTTCCGATTTGTAGCAGAGATTCCTACCTCTCCTCTTTCCAAGAGGCCGGTGCCGAGGCCGATGCAGGGTCCACAGCTTGGCGGCAGGGGAATCGCTCCGGCGTCAAGCAGAGCTTGCCACACGCCGCGTTTTTCTGCTTCGTGCTGCGTCCACGCGCTCGCCGCTCCCACGTACAGCTTTACGGACGGTGACACTTTCTTGCCGCACAAGACCCAGGCCGCAGCTTCGAGGTCTTCGACGCGCGAGTTCACGCACGAAACGAGATAGGCCTTCTGAATCGCTATTTTCTCTTGTCCGATCTCCGCAACTGACTGCATGACCTGCACGCTGTCGGGGCCGGAAACATGCGGCGTAACCTGGCTCAGATCAAGGACGATGCGCGCAGCATACGTCGCACCCGGATCGGATTGCGGTGGAAGGTGGGACCACCTTTCAATGTCGTGTTCTGTGAACCGCTCGACACCGTGCTCCTTTAAGCGTCGGTGCATGCCACGTAGGTAGCGAATTGTGATCTCGTCGACCGGGAACCAACCGACCAACGGTCCCCACTCTGTGCTCATGTTGGAGATGGAGAAGCGCGCGTCCATCAGAAGACTGGCGACGCCGGGGCCACAGAATTCAACCGCCGCGTTAAGGGCCTCGTCGTGGTTGTAAAGGCCACAGAGTGTGATGATCACGTCTTTGCCGCTGACGCCTTCGGGTAGCTTGCCTTCGAGGACTACCTGAATCGTCCGCGGAATCTGCCACCAGAATTCACCCGTAGCCCAGACGGCAGCGGCATCGGTACGAACAATCGGTGTGCCGACTGCACCCAGCGCGCCGTACATGTTGGAGTGGGAATCGGACGCAACTACAAACGACCCAGGCAAGACGTATCCGCGCTCGATCATGATCTGGTGGCCGATGCCCGAGCCGGCTGGATAGAAATCAACTCGGTGGTCGTTGGCAAACGTCTCGATCGAGCGGTACTTCTTCAGATTTGCTTCGTCTCGATTCTGAATGTCGTGGTCGAGCGCGAAGACGAGTTGCCTCGGATCGAAGATCTTTTTCGCCCCGATAGCTTTGAACTTGCTCATCACCGCCGACGTGTTGTCATGCGTCATCACATGAAACGGCCGGATGGAAACGAAGTCGCCGGCCCTCAACGGCCGCTTTGGGCCGTCCGCTAAGTGGGCTTGCGCGATCTTTTCGACAATAGTCTGCGGCATAGTTAACTCCAGTTAACCTTCGAGGCCTCTCTCTCTTTTTCGACGAACTATGCGAGCACGGGCTTGCGACTTTTCTGGTTCTTGCCCTGCACCGAAGTTCTTCCCCTGGACCTCGCGGGTTTGGTTTTGCGAGCGTCCGCCTCCATCAGGGTCATGAGTTCGTTTACTGAGCCGACTCGTTCCAAGTTCCAGACAGCATCTTTCACTCGTTTCTGAGCGGCGTTCGTCAGTACTCCCTCCGCGAGAGCGGAGAACTTCTCTTCGACCTCTTGATCCGTCAACGGATTGCGCGGATCGCCTTTTGGATAATCAAGTTGTTTGCTGAAGCAACGTCCGTCTGTAGTGTTGATATGCACGATCACCCTCTGTAATCCTGGAAATACCTTTTCAATCTCCGGATCCGCGACTACTTCGACCTTCTTGAGTTGCTCCCGAATCTTCGGGGCCATGATTTTTTCCATGGTGAACTGGACGGGAGTGACCTGGCGCTCGACCAATGCTGCCGCAATCACGTAGGGCAGAGAATGGTCCGCGGTTTCTTTGCTGCGCGGGTCGTATTTGCTGGGATCGGACAGAATGTCAGCCGCCCGAGCCAACGAGCGAATCTGGATTTTCTCCACTTGATCGGGATGCAGATCGTTAGTCTTCACCAAATCGAGCACGGCGGAGATCGGAGTGTGGGTAAGGGCCTCCGTGGGAAAGGCCTTCATGCCGCATTGCGTGATGCGCCATGACTCTCCGAGGCCATCGGTCAGAAAGTCGAGTTTCCACTGCGGGCCGAAGACGTGGGCGAGTCCTTCTTTGCCGTCAACTACGTGTTCGGGACCGGTGTATCCCTTTTCCGCGAGCAGCGCCGCGAGCACCCCACTTTGTGTAGCCATCGGATCAACTGTGTTCTTCATCATCGTGAGTTTGCCGGCGGTAACCGCACCTAGAGTGCAATGACGGCTGGCCGAGATGCCAATGGCGTGCTGAATTTGTTCCCAAGGGAGATGAAGCGCACGGCCCGCGACGATCGGCGAAACGAAAGCGGTCAGCGTGGCATGGTGCCATCCGCGTTCGCGAATTCCGGGGAACGCAGCTTCGCAAAAACGCATTTCAAATTCATGGCCGAGCACGAGTCCGACGATCAACTCCTTGCCGTTGCTGCCCATGCGCTCGCAGCAGGCAATCGCCGCCGGAAAAATGTCCGACGGGTGCGAAGGATCCTGCTTCCAATAAATGTCGTTGTAATCCATACAGCGGATCATGAGCGCGTTGGCAAGCGAAGCTGACACCGGATCGATGCGCTGCCCGGTGCCTATCACGGTCGCTCGACCGGTGCCGGAAACCTCGTCGAGTACCTCGAGCGCAATCGTCACATCATGTTGCTGATAACCGCCGAGCGCGCATCCGAGCGAGTCCAGCAGGAAGCGTTTCGCCTGATAGATGGCTTCCTGAGAGAGGTCTTTGAACTGCAAATCGGCCGCCCAGCGCGACATCTTGGCCGTGACAGTTTCTTTCGCGGGGACAATCGGTTTCGCTGACAAGACTTCTCCTTATTTGTTGACCTTGATGTTTTTAGGATTCTTGAACGGCAGAAATGCCATGAAGTCGGCGTGATGGACGATGAAGGCTTCCGTAGTTCGCTTGACCAGATCACCCTCGGCGGCATGGGCTGCGATGATGTGGCAAACAGCGTCGGGCACGCCGCATTCGATAGCCAGAGCAACGCCAGTAAACGGATGCCGCAGAGCCTCGCCGCGTTCAGACTGCCGGCTTTTGCCATCGGGACCAATTTCGTATTCGAGCAGCTTGCCGACGTCAGCCAGAATCGCGCCTGCGATCACCGTGTCGGCGTCAACCGGCAGCGCGCGCCCCATGAAATCTTGCATGGCCTTGGCGCTGTCTCGTGCGATGTGCACAACGCAACGCTTGTGCTCCATGAATGTGATGGGGCAATTCGGAACCAGTAACGTGAAGGGGATCTGGTTCAGATCGTCCGGGTTGAGAGGGCTGCGTTCGAGCGCCTTGACCCACGTCTGCGTAACTTGCTCACGCAATTGGAGATCTTGAATCCAGCCGATCTCCGGCCAAAGGCGCTTGATGGTTTCACGCATGCGATCGTCCCGGTCCAAACCAACTAGGCTAGCTTGGTGAAGAGGGAGAGACCGCGATTCAAATCACAGTGGCCTGTGATTAGAGCCCACGTTGGAACTTGATACAGCCTCGATTTCCTACGCGCTGGCGAGTTCGCGGAGTCTCCCGGCGGCGCTTTCAGGCGTGATATCTCGTTGCGGTGTTCCCAGCATCTCGAATCCGACCATGAACTTGCGAATCGTCGCTGAGCGCAGCAGAGGCGGATAAAAATGCGCATGGAAGTGCCATTCCGGGTGATCCTGGCCATCGGTTGGCGACTGGTGGAAGCCCATCGAGTAAGGGAAGGGAACGCCGAAGACTTTGTCGTAATTGGAAGTAACGCGCTGGAGAATTTCGCTCAGGAAGCGGACGTCCTCGGCAACGAATTCGTTCATGCTTCCAAAGTGGCGGCGGCTGCAGACCAGGATTTCGAAGGGCCAGACGGCCCAGAACGGTACAAGAGCGACAAACCCAGCGTTCTCACAGACCAGGCGCAGCTGCTGGCGAGCCTCCAATCCAACGTAATCACAGAGCAGACACGCTTTGTGAGCTTCGCGGTAGACCTTTTGGGTGCGCAGTTCCTTCGAAGGTGCTTCGGGGATCGAGGCGGTCGCCCAGATCTGGCAATGCGGATGCGGATTGCTGGCTCCCATCATAGCGCCGCGGTTCTCGAAAATCTGGACATGATTGATGCTTTCGAGGCCGCCTAACTCGCGATATTGCCCCATCCAGGTGTGGACCACGCGTTCAATCTCATTCAGAGCCATGGTCGCGAATGTTAAGTCGTGCCGCGGAGAGAAGCACTGTACTCGGCAGATACCCGGTTCTGCTTCCGCGACGAGCAATCCCTTGCCATCCACATTGATGCGATCGTGGGACAACTGTGGCTTCAGGGCTGCGAAGTCGTTTTCGAAAACAAAGGTCGAATCGTAGGTCGGATTGCGAATGCCGCCCGCGCGAGTGTTGCCCGGACAGAGATAACAATTCGGATCGTAGGCAGGCCCTGCTTTTTCTTCCAGTCGCGCCACTTCTCCCTGCCACGGGCGTGTGGCGCGATGAGGCGAGACCAGTACCCACTCGTTGGTCAGTGCGTTCAGCCGGCGATGGGGATCTTCGTTGAGCTTCAAGGATCGGCCTCGCAGCATTCTACGACGAACGAGCGTTGCCTGGGATTGCCGCTTATCGGCGCCTGAAAATCAATGCACCTTATCAGAGGCGTTATCACCGCGGTCACGCTAAGACGTGATCTTCCTCACAGTCAAGGCTTTTGGCTTGTAAATAAGATTTAGTAGGTCTTAATAAGGAGTCGCTGTGAGATCGGAACAAATTCGTCTGCTTATATTTTCTCTTTTTCTAGCGTTGCTAATTGTGTTCGGAATGGTCTATCAACCGGTGGACGCTGTGAGTCACCCGGCGGACCGAGCGAACAGCGCACAGATCAAGAATGCGCAGGCAAGCCCGGAGAGGAATCCGGTAGAACAACAGAAACGATAGCCACGAGTTGTCGACGAAATGATTCCTCGCTCTTTCGTCTATTGACTCGCGGCGGATCCGGCAGACTCGAAAGTTTCCGGAGGATCGAAAAAGCACTTGTGCCACAGCGCTGAATCCGACAAGGTCCCGGCCCTCCACTGTTGAAGTGTAGGCATGGTAGCTGCGATCATGCCCCCGTCCACAGCATCGAAAATCACAACAATACCGGCCAACTCCTGCGGTTTCGCTGCCATTTCTTTGTAGCTTTTCTCGAACAGAAATTTGGCGAACTCCAGTCGCTCTTTAGGGCCAGCATCCTTCCCGTTAGCGTCGACCTTCTGAACGGAAATGATCTTCACATTCTTGCTTCGCAGCGGCTCCCAGTCTCCGGGGAAAGGCGCTGTTTCCTCGCGAGTGACGTGGAACAGGTCCGCGGCTGGAACCACCGCTGAGACCGCATGCGCATCCGTGTCGGCGATGCCGTCGGGCATCTCCAGGCTGTTACGCCATATCCAGCCGCGTGATAGCCCAGAAACGCGCACGTGCACCCAATCGGCGTTGAAATCCAGCATCTCGAACTCATCGTGCATGCTGGCAAGAAACAGAGGCTTCGAGTTCAGGCTGGGAGCCTCAACTACAGGCGTGCCCGATTTCTTCACCGCCACCAGATTCTTGGGATGTCCCTGGTTCTTGAGGATTTCCTGCAGACTTTCGGCCTCTGCCTGCAACGCGCTCGTTGACTTGTCAGTACTCACTGGTTGCGGACTGTCCCCATTTGCGCGCTCCTGAGCGGCCAAGCTCTGGCTCAGCGAAGAAGAAAACGTCCGGTTGTCGGGGAACTTGGGAGCAGGGGCGGAAACTGGTGGCTGCGCAGCTGCCGCCGCCGAGTTTGATGCTGGTGAAGTGGCCGGAGATGAAGATGTCGCTGGGGGCGGCTTCGGCACGGATGTTGACGCGACTTTGCCAGTCTCAGGTGTCGCCGTCTTGGCGAGCTGATCGGTCAACTGATCGAGTAGATCCGCCTCTAATCTCCCGTTTGAGGTCAGCAGTTGATAGCCAGAGTGTGAAGCCACGGGATCGTTGTACCAAGCCGTCACCTTCATGGTGACCCGCACCAGCGAGCCACCGGAGGGCGTGTTGGTGACCTCAACCGTCGCCTGATAGTAGCCACGGCTGTAACGATCCAGCGAATGCTCGCCGGTTTGCGCGAATCCTTCCAATGCCGGAAGGTGGCCAGCGACGCTCGTCGGAATCGCTCGCAACGCCTGTTCGATCGTCGCTTTGGATTGCGGAAAAGCGCGTTCGTTGGGGCCCATCTGCGCCTGTAAGAAAGGCGCCATCAAGGCAAAGAGTATCCCAACCAGAAATGGCCCCGCTACTGCTCGGCCCGGACTTTGCCTCTGCCACTTCATGGCACCAGCTCCAATTCGTCGCGCATGATCCAGCCATGCTGGCCGTCATGTGTTTCCACACCGAGCCAGTAAGTCGTAGAAACTACGATCAGTACTTCAGCGCCGGTGGGTAGAGACTGCAGCGTGCTGGCCGTGTGAAAGGGGGCTGATTTGAGGGCTGCTCCCGGGGACTTCACCCGCCGCTCAACCTGCCGGCGAAGATCCTGAACGCGCTGTTCAAGAGTCTGCGGCATGTTCTCGGTGTTCGGATTGGGGGGTCCATCGTTGGCCGGGCTGGCGACTACCGGGACTGGCTGAGATGGCACTAGCGGGACATCGATCAATCCGGCAGGCGGCTCCGTTTTCCGCGGCCGATCCTCCTTCTCCCTTTCAGCCTCGGCGGTCTGGGTCTTCATCAACTGGATAGCTTCTAACCGGTCGTGAATGTCTTTGTATTCAGCGCCTTCGACGGATCCATTCGACGCGTGCGAAATGTGGCGGAAATCCTCCACGAACACGGCATCAATGCGTAAGATGGTGTTCTTTTCGCTCTGCGCCTGCACCACGTAGCGAACTGCCAGCGTCCCCACGTCACCGCCGTCTTTGAAGTTTCGAGGGTCCAGAGCCTTGAGGCGCACCTTGTAAAAGACTTTACCGCCCTCGGTCCATTCCTTGAATACTTTTGTAGAACCGGCTGAGCTTGCGCCCCCTACGTATTCGTCCTTGTTATATTCCTTGGTACCGCGAATGATTCCGTTCTGAATGACATCCTGAACGACTTGGGTGACTTCGCTTTCAGGGAACGGCACGTTAACGATGAGGCCCATCCCATATTGCGTCGCATCCTTTTCACGAGCGCAAAGCGGGAGTGCAGCCAACAAGCAGCACGAGACAACGGCCATTTTCCACAGGACAGAGCCCTCGCCTGTGCCCCAAAACCGTCCTCGATAGGCTGTCGTCATCCCCAAAAGTTTCTCCTGCTGGCAAAGAGTCTCAACTCTGGCTCGGTGCTGTCAACCCCTATTACTTCGAGTCGTGGGAAGTCCAAATCAGGCCGATAAATTACCTGAACTTGGTTTTACATTGTCAAATAATTGTAAAAAAAATGTCTCTAAACTCTTGCAAGTCATTGTAGAGGCGTAGTAGTATTCCGCTCCGGTACGGTGGTAGGACCTTTTGGAGTCGAAAGACAGTTTTGGAGATTCTACCGGGAACAAGCCTCCGAAAGGGGTTTCGGCGGCCTGCTTCCTAAGTTCTTAAACGAAATTCTCGCGCTTTCGCATTGTGGGAATGCGGTTGATCAAAACTCAAGAAATCGTTCTTTAAGGAGTTTGGGCATGCGCATGGGAACGCAGTTTGGCCAATGGCGACGGTTGCCGTACGGGCAGCATTTCCTCGTTGCGGCTTTCGTCTTCTTCTTCCTGATTCTAAGCGGCAGTCAGAGCGCGAATGCTCTTCCGGCATTTGCTCGTAAGTATGGTCTACGCTGTTCGGCTTGCCACGAGTCGTGGCCGATGCTCAATTACTTCGGCCAAAAATTCAAAGACAACGGCTATCAGCTTATGAATGATAAGGATGGGCCTATTTGGCAGAATCCTGGCTATTGGCCGATTACTTTTCGCATCACTCCGTTCTGGAGCCGGGAAAGCACCAACAAAGTGGCTGTCGACACGGCTCTGACCGGCGAGCAGAAGATCACCACAACCGGGTTCAACATAAGCGGACTGGATATTCTGACGGGCGGCACCCTGGAGAAAAATATCTCCTTCCTGTTGGTCCCATCCGCTGATGAAACCGGGGCTTTTCACTTCGAATCCGTCAACGTGCGCTTCGACAATATCTTTCATAGTCCCTGGCTTAACGTGAAAGTGGGCAAGTTCGAACTGGACAACATCATCTCCGAGAAGAGGACGTTGACTCTCTCTGGCAACGGAGGAGGTTTCCAGCTCTACCACTTCATTCCGGTCAACGATGGCAACATCTTCGGACAAATCGGAGACAACCAACTCGGCGCCGAGTGGATGGGGCACTCGCTGGATGATCGGACTCGCCTGTCGGCGGCGGTGTTCAGTTCGGTCGACGGAAACGTGGATCTCCCCTACGGACAGAATTCCTATACTGCATTCTTCGCCGGGAGCCAGGCTTTTGATGCCGGCAAGTTAGGCGTAGAGCGCATAGGTGGATACGCTATGTTCGGCCAGGCACCTACCACCTATCTGACTAGCGGAGGCGCTATCCTTCCGGGGTCGGGAACCGGCAACAAGAGTTTCAGCCGCTATGGCTTCACGGGGCTGTTCTACCTCACGAATAAACTTGATTTCCAGGTTTATACGCAACACGGTTCTGACGACGCCTGGTTTGGGGCATGTTTCGGGGACATCGTCGACGGCGCTACTCCTTGCACGACCAACAATACAACCGGAACTACCCTGCCTGCGGGAGCGCGGAATCCCACCTGGAACGGCGCTTTCGTAGAGACACACTATGTCTGGAGTCCGCAGCTTATCCTCATCCAACGTTCGGAATGGGTACGTATGTCGCAGCAGGCCTTGCCGGGAGTTCCTTCCAACCTCGGCGACATCGACAATTACGTGGTTGGATACCGCTACAACCCGTTTATGACGAGCCGCGCGGGCTTCGCATTTCACAACGAATATTCCTGGTTGCGACAGCGCGGCACTTCGCCGGTGACTGGAACGGATCTGACTTCAAGCAGTCTGATGCTCGGTTTTGATTTCGACTTCTAGAAAGGAACGGACATGCGGACAAGATTGCAGAAGTGGTCGCTGCTGCTGAGCGCAGCTGCGGTGTTGGCAATACCGCTCGGCGCCAGTGCACAACTCTCGATGAACGATATCAATGCGCGCATAGGCATGGAAGCACACGTCGGAAAAGTGACTGGCCATGCCAAAGCTGCCAAGGAAGACTACCGCAGGTATTGCGTTGGGTGCCATGGCGACCTCGGGGATGGAAACGGCGAGAACTTTCCCTGGGTCGATCCCAAGCCGCGTGACTTTCAGTTGGGAATATTCAAATGCCGGTCGACTCCGACCGGGACGCTCCCTACGGATCAGGATCTGTTCGATACCATCGGACGCGGTCTTGACCGCTCGAACATGCCGCAGTGGAGCACCTTCACCAAGCAGCAGCGTGCTGACCTGGTGGCATGGGTGAAACATTTCTCGCCGCGCTGGACGAACGAAAAGGCTGGGGAGCCGATCCAGATTCCTCCAGAGCCCGAAGTTACAGCAGATCGAATCAAGGCAGGCCGCGACGTGTTTGCCCGCGTGCAATGCTGGAAGTGCCACGGCGTGGAAGGTCGCGCCAACGGCCCGTCCGCCGCTACGCTGCAAGACGATTTGGGACGCCCGATTCAGGCGTTCAATTTCACGGAGGGCGCGCGCCCCAAGTGCGGCGAAACCGACAAAGACATTTACAGGATTTTCATGACCGGGTTGGACGGCACTCCGATGCCGTCTTTTGCCGACAACATCAAACCCGACGAGGCTTGGGATTTGGTTTTCTATCTCCGTACCCTCATGTCGGAACCGAGTAAGGAAAAAGCAATGGCCAAACAGCTTGGCCTGAAGCCGGTTGATCCGAATGCTCCGCCTCCGGCGGCGCAATAGCTTCAAACAGAGCGGCTCGACCTGTCTTTGCGACAGGTCGAGCCCATTGAAAGCAATCCAAGGAGGATTTTTCATGAGTTCGCGAAAGCGCTTTCTCGCAGCGGTTCTGTCGATGATGCTACTGGCCTGCTGCACGGGACTCGTTTTGATTCACAAGGTTAGTGCTGCCGGAGAGGGCAAGATCACCGGCACTGTCAAGCTCACTGGCAATGCTCCGCACATGAAGGGCATCGACATGTCGAAGGACCCCTACTGCGTCAAGGCCCATGCTGACAATCCTGCACACCTTGAAAACGTAGTTGTCGGTTCCGGCGGTGGACTCGAGAATGTGGTTCTCTACATCTCGGAAGGTTTGCCTGCCAGCGCTCAGTCGGAAACACCTACGACCGTGCCGGTGTTCGATCAGAAGAACTGCGTATACACCCCGCACGTGTTGGCAATGGATGTGAACCAGAAATTCAAGGTAGTCACCAGCGATCAGACGACGCACAATATCCACCCGAATCCCAATCCCATGACCGGCAATATTCCGTGGAATCAGTCTCAACCGCCGGGAGCGGCTCCGGTCGAGAAGAGCTGGAAGGCCGCCGAAATGATTCCCGTGCAGTGCAACATTCATCCCTGGATGCACGGCTGGTTTGTGGTGGTGAAGGGGCCGTACGCCACCACCGATGGCAATGGTTCTTACACCATCAACAACGTTCCTCCGGGAAATTACACGGTGACGGCGTGGCAGGAAGACCTTGGAACCCAGACTGCAAAAGTGACAGTAGCGGGCGGCGCGGCGGCGACTGCCGATTTCACTTTCAAAGCGAAGTAACTTCTTAACCTCTGAACGTATCTGGCCGCCGCATCAATCGGTGAGGCGGCTTTTACAAATCTCGACGGCTTCGGAACTGATCGCGAGCGAGGGACGTTTATGGCGAAGTTCTTTGCAGTCACTATTGTTTTGATTACGATTGCATCCGCGGTTCCCATCCTGATGCACACGTGGGCGGCGCCGCAGGACATCTCCACTCACGGGGCGGCGATCGACGACCAGACCAGCGAGACCATGGCGGAGGCCGGAATCTCGTTCCTGGCGTCGCAATTGCTCCTGGCTTTCTTCATCTGGAAATTCTCGAATCCGAAGCCGGGAGACAAAATTAAAACCTTCCCCGGCGGCGCCAAGGCCATGGTTTGGGCCGCTTTTCTGTTGGTCGGAACGGAAGTGCTGGCGCTCGGAATCTTCGGTGTCAAGGCTTGGGCGAACGTCTACTTAACGGCTCCAGCAGCCAACGCCATGCCGATCCAGATCCAGGCGGGACAATTCGCGTTTTACTTCCGCTATCCCGGACCTGACGGCAAGTTCGGACCACTGCATCCCGACATGATCAATGAGTCATCGGCGAACTTCTTCGGCATCGACCAGACCAACGATCAGGATTCCAAAGACGACATCGTCACTGCCGAGATGGCGATTCCTGTAAACCGTGAGATTCACTTGCTTATGCACTCCAAGGACGTGGGGCACTCGTTCTTCGTCCCCGAGTTGCGCGTGCAGCAGGACTTTGTTCCCGGACTGGATTTGTCGGTGCATTTCACCGCAACCAAGATCGGCCGGTACGAGATTGTCTGCACCCAGCTCTGCGGTTTAGGGCACTACAACATGAAGGCGTACCTCAGCGTGCTGTCTCAGCAGGACTATGACGATTGGCTGAAGAAACAGGCGGCGCTGCAGTAGAGCCGTCCGTGTATTTCTGTTGTCAGGCAGACAGAACAACATTTCTTCGAGGTGAACCATGCACGAAGTCGCAGGACATGGACATACGGTTTCGCACGAGCCGACAAGCTTTATTTCAAAGCACGTCTTCAGCTTGGACCACAAAGTTATTGGCAAGCAGTATTACGGTATGGCCCTCATCGCGGCATACGTAGGAATGTTTCTTTCCTGGCTGATGCGCATTCACCTCGGCTGGACCAGCGCCGCGATCCCGGGACTGGAGACCTTATCCAAGACGGGCGCACCCGGCGGTGTTATCACGCCCGAGTATTACCTGCAGTTGATGACCATGCACGCCACGATCATGGTCTTTTTTGTGTTGACGACTGCTCCATTCGCGGCGTTCGGAAATTACTTCTTGCCCATCCAGGTCGGCGCTGAAGACATGCCCTTCCCCCATTTCAACATGATGTCGTTCTGGGTGACCTTCAGTGGCTTCTTGGTTCTGATGTCGTCGTTCTTCGTGGGCGACGGCCCCACGTTGGGCGGTTGGACGCAATATGCCCCGTTGAGCGCGATCGGCCCAGCGACGGGTCCGGGACAAGGCTCAGGTGTCATCCTCTGGGCGATAGCGATCGGTCTGTTCTGTGTTGGCCAGCTGTTTGGCTCGCTCAACTTCATCACCACCACTCTTGATATGCGGACGAAGGGCATGAGCATGTGGCGCCTCCCCCTCACCGTCTGGGGATGGTTCATTACCTCAGTCATGGGTTTGACGGCGTTCGCGGTTCTGATGCCAGCCTGCATTTTGCTCATTCTCGATCACGTCGCCGGCACCAGTTTCTTCGTACCGGGCAACCTGGTTGTCAATGGTCAGCTTCAACCGCACTCGGGCGGTTCGACTCTGCTCTGGCAGCATCTTTTCTGGTTCTTCGGGCACCCTGAGGTCTACATCGCCATCGTGCCCGGCATGGGCATCGTTTCCCACATTCTTACCAGCACCCTGCGCAAGCCGCTATTGAGCCACCGCGTCATGGTTTATGCGATGGGCGCGCTGGCGGTGTTGAGCTACATGGTGTACGGACACCACATGTTCGTCAGCGGGATGAATCCCGTTTCGTCGCTCGCATTTTCCTTCCCCACGCTGGTGATCACGATTCCATCAACGATCGTGGTGCTGATCTGGATGGGCAGTTTATACGGGGCGAAGATGAGGATTCACACTCCAGGGCTCTTCTGCCTGGGCTTCATCTCGATGTTCATCAGCGGCGGAATCAGCGGATTCTTCCTCGCCCAGCCTTCCATCGACATCATGCTGCACGCAACTTATTTCGTGGTGGGTCACTTCCATCTGGTGATGGGCGTGGCGGCGATGTTCGGCATATTCGCTGGAACCTATTTCTGGTTCCCGAAAATGTTCGGCAGGATGATGAATGACACGCTGGGCAAAGTTCATTTCTGGTTGACCTTCGTGGGCGCCTACTGCATCTTTATGCCCTTCCACTATCTGGGGTTGGCGGGCAACGTCCGCCGCTACCAGGCATTCACCGATGACTACCTGCAGCCGCTGATTCCTCTGCACAAATTCATCACGGTTGCCGCGATATGCACCGGCGCCGCGCAGTTAATCTTCCTTTTCAACCTGATTTACAGCCGCTTCAAGGGAGCACCCGCACCGGCGAATCCGTGGGAAGCCACATCGCTTGAGTGGAGCACTCCCTCTTCGCCACCGCCGTTCAATAACTTCGGTGGCACGTTCCCGGTGGTTCATCACGATCCCTACCAGTACGGGGTGGAGAGTGCGTCTGCTGATTTCATCATGCAGACTTCGCCGGAGAAGGTGAACGGCCCCGACGAATCGTAATCGCCGTGCTCGATGTTTCGCGATCAGTTTTGTAGTCAGGGAAAGCGGTAACTTTATGGCAACTACGGTACAACCACCCAAATCGGGAATTACTGAAGGTCGTCCACCTCGTCCGAGTGATACCGGCAGCGGTGGTGGTCGCAATCTGATTCCTGCCGGCGGTGACATACGCGAGGTCAAGAAGTATTCGCCGCCGCCTGCCTCCACCGGGATCTGGGTGGTGCTGGCGTCGATCACGATGAGTTTTCTAGCGTTCAGTAGCGCGCTGATCGTGCGGCAGGGCTCTGGAAACGACTGGCGGCACCTGACACTGCCCTCGGTTCTTTATTTCAATACCCTCATCCTTCTCGCGAGCAGCGTTGCGCTCGAAGTCGGACGCCGCCAGGTGCGAACATTCATGACATCGAAACCCTGGCTCGCGAATCCCGCGCGCTGGCTCTACGTCGCGTTGTTCCTTGGAGTGCTCTTCGTGGCCGGTCAGTTTGCCGCATGGCTGCAACTCCGAGCACAAGGGCTGTACCTCTCTACGAATCCCAACAGTTCTTTCTTCTACGTGCTGACGGTGGCACACGCGCTGCACGTATTCGGAGGTCTGGGCGGGCTGACTCGAGTGATCGTAAAGCTGAACCGTGCGACGTTGCGGAAGAGCACGCTCGACGCTACTTCGCACTATTGGCATTTTATGGACGGCCTTTGGGTCTATCTTTTGTGGTTGCTGTGGGCGAGATTGTAACCAGCTGAAGCTGTAGCAGAACAAGTCACCAAGGAGGCGCCTTGAGCTACGCCAGTTTGCACATTCACGGACACGACGCGGAGGGAGTTCCGCCAGTCTGGTCTATTCCCGCCAAGAAGATGGCGATGTGGCTGTTCATCATTGCCGATTCGGCCACGTTTGCCGCCTGTCTGGTCGCCTACGGTAGTCTGCGTGTGGCAGATCCTCATTGGCCGCGACCCTTTCATGGAATCACGAACGTCGCCATCATGACGTTCGTACTTGTCACCAGCAGCCTGACGATGCTGTTCGGTATCGATGCGGCTAAGGCGGGCGACAAGGCAAGGGCGTTCCAGTGGACGATGATTACGGCAGTCTTGGGAGCAGTGTTCGCCATCCTTCACATCCGTGAATGGATGGGACTGATCGGCGAGGGCGTGCGCCTTTTCCAAAATCCCTGGGGCTCGGCTCTGTTCGGCGCGTCCTTCTTCAGCGTCACTGGCTTGCACCTTCTGCATGTGACTTCAGGCGTCATTGCGCTACTGGTCGTCGGCATTCGTTATAAGGGCGGCCGTTACAACTCCGATGACATCGAGATCACCGGCCTCTACTGGCACTTTGTGGATCTGGTTTGGATGTTCGTGGTCCCACTGGTCTATCTGTTGAACCTGTCCCACTCGTAAGGACGATAGGAGATATATGGCAACCGCCGAAGCACACAAGAGCAATATGGGTAAGTACATAGTCACCTACCTTTGCATCCTTGCGATCGCAGGACTGCAGTTCGTCATCGCCTATTCCAACATTGATGGGTCGCAAATGTTCACCCGCATGCTGCTGCTGGCGTGCGTGGAGGCGATTCTTGCAGTTTTATTTTTCATGCATTTGTGGACCGACAGCCGCGGGCTTCTCTGGTTTGTGGCCATCTTTACAGTCTTTGTGCTGCTAGCCATGCAATACGGGTGGACAGACAGCTATCGCTTGCTTGACGGCGCACCATGGGCAAAGTGAAAATGGCATCCTTCACTTCGATAGGGAAAAAATGAAAGCGTTAAAGTCGCTCCGCTGGATGAGTCTGGTGCTGGTCGGGCTGGTTGTACTGCTGGCACCGCTGCCGGCGTTTTCGCAGAATTGCGCACTCTGTTACACTCAGGCGGCGTCTGCGGGAGCGCGGATGATTCAAGCGCTGAAGAGCGGGATTTTGGTTCTCGTTCTTCCTCCGACCCTGATGTCAGTTGGTATGATTTTTGTGGTGCATCGAAAGAGCAAGCAGGTTCGACGCACCGACGAGAACGAGAACGACGAATCCGGGCAAGACTGGTAAAATGGCCACCATAAACGTGACAGCGAATCCGTTCTCCCTTGCAACGCTTAAGTCCAAGTTCCAGGACTATTACATCCTCACCAAGCCTGAGGTAAACCTGCTGATTCTGATGACGACGTCAGCGGGCTACTATCTTGGCTCGCACGGCCCATTCCGTTTCCTCGGTCTGATCAATACATTGATCGGCACGTTGCTGGTTGCCAGCGGCACGGCGACCCTGAATCAATGGTGGGAGCGCGGTTGGGATGGCCAGATGTTGCGGACCGCTTCTCGTCCGTTGCCCTCGGGAAGACTGAGCGCCCGCGAAGCCTTTTGGTTCGGCATGTTGCTGAGCATTGCCGGAGGGCTTTATCTCGCGCTCGCTGTAAACGGCTTGGCAGCGATGCTCGCCGTTTCCACGTTGCTCTCGTACCTTTTGATTTACACGCCCCTGAAGCGGAAGACGCCGCTCTGCACACTGCTGGGCGCATTCCCGGGAGCTATGCCGACTTTGATTGGATGGGCCGGTGCCTCGGCTGGCATCAACCGCAACGCGTGGTTCCTGTTTGCGATTCTGTTCCTGTGGCAGTTCCCGCACTTCCTCGCCATCGCGCTGATGTATCGCGATGATTATGCTCGCGCCGGCTATCGGATGCTGCCTCGCTTCGATTTAGATTCGCGCTTTACGCGCGCGGAGATCTTCGGGTTCACCGTGATCCTCGTCGTAACAACGATGCTGCCGCTTGCGGTTCACGCGGGCGCCATTTATTTGATCTCGGTGGCACTGGCGGGGAGTTATCTTCTCTACCACGTCAGTCGATTGATGAACTCCACTTCGACGGTCATGGCGCGGCGTGTGGTGCTTGCCTCGGTTCTGTATCTGCCGATCGTGCTGGCGATGATGATGGTCTCCAAGGCCTGAAGTTGAATCCGTGGACTGGTCGCGCGCTCCTTGCCGCCGGAACTATCTTTCTCCTGACGCTCGGCGGCCCGTCGGCATTTCCTCAAACAAAGAGCGAGCGTGTCGAGAAAATTCCAGCGTCCCGACGCGCCTTCCCACTCACGAAGTTCTACGACACTCCCAATCCACTTCCTGCCAAGCCTCCGGGCGACCTGATCCGATCCGAAGAATTCGATGAATATCAACTGCCGGAGGGCGTGCAGGCGGTGCGCATCCTGTATCATTCGCGCTCTGCGACCGGCCACGACGTTGCGACTTCCGGAGTCGTTCTCTATCCCGAAGGGAAGGCCCCTGCGGGTGGCTGGCCTGTCATCGCATGGGCGCATGCCCTGAACGGCGTTGCCCGTCAGTGCGCACCCTCACTAGCCAGAAATGTCCAGCACGGCCCATTTCTCGCCATGTACGTAAGTCTAGGGTATGCAGTTGTGGCGCCGGACTACACAGGACTGGGCACCAACTTCCGTAGCGCGTATTCGGACGTGCCATCCAATGCAACGGACGTGATTTATTCCCTGCCGGCAGCGCGGGCCGTCGTACCGCAACTGAATTCGCGGTGGGTCGCAATTGGCATTGGACAGGGCGGCCCAGTCGCCGTTGGAATAGCGGAGTTGGAGCATGAGATTCAAGATCCAAACTATCTCGGAAGCATCGCCATCTCTGGTCTGGATGATGTTCAGGAGCACTACAGTCCCTCAGGGGGTCACGCCATTTATGAGATGCCTCTGTTCCTGGCCTACGGAATCAAGACGATTTATCCCGGGTTCGAAGTAAAGGAGATCCTGACGGACGGGGCGATTGCGCTGTATCCGCGCGTCGAACAAGCCTGCGGCGATCCCGGAGCAGATTTGAAGCTCTCGCCGGTCGAGATGCTGAAGCCCGGATGGGCCAGCAACAAGTTCGTGACCCAATATTTCAGCCGGAACACCCCGGGCCAGAAACCGGCGCAGGGCCCAATCTTTGTCCTGAGCAGTGAACTCGATCCCTCGCTTCCGATCGGGTGGACCGCGCAAGTCGTTGCCCGCATGTGCAAGCTGGGAGATCGCGTTCAGTTTGAACGATACCCTCAATCCGACACGGGAAGTATCTTCGGGGACTCTGTGAGGGACCAGATCGCGTGGATGCAGGCGAGATTTGCGGGGAGGCCGGTCGTGAGTAATTGCTCGGCCCAGCACTGACTCTCAGAAACTTCTCGTCCGGGCTTCCGTCGAAGTCTTGCCTCAGGAAAACATCGTGTGCTGAATTTCGCCTGCGCCGTGGCATAATCTTCGGCAACATCTCCTGATCTTGGGTGCCAACCTATGCGTCACGTTTTGATTGCCGCTCTGTGCTTTTGTGTCTGCCTCTCGACTCTGCCTTGCTCCGCTGCGCCAACTGCGACTGCCAAGTCGCTTCAGATTTACTTCATTGACGTCGAGGGTGGGCAAGCGACGCTGGTAGTGAGCCCGTCCGGGCAGTCGCTGCTGATTGATGCCGGCTGGCCTGGATACGAGGGCCGCGACGCTGACCGCATTCTGGCTGCCGCCCACCAGGCTGGGATCAAGCAACTCGATTTCGTTCTGATCACTCACTACCATCGTGATCACGTCGGCGGCGTCCCGCAGCTGGCCGACGGCATCAAGATCGGAACGTTTATCGATCACGGGCCGAACCTCGAGGATTCTGAAGTGACGCGCGCCGACTACGCGGCCTATGAGAAGGCCATCGCTGGGCACGCTCACGTCGTCGTGAAGCCGGGATGGGTACTGCCCATCAAAGGCATCGAAGTTCGCGCTCTAACTTCCGCAGGAGATCACATCACAACGTCGTTGCCCGAGGCTGGAAAAGCGAATTCATACTGCGGTTCCGAACCTCCCGCTCCGGTGGACAATACCGAGAACGCGCGCTCGTTGGGCGCTCTGATCACCTACGGGCAATTCCGCTTTCTCGATCTCGGTGATCTGACCAAGAAGAAAGAATTGGAGCTCGCCTGCCCGAACAACTTGCTGGGCACGGTCGATCTCTTCTTGGTGACACATCATGGCGCGGACCTTTCGAATCCGAAAGCTCTGGTCTGGGCACTGCATCCGCGCGTCGCGCTGATTGACAACGGCCCGCGCAAGGGATCCAGCCCCGCGGCCTGGCAGATCGTCCACGATTCCCCCGGGCTGGAGGACCTGTGGCAGCTTCACTACGCGGCGGAATCGGATAAGGACCATAACGTCACCGAAGATCGCATCGCGAACGTGAAGGAAAACTGCGAAGGGAAGTATCTCAAGGTCGAAGCCAAGGCGGACGGCGCGTTCACCGTCACCAACAGCAGAACCGGCAGCGAGAAGACCTACGCCAAGAAATAGTTCACAATCGTTAGCATGATCGTGATCGTGATGGGAGTCGTCGGCGCGGGCAAGACCACCATTGGGCGTCTGCTGGCGGAGCAGTTGCGGTGGAATTTTGCGGACGCGGATGATTATCATCCGGCGGCTAACGTGGAGAAGATTCGCCGTGGTATCGCGCTCGACGATGATGATCGACGACCGTGGCTCGAACGCCTTCGCGCGGCAATCACACAGTGGATCACCGAGGGGCGCAACGCTGTCATGGCATGCTCAGCCTTGAAGCGCAGCTACCGGCATGAGCTCGACGTCGGCTCCGAGGTGCGATTCGTGTATCTCAAGGGCGACGCGTCACTGATTGCGAAGCGGCTGCGTGCCCGCGAAGGGCATTTCGCGGGCGAGCAGATCTTGGCCAGCCAGTTCGCCGATCTGGAAGAGCCCGAGGGCGCGGTGATTGCCGAAATCGACTCCACGCCTCAGCAAATCGTGAGGAGAATTCGGGAACGGCTCGACTTGGCGTAGAATCCTCGCACCGCACAGCGGCTTTTACCCGACTATTCGGACACTTCTCTTGCAGACTGCTCCCGACCGACTCGAATCCGCCGTCATCTCGCGACTGATGTGGCGGCTGATGCCGTTCCTCTTTCTGCTCTACATCGTCGCCTACCTCGACCGCATCAACGTGAGCTTTGCCGTGCTGCAGATGCGCGGGCAGCTTGGCCTGAGCGATCGCGTCTATGGCCGTGCCGCAGGAATGTTCTTCGCTGGCTACTTTCTCTTCCAGCTGCCCAGCAATCTGGTGATGGAAAAATTTGGCGTCCGGCGGTGGATCTCAGGCCTGATGGTGACTTGGGGAGTTATTTCCTGCCTGATGATTTTCATCCGTGGCCCCATTAGTTTTTACGCGATGCGCTTCCTGCTGGGCGCTGCCGAGGCCGGATTCTTCCCCGGCATGATCCTTTATATGAAGCACTGGTTCCCGGCCAACGCTCGTGCCCGCGCCGTGGCCTGGTTCATGACCGCCAACCCCCTTGCAGGAATCGTCGGTAGCCCGGTATCGGGAGCCTTGCTCAATCTAAGTGGTAGAGGTCTGTCTGGCTGGCAGTGGATGTTCTTGATGGAGGGCATTCCAGCAATTCTTCTGGGCGTAACCGTGGCCTGGGTTCTGTCGGACACTCCGCAAGAAGCGCACTGGCTCAAGGGTGAGGAACGATCCTGGCTCCTTGAAAAATTGGCTTCCGAGCGACAGGCGGAATCCGTTCTGAAGCAAGAAAGTCTCTGGGAGGTTATCCTCAGCCCCCGAATTTGGATGTTGTCGATGGTCTACTTCGGAGTCTCGACCACGATGTACGGAGTCACGCTATGGCTGCCGAGCGTGATCCGAAGCCTGTCGGGGCTGGGATACTTCACAACCGGTCTAGTGGCGGCGATTCCGTTCATGGTGACCGCAGTCGCGATGGTCTTGGTTGGCATGCACTCCGACAAAACCGGAGAGCGCCGGTGGCATACGGCCATCCCGGCCTTTGTAGGAGCGGCTGGCTTGGTCCTTGCCGGGTACGGCACTTCAACGGTTGTAGTCGTTGCGTGCATTGGCCTGGGCCTGGTCTGCGCCGAATCGATGGTAGGGCCTTTTTGGGCGATGGCTACGTCACGCATGGCTGGCCTCTCGGCCGCCGCAGGAATCGCCGTGATCAACTCGCTCGCAAACCTTGGGGGATACTTTGGTCCCGACATCATTGGCCTATTTCGGGCCGCGAATGGCGGATTTCGCGGTGGTTTGCTTGCCATTGGGGCTACTGTGGCGGTGAGTGGCGGGGTGGCATTGATCGTAGGCCGCCAGCCAAGTCAGAGCGGTCGATCGTAGCGCCCTAGTCTCTGGGAGCGTTTCTGGGGCGTTTTCGCCCGAGCATCCGAGGCCAAGAGGTCGCCTCCACTGTCGGCAAGGTGCTGGTATTACACCCTTTGCTTCGTTCCTTGCCCTCAATTGTTTACAATAGGACCTTCGTCTGACTGCCACGATAGAAACCCGTAGTTCGGACGAACACCAATTTTGGAACAGCCAAACCACAATCCCAGTTCGTCCCCCACCGTCTACTGGCGAGTCGAGGGGAGCCTGCTTGACCTGACCGTGGTCGAGCCAGTGGCGTTTTTCACATGGAACGCGCAGACGTTTGCCGAGCGCTTCCGTCGGCGCGGGCAGATTTTCGTGATGGCGCTGCTGCGCCCGTTTTTATATTCCACCAACCGCAAGTTTGCTACGCGAGCCGTGCACACCGTTCTGCGGGGCGTTACCCGCGACCGCCTCGATCTGCTCGGCGAAGAGTTTTTTCTGTACAAGCTGAAGCCGCGCCTGAAAGAGCGAGGCGTCCTGAAGGTGCAGGAACTGGTACAAGCCGGCGCCGACGTCGTGCTGGTAAGTCAGGGCTTGGAGCATGTCATGCGTCCCTTGGCCCAACATTTAGGCGTGAAGAGGATTGTGTCGAACCGACTGGAGTTCCGCGACGGCGTAGCCACCGGACGGTTGATCGAACCCGTCATCCGGCCTCGCGGAGCGTTCGCTCGTATTCGCGAGGAGAATCCGGATGGGCGCCGTGCGCCGAAGACTCTGGCGCGGCAACTCGATATTTCGGTCGAGTCGTTGCGTGCCGCGGTGATTCCCGCCGAGCGGCCGGACACGAGCCTGAAACGGCCGGTCGTCCACTTCGACGGGCAAAGGCAAGCCGCTGGATTTTCCGTACGCCGAGCTTTCTCCGGAAAACGCGTGATGCTGATCGGCGTCACCGGCTTCATCGGCAAGGTTTGGCTCGCGAATACGCTTCTGGATTTGCCCGAGGTGGAGCGTATTTATTTGCTGATTCGGCGCCAGAAGTCGAACCCGGCCGAACGGCGTTTCGAGAAAATGATCGAAGACTCGCCGGTGTTCGATCCTCTGTTTGAGCGGCATGGAGACAGACTCCGCGATTTCCTACGCGAGAAGATCGAAGTCGTCGAGGGAGACGTTACCCAGCCGGGGCTCGGCCTGACAGCCGAAACCGCGCGACGCCTGCAGAAAAATCTTGACCTTATCATCAACAGCTCCGGACTGACGGACTTTAATCCTGATCTGCGCGACGCCCTTACCACCAACACCAACGCGCCTCTCAACATTTTGGACTTCGTTCGCTCCGCGGACCATACCGGTCTTTTGCATCTCTCGACGTGTTACGTGGCGGGCGAACAGGACGGGCGAGTCAGCGAAAAGTTGACTCCGAACTACAATCCGCGCGGGCTGGCTGGTTTTGATGCTGAACAGGAATGGCAATCGCTTCAGGAACTGGTAAAGCAGGCCGAAGCTCAGGCCGAGAGCGAAGAAGTTACGTCTGGTTTGCGCATGCAGGCACAGTCCAAAGAACACGCGGCGAAAGATCTGCACGGCGCGGCGCTGGAGAATCAGATCCGCAAAAACCGCGTCCGCTGGCTGAAGACCTACCTGACCGAAGCTGGAACGCGGCGCGCCAAGGAACTGGGCTGGCCGAACACCTACACGCTCACCAAGAGCCTCGCCGAGTCTCTGATCATTAAGCACGGCAGTGGCTTGCCCGTGGCCGTGGTGCGACCGGCGATCGTCGAAACTTCGGTTTCCAAGCCTTTTCGTGGATGGAATGAGGGAATCAACACATCGGCGTCGCTCTCGTATCTGTTGGGAACATACTTCCGGCAGTTGCCTTCGAACGAAAGCAAACGCCTTGACATTATCCCCGTGGACGCCATTTGCGCGGGAATGACTTTGATCTCCGCTGCTGTCATGGAGCGCAGGCACGATCCGCTCTACCAACTCGCGACTTCCGTGACCAACCCGTGCGATATGGGACGCTCGATCGAGTTGACCTCGCTCGCACACCGCCGACACTACCGCGCGCAGGAAGGGCTGGAGTCGTGGCTGCGTCTGCGGTTTGACGCGATCCCAGTTTCGAAAACTCGCTATAACCGCATGTCGGCGCCGGCGCAGAAGGCGATTGTGAAGTCCATTCAACGGATCATGTCTCCGCTGCCGCTGAAGAAGGCGCCTCTGGTCAAAACCGAGCGCAGCCTGGAGCGCCTGGAAAAGCTCATTGAGTTGTTTGAGCCATTCATTCTGTTGAACGAACACGACTTCACAGCGGAAAATATCGAGAAGCTGTCACTTGCGCTTGTTCCTGAGGAGCAAGCTGATTTCGCTTACGACACACGCTCCCTCGATTGGTGGGAGTATTGGATCAACATTCACATCCCGGCGCTGCGCCGCTGGACGTATCCGCTGATTGAGGGCCGGCCTTTGGAGGCCAGGCCTCCTCGTACTTTTCAACTCGCGCCCGCCAACGGTGATGCCGTGAAGACCGGGACCAATGGAGCAACGTGGCGATATTCCTGACTGGATCGACTGGATACATCGGCGCGCATGTCGCCGCGAATTTGTTGGATGGGCATGGCGCAGCATTGAACCTGCTGGTACGCGCGCGCGATCCGCAGGAGGCTCAGGTGCGCCTGTGGCGCGCGATGCAACTGCACCTCGACTTCCCGCGCTTCTTTGAATACCTGCAAACCAAGGTGCGAATCTTCTGCGGAGATTTGACGAACCCGGGCTTCGGCCTGAACCGCGATGAATATGACCGCCTGGTGCACACCACGGATTCCGTCATTCACTGCGCGGCGTCGCTGAATCGCAAGTCAGAAAAAAGCTGCCTGAACGTGAATCTGCGGGGCACGCTCGAAGTCCTGACGCTCGCGCGACACGCTGAGCACTATCACGGTCTGCGTCGCTTCAGCGAAGTGAGCACAGTAGCGGTGGCGGGGAAGCGTAGCAACGAAGTCGTCACCGAGGATCGTTCTATCGAGTGGGACCGATCCGACTACGATCCGTACGCGCGCACCAAGAAGTTCTGCGAACACATGACCCGGGTGCTGTTGCCCGATACGCCGAAGACGGTCTTTCGTCCAAGCATCGTGCTGGGCGATAGTCGCCATGCAGCGACAACCCAATTCGACATGGTGAAGGCATTCGTGTTTCTCGCAGGATTGCCTGTCTTGCCGTTTCGCCCCACCGACAAGATCGACATCGTCAACGTGGACTTCGTTGCCGATGCCATCGCGACGCTCCACCAGAAGGACAAGCCGCAGTTCGACACATATCATCTCTCTTCCGGTACGTCGTCGCAGACATTCCGTGAGTTAACGAAGGCCTTGGCGGCAGCGCAGCAGAAGCGCGCCCCGGTATTCATTCCTTTGGCGGAGAAGCCTTTTGCCGGCTCGGTAAACTTCCTTTCAAATCGTAAGGGATCAGTGGCTTACGGTGCTTCTCTCATGAAAGTCTTCATGCCATATCTGGTGTGGAACACAGTATTCGATAACACCCGCGTGACATCCGAGTTGGGGCGCAAACCGGTTCCATTTTCCCAGTACAGTTTTCCGCTCTTAAAGTTCAGTCGCGACAATCAGTTCGAGTACAAATACGAACCCTGGCCCGCGGCCCGCGGAGGTACAGCCGCATGATGGATTTCATTCTGGAGGCTTGGGTAAGCGGCAACATCGAACGCGCCAAAGCCCGCTGGATGCTGGGCGGAGGAACCCCGTGGCAGCCGGGCGAGAAACTAAAGCTGCTCTTTGCCGGATATAACGGCACCCGCAACATGGGCTCCGATGTGCGGGTTGACGAAATGCTGCGCCAGATCCGGCACATCCTCGGCGCAGAACGAGTCGACTTCAGCGTGATGAGTCAGAACTTTGACTTCTCCAAGGGATACTTCGAGGGCACGAAACAAGTGCACTTACCGGATATTTTCCCTCCGTTTTTGTCAGACGAAGTTCCCAAGCATCACGGCGTGGTCGCCTGCGAAGGTTCCATGTTCAAGAGCAAGTTCGCGAATGCGCTCACCACGATGATGATCGGATCTTTGGGCCTCGCGGCGGTTCAGAACAAGCTTTCTGTCGGATACGGTGCCGAAGCCGGACACATGGATCCGCTGGTTGCAAAAATGTGCGGCCGCTACTGCAAGAATTCCCTGGTGATCACGCGCAATGAAGAGTCGCGGGGCATTCTACGCGAACTTGGCGTGCCCACAGAAATAGGGACTGACACCGCCTGGACCTTCGAGCCCAAGCCCGCGGAATACGGTCAAAGCATTTTGCGCCAGATCGGCTGGGACGGCCGCACGCCCGTGCTCGTGGTGTGCCCAATCAATCCCTTCGAATGGCCGGTGAAGGCGTCCGTCGCTAAATATGCTCTGCGCACCGTGACCGGCGCCTACAAAGACAGTCATTACCGCACCGTCTATTTTCACAACTCAGGGCTCGCGGCCGATCGCGCATACCAGCACTACTTGACTTCCATCGCCAACGCCGTCGACGCCTTCCGCAAACAGCGCAACGTATTCGTCATTCTGGTGGCGACGGAGCGTCTCGACGCGCGACCGGCAAATCGCATCTCCGAAAAGCTCGGTGGAGTGCCGGTGCTCACTTCTGACCAATACAATATGTACGAGCTGGTCAGCATTCTTCGCGCCTGCCACATGATGGCTTCGTCGCGCTATCACGGTATTGTGACCTCCATGCCGGCGCTCGTGCCTTCGGCAGGCATCACTATGGATGAGCGCATTCGCAATCTGATGAATGAGCGCGGGCATCAGGACTTACTCATGAAAGTGGACGATCCCGACCTCGAGCAGAGGCTATTAGCTGCACTCGAGACTCTCGCCACGCAAGGCGAGCGCATCTCCGATGGGATCGCCCGGACTGTCGTCAAGAATTTGAAGGTGATGGCGCGGATGGGAGTCTTCTTCGAAGAGGCAGTTCAGCGGCGGTATCCTGAATTTCCCACGCGCACCGGCGAATGGAGTTGGGAGGATTACCTGCCCCCAATGAACGCTTCACTACGCCAGATGGTGGCGGCCTACAGCTGATTTCACAGCTAGCACGAGAAACCATGCCTTTCGTCGGAGATATATTCTCGCAACTTAAAGCGGCAGCCGAGACCCCGATCCTTCAGGAGATCCGCGATGGTCAGGTCACGGGAGTGACCGGTGGCGAACTCCTCGAATTGATCCACAAGGCGCGAACATTTTTTGCTGCAAAGCAATTGAAAAAGGGCGACCGCTGCGGATTACTGGCGACCAACAGCATTCGCTGGATAGCGTTGGATCTCGCTGCCATGGCCGAGGGATTAATCGTCGTCCCGCTTTATTTTCGCCAGGCCCCGGCAGAACTCGTCGCGATGATCAAGGACAGCACGCCTTCGCTGGTCTGCTGTGGCGATGCGGCTCTGCGCGACGCGATTTTGCAGAACTCTTCCGAGGCGCCGCCGCATGTTCTATTCGACGAGATTTTCGCGGGCGTTGAGGGCGCCTCACTCGATCGCCTGCAAGTGCGCGATGCCGATCCCGTGACCATTATCTACACCTCGGGAACATCGGGCGAAGCGAAGGGCGTGGTCCTCACTGCTGCGAACGTGGGATTCATGCTGGGCTGTACTTCGGCGCGACTTGATCAACTCATGGCAGGTCAATCGGGACAAGATCGCATCTTTCATTACCTGCCTTTCAGCTTTTGTGCGTCGTGGATCGCTGTGCTGACCTTTATGCTGCGTGGGAGTTTGGTAACACTGAATACCGATTTGACCAAGATCCCCACTGATATGCCGGCCGTGGCACCGCACTATTTCCTGAACGTGCCGCAGTTGCTCGAGCGCATGCGCCGTGGAGTGGATGAGCAAATCGCACGAAAAGGCGGCATCGCACAGTCCTTATACGCTCGCGCGAAAACATCATGGTTGCGGCAGAAGTTAAGCCGCTCACAATCGGCCGATGCCCTGTGGCTATGGCTTGCCAACACGATAGTCTTTCCCTCGATTCGCAAGAAAATGGTGGGCGCAAACCTGAGGGCCTTGATTTCCGGATCGGCGCCCCTCACTCCAGAAACCCAGGACTACTTCGACATGTTGGGCATTCCCGTCCTGCAGGTGTATGGGCTTACCGAGACCACCGGCATCTGCACCATGGACGATCGCAATCACGTCATGCCCGGACGTGTGGGGCCTGCAATCTCGGGCATCGAGATGCGTCTCGGCGA
>Ga0207664_10000218_pt1 | contig 43292 bp, 40 predicted proteins | sample LARL83metaG_FD_184349 | JGI IMG/M metagenome (GOLD analysis project Ga0207664, IMG submission 184349) | Corn, switchgrass and miscanthus rhizosphere microbial communities from Kellogg Biological Station, Michigan, USA - LAR L8-3 metaG... | ecosystem: Host-associated > Plants > Roots >...
TCCCCGGCGCAGTTCCGGCCTCCCGCGCGGGTCCAGCCCGCGGTCTCGCACCCGCCCGTGCCGCAGCCGCCGAGGCCGCAGCCGCCGAGGCCCCAGTCGCCGGCGACGCCGCAGGTCCAGCCTGAGTCGTGGTTCGGGCGGTCCGCGCCGGTCTCGCCGCCGGCACAGGCCTCACCGCCGGTCCCGATCCTCCAGGGAACGCAGGCAGCACCCGCGACGCGCCCGGTCCAGGCGAGCTTCGCCGCGCCGCCCCTCAAGCCTCCGGCGCAGCTGCCCAAGCCGTCAGCGCGGCCCGCGGAACCGGTTCCCGAGCCCGAGGCCAAGACCGGTCCCGCCGACGAGACCGACGAGACCAAGGAGACCGACGAGACCGAGGAAGCCAGCAAGCCAGTCGAGGCGTCCAAGCCCCCGGCCCTCCCGCTCGTCGCCGTCGCCCAGCCGGTTATCGGCAGCTGGAAGCCGCGGCCGGCTCCGATCATGCCTTCCGCGCCCCCACCGCCCGCCGCCGACCAGCCGCAGGCAGTCAACCAGCCGGCCGCCGACCAGGTACCGGCCGCCGACCAGGTGCCGGCTGTCGGCCAGCTACAAGCCGCCGACCAGGTACCGGCTGGCGATCAGGTACCGGCCCTTGAGCAGCCGCAGGCCGCCGACCAGGTGCCGGCTGCCGACCAGGTGGCCGCTGTCGAGCAGGCCCCGACGCCGTCCAGCCTCCTCGAGATCTCGCACGACGTCGCGGACCACTGGTACGAGCCCGGCGCCGAACTCCCCGAGCTATCCCTGGCCACCGCTCCGAGCGCGCCGGTGCCCGCCGTCCAGCCGCCGGTGCAGCCCAAACCGGCCCGTCCCGCGGCGCGCGTGCTCGACCTGGACGAGGAGCGCCCGGTCCCCTCGATCGAGCGCGCCCTCTCCGCCCCCAGCGCCAGGCGTGACCTGAGCTGGCGCCGCCGCGTCAAGATCGTGGCCGGCGGCCAGGGGCCGGGCAAGCGGGACCAGGAGACCCTCGACCGCGAGCGCGCCCGCCTCTCGCTGAACACGCACAAGAACGTCGTCGTTCTCGGCTGCCACGGCGGCTCCGGCCAGAGCACGACCGCGGTGATGACCGCGCGCCTGCTGGCCACGCTGCGCGGCCACCCGGTCGCCGCGCTCGACCTCAGCGACGACCGCAAGCCCGGTACCCGCACCTCCGGCGGCAACCTCGACATCATCGCCGCCGAAGGCAATCCCGACTACGACGACCTTGCCCAGCACTACCCCCTGCTGGTGATCGACCCAGCGCCGAGCGGCCTCACCCGCGTACTCGGCGTCACCGACCAGCTGGTGATCGTCGCCCCGCCGGATCCGGAGGCCGCCACGCACCTGGCGAACACCCAGCAGTGGCTGGACGCGCACGACCACGCCGACCTGGCGGCCCGCGCGGTCACCGTGATCAACGGCGTGACCAGGGAATCCATGGCCGACGTGGTCCGGGCCGAGTCGGTGGCCCGCGGCCGCTGCCGCGCGATCGTCCGCATCCCGTGGGACGAGCAGCTCAGCACGAAGCATCCCCAGGTGCCGCGCGCGCCGCAGACCAGACTTGCCTACACGGCGCTGTCCGGCGTGATCATCGCAGGTCTCGCGGCGGCACCGCTAAAGGAGGCGCGGTGAGCACGAAGGCAAAGGCCCGCCTCAGCATCCGGTACTTCGACGACCGGATCCTGCTGACGGATACGCACGCCTGGGCGTACTACCGCGTTCCCACCGTGTCGTATGAGTTCACCACGCCCGAGGAGCGCGAGGCGCTGGCCACGAACATCACGGTCGCGCTCGCCGCGATCCGGATGCAGGACGCCGAGGTGCACCTGCGCATCGCGCACCGCTCCTACCCGGCGCACGCGTGGGCGACCGGTCTCGACGCGACCTCGGACGGCGGCCCCGGCTGGCGTCAGTACCTCGAGCAGTCCTACCAGCACGTCTGGTCGAAGGACTTCTGGGCCAAGGAGATCTACATCGGCGTGCGCCTCGGCCAGCGCGGCATGCGCGCCCAGCTCTCCGGCGGCGTGCTGACCCAGTTCATCTCGCTGTACAAGATCACCGAGCCGAAGCTCGGGCTCGACGATGAGGCTGTCAGCGCGGCTGAAATCCAGAAATGGACAGATATTTCAGAACGACTTGGGCGCGCCCTCTCGGCTAGTGCGCTGACCGCAAGGCATGCGAGCGCGGGGGAGCTCGCCTGGCTGATAAAGCACACCCTCAAGGGCTCGTCGGGCGAGCCTGCGCCGTCGGCTATCAAGCGCCGGAAATGGGGCGCGGGCGAAATCGAGGCACTGTACGAGGGCACCGTGCATAACGGCCGAACGATCTTGCGGCTCGAGGACATGACCGGCGAGACATACGCGGCGTTCCTGTCGTTCGCGCGGTTCCCCGATGTGATGTCGTTCCCCGACGGCGAGCCGTGGCTGCATTTCTCGGATTCGCTGCCGTTCCCGGTGGAGATCAGCGCGCGGCTGAAGCTGATCCCGCCGGCCAAGGCGAGCAAAGACGTGAGCAGAAGGCTCGCGCACGCCCGCGACATGGACGCGCATATCCGGGAAGCAGGCGCCGAGGCGCCGATCGCGCTCGCGGAGCAGATCGCCGCCGCGCGCATGCTTGAGCACGGCATTACCAAGGAACGGCTGCCGTTTGTGTATGGCTGGCACCGGCTTCTGGTGACCGCGCCGACAAAGGACTTGTGCGTCCGCCGGGTGGAAGCGGTCGTCGAGCATTACCGGGATATCGGAATCGACATCGTGAACTCGACCGGGGACCAGTATTCGCTGCTGTGCGAGTCGCTGCCCGGCGACAGGATCAGGCTGACCTCCTACGTGCAGCGCCAGCCCTTGTACACGATCGCCGGCGGGATGCCGACCGCGACCGTCGAGCTTGGCGACCGGATAGACCAGGGGTCGGGCTGGATCGGCCCGTACATCGGCGAAACACTGGGCCGCGCCCGGTCGATCGTGCACTTCGACCCGATGCTCGCCGCCGCGCGCAACCGGCCGACCGCGATCGCGATCACCGGCGAGCCCGGCGGCGGCAAGACGACGCTCGCGCTGCTGCTCATCTACCAGCTCGCGCTGCGCGGCGCGACCGTCGCGGTCATCGACCCGAAGGGCGACGCCGAGTCCCTCGTGGAATACCTCTCCCGCCAGGGGCGGCGGGCGCGCGTACTGCCGCTCGGCGCGGCGGCACCCGGGCTGCTGGACCCGTTCTCGTTCGGCGTGGACCTGGCGGAGAAGCGCACGATGGCCACCGAGACGCTGCGCCTGCTGCTGCCGCGGATGAGCGAGGAGCGGGAGAGCGCGATGATCCAGGCCGTCGGCGCGGTGGCCGGCACCGACCGGCCCAGCCTCGGCAAGGTGGTCCGCTACCTGGAGGAGTCCGAGGACCCGGCGTGGAAGAACACCGGCGCGGTCATGCGGTCGATCTCGGAAATGAAGCTTGCCCGGCTGTGCTTCGCGCCCTCGGTCGGCCAGCAGATCGACGCCGAAGGCTGGACCACAGTGTTCACGCTGGCCGGGCTGACGCTGCCGGACACCACGACCGCCCGGGACGACTATTCCTATGAGCAGCGGCTGTCCGTGGCACTGCTCTATCTGGTGTCGCAGTTCGCCCGCAAGCTGCTGAACGGCATCGACCGCTCCGTCCCGAAAGCGATCTTCCTCGACGAGGCGTGGGCGATCACGTCGACCCCGGAGGGCGCCAAGCTGGTACCCGAGGTCTCCAGGATGGGCCGGTCCCGCAACACCGCGCTGATCCTCGTCTCGCAGAACGCAGGCGACCTGCTGAACGAGCAGGTGACTAACTGTCTGTCCGGCGTGTTCGCATTCCGGTCCACCGAGCGCGGCGAGGTGGCAAACGTCATGTCCCTGCTTGGCGTCGCGCCGACCGACGAGCACAAAGCGGTGCTCCGCTCCCTCGGCAACGGCGAGTGTATTTTCCGCGACCTCGACGACCGGGCGGGCCGGATCGGCATCGACCTGGTCTCCGAGGAGCTGCGCGACTGGATCGACACCAACCCGACCCGGGCCCGTCCCCGCAATCTCAACCCCCCCGCCCCCGGCGCCAGGTCTCAGCCGGCGGTCAGCACCGCGGCGGCCAAGCCGCCTTCCTAACCGCAGAACCCGGAGCCCTCCAGCTATGTTCAACCCCCGCTCCCCGTCCTCGCGCAGGCTCGCGCAATGGTGCGCCGCAGCCCTGCTGAGCACGGGGGCCATTCTGGCATTCGCAACCCCCGCCCTGGCGGCAACTCCCGCCGCCCCGCACGCCCCCAACGTGTCAATTGCGCGATCGAGCCCACTAGAGCGTGTCAATCAGCGGACCACGAGCGCGCCCGCCGCCACCCCAGCCACACCAGCAACGCTGGACTCTCGGGTGAGCCCGGCAGAGCCGGGTGGAGTCTGCCAGGTCCCGGGCATCGGGGACATCGGCGGCCTGGTCGGACTGTGTGCCGCCGGGTCGTCCGGGATCATCGGCGACCTGAACAACATCTGCCAGCCGTCGACGCCTCAGCCGGAGCAGGCGACCGGCGGGCTGAACTCGATGATCGAACCGCCGGAGAGCGCGGCCGGCGGCAAGACGCTGTACGACAACTACGGCGTGTCCGGCCAGTTCTGGGCGGCGCACGACATGCAGTGCTCCGACATGACCTCGCTGGTCGGCAACAACGTCGCCGGGATGGTGTTCGACGCGGCGAAGGCGATGGACCGGGTCACGATCACGGTGTACCAGTCCGCGGCCGGCGACAACATCCTCACCTGGCTGCGCAACGCGGTGGACCGGCTGATCACCGCGCTCGGCAACGCGATCTACTTTCCGTACCTGGCGCCGGTCGTGCTGCTCGGCGCGGTCTGGCTGGCCTGGCAGGGCCTGGTCCGCAAGCGGGCTACCCGGACGATCGAGGGCACCCTCTGGATGGTGGTGGCCGCCACCGCGGCGATCGCGCTGATCGGCAAGCCGGCGGCCTTCACCGGCGTCGGCACCACGGTGTCCAACGGCGCGACGCAGGTGCTCAACACCGCGTTCGCGAAACTGCCCAGCCCGGGCGGCAGCGACTGCCTGCCAGTCCAGGCCGGCGACCGGCAGAGCGTGACAGCCAATTACAACTTCGCGTCCGGCAACAGCCTGGTCGACCAGAACGCGGACGAGCTGTGGGCCGTGCTGGTCTGCAAGCCCTGGCTGTACGGCGAACTGGGCACTACGCAGTACGCCACCTCGGGCAACGGCCCGCAGACGGTGGTGAACCAGTACGGCAGGCAGTTGCTGTGGGCGCAGTCGATCGCGTCCAACGAAACCCCGTCGACGTCGCTGATCACCGCGAAGCAGGACACATATAACGGCATCGCGGGCCAGATCAAGCAGAACAACCCGGGGATATACCCGCTGTTCCAGGGCAACCAGTGGACGACGCGGCTGGAGATCGCGTTCGCGGCGATCTTCGCCGCGCTGGTGGCGGGCCTGCTGATCCTGCTGATCGCGCTCACCCTTATCGTGCTCAAGCTCGGCTTCTTGCTGCTGCTCGTCGCCGGGCCGTTCTTCCTCATCATCGGCACCCATCCCGGGTTCGGCCGGATCATCGCGATCCGGTGGTTCGAAATGCTCGTCGGCGTCCTGATGAAACAGGTGGCGATCGCGATGGTGCTCAGCGTGCTGCTGTACTGCTACTCGCTGATCATGGGCACCGCCGACACCGTGCTGCCGTGGGCGCTGAAGATTCTGATGATCGCGCTGGTCACGGTCACCGTGTTCATCTACCGCAGGCCGTTCCAGCACCTGTTCTCCGCGGTCGGTTACGGCACGATCGGCTCGCAGGAGCGGGCCGACATCAGCCTGCGCGAAGCCAGCGATTCGTTCCGCCGGTCCACGGTCGGCGCGGCGAGCGCTATCCCCGGCTATCGGGTGGCTCGCTGGGCGCGCCGTAACCCTGGCCAGGCCGCGGCACTCGCGGCCGGCACGGTCGCCGCGGGCGTGGGCGCGGCGGCGGGCGCCGCCGCGGGCGCCGCTGGTGCCGTTGCCGGCGGTGGAGCCGAGCAGGCCGGCGACACGGCCGGGACCACGGCGGGCGCCGCCTATGCGGGCCGGCTGCGCGCCGACTCGCCGCCCGCTATCGACGGCGAGGGCTCCGGCCAGGGTGGCGGGCGGCCCGCGCTCGGCGGCGGGGGCTCGGCACGAGCCCGGGCCGCGGCGGAGGCGACGGACCCCAGCGGCCGCACCGCGCCGCCGCTCGAGTTGCCCTCGCGTGGCGGCACCGGATCGAGCCGCTGGCCCGGCACTCGCAGCAACGGCGGCGGCACCGGCAGATCCGGTTCCGGCAGTTCCGGCGGCCTGGCCGGCGGCGCCGGCGGTTCCGCGGGTCAGGCCGGCGGCGGCTCGGCCGGCGGTTCCGCGGGTCTGGCCGGCGGAGCGGGCGGGCTGGTCCGCAGCGGATCCAGCGGGTTGGCCGGCGGTTCCGGCGGGCTCGCGGGTGGCGGCTCCGGTGGGGCCGCCGGTGGCGGGTCGGCCGGCGGTTCCGGCGGGCTCGCGGGTGGCGGCTCCGGTGGGGCCGCCGGTGGCGGGTCGGCCGGCGGATCTGGCGGGCTCGCGGGTGGCGGCCCTGGCGGGTTCTTCGGCGGCCGGTCTGGTTCGGGTGGCGGCTCTGGCGGGTTCTTCGGCGGCCGGTCTGGTTCGGGCGGCGGCTCTGGCGGGTTCTTCGGCGGCGGCTCGGGCTCGGGCGGCGGCCGCGGCAGCGCCGGGTCGGGCTCGGGCGGTTCGGGCTCGGGCGGGTCGGGGTCTGGGCTGTTCGGCGGCGGCTCCGGTGCCGCGGCGTCCGGGTGGTCGCGCGGCGCGGGCCGCGCCGCGGCGCGGTCCGGTTCCGGGTCCTCGCCGAGCAGGGGAGCCGCGCCGCCGCTGTCCGGCGGCGGGTCAGGGCCCGCCCCGTGGCCGGGCTCCGGTCCCGGGCAGGGCAGCGCCCAGGACGCGGCGCCCTCCGACGGCCAGCCATCCGGGACAAGCACAGACGGCCGGGAGAAAGCGATGCCGTTCTGGCTACGCCCGATAAAGCGGGATAAGTAACGGCGGTCACCATGGAACTGAGCCCAGCCAGGCAGAGACTGCTTTTCGTAGGGATCGTGGCCGCGCTCGCGGTGTTCGGGTACTTCCTTGTGCTGCCCGGGCTGCGGTCGCATGCCACTCCCGCCGCCAAGGCCAGGGTCGCGGCGAGTACCCCTGCGGCGGCGGCGCCCAGCACGGCCGCCCCGGTCGCCACCAACGTGCCGGCCGGCACGGTGAACATCTACGACTGGCTGCCGTTCACCCAGCAGGATCTGGCGGACGCGGCGGCGATCGCGACGCGGTTCAGCGTGGACTACGACACGTTCACCTACGCCGAGACGCCGGCGGCCTATATCGCGAAGATGAACGGGCTGATCACCGGCAAGCTGGCCGCAATTCTGCAGAACGCGTACAGCACCTCTGGCGTGGCGCAGCTCCGGAACAGCCAGCAGCAGGTCGCTACCGCGACCGCGACGATCGTGTCGCTGCGCGGGTTCGGGCAGTCGAGCCTGATCTTCGTCGTGGACATCGCGCAGCGGATGGTCACCTCGCAGGGCACCAGCAACGGCAGCCAGAAGTACGCGGTGACGCTGACCGGCAACGGCGCGAGCTGGCAGGTCAGCGACGTCGAGCTGGCCTCCCTGGGCAATACGTGAACACCGGCACCCCTACCAAGCTCCTGGAGCGGCGCTCGGAAGGAGCGACCGCTGGGCAGAGCAGGGCACCCCGGGTCGTGCTGTTCGCCGTCGTCGGGATGGTCGGCGTGCTGCTGCTCGGTCTGCTGACCGTGCCCATCCTGATCGGCGCCAACATGTTCTTCACCCAGGGCGCGGGCTGCTCTGGCCAGAAGAGCGGGATCACCGGCCAGGTACCGCCCGGTGCGAACGCGAAGAATACGATCCCCGCCGACTATCTGCACTGGTATCAGGTCGTCGGTCAGCAGTACAACGTGCCGTGGACGCTGCTGGCAGGCATCGGCACCGTGGAGAGCGACAACGGACGGACCACGCTGCCGGGCGTGCACAGCGGGGCGAACGCCTTTGGCGCGGCCGGGCCGATGCAGATCGGCATCGGCGGGCTGGCCGGCAACGCCTGGGGCGGTGCGCCGGTGCACCCGGCGAGCGAGAAGGTCATCGGCGTGGCGACCGACGAGGACGGCGGTGGGGTCGCGAGCGTGTACGACCCCGCGGATGCGATCGCCGGGGCGGCTAAGTACCTGGTCGCCGCCGGTGTGCAGGCCAATCCTTCGGCCGCCGTCTTCGCGTACAACCATCTGCAGTCGTATGTGCAGACCGTGCTGTACTGGGCTGGCGTCTACGCGGGTGGCAACTTCACCACGGTGACCGCCCAGCTGCCCGCCGCGGCGTGCACCGGGGTTTCCGGCGCGATGCCTTCCGTTAGCGCGCCGAACCAGGCGGTGTCCACCGCGATCGCGTTCGCCGAACAGCAAATCGGCAAGCCGTACCTGTGGGGCGGTACCGGGCCCGACGCGTTCGACTGCTCGGGTCTGGTCATGATGGCGTACCGGGCGGGCGGGATCAACATTCCGCGCGTCTCCGAGGATCAGTTCAAGTTCGGCCCGCATTTGCCGGAGTCTCAGGCGCAGCCCGGTGACCTGGTGTTCTTCGCCGGTGCGGACGGTACCGTGACATCCCCGGGGCATGTCGGCCTGGTGATCGGCGACGGCAAGATGATCGAGGCGTTCGCGACCGGGACGCCGATCCGTATCGCCAGCTACACCGACCGCGATCCGGTTGGCTTCACCCGTCCGTGGGCCGATTCGTCGGTGCCGCGATCCGCCGTGACGGGGGTGAGCCCGGCCAGCTCGACTGGTCCTGTGGGGTGAAGGGCTTGCTCGTCCGCGGCGGCTGGGGCTTGGGCGATTCGCGGCTTATGTACGCCGTCGCGGGCGGCTTAGGTGTTGGATAAGGGCTCTGTGGCAGAAAGGGCGCCAGATCTGGCGCCTTTTCTACCACGAAACACTTTTCTGACATGGGAGGTCGACCGTCTTGCCTCGTTAGTCACACAGGTCACACTGTGGTGGTGCGGTGCGGGCCTTTGCCGAGCAGCGACCCGGAACATGTGACTGTGCGTGTTGAGGTCTTCCCAATGGGTGAAGTGGCGTGGTACTCATAGTTTGTCTGGTTGTAGGTATTGCGTCACGGTATGTGATTGCGGAGGTGGTCTTCAAATGTGGGAAGACTTCATGCGAGGTAACTGGCCCGTCGCGGTTCCGGCCGTCCCGGTCGCCTCGGACGAATCACCTGCTCGCCGGACCGTCACCGACGCTCCCGCTACGCACACGCGCGAGCCCGCCGCCGCCACCATGATCACCGCGTTCGCGGAGGTGCGGCCGCGGAAGACACACAGGCCGCGGAAGACACACAGGCCGCGGAAGGCACATCGGCGCAGGATGACGGCACGCCTGGCGTCCGCGTTCGGCGCGGGCTAGCTGAGCGGGCTAGCTGAGCGGGCTAGCTGATCCTCGATCGCGTCGCGGCGAAGCGTTCGTGGCGCACGTGGTCGCGCTGGCCGAGGAATGCCTTGAAGCCGCCGAGCCGGTACGCGGTTCCGTCGTGCATCTCGGCCGCCTCAAGATCGAAGTCCTGGCTCAGGTGACGTAGCTGACGGGTCACCTCGTCCGGCGTCAGGCACGCCCGGTCCGCGATCTGCCCGACGGAAAGGAACGCGGTACGGGACCGCAACACGCGGAATACCGGATCGTCGGGCATCTCCGGTGCCTGCTCGGGAACGCCGCGGTGCGCGAGCGCGTCGCGGATGGCGGCACCGACCGCGGCCGCCACCGGGGGCGGGAACGCATTGCCGATCTGTCGGTAGCGGGCGGTTTTCAGGCCGGTGAACCGCCATTGCCACTCGTCCCGCCAGCCTTGCAAGCGGGCCACCATCTCGCAGGTCAGCCGGGGGATATGGGTGCGAGGCGCGCTCGCCCCCGGTGCCTCGTCCGCGATGCCGAGGCCGTCCACGCCAAGCGCGGCCCAGGCGCGCTTGGCCCTGGTCGGACCTAGATCGGCACCGCCATGCTTCTTCGATCCGCCGACGATCGTCGGCGCTATCTTGTCCGCGCGCGTCGCCCACGCGTTCGCGCCACGCCAGCCGCGCGCGGCCATCAGGTCGCCGACGGCCTGACCTACCGTCGGCGTGGCGGCCGCTACGCCCGTGGGCCAGCGGAACCACGGCGCGTCTTCCGCGCGCAGCGCGACGAGCACCGTCCGCGGGCGCAACTGCGGCACGCCGAAGTCCGCCGCGTGCAGCAGCCGCCAGCCAGGAACGTAGCCGAGCTCGCGCAGCCGGTCGAGCACGTGCTGCCGGTACGCGCTGAACCGGTCCGTGCTGAGCCCGCGCACGTTCTCCAGCAGCAGCGCGCGCGGCCGCATGACGCCGCACAGTTCGACGGCCCAGGCGTACAGGTCGCGCTCGTCGGTCGCGCCTAGCTGGCGGCCGGCGACGGTGAACGGCGGGCACGGCACGCCGCCGGCCAGCAGGGTCACGCCGCGGTAGTCCGACGGCCGCCACAGCCCCGGATCGGCCACGTCGCCCTCGGCGACCTTCCACCCCGGCCGGTTGGCGCGCAGCGTCGCGCAGGCCTGCGCGTCCAGTTCGACGGCGAGTGCGTGCTCGAAGCCCGCGCGCTCGAGGCCGAGAGCCTGGCCGCCCGCGCCCGCACAGATCTCGACCACGTCAAGATCCGCCACCCCGGCCTCCTCGCGTTCGCCCCAGTCCTGTGCGGCACTCTAGCGCGAGGCAGTGTCATTTCACTGGAGGCAGAGCGGGACGCCCCGCCGGCGCCGCTGCGCCGCTACGCAGGACGGGCGTGGCGCGGCGAGCGGCCGCGCTTGCGAGGCGCGGGCGCCTTGCGCGCCAGCTCCTCGGGCAGCGGCAACAGCGGGTTGGACGCGCTGTCCACGACGTTCTCCGATACCTCCACGACCTTTCGGCCGCCGGCCCTGGCCACGCGCCGGAGCAGGTCGAAGGCCTGCCGCGGGCGAAGCCGGTGCCGTTCGGCGAGCACGCCAATGGCCTGCTCGACCCGCACCCGCGCGGTCAGCGCGTGCTCCAGCTGAGCCACGGTCACGGCCAGCCGGGCCGCCTCGTCCTCTTCGCTCACTGGCTTCGGTGGCTGCGGCGGCGTGCCGACGTCAACCGCAAGCAAGTCAGCGAGCACCATCGCGCTGGTCAGGTCGGCGGTCTCCTCGCCCGCCACCTGCCAGCCGGTATCCGACCGCCGGACCACCACTTCCTCGGAGGAATTACCCTCCGTAGTCGTATCCCCGCTCATCTCTCACCCGCCCAGAACTAGCACCACAGTTCGTTAGGATTATGCTGCCTTTAGGAACTGCGGAAACACGTGCAAAGACCCGCTTTTTTTCACCGAGGACTTAGCGTAGCCAGCCGCTGCTGCACCTGTGACGCCGACGGGTTCACCATCACGCTGCCGTCCGGGAACAGCACAGTGGGCACCGTCCGGTTGCCGCCGTTCACCGACATCACGTACTCCGCCGCGGCCTCGTCCTTCTCGATGTCCACCTCGGCCATCTCGATCCCGGCGCGGGCGAGCTGGCTCTTGAGGTTCCGGCAGAAGCCGCACCACACGGTGGTGTACATCGTCAATTCCGGCACTTGCGGGCCTCCTGTCGTGACAATCGCCGGACCGTACAACACCGGCGGCGCCCGCTGACTTCCCGGCGTGCGGCAGGATGGCGGGGTGACCGCGACGGACGTGCTCGACGGCTTGGACCCGGAGCAGCGTGAGGTGGCTCTCGCCGCTCGCGGACCGGTATGCGTGCTGGCCGGCGCGGGCACGGGCAAGACCCGGGCGATAACGCACCGCATCGCCTACGCGGCGGCGACCGGGGTGATGGATCCGGCGCACGTGCTCGCGCTGACGTTCACCGTGCGGGCGGCCGGTGAGCTGCGCGGCCGGCTGCGGCAGCTCGGTGACGGCGTCGGCCAGGTGCGGTCCGCCACGTTCCACGCCGCCGCGCTGCGCCAGCTCAACTACTTCTGGCCGCGGCTCGTCGGCGGGCGGCCGCCGCGGCTCGTGGACGCCAAGGCCGCCCTGGTGCGCGAGGCGGCGAAGCTCGTCCGGGTGCGGGTGAACGCGGTCTCCGACGTGGCGTCGGAGATCGAGTGGGCGAAGACCATGCAGGTGCGGCCCGACGGCTACGCCGCCGCCGCGGTCGCCGCCGGACGGCTGCCGGCGGGGCCGGCAAACGAACTGGCCGCGGTGTACGCGACCTACGAGCAACTGCGCCGGGAACGCCAACTGATCGACTTCGAGTCGGTGCTCGAGCTGACCGCGGCGATGATCCTGGAGCACCGGTGGGCCGCGGACCAGGTGCGGGACATGTTCCGGTACTTTGTCGTCGACGAGTTCCAGGACGTCAACCCGCTGCAGAAGCTGCTGCTCGACGCCTGGCTGGGGGAGCGCGACGACCTGTGCGTGGTGGGTGACCCGCAACAGACGATCTACTCCTTCACCGGGGCGACGCCGAGGTTCCTGACCGGGTTCACCACCGAGTTTCCCGCCGCGCGGGTGGTCCGGCTGGTGCGCGACTACCGGTCGACGCCGCAGGTGGTCGCCGTGGCCAACCAGCTGATCAGGGCCGCGACGCCGCTCGTCGCGCAGCGGCCGCCCGGGCCGTCGCCCTTGCTGACCGAGTTCCGCGACGACGCGGACGAGGCCGAGGGCGTGGCGGTGCAGATCCGCGCGCTGATCGCGGGCGGCACGCCGGCCAGGGAGATCGCCGTCCTGGTCCGGATCAACGCGCACACCGAGCGGTTCGAGCTGGCGCTGGCCTCGGCCGGCGTGCCGTACGTGGTGCGGGGGTTGGAGCGGTTCTACGAGCGGCCCGTGGTGAAGCAGGCGCTAGTGCTGATCCGCGGGGCCGCGCGCGGCGAGTCGGCGACGGGCACGGCCGACAAGCTGCCGGCCGCGGTCCGGCATGTGCTGACCGGGATGGGCTTCGCTGACGGGCCCCCGCCGTCCACAGCGGCCGCGGGCCGGGAGCGCTGGGAGTCGCTGGCGGCGATCGCTCAGCTCGCCGACGACACGCACGCCAAGCGCCCGCTGGCCACGCTGGGCGATTTCGCGGCGGAGCTGACGCAGCGCGCGGAACTCGGGCACGCTCCGGTCGTGGACGGCGTGACGCTGGCGTCGATGCACGCGGCGAAGGGCCTGGAGTGGGATGCCGTCCTGCTGCCCGGGCTGGTCGAGGGCGTGCTGCCGATCGTGCACGCCAAGACACCGGATGCGGTCGCCGAGGAGCGGAGGCTACTGTATGTGGCCGTGACCCGAGCGCGCGAGCAGCTGTACCTGTCCTGGTCACCGGCCCGCGTGGCCGGGGACCCGAGAGCGGCGGGACGGCCGCGCTCCCGGTTTCTGGACGACATCCGGCTGGGCGGCCGCCGTGGGTGAGTCGCTGGACCGGCTGCTGGATCTGCTCGACCTGGAGCAGATCGAGGTCAACATCTTCCGGGGGCGCAGCCCGGAAGAGCGAGTGCAGCGGGTGTTCGGCGGTCAGGTGGCGGGCCAGGCCCTGGTAGCCGCCGGGCGCACCGTGCCGTCGGACCGGCCGGTGCATTCGCTGCACGCGTACTTCATCCGGCCCGGTGACCCGGCGGTGCCGCTGGTCTACACGGTGGACCGGGTGCGGGACGGGCGGTCGTTCACCACCCGCCGGGTGTCCGCCATCCAGCACGGCAAGGTCGTCTTCACGCTGTCCGCGTCGTTCCACCAGCCCGAGCCGGGTCCGGTGCACGCCGACCCGATGCCGGACGTGCCGCCGCCGGAGTCCATCGAGCGGACCCGGGACCGTCTGGCCAGGCTGTTCGGCGGGGAGCTGCCGCGGGAGGCCGCGTTCAACCCGGTGGACCTGCGGTCGATCGGCCCGATCTCGGCCGAGGCCGCGCGCGACCCGTCGCTGCGGGCCACGCGGAACATGGTCTGGCTCCGGGTGGACGGCCCGCTGCCGGACGATCCGCTGCTGCACGTCTGCCTGATGACCTACGCCTCCGACATGACCCTGCTCGACCCGGTGCTGCTCGGGCACGGGCTGTCCTGGATGGACGGCCACACCACGGGCGCGAGCCTGGATCACGCGATGTGGTTCCACCGCCCGTTCCGGGCCGATCAATGGCTGTTGTACGTGCAGGAGTCGCCGGTTGCGCACGGGGCGCGCGGGCTGGCACGGGGCGAAGTCTTCACCGCCGAAGGCGAACTAGTTGTCTCCGTCGTCCAAGAGGGTCTTATCAGGACGGGGCGTCCGGAGTAACCTAGTAGCAGACGGGGGTCGGCGGTTTGGCGACCAGGTTTCGCGAGAGCGTAAAAGCCCAGGTCAAAAATATGTTGCCCCGGTCTGAAGCAAAACATAGGCTGCACACATGTCCGTGGGACGGTTGTCGACGCTCCAGGAAGGAGGTGTCCCGCGTGTCGAACATTGAGATAAGCGCTCTAGCCGCTTCGAAGTGGCAGTCACAGCTGGGCGCTTCCGTCCTGCCCATGAGCCTGTCGGCTACCGGCCTGCAGGGTGCCCGCATGTCTGGTGCCGGTTTCGGCACTGGGCCGTGCGTCGTTGCCACGCTCGCTGTCCGGCGTCATCGGGACGAGGTCGCCTTCACTGGCGTCTCAGCTCCGGTCGGCATCCCGGCTCTGGCGGAGCTGGCTCCGGCGGGCGTCCCGGTTCCGACGGCGGCCCCGGCGCCGGGGGCTGGGCAGCTCGGCCAGCTGGAGAACAGCCGCAAGCACAACAGCAAGCAGTACGTGACCAGCGTTAACGTCGACGGCGTTGGCGCAGCGGGTCCGCCTCGAAGGCGAGGACCGGCCTAGAAATAGGCCGGCCGGACATCCCCTTCGAGGCCGCGGACCCGCACACAGGGTCCGCGGCCTCAGGTATTTCAAGGCCTAGGTCCCAGGGGCAGGCGAGTAATCGCATTGAGGACTACTAGGACCGGCAAGCGAGAGGGGATGGCACCGATGCAGTGGCGAGATGCCACCGTCAGCGGGATGGTTGACCCGCGGGCGGCGCGGCAGCAGCCAGATGTCAGTCAGGTAATCGGGCAGATCGACCAGGGCACGTACGAGGGCTACGCGGGTTACGCAGGGCTGGAGTACCAGCGTCAGGTAGGCCTGGTGGAGCAGTTCGGCTCAGCAACGGCCATGCCGGCGCCGCCGGTTGGCCTGGACCTGCCGTGCACGGAAGACCCGGAGCTGTTTTTCGCCGAGTCGCCGAGCGACGTCGAGCAGGCGAAGGCCATGTGCCTGGGCTGCCGGGCGCGGCTCGCCTGCCTGGCCGGTGCGCTCGAGCGCAGGGAGCCCTGGGGCGTCTGGGGCGGTGAACTGCTGCTGCGTGGCGTGATCGTGCCGCGTAAGCGGCCGCGTGGCCGTCCGCGCAAGACCGAGCAGACCGAGCAGACCGAGCCCGACAAGGCCGACGTCGCCGCATAACGCAACGCCCGCAACGTCCATGATCGTGGCCAGTTTCTGGCGCCATCTGCCCGGAATTGGCCACGATCCTCCACGGCCGCGGTTCCGCACGCCGCAGGCCTATCACACACGGTCAGGAACTTTGTACACAACGGAGTGATCAGCGATGTATCAGACGCAAGAGCTGGCGAGCGAGCTAACTCGCAGCCACCTCGAGCTAGCAGAACAAACCCGCCAGGCCCGCAAGCTCACCGCACTGCGCCGGGCCAGACGGACCGAGCGGAAGGCCGAGCGCCGCATGGTCGCCGCGTGGCGCGCCCGCAGTGCGCTCGAGGCCTCGATAGGCATCGAGTAACTTATCGCGGCAAGCCGGCGGTATTACTAACGGATAGGTTTGTCAGAGACAGGGTCGAGGTAACCCGGGACCCACCGGATTACCTCGGCCCTGAACTCGCCTTCGCACTCCAGCTGGCAGAGCACGCCGATCCCGGCCGTGGTCACGCGGTGAATCAGCACGTAGGACGGCGGCACGTTGAACTTCCGCGAGATGTTCGTCGCGCGCAGGTCGGTGACCCTGGCCGCCTCGTCCCGCATCCACTCGCGCGAGAACTTGAACGACTCGACCGCCGAAGGCTCAGCCAGCGGTGCCAGGAACGCGTGCAGCGCGTCGAGGTCGACGGAGATCCCGGGCCGCAGGAACCCGTGCTCGCGCAGTTCCTGTTCCACCGAGGCGACGTCGGCGTCCGACGTGTGCATGATGCGCAGCAGCCGGCCGAAGAACGGCGGCAGCCCGTCGGGCAGATGGTCCACGGCGCCGAAGTCGATGACCCCGAGCCGCCCGCCGGGCAGCAGCCGGAAGTTTCCCGGGTGCGGGTCGGCGTGCAGCAGGCCGGCCCTGGCCGGCCCGGAGAAAAGGAAACGCACCAGCAGGATCCCGGCCCGGTCCCGGTCTTGTTTCGAGCCGTCGCTGATCACCGCCGACAGCGGCGTGCCGTCCATCCACTCGGTAACGAGCACATGCGAATAGCCGGCGACCACATCCGGTACGTAGAAGTCCGGGTCGTCCCGGTACGCGGCGGCGAACGCGCGCTGCGCGGCGGCCTCCATGCCGTAGTCGAGTTCCTCGGCGACCCGGTCGCGCAGCTCGTCGAGCAGCGGTTTCACGTCGAGCCCGGGCATCAGCACGCCGAACAGCCGTCCCAGCCGGGCGAGCTGGTTGAAGTCGCCGAGCAGCGCGCGGCCCGCGCCCGGGTACTGGATCTTGACCGCCACGTCGCGGCCGTCCCGCCAGACCGCCTTGTGCACCTGGCCGATCGACGCGGCCGCGGCCGGCGTGTCGGAAAACGAGGCGAACGACGAACGCCAGTCCTCGCCGAGGTCGGCGGCCAGCACCCGGTGCACCGTGCTGGCCGGCAACGGCGGCGCCGCCTCCTGCAATCGCGTCAGCGTGGCCCGGTACGGCCCGGCGATCTCCGGCGGCATCGCCGCCTCGAAGATCGACAGCGCCTGGCCGAGCTTCATCGCGCCGCCCTTGAGCTCGCCGAGCACGCGGAAGATCTGGTCCGCGGTGCGCTGCTGGATCTCTTGCGCCACCCGTTCGGCGGAGCGACCGCCGATCCGCTTCCCCACGCCAAGCGCGGTGCGGCCGGCCAGGCCGATCGGGAGGCCGGCCAGTTTCGCTGCCCGCGTTACCGGATGCTGCGGGACATCATCGCTCACATATCTATTTTCAGGCACGCGGCGCGGTGCATGAACACGCCGCATGCTGACCCCAGGTCCGGCGGCGCCACTGCCAGTCAGGAAGAACCAGCTCAAGCGTGCCGTTGACCGCGACCGGCTCGACGGCGGCGTCGATGTACGCGAGCGCCTGCCCGGCCGCGACCGTCGCGGTCATCGCGGCGAGCACGATGCCGGCGGCTTCCGGCCGCGGCCGCGCACAGATCGCCTGGGCCAGCACCTTCGGCCAGGCCGGGTCCGCCTCGGCCCGGCGCAGGTCGACGCAGCGCAGGCACGTGGACCGGCCGGGGACGACCAGCGGCCCGACCACGCCGATCGCCTCGGCGGCGCGGACGGCCAGGTGCGGCACGCCGTCTCGCATCAACGCGGCGACCAGGTCCGGCGAGGGATACGGGACGGTCAGTACCGCCAGATCCGGGAGGCCGCCAAAATCACCGGTCCTGGTCTCCGGAGCGATCCGCCGGACGGCGCGGGCGGCCGCCTCGCCGCGCGGCTCGCCCAGGTCGGCACGGCCCAGCCCGGCCGGCGCGATGTCGCCGGGCTCGGCGGGTGCGGGATCGGTGCAGGTGACCCGGCCGACCCCGGCCGCGGCGAGCAGCGTCGCCACGCTGGCACCGGTCCGGCCGGCGCCGTGCACCCGCACGAACGCGTCGCGGCGGCGAGCCAGCGTCCGGGCGCCGCCGTCGCTGTCCTGGTACGCCAGCGACGCGCTGGCCAGCTCCGGCTCCAGGCGGGCTCGCAGCTCGTCCGGCAGCGACCGGTGCAGCGGCGCGGGGAAGTCATCGAGCACGCCGGCCACCGCGAGCAGGGTGAGCACCCGGCTGGCCGCGGCGGCCGGCACGCCGTAGGTTCCCGCGGTCGCGACGACCTCCGCACGATCACGGCTGCCGTCCAGCAGGCTGATCACCGCGCCGGCCGGGCCCAGTCCCTCGAGCGCGACCGCGCGCCGCCAGTCGATGCCGAGCTGGAGCGTGTTCTGGTCCCGCCACACCGGAAGCAGTCCCGCCTTCAGAGCTGGTCTCATGCCAGCACATGCTGCCACGAGGGTGTGACATTTCGTGGCCGCCGGCGATTTGCAGGTAACCCCTCTGGTGGCGCGGCGCTGAGCAGCACCACCGCGACCAGCGCCGCGACCGGCAACGCCGGCACCCAGGCCGCCGCCGTCTTCACCAGCAGGCCGCTGAGCAGCGCCCCGGCCAGCAACCCGGCCAGCACGGCCGGCCGGATCGCACCCTCCCGGTCGGGCTGCCGCCCCGGTGACGCCAGCGAGCCCACCAGCCGGGTGAGCGTCCCGGTCAGGTACGTGGTGGACACGTCGGTGAGCCCCATCTGGGTGACCGCGGAGGCCTGCATGCCCATCGCGGCCGCGGCCACCGCGAGCAGGAGGTACTCGGCCCCGCCGGACGGGCTCGACCCGGCGGCCTCCCACCCGGCGAGGAAGCCCGCCATCAGCACGAGCTCCGCGACGAAGACGGCCCTGACGTGCGGCGCCCAGGCCTCGACGCCCTTGCGCGGCGCGGGCGCCCCGGTGCGGGCGGTGTGCCACCAGGCGATCCGGGTGCCCCCCGCGACGCCCACCACGTATCCGGCGAAGGCGGTCACGGTGTGCCCGATCAGGGACACCGAGCCGCGCGCGATGGCCAGGCCGCAGAGCACGATGTTGCCGGTCATGACGCTGGTGAAGACACCGCCGAGCTTGGTGAAGCTCGCCACGTCCATGGCGCCAGAGCCGAACGTGAGGAAGATCGCGATCAGCGCCGTGACCCGCTGTCTAGATCGGTTCATTGTCCGCCAAGGCTATCCGCACCGACCGCGCCCACTCCGGGGCGGACGGCGCGTTCGGCCCCAGCAGCCCGACCACGATCCGCATTCCCTTCGGCTCCGCCGGCGGCCACGGCGTGTACCCGTCGGTCAGCACCACGCACACGGCCGGCTTCGGCCGCAGCGCGGCGGCCACGGCGATCCCGGCGCCCATGTCGGTCCCGCCGCCGCCGGTCAGGGTCACCTGCCGCGCCGAGGTCACCCGCTGGGCCGGCGCCACCGCGGTGTCACAGGCCAGCACCCGTAGCCTTCGCGCCAGCCCCAGCCCGCGCAGCAGCCCCTCCACCTCGGCGAGCACCATCGCGAGCAGGTCCTCGGTCATGCTCCCCGACGTGTCGCACACCACCGCGATCTCCGGCACCGGCCGCCGCAACGCGGGCAGCACCACGTCCCCGGTGACCGCCGACCGCCGGGACGGCTTGCGGTACGAGTAGTCGACCGCTCCCGCCACTTCTGACACGGCCCGGCGCAGCTCGGCGGCGAGCACCCGCCGCCAGTCCACCTTCGGCGTGAGCAGCTCCGTCGCCCACCGCAGCAGCCCGGCGGGCACCGTCCCCGGCTGCTGGGCGTGCTCGTCGACGATGTCCTGCGCCACCCGCCGCCGCAGCAGCTCCGCCTGCCACCCCGGCAGCTTGCCCGGGCAATCGCAGTCACCGGGCTGACCGTCCGCCCCGCTCCCGCATTCCAGCCATTTATCAGAACGAGCCGTGGTTTTACTGACCCCGTAATACTCTTCGGCCAGCATGCCGGCGGGTGCCCCGAGGTGACTCGGCAGCACCGGGTTCCCCGGTAGCTCGACCCTGGCCGCTACCAGGTCGTCGTTGATCTCCGCGTCCGCCGCGCGCACCCAGCGATCTGCTTCTTCCGCGTCCACGCCCAGCGCTTGGGCCCGTTCGCCGTGCATCCGCAGCAGGTGGCACACGTGGTGCACCAGGACGCTGCCGAGCTGCGCGGACGTCCACTGCGCGGTCAGCTCCGGGTCGGCGTGCAGCCGCCAGCCGTCGTCCACCGACACGGTGCCGCTGCCGGCCTCCGCGATCACCGTCGCGCCGAACACCCCGGTCGCCAGGTAAGGGAACCGCGTAGCCGCCCACAGCCGCGCGCCCGCAAGGCCAGGTATGGTCTCGCCCATGTGCTAGAGCAGCCCGGCGTCCTTGAGCACCGGGGCGAAGCGCTTGATCTCCGGGGGGAGTGCGGTCAGCTCGGGCGGGCGGCACTTGACCAGCACGCGCGCGGCGACGGCGGCGACGTCCGGTACCGCGTCCGAGACCAGGCCGAGCACCTGCCAGCCGGCCACCCAGCGATCCTCGGTCGGGTTGGCGGCGACCGCCGCCGCGATCGACGCGAGTGCCGCGTAGGCGCGGTCTCCTCGTTCCGGCAGCCGGAACGAGCCGGGGTCGGCGAGCACGGCCTCGGGGTCGGGCAGATCCATCTGGACCAGCCAGGACAGGAATTCGATGCCGGCGCCCTCGCCGACCGCGCCGCGCACCAGCGCGGACCGCGCGTCCTGCGACGCCTGCGCGGCGGCGGCCGCCGCCAGCAGCCGCGCGGCCATCTCCCAGGTCCGCGGCGACGGCCAGCCGCGGCCCGCCGAGGCGGCGTCGGACGGCGGCGCGCACGCCAGCGCGGGGCGGACGTGCAGGAACGCGGCGACCAGGCCGCGGGATAGCACCTCCTCGGCCTGCCAGCCGTCCGGCAGCAGCGGGATCTCCGGCGCGGCGAAGCCGCCCGCAAGCCCGTCCGCGACCGCGCGCGGCTCGGCCTGCCAGGTCAGGTGGCACAGCCGGTTGGCCAGCGGCGCGGACAGGTCCCAGCCGTCCGCCGCCTGCTCCGGCGGGTTCGCCGCCGCGACGACCGCGACCTGGTCGGGCAGCGTGAGGTCGCCGACGGCGCGCTCCAGCACGACGCGCAGCAGCGCGGCCTGCACCGCGGGCGGTGCGGTGGACAGCTCGTCGAGGAACAGCAGCCCGTGCCCCGCGTCGGCGAGCCGCCGCGCCCACATCGGCGGTGCGAACCGGACGCCGTCGCCGACCACGATGGGCAGCCCGGCGAAGTCGGACGGCTCGCGGATCGAGGCGATCACGGTCTCGCAGGGCAGGCCCATGGCTTCGGCCATCGCGCGGATCGCGGACGTCTTGCCGGTGCCTGGCGCGCCCCATAGCAGCACCGGCACCCGCGCCGCCACCGCGACGCCGAGCGCTTCTACCGCCGGATTGGAGTTCACTCGTCCAGTGTGCGCCACCCCCGCCACTGCGCGGACCGTCTCCGCCGCCCCGCCGCCCCCGCTGCCCGCCCCGCCCCCCGCCGCCCCCGCTGCCCGCGCCGCCGCCCCGCCGGCCTCGCCGCCCCCCGTCGGCCTCGCCGCCTCGCCGGCCCGCCACCTCATGCCGATGGTGCCAACGGGTCGCCATGACCCCCACCCGCTGGCGCCATCGGCACACCGGACGCCGGCCCGTTGGCGCCATCGGCACGTTGCGGGCACGCGGGCGGGGCGCGGGCGGGGCGCGGGCACGCGGGCGGGGCGCGGGCACGCGGGCGGGGGCGCGGGCACGCGGGCGGGGGCGCGGGCACGCGGGCGCGTGTGCGGGGGCGGCGCGAGGTGCCCGGCCCGGCACCCCGCGCCCGGCTCCCCGCGCCCGGCACCCGGCGCGCGGGCACCGGGCCGGGCATGTCAGGGGCGGGGGGTCCAGGTGGGGGTGCCGGTCGCGTCGGCGGTGCCGTGCACGTCGAGGACGACCGGGTCTCTGGCGGGGGCGGGCAGAGCGAGGACCTGGGCGTCGGGCCAGCCGGGACTCACCGTGGCGACGACCAGGTGCCGGTCCACCAGGCCGAGGCCGCAGGCCCACACGCTGGCGAGCCATTCGGCGGGCACGCGCACCCGCAGCCGCAGTTGCGCGCCGCTTCCGGTCAGCTCGACCGAGGCCGGCTCGCCTGGCTGGTGGGGCATGATCACGACCTGATCGGGATCGACGCCGAGCCACTGCTCGGCGAGCGGCGCCAGCCGGCCTTGCACCGCGGCCGCCAGCGCGGGCCGGTTCTCCGCCGAAGGACGCGCCGCATGGGCGGCCGCCACCTGCCCGGACAGCCGGATCGTCAGCGCGGGACCGAGGGCGAGCAGCGTCACCAGCTCGGTGATGTTCCGCTGGAGCTCTCGCCTCAGCCGCTCGATGTCGGCGTCGGCCTGCCGCGGCGAGATCACCCTACGAGGCGTATGCCACAGCCTCGGCGGTGCGCCGGGACCGCCCGGCGCGGCCCAGGCCGGCTGCGCCGCTGGCGGGGCCGCTATCCGCCTCGGAAAGGACCACGCCTCGTCGCCGGGCTTGGGTACTTGATCCCAGCCGAGGCTGATCTGGTCGGCCGGCCCGCGCGGACCGATCTGGAGCACCCGCAGGTCTTCGGCGTGGCGATCCCAGGTGTCCGCGATGCGGACGCAATCGGCCTGTTCGCCGCCCAGCGCGGCGAGCACGCGCTCGGCTTCCGGATCAGGGTGCGCCAGCAGCTCGAGCGTTCCCGCGTGCCACCGCACGGAATGCTCACCGTGCCCGCACGGTACCCGCGCCACGCACGGCGGCAGGGCGTGGAACCACTTGTCGTTCGGGATAAATTTCACCTCCAGCGAAGGGGGAGCGTGGTACGAACCTCAGCCGTCCGCCCCGCCGCGATTATTTCCAGCGAGGCGGCCTCGTGCAGGGGCGGCGTGACCGGCAGCAGCGCCGTGCGCTCGCCGGCCTCGCGGATGCTCCAGCCGGTGTTCCGCGCCGTGTGCCAGCGGCCGCTGTCGTCGCGAAGCCAGAGCACCGGGAAGAACTCGGCCGGATCGGCGTCCTCCGGCCCGCCGCTGTCGTGAACGTGCAGCATGGTGCCGTCCTCGTCGGAGTGCAGGCCGAGGATCGACAACGTGAGGCCGTCCAGTTCGGGCAGCGTCACCGCCGCGGCCGCGCAGCCGGTGCGCGGCGGTGTGCCGTCCCGCTTCCTTCGGATGGCGTGGGTGAGCAGGCCGTGCCAGGGCGCGGGCAGGTCACGGGCGGCAGGCGCGGCGATGCCATGGTTGCGCAGGTCAAGGCTCTCGCACAGCGTGACAAGCTGGCCGGGCAGCGGACTCAGCGGGGACAGCGCCGCGGCGGCGGTAAGCGCCTCGACGATCGCGCCGAAGTCACCGGACCACGGCTCGGCGGGACGGCCAGGCCGGCCGCCGAGGATCCCGGCGGCAACCGCGTGCAGCAGGTACTCACCGGGCGAGTGGCTGGTCTCGGTCATCGTGATGCGCGGCGGGTGCGGCGGCGATTCCAGGCTGATCCGCCTGGTCACACCCTCGCCGACGATCAGGTCCAGCCAGCGGACGTCCGGCGGCGGGTCGGGGTTGAGCCGCAGCACCCCCGCGCGGGACCGCGGATTGCCGCTGCCGGTGAACCAGATCGAGTACCTGGCACCCTGGTCGTCGGTGGCGGTCAGGTCCATCAGCGGGTCGAAGCCCGGCACGCCGCGCTCGCGCGCGTACATCGAGAACAGGGCGCCTCCGCCGGTCCTGGCGTAAGCGAGCAGGTAGAGCTCGCCGTGCACCCCGAAACGCCGCAGCGGCACCATCATCCCCACCGGCGCGACGCACGCGTGCGTCGCGGGTGCGTGCGGCACGCCGGCGGAGCCGTGCTTGACCAGCCGGGACGCCCGCCGGACCATCGGGTGGCGGGTCGTCCCGTAGTCCGGCCGCCGTACCGCAAGGGCCAAATCGAGGCCGGTCAGCAGGTCCTCAGCGGGCCGGGCGTCCAGGGCGCCCACGGCGATCAGCGCGTTGGCGACGTGCCGTGCCCGCGCGGTACGCCAGCTGATGCCGCCGTCCAGCGCGGCGACCCGGCGCAGCTCGGCCTCGGCCAGCATGCGCAGGTGCGTCTCCGCGCGCTCCGCGTCCACGTCCTCATTGTCGCCCTAGTACGGCGTGCACGCGCCCGGCTGGGCCGGTGACGGACACCTCCGCCGCACCGGCCGGAACGGGCAGCGGCGGGGTCAGCGGCATCCGGAGAACGACGTCGCGGTAGCCCCACTGGTCCAGTTCTTCCGCGATCCCGGCTACGTGCCAGCCGCCGTCGCCGTCCCTGATCCACCAGGAGAACCCGGTGCCCCAGTGGGTGCGTGCCCGCACGTGGCCGGTCGCCACGGCGTGCAGCACGCTCTCGCCGCCGGCCGAGGCGAGCCCGGTGACGGCGAACCTGGCACCGTCGACGGCCGGCAGCGGCAGGGCGAGCGGTATGAATTCTCCGGTGGCGCCTTGGGTTCGCGCCGGCTCGAGTGCGCTGGTCCAGCGTTCGGGGAGCGAGCCGGCCGCGGGCGCGGAGATGCCGTGCCGCGGGCGGTCTCGCCGTTCGCAGAGGGTCGCGAGCTGGCCGGGTGTGCCGCTGTCGGCGGCGATCAGGCCAGCGCCGCGAAGCACGTCGGTCAGCTCGCCCAGCAGGCCGTCCGCGAACGGCCCGCGGCTGTCCCAGGTGCCGGCCAGGATCTGCTCGGCCGCGATCGCGAGAAGCCGTTCGCCGGGGCTTGTCTCGCCGGCGCTGGCCTCAATCGTGGCCGGGGTGTGCTCCCCGGTCAGGTCCAGCCGGGCGAGCCGGCGGGCGCCATCGGCGACGACGTCCAGCCACCGGACGGCCGCGGGCGGCGGCAGCACCTCGATGACGCCGTGCCAGGTGTTGCTGCTGACCGTGGCGTCGCCGTGGAACCTCAGCTGGTAAGGCCGGCCGCTCTCGTCGGCCGCGTCCAGCGCGCGGAACGGCAGCCGGTGCGGCCCGGTGCCCAGGCCGTCGTCGGGTCCGGGCCCGTGCATGCGCAGCGCGGCGGTGATCACCGCGCGGCCGGGCAGGCGGGCGAGCGTCAGCAGGTGCAAGGCGAAGTTGCCGCCCTTGATGACGGCGTCGACCGGGACCACCCGAGGCGGCGTCGTGTCGTGGGTGGCGTCGTCTTCGGCGTGCGGGGGGTTGCTGAGGCGGCGGACGCCGCGGGCCAGGCCGGCCGCGTCCGTGCCGGAGCGCGCCAGGAGCGCCAGTTCGAGGCCGCCGGTCACCGCGGCGACTGCGTCCGGCGTCAGCGCGCCCGCCACGACGAGGATCTCGCCGGCCCGGTGCAACCGCGCGATGCCCTCCAGGGTGGCCGATGACCTGCGGAGCTCCCGTTCCGCCAGCACCCGCAGATACGTCTCCACGCACTCCATCATCGCGGGCGATCTTGCGCGAGGTAACTCCGCCAGGCTGGGTTAAGCCGGCTGCGGCTGCGCGGTGGTGGCGCCGGCCCAGCAGCGGACGATGTCCCGCATTGACAGCAGGCCGGATACCTCGTGGCCTTCGACCACGACCAGGTGCCGGAACCCGCCTCGGACCATGGCCTGCGCGGCGTCCTCTAGCGTCCAGTCCGGCGAGGCGTAGACCAGGTGTTCGGTGCGATGCTGGGCGGCGAGCTCGGCGTCCGGGTCTTCGTCGGCCGCGATCGAGTTCAGTATGTCCCGTTCTGTCAGGATGCCGATTCCGGCGTGCTCCGGGTCGCTGACCACGGCGGCGCCGACATGCCGTTCTGCCATCATCCTGGCCGCCTGGCGCAGCGTGTGGTTCGGGCCCACGGTCAGGACAAGCGTGGACATTCCGTCACGTACCTTCAAGGCACTCACCACCCCTCGCCCCGGGGAGGACTTAACTGGCGGGACCCTTACCCGGAGCTTGTGAACTTGTGACGACGTCCATCAAGCATCGGTCAAACGGCGGCTGACGGCAACCCCCGGCGACTCATTCGCCTCAGTCGCTCGCTCGCTCACTCGCCGTCGCCTTGCCATAGCGGAGCAGGGCGAGGACCTCTTCGTGCAGTATCGCGTTGGTGCAGACCACGCTGCCGCCGTCCGGGGTCGGCTCCCCCTCCAGCGAGGTGAACCGGCCGCCGGCCTCGGTGACGATAATCTGCAGCGCGGCCAGGTCCCAGAGCGTCACCTCCGGCTCCGCCGAGACGTCGCAGGCGCCCTCGGCGACCAGCATGTGCGACCAGAAGTCGCCGAACGCCCGGGTCCGCCACACCGACCGGGTCAACCCGAAGAACTCCTCGCTGAGCCCGCGGTCCGCCCACCCCCCGAGGCCGGAGTAGCTCAACGAGGCGTCGGTCAGGTTGCTCACGCCGGAGACGCGGCAGGGCGAGGCCTTGGTCAGGCTGCGGCCGGTCCAGGAGCCGCCGCCGAGCGCCCCCCACCACCGGCGGCCCAGGGCCGGCGCGGAGACCACGCCGACAACCACGTCCGGCCCGTCCATCAACCCGATCAGCGTGGCCCAGACCGGGACGCCGCGGATGTAGTTCTTCGTCGCGTCGATCGGATCGATGACCCAGCACCGCGGCCCGCTGCCGGCCCGGCCGAGTTCCTCGCCGAGCACCGCGTCCCGCGGGCGGGCCCGGCGCAGCACGTTGCGCAGCGACTCCTCGGTCGCCCGGTCCGCATCGGAGACCGGCGTGAGGTCCGGCTTGGTGTCGACCTTCAGGTCCAGCGCGCGGAACCGCTTGGCGGTGATGTCATCGGCGGCGTCCGCCAGTACATGTGCGAACCGCAGGTCGTCGTCGTAGTGCGCCACCCGCGAAACGGTACCGCGTAGGACATCGCGCTGGCCATAACCGAAGTGCGCACGGTGCGGTTCGCGACGCATACTGGATATATGGGTAACGATGTGCTCGCCGATCCGCCGGAACGGCTGCGCGCTTTCGTGCGGGAGGGCCGGATAGCCGTGCTGCCCGCCAAGTGGTCCAGGCGGCGGCTGCTCCTCGAGCAGGTGGTCCAGGCGTTCGAGCCCGGCCTTCGGTACCCCGAGCGCGACGTCGACGAGATCCTCAAGCCGCTTTTCGACGACCATTGCGCGCTGCGCCGGTACCTGATCGACGAGGACCTGCTGTCGCGCACGCCAGGCGGCCCGTACTGGCGGTCCGGTGGCCCGGTCCTGGCCCACGGGGCGAGCGATGCAAAAGGAGCGTAAGGAGCCAGCGATGCGTAAGCCACGGAACCACCAGCGGGTGGCGTCCCCCCTCAGCCTGCCGATTCCTCGCGGCAAGCGCGGCTGCTACCCGCCCGGCCCGGACGCCGCCGACAGCGATTGCTACCAGTCCGACGCGGACCTCGACGACGGCTGCTATGGCTCCGGCTCCGGCTCCGGCTCCGGCGAAGAACTCCTCCGCTCCCTGATCGCCCCGCTGGCCCCGCTGGCCCCGCGCCGCCCCCGCCCCCGCCGCCGCTAGCCGCTGACCCGCCGCGGCCACCCACCCCGCGCTCGGCATCGCGCCCCAGGCGCCCCCCACAGAAGCCACGAGTCAGGGCATCTCGGGCGCAGGCGTAGAGCCTGAGCAACAACGTGGATCGTTGCATCCGGCTACCCGCACACAACGATCCACGTTGTCCGCGGCGCCCAGGCATCGCGCCCGATTTGTTCCGGTTTGTCGGGCCGTCGCGGGCGGGTGCAATCCTGTTGCGCACTCACTCGGACGAGGCGCCTTCGCGGCTGGCGAGGAGGCGGCGCAGCGAGTCGAGGCGCGCCTCGGCGTGGTGCTCGCGGGCCCACTCGTCCAGCGCGCACCTCTCGGGCCCGGCCAGCGAACCATCCGAGGAGACGATCACGTGCGCGCAGCCGGGCGGGCACCCGGCGGGATCGAGGTCGCCGAACGCCTCCACCACCCGGTCCGCCGACACGTGCCCGAGCCCGAAACCGCGCAGCCCCGGCGTGTCGATGAGCCAGCCGGGAGGCTTCCCGCGCACCGAGAGCGGGAACGCCACCACGGACGACGACGTGTGCCGCCCCCGCCCGGTCACCGGGTTGACCGAGCCGGTCGCCCGGACCGCGTCCGGCACCAGGGCGTTCAGCAGCGTGGACTTGCCCACACCCGACTGGCCGATCAGCACGCTCACCCGGCCGGCCAGCGCCGACCGCAGCGACGACAGCGTCCGAGCGGGCAGCGGCTTCCGGGAGACGATCATCGACAGGCCGAGCGGCGCGTACGCACGCCGCACCGCACGTGGCGCGGCGAGATCCGCCTTGGTCAGCAGCAGAATCGGCGTCAGCCCCGCGTCGTAGGCCGCGACCAGGCACCGGTCGATGAAGCGCAGCCGCGGTTCCGGCGAGGCCAGCGCACACACGATCACCATCTGGTCGGCGTTCGCGACGATGACCCGCTCCACCGGATCGGTGTCGTCGGCCGAGCGGCGCAGCGCCGATGTCCGCTCGACGACCCGTACGATCCGCGCCAGCGTGCCCGCCCCGCCGGAGGCGTCACCGGCCAGTGCCACCCGGTCACCGACCGCCACCGAACCCCGGCCCAGCTCACGCGCCTTCATAGCGACGACCAGCTGGCCGGAATCGGTCACGCACCCGTAGCGACCGCGGTCCACCGTGGTGACGAAGGCGGGCAGCGCCGAGTCGTGCGACGGCCTGATCCTGGTCCGCGGTCGTGAGCCGCGCCCGGGGCGCACCCGGACGTCGTCCTCGTCGAGCCGGTCGTAACCCCGGCTCAGGGCCCCGGCTCCAGCTCCGCCGGCTCCGCCAGCTCCGCTAGCCCCGCCGGCTCCGCCGGCTCCGCCAGCTCCGCTAGCCCCGCCGGCTCCGCTAGCCCCGCCGGCTCCGCTAGCCCCATCGGCATAGCCGACCCCGCTAGCATCGCGTGCCACGTGTCCATGAACCCGGGGAACGTCTTGCCGACGGTGTCCGCGCCAGCCACACTGAGCCCCGGCACCGACAGCCCGAGCACCGCCGCGGCCATCACCATCCGGTGGTCCTCGTATGTCCCGAAGGGCCCAGCGGAACGCAGCGGCCGCGGCCGGATCGACAGCCCGTCGGGCTGCTCGGTCACGTCACCGCCCAGCGCGTTGATCTCCTTGGCCAGCGCGGCGAGCCGGTCCGTCTCGTGCGTCCGCATGTGCCCGATGCCGCTGAACTCCGACGGCGACGAGGCCACCGCCGCGCACGCGGTCAGCACCGGCGCGAGCTCGCTGACATCCCGCAGGTCCGCGGTGATGCCGCGCACCGCGCCGGTCCCGGACACCGTCAGCCCGTCCGGTCCCACGGTGCACGACGCGCCCATCGCGGTGAACACTTCAAGAATGGCATCAGAAGCCTGCAGGCTGTCCGCCCGCCATCCCTCGATCACCAGCGTCCCGCCGGTTACCAGCGCCGCGGCGAGGAACGGCCCCGCGTTGGACAGGTCGGGCTCCACGTCAAGCACACCAAGCGACAGCGGACCCGGCGACACCCGCCACGACGTGGGCCGCGGCCCACCCGAAGTCGACACGACGGCGCCGCAAGAACGCAGCATCCGCGTGGTCATCGCGATGTGCGGCATGGACGGCACCGGCGGCCCGGAATGCCGCACCTCGAGGCCCTGCTCGAACCGCGGCGCCGCGAGCAGCAGCCCGGACACCAGCTGCGACGACCCGGACGCGTCCAGCACGACGGACCCGCCGCGCACCGACCCGGACCCGTGCACGGTGAACGGCGCCGCGTCGCCCCGTACGTCCGCGCCCACCGCCCGCAAGGCGTCGAGCAGCGCGCCCACCGGCCGCTCCCGCGCCCTCGCGTCCCCGTCAAACGTCACCGACGCGCTGGTCAGCGCGGCCACCGCCGGCAGGAACCGCATGCACGTGCCGGAGTTACCGACGTCCACGCTCAGGGTGGCGCCCGGAGCCGGGGACCCAGGGGTGAGCCGCCATGTCGTTAGGGCATCGGCCGAGACAGTCGCGCCAAGGACGGAGAGTGCCGCCCCGGCCAGCCGCGTGTCGCGAGCGTGCAGCGGGTTTTCGATAACCGACGGCCCGCTGCTCAGCGCGGCGAGCACGAGCGCGCGGTTTGTGATTGATTTGGATCCAGGCAGCCTGACCTGGCCGCGGACCGGTCCGCGGGCGGGCGGCGCGTGCCAGGTACTCATACCGTTGACCCTATCGAACACCCCGGCCGCGTTTGGCGGACCCGGATTCCGGCAATGAACTGCGAATCTACGCTTAACGGGTCGTGTACGAACGTATCCATCTCGGAGGCAGGCTGCATGTGTGGTCGTTTCGTGTCAGCGCGTAAGCGCCTTGAGCTCCTCGAGGAGTTCGGCGTCACGCGCGACCGGGTGACGGACGAGCCTGCCCCGGACTACAACGTCGCGCCCACCAAGAAAATCTACGCGGTGACGGGCGGCCAGGACGGAGAGCGCGAGTTGCGCACCGTGAAGTGGGGGCTGGTGCCGTTCTGGGCCAAGGACGCCAAAATCGGCGCGCGGATGATCAACGCCCGCGCCGAGACGGTGGCGGAGAAACCGGCCTTCCGGCGGCCCTTCGCGAAACGGCGGTGCCTGCTACCCGCCGACGGCTACTACGAATGGAAAGACAAAAAACCATTTTATATCATCCGAACGGACGGTGGTATTCTGGCGATGGCTGGTATTTACGAGCTATGGCGGGATCCTGCCGTGCCGGAGGACCACGAGCTGGCTTTCCTGTGGACGGCCGCGGTGATAACGACCCAGGCCACCGACGACGTCGGCCAGATCCACGACAGGATGCCGATGATCGTCGAATCCGATCTCTGGGGCGACTGGCTCGACCCAGAGAACACAGAAATCAGCCAGCTGCATGCGGCAATGGTGCCCGCCCAGTCGAAGGGCACCATGACCTCATATCCAGTATCAACGGATGTCAATTTCGTGCGGAACAACGGTCCAGAGCTGATCAGGCCGCTGCCCACGGGAGGCGAATTCTTGGAGGGTTGAGTGGACATCAGCACCGCCCGTAAGCGCCTGGAGGAAATGCGCGAGGAACTGGACCGGTCGATTTCTTACCTGGAAGGGCCAGAGCCGCGGCGAGCCGCGGTGATGGAGAGGGATTCGGCCGACGCCGGTGCGAGCCTGTCCGAGAACGACAGGACCGAGGCGATACTGCACTCCGCGAAAGGCCAGCGAGACATGGTGCTCGCCGCGCTGCTGCGGATCGAGCAGAGCAGGTACGGGCGGTGCGTGGACTGCGGCCACGAGATACCGGAGGGGCGGCTAGAGGCGCGCCCTGACGCCGCGCGCTGCGTTGGCTGCCAGGGGAAACAGGCCAGCCGGCGCCGGTAATCCCTTGTAGGCGCAGACCACCAGCTGCACGCCGAAGGCCTCGTCGGTCTTGGCTTCCTCGACGTGCGCGCTGAGTTCGGCGCGGACCAGCCGGGGCATCGCGGCCGGATCCTGACGGAGCACCCGGCTGACCATGGACTGGGACAGTACGGTCAGCGGCCGCACCCAGCTGACCGTCAGCCCGGCGCCGCCGAACAGCTCCCTGAGCTGATCGGTGCCGTAGCAGCGGGTGATCGTGCCGTCCGGCCAGGGGATGAGCACCACCTCGGCGTTCGGCAGATCCGCCAGGTGGGGCCAGCGATGCTGGTCGGCCAGCACCGCCATGCCGAGCACCAGGGAGTCCACGCAGGCCAGCACCCGGCCCCCGGGACGGAGCACGCGGGCGATCTCGGCGATCATGTCTTCGGCGGCCAGGTGGATGGAGAGGGCGCGGTCACCCGCCAGCACCGCGTCGGCGCACCCGCCGGGCAAGAAGGACAGGTTCGCGGTGTCCCCGATCAGCGTGTGCAGGCCCGGCTGCCGGCGCGGCGGCTGCAGGCCAGCGTCTTCCGGGTCGAGCACGCGGAGCACGGTGTGCCCGGCCCTGGCGCCGAGCAGGGCGCCGTCCCCGCGCGGGCCGGAGACGTCCACCAGGAACCGCCGGCCGGAGGGCAGCCAGGCGACCAGTTGCGCCCGGGTGACCGCCTGATAGAACCGCCAGTAGGCATCGACGGTATCGGGTGCGACGAAATCAGTCGCTTGCGCGGTCGCCGCGTACTGCACGACCAATGGGACCCCTGGCTGATGAGTGGGGGCGCCGGTACGCCCGTCCCTAGTACATGCCCAGTTATCGGCGCGCCCATGCCCCCGCCAGCCCGTTCACGGAATTCGCGGGATGGTGCTCGTGTTAGAGCGGACATGGCTGTCGCCTCGCCGCCTCGCGGCATCCTTATTAAGGCTCCGGAACCGGGCACGGTATCCTCCCGCTCATACGATCTGCGACCCAGCAGACCGGTGATGATCTCCCTAGAGGGGGTGGGTCCCGTTCCGGAGACTCTCGAAGAGCGCGGTCAGCGCTTCGAGGCCGAGGTGCTCCCGTACCTTGATCAGCTGTACTCTGCCGCCCTCCGGATGACTCGTAACCCCGCGGACGCTGAAGACCTGGTCCAGGAGACGTTCGCCAAAGCGTACGCCTCGTTCCACCAGTTCCAGCAGGGGACGAATCTTAAGGCCTGGCTCTTCCGCATCCTCACCAACACTTTCATCAACACCTACCGCAAGCGACAGCGCGAACCGCAGCGCTCGGGCGCGGAGGAGATAGAGGACTGGCAGCTTGCCAGGGCCGCGTCGCACACTTCGGCCGGGCTGAAGTCGGCCGAATCCGAGGCGCTGGAACGGCTGCCGGATTCGGACATCAAGTCGGCACTGCAGGAGTTGCCGGAGGAGTTCCGGATCGCGGTATACCTAGCCGACGTCGAAGGCTTCGCGTACAAGGAGATTGCCGACATCATGGACACCCCGATCGGTACCGTGATGTCACGGCTGCATCGCGGCCGCCGCCAGCTGCGGGAACTGCTCCAGGACTACGCCGCCGAACGCGGTATGGCGCCGGATGGCGACGGATCCGGCTCCCGCGCGGGTTCCGGGGAGGATGCGAAATGAGCTGCGGAAAACCGCACGAAACCCCGTGTACCGAGGTGCTGGACAAGGTGTATGGCTACCTCGATGGCGAGATGGGCGACATGGACTGCGCCAAGATCCGTCAGCACCTGGACGAGTGCGGGCCTTGCCTGCGCGAGTACGGCCTCGAGGAGTCGGTGAAGCGGCTCGTCGCCAAGCACTGCGGCTGCGACCCGGTGCCGTCCGAGCTGCGCAGCAAGGTGCTGATCCGGATCCGCGAGATTCAGGCCACGATCGAGTTCGCCGAGTAACTCTTCGTAGCGCAATGTCACGATATAATGTGATTCTTGCGACTCCTGGGTTCAGTATGCGGCTTATGTCCGAATGGTCGGTTGCCCTGTGTGGCTACCGTGTCAACTACTTGCGCACGATAAGCATTTAGGTCTGCGCGAAACGCCACCATGCCGTTATCCTGACCTTGGTAGTGCGCCAGGGAGCTGTATTTGCCCTGCGTGAGGGAGGTTCGTTGATGAGGGCGATCATGCCACTGAAGACTGCGTGCTTTGTGGTCAGCCAGGCTGTCTGTGTGGGGGCATACGGCGTTTCCTGGAACTAGGACATCGAAGGGCGGATGTACCGGAGTACTTGCTAACTTCGAGGAGGCAGCTTGGGCAAGCTTCCACGAGTAGCGCAGGTTTATATCGGCGTGGTCGTGGCCGCCGCCGTTGTTCTGGTTGCGACGGGGCCGTTCGCGGGCATCGCCTGGGAGGACGTGGTTGTCCTCGGGGTCCTGGTGGTCGTCTGCGAGTCGACCGGCACGCTGCTGCGCACCACGGACCTGACGTGGTCGGCCAACTCCGCCGCGATACTCGCCGCTGTCGTCCTGGTCGGCCCGGCCGGGGCGGGCATTGTCGGTGGCTGCACCCTGTTCACCACCCGCAGGTCGCCTGCCGCGGTGAAGCGCGTCTTCAACGGCGGCATGATGGCGCTGTCCGGGTATCTCCCGGGTCGGGTCTTCCTGCTGCTCGGCGGGCATGTCGGGGTACCGGCTACTGATTTCCCCCGGCTCATCGGGATCTTCGTGGTGGTGGCGCTGGCCCACGTGCTCGTCAACTACACGCTGGTCGACGGCGTGCTGTGGCTGACCAGGAAGCCGGGTCAGCCTGGCGAGCACGGCCTTGCGGGCCTGGATCTGCGGCTCGGCGTCACCGAGCTCGGGTACTGCGCCTTCGGGCTGCCGATCGCCGCGCTGTGGGGTCAGCTCGGCCCGTTCACGCCGGTGCTGGTGCTCGTGCCGCTGTTCGTCGCCAGATGGGCAGTGGCTCAGTTCGCGGCGCAGCAGCGAGCCTACGAAGCGACGGTCAGCGCGCTGTGCCAGGCCGTCGAGACCAAGGACTTCTACACGCGTGGCCATAGCGAGCGGGTCTCCCGCGGCTCGGTGATGATCGCGCGCGAGATCGGCATGCACAGCGAGCGGGTCGAGGCGATCCGGTACGCCGGCATGCTGCACGACGTGGGCAAGCTCGGCGTCCCCACCAAGGTGCTGCAGAAGACCGGCAAGCTCACCGAGGAGGAGTATGCCGCGATCCAGCTGCACCCGATGCGCGGCCTCGACATCGTCCGCGAGATCGGGTTCCTTGACGAGGCGCTGGCCGGGATCATGCACCACCACGAGCGGATCGACGGCCGCGGCTACCCGATGGGACTGGCGGGCGACGAGATCCCCGAGTTCGCCAGGGTCCTCGCCGTGGCGGACGCGTTCGACTCGATGACCTCGACGCGCTCCTATCGCGGTGCCCGCCCGATCCACGAGGCGGTCGCGGAGCTGCGGAAGTGGTCGGGCACGCAGTTCGACCCGGCGTTCGTCGACGCGTTCGTGGCCGCGATCAAGCGTGACGGCTGGCAGCAGCCGGAGCCGCCAGCACTGGCGGAGGAGGAGCTGACCGTGATGGCAGCGCAGGATCACGACGATCCGACCGCACCACTGCGGGTGATCGACACGTTCTGAGCGTCCCTTCGTCGAGATAGCGCTGGTCCCATGAGCGAACGAAGCAGGCACGAGTCCAGGAGGTTCCGCTGGCAAGCGCGGGACTCCGGGCAGATGCTGCTTGCTGCCGCGGCGGGTGTCCTGCTGGTGGCGTCGGTCGCGCAGACCGCGAACTCCGACCTGCGCGATACCCATGACGCGGTCGCCTTCGGCGTGCTGATCGCGTTCGGCGAGCTGCTCCGGCTGAGCCTGCCCGGCGACCGGGAATCGGCGCCGATCGCGACCGCCGGGGCCCTCGCGTACGCGTTGCTGATCAAGGTCGGGGACGACCCGGTATCGCTGGCCGCCCACCAGGTGGTGACCGTCACCGCGATCGGGATGATGATCGGCGCGCTGCCCCACCTGGCGGTGGGCCGTCCGGCCCGGATCGGCGGCATGGCCGCACGGCTGCTCGCCGTCGCGGCCGTGGCGTTCCTGTTCCGGCCGCTCGCCGAGACGAAGGCTGTCGCGCACCACTGGGGTGTCGCGCTGCCGCTAATGGCGTCGCTGGTCATCCTGGCGCTGCTGGTCGAGGTGGTGCTCGCCGCGCTGATGCGGGCAGACGAGCAGCGTGCCCTGTTCACCGTCGTGCTGCTCGACGAGATGCGCGTCCAGCTGCCGCTGGGCGCGGCCGTGGGCGCGTCCGCGCTGCTCATCGCCTTCGCCGCCGAGGTCATGGGCCTGGCCGCGCTGGCGGTGTTCACCGCCCCGCTCCTGGTCACGCAAGTCGCCTTCCGGCGGTACTCCGGAATCAGGACCACATATCTGCAGACGGTACGGGCGCTGGCCAAGGTCACCGAGATCGGCGGCTACGTGGAAACCGGGCACTCCGAGCGGGTGAGCAGGCTCGCCGTGGCCGTCGGCCGGGAGCTGGGCATCCACGAGCCGCAGCTGCTGGAGCTGGAGTACGCGGCGCTGATGCACGACATCGGCCAGCTTTCGCTCAGCGACCCGATTCCCGGCGGGGCCACCGTGCTGGTGTCGCGCACGGACCAGCAGCGGATCGCCGAGCTAGGTGCCGAGGTGATCCAGCAGGCCAAGGTGCTCGGCTCGGTCGCGGAGATCGTGCGGCGGCAGAACGAGCCGTACCGCGACGTGGACTTCGCACCCAACGGCCACGCGGCGCCTGGTCGAGGCGACCTGGGACCGCCGCTGGGCAGCCGGATCATCCGGGCTGCGAACGCCTTCGACGACCTGGTCGGCGGCTCCCTCGACCCGGCCCGCGCCGCCGAGGCGGTGCACCGTCTCCAGCTCGACACCGCCTCCGAATTCGATCCGCGCGTGGTCGAGGCGCTCAGCCGTGTCGTGCACCGCCGCTCCCTTATCCAGCTCTGAGCGCGCACCGGTACGCTAGCGGGATGCTGGAATCGGTCCTTGTCGCCAACCGCGGGGAGATCGCCAGGCGGGTCATCCGTACCGCGCGCGGGATGGGCGTCCGCTCGATCGCCGTCTACTCCGACGCCGACGCGGATCTGCCGTATGTCGCCGAGGCCGACGAGGCCGTGCACATCGGCGCCGCGCAGCCCGCCGCCAGCTACCTGAACGTCGCCGCGCTGCTCGACGCCGCGCGCAAGACCGGCGCCGCGTCCGTGCACCCGGGCTACGGCTTCCTCGCGGAGAACGCCGGGTTCGCCCGTGAGGTGATCGCCGCGGGCCTGACCTGGATCGGGCCGGACCCCGCCGCGATCGAGCAGATGGGTGACAAGATCCGCGCCAGGAACCTGATGGAGCAGGCCGGGGTCCCGGTCTCACCGGGCAGCCGTTCGCCGGTCGTGGACGACGACGCGGCCGTCGCGGAGGCCGCCAGGATCGGCTACCCCGTGATGGTGAAGGCAGCGGGCGGCGGAGGCGGCATCGGCATGGGAGCCGCCGCGTCCGAACCTGAGCTGCGGGCCGCGTTCGAGACCGCCCGCTCGCGCGCAGAGCGCTTCTTCGGCTCACCGGAGATCTTGATCGAGCGCTATGTCGAGCGGGCCCGGCACGTCGAGGTGCAGATCCTGGGCCTGGCGGACGGCAGGGTCGTCGCCCTCGGCGAACGCGATTGCTCGGTGCAGCGCCGGCACCAGAAGGTCGCCGAGGAAACCCCGTCTCCGGGCGTGTCCGCTTCGCTGCGCGCAGAGATGCTCGCCGCCGCGGCGCGGGCCGGCGAGGCGGTCGGCTATCGCGGCGCCGGAACCGTCGAGTGCCTGGTCGACACCGCTGCGGGCACGTTCGTTTTCCTTGAGATGAACACCCGGCTTCAGGTGGAGCACCCGGTCACCGAGCTGGTCACCGGGATCGACCTGGTGGCGCAGCAGTTCCTGATCGCGGCCGGTTCGCCGGTGTCGTTCGATCCCGCGGCGGTCACGCCGTCCGGGCACGCGATCGAGCTCCGCGTCTACGCCGAAGACCCGGTCAGGTTCCTCCCCAGGCCCGGCGCGATCACCGGATGGAGCGAGCCGTCCGGCCCGGGCATCCGTGTCGACGCTGGTTATACGGCCGGCAACACGGTCACGCCGTACTATGACCCCCTGCTGGCCAAGCTGTGCGCCTATGGGGCGTCCCGTGCCGAGGCGCTGGCCCGGGCGCGGGCCGCGGTGGCGGAATTCCAGATCACCGGCCCGAAAACCAACCTGCCGTTCCACGCCGAACTGCTGGAAGCGCCGGATTTCGTCAGCGGGGACTACGATACGTCCCTGGTAAGCAAGCTGCGTCCGTAAGGGGTGTTGCAGTGGCAGAGGTCCGCGCGGAGATGGTCGCGAACGTGTGGAAGGTGGTCGCCTCCGAAGGGGACCAGGTCGACGACGGCGACACGCTGGTCATCCTGGAGTCCATGAAGATGGAGATCCCGGTCCTGGCCGAGCAGCCGGGCACGGTCACCAAGCTGCACGTCGCCGAGGGCGACGTCGTCCAGGAAGGCGACCTCATAGCGATCATCACCTGACGCGGGCTGTGCCCGCTGTGGCTCACGTGGCCGCAGGGGTGTAGCGGCATTGGCTTTCATGTCGATAAAAGGCTCCCTGTTGAAAAAGGTGTCAGATCTGGCGCCTTTTTCAACATGAGGCCCTTTTCTAACATGGAAACTCGGCCCGCCTGCTGGTCACAGCGGACAAAGAAGGCAGATGCCCAGGCTCGGCAAGCTGCCGCCGCCCCGCACCGCGTCCCTCACGTGTCCCGAATCGCTGGACGACGCACCTTTTGTCACGTTACTTTCGCTCAGTGGAAACCCGTCCGAGTCGCCGCACGATGCTCAAGGGCGCCGCCGGACTCGCCGCGGGACTTGGCGCCCTGGCGTTCGCGGGGGACAAGGCCTTCCTGCCCGACCGCCGCAACAGCGCCGGCCCGAACCACCTCCCCGACATCCAGTTCGACATCGCCGCCCGCATCGGCACGGCGCGCACGTTCGGCGACGGCGCCGGCGAGGTGCTCGCCCAGCTGCCGCCCGTGCACACGATGTTCGTCACCGCGACGCTGCACCACACCCACGAGCGCCGACCAGGCGCGCGGCTCGCCGAGGCGCTCGACGAGATCGAGGCGGCGTACCGGTTCGCCGCGGATGGCATCTTGATGTTCGTCTCGTACGGCCTGCCGTATTTCAAGCGCCTGCCCCGCGGGCTCGTCGCGGACATGATGCCGCGGCTGCGGGCCGATCATTCGCGCTGGGCGCTGGAAGAGGCCGTCCCCGGCCCGACCGACGTCTCCCCGTCGAACCCTGGCATCTCCAAAGAGACATTCAACATTCCCGTTCAAATCGAGCGGAACGACATACTCATCACGATCCGCACCGACAATGCCGGCCACCTGCGAGACGTGCTCGCGTGGCTGAGCGGCAGCAATTCCCTGCGCGGACGGCGGGTCCGTTCGCCGGCGCTGTTCGACGGGCTCGCCACCATCACCTCCAGCCGGGCGCAGTTCGTCCAGATCGGCCTGCCTGCCAGGATCGCCACGACTGTCGGCGTGCCGTACGCCGACAGGATCAGCCCGAACTCGCCGATGTGGATGGGCTTCCTTGACCAGCAGGTGGACGGCAGCGGGCCGGCGGCCATCTGCACCTTCGCCGGCAACGCGTCCGCCCGGATCACGACCGCCAAGCGCGGCGACTACTTCGACACCGGCTCGATCCAGCATCTCTCGCACGTGATCGAGGACCTGGAGCAGTTCTACCTCGGGCAGCAGACGTACCTGGAGCGGGTGCAGTACATGTTCCGGTCCAACCCGCCGCCGTCGTACGGGTTCAAGGATCAGTTCGCCGCCGGCGGCGGCCCCGCGTGCCTGGACAACCACTTCAAGGGGGTCCTGGACGCGCGGGACAACGCGCGGGGCACGCACCGGATGGGACACCTGTGCGCGCTGCAGCGCTCCTCGCGGTCGGCCGATGGCACCGCCATGCACATCCGCATGGACGGCCCCGGCCTCGACGACATGGACGTCTTCAACCGCAACCTCGCGCCGAAGCTCCAGTTCACGATCTTCGTGCCGACCGCCGAGTTCTTCCGCACGATGCGGGTCAATCAGGCCTCACTCGACCTCGCCGAGCAGAACGACATCAAGCCGGTGAACAACGGGCTCGAGCGGTTCATCACCGCCACGCGCAGGCAGAACTTCCTGGTCCCGCCCCGCCGCCACCGCGCGTTCCCGCTGGCCGAACTCGGCTGAGCTCAGACGCCCGAGGTCGACCGCGGGTAGGCGATCTCCGGGTCGGTGACGACGTTCACCAGGTAAGGCGTCCCGGCCGCGAACGCCCGCCGCAGCGCCGGACCGATCTCCCCGGGCGACGTGACGGTCTCGCCGGCTCCGCCCAGCGCGCGCACCACCTCGTCGTAGCGGCAGCCTGACTGCAGGTCGGCCGCGACGTCGTACCCGTACAGCGCGCGCATCGGGTGCTTTTCCAGGCCCCAGGCGCCGTTGTTGCCGCAGATCATCACCACCGGGAGCCCGTGCCGTACCAGGGTGTCCGCGTCCATCAGCGAGAACCCGGCGGCGCCGTCCCCGAGCAGCAGCACGACCTGCGCGGACGGCCGGGCGAGGCGGGCCGCCACGGCATAGCCGAGGCCCGTGCCCAGGCAGCCGAACGGCCCGGGGTCGAGCCAGCTACCCGGCCGGGACGGCTCCACGTACTTGCCGGCGAACGACACGAAGTCGCCGCCGTCGCCGATCACCACCGCGTCGTCGTCCAGCACCCGGAGCAGTTCGCCGTAGATGCGCGCCGGATGGACCGGGTCCGCGTCGCTTGCCAGCAGCGGGGCGTCGAGGGCGAGGGCCGCGCGCACGGCCTCGGCGAGCCGCGCCGTCCAGTCGGCCTCGGCCGCGGGCCCGCCGGCCGCCGCGGCGAGCTCGTCGAAGAACAGCGACAGGTCGCCGGCCGCCGACGCGGCCAGCGGGCAGTGCTTGGCTAGGCCGCCGGCAGCATCCGCCACGTGCACCACCGGCGCGGGCGCCTCCGGCGACCCGAACGTGCCGTAGCCGAGCCGGAAGTCCAGCGGCGTACCCACGACGATGACCAGGTCCGCCTCGCCGAACGCGAGCTTGCGCGCCCGGGTGACGAGCAGGTCGTGGCCGGCCGGCAAGATCCCGCGGGCCTGCCCGTTCGCGATTACCGGCAGCCGCAGCCGCTCCGCGGCTCGCCTGGCGGCCTCCTCGGCACCGCCCAGCCACACGTCGGTGCCGAGCACAAGCACCGGCCGCCTGGCGGCGCGCAGCAGCTCCGCGATTCGCGAAATGTCGGATATGTCGGGCGAGGTGGGTGCCGGTGCCGGCTTGACGGGCTCCGCGACGTCCGCCTCGCCGTCCCCGTAAAGCGCTTCCAGCGAGACGTCGAGGAACACCGGCCCGCGGTGCGGCGCCAGCGCCGTGCGGAACGCCTCGTCCACGGCGGCCGCGACCTTGCCAGCCGCGTGCTCGGTCCAGGCGCGCTTGGTGACCGGCGCCAGCAGCGGCGGATGGTCCATCTCCTGCAGCGACCCGGCGCCCCACCGGTAGTCCGGCGCCCGGCCGCCGAGCAGCACGACCGGAGCCCCGTTGAACCAGGCGGTGGTGACCGCGCTCACCGAGTTCGTCACGCCCGGCCCGGCGGTGACCACCGCGAGGCCGGGCAGCCTGGTCAGCCGCGCGGTCGCCTCCGCGGCGAACACCGCCGTCTGCTCGTGCCGGACGTCGATGATCGGCAGCGCCGGCGTCGCCTTGACGGCGCCGTCGTACAGCGGGAAGACGTGCCCGCCGGACAGCGTGAACATGGCCGTTACGCCGTACCGCCGGGCGATCTGGACGGCGTGCGCCCCGCCATGTCCGGTAAGTGTCACCACGGCAGTGACGTTACCAGGCAGTAGCGGGGCGCGTCATGGCTCGTCGAGCCGATGTCGTTATGACAGCTGAACAGGTCAGCCGCCGACGGCGGGTTCCGTGCCGACGCCGGCCGGAACGGGCGCCGGGGCTTGTTCCGGGTCGGCCGTGTACTGGTGGGGCAGCGTCTCGTCGGCGCCCTGCGGGACCCGGACGGCGCGCACGATCAGGGTGAGCACGACGGAGATCGCGAGGTTGAGCACGAGGGCGCTCAGGCCGATGTACATCGTGTGGCCGAATTCGATGTCGGTCGAGGCGGCCCAGTGCGAGGTGGTGGGATTCGATGTCCGGTACGCGGCGATCGTGCCGAAGATCATGCCGCCGAGCCAGCCGCACAGCAGCGCGTAACGGTCGAGCCACCGGGTGAACAGCCCGATCACCAGCGCGGGGAACGTCTGCAGGATCCAGATGCCGCCGAGCAACTGCAGGTTGATCGAGAACGTCTTCGGCAGTTCTACCGCGAACAGCAGGGCGCCGAGCTTGACGACGAACGAGGCGCCCTGAGAGACCCGCGTCTCGAGCCTGGGGCTGGCGTCCGGCTTGAAGAACTCCTTGAAGATGTTCCGGGTGAACAAGTTGGCCGCGGCGATGGACATGATGGCGGCCGGCACCAGCGCGCCGATGACGATCGCCGCGAAGGCGATCCCGGTGAACCAGCTCGGGAACATGTGCTGGAACAGGTAGGGGACGGCGAGCTGGCCGTTGCCCTTGCCGGGGCCCTTCACGTTGGCCGCCGTGGTCTTGTCGGCGATCGCCATGTAGCCGAGCAGCGCGATGAAGCCGAGCATGATCGAGTAGATCGGCAGCAGGGCCATGTTGCGCTTGATGACGTCGCGGCGTTTGGTGGCCAGGGTGGCGGTGATCGCGTGCGGATAGCAGAACAGGGCGCACGCGGAGCCGAGGGAGAGCGTGGCGAAGGCCAGCTGGCTGTTGCCGGAGGTGGGGATGAACACGCCCGTGGGCTTGTTCGTCTTCGGGTTGATCGCGGTCATCTTCGCCTCGCCGGCCGCGAAGATGTGTCCCCAGCCGCCGAGCCTGGTGGGGATGTACAGCACCGCCACGATGATCATCACGTAGATGAGCGTGTCCTTGATGAACGCGATCATCGTCGGGGCGCGCAGCCCGGACACCGCGGTGAAGATCGCGAGCACCAGGAAGGCGATGATCAGCGGCAGGTCCTTGACCCATGTGTTGGTGGAGGTGGTGCCTACGCCCATCACGGTGAGCACCGCCTGAATGCCGACGAGCTGCAGCGCGATATAGGGCAGCAGCGCGAGGATGCCGGTGAGGGCGGTGGCCAAGGCCAGGCTGCGGGAGCCGTACCGGCCGCGGATGAAGTCGGCGGGCGTGACGTAGTTGTGCACCCGGGACACCGACCACAGCCGGGGCATGAAGATCAAGGCGATCGGGAAGACCATGATCGTGTAGGAGACCGCGAAGAAGCCCGACACCGCTCCGGCCAGGAACACGGCCGACGGCACGGCGACGAACGTGTACGCGGTGTACAGGTCGCCGCCGATCAGGAACCAGCCGATGAACGTGCCGAAACCCCGGCCGCCGAGTCCCCACTCGTTCAGGTGCAGCATGTTGTCGGCGCGGCGCCAGCGGGCCGCCGCGAAACCGGCCAGCGTGACGATCAGGAACAGGACGAGGACGATCGTGAAGACGGTGTAGTTGACGTGGCTCACCGGGTCACCTCGCTCGTTCCGCCCTCGCCGGATGGGCTGGCGGGCGTACGCAGTCTCTTCTGCAGCAAGTAGACGATCCACAGCACGATGCCGGTCACCGGCATGTAGATCATCAGATAGAAGTAGAAGAACGGGAAGTCGCCGACCTTCGGCGTCGCGCTGGCGTAGATCGGCACGTAAAGCGTGAACCAGATGGCGGCGAACACCAGGACGGCGATCGTCGCCGATGTCCAGGGATGAGCGGTCACGGGACTCTTGGTTTTCACGGCCGGCTGGGTCATGGCATCCCTCTCGCTGGCGCTTCGGATGTGACGGGCGTCACGTGGGTGACATCTATGCTGCGCTCGCCAACGCGAAACGGCAATGCTCTGCTAACCGCGAAACGGAAATTGTTACCTATCTAGATTGCGGACCTGTAGCTGCATATATGCCCTTGAAATGGGAAGACTGGTACAGATTGCCCGCGCGGCTAATCACCCACTCCTATCACGCCGCCCATCCCGCCGCACGCGCCGCACCCGCTCCGCTC
>Ga0207664_10000220_pt1 | contig 42986 bp, 44 predicted proteins | sample LARL83metaG_FD_184349 | JGI IMG/M metagenome (GOLD analysis project Ga0207664, IMG submission 184349) | Corn, switchgrass and miscanthus rhizosphere microbial communities from Kellogg Biological Station, Michigan, USA - LAR L8-3 metaG... | ecosystem: Host-associated > Plants > Roots >...
GCGGCCGACGCGGCGGGTGTTGATGAGGGCGGCGCGGCGCATGACGCGGAGGTGCCAGGACAGCAGCGGCTGGCTGAGCTTGAGTCGCCTCGCCAGCTCGGAGCCCGTCGCGTCCCCCTGCGCCAGCTCGGCGATGATCGCGAGCCGAGTCGGGTTGGCGAGGCCGACGAAGTGAGCCTTGAGCTCGCGCATCGTCTGCAGGGCTGTCACGGGCGCCCCCGCATAAAGGAAGATTTCATAAATGATCCTTTATCAGTGTAGCCGATGCGCGGCTCGGGCGCAGGGGCGGGGTGGCGGCCCGATCCTTATAGTGCTATTGTCGGGAAAGCTGATTGCCGCTATGGCACTAGCAAGGAGGTGCGAGCGCTTATGTTGCTTTGGATCCTGCTGATCGTGATCGCCATCGTGCTGCTTGCCGGCCTGGGTGGCGGGCGGTTCTACCGGCGCCGGTACATCGGCCCGCCGATGGCCGGCCCCGGCGCTCAGCCGGGGACGCCGGTCGTGCACAACACCATCGTCACGCCGGGCGGCACCACGACGGGCCCGGGCACCACTGTCGTCGAGGAATAGGGCTCGCGTTGGGAGCCGGAGGGCTCGGTCTTGCAGGCCGGGCCCTCCTCGCTTGTCAGCAGATGCCGGGGCAGGCGCCGGAGCGCGCGACGGGACAGGCGGTGGCGAAGCTGCACTCGTGGCTGCCCTTCTGCCGGAGCTCGCGTCGCAACGCGGCGACCAGCTCGCGCAGAGCCTGCCTGGCCTCGGCCTGGCGGCGCGCCTGGGAGTCTTCCATTTCAAGGCCTCCTGGGAAGGACGAGGGGTGTGACGGCGGAGCGCCCGGGTTGGGCGCAGTATGGCATGCGGGCGGTGCTACTGTGAACCGCGGGATTCAGGAGGAAGGCAGCGCATGGGAAAGAACGGAAACGGCAAGGTCGTAGAGGCGGTCCTCGACGAGCTGCAGGAACGGACGGCCGAGGGATTCGAGAAGGCCCAGGGGGCGCTCCAGTCGGCCCAGGAGGCGATCAAGGACGCCGATGTCGCCGACAAGGTGGACCGGCTGCTTGATTTCGTGGAGGAGAACGCGACGGTGATCGCGGCGGTCCTCAAGCGGCTGGCCGGGGAGGCGGCGAAGGAGGCCTCCGGCGCGGCGGCTGCTGTCGCGGAGGTGGCGAGCAACACCATGAGCGCGGCCGGCGAGGCGCTCGACACCGTTGGCGAGGAGGTGGTTCAACCAACCGTGAGATACGGCAAAGGACTACGACACGGCATCATCATCGGCGCGCTCCTGGCGCTCTTCTTCACCCCGTGGCCGGGGCGCGAGCTCAGGTCCAGGGTGGGCGGGTTCATCCAGGAGGCCTCCGACATCATCGAGGCGATGAGGGCCGGCGCGGCCGAGACGGGGGGCTCCGTCTAGGCGGGATCGCTCCGCGGGCGCAGGGTCAGCGTCGCCCGCGGCGGCCCCAGCGGCGTGGCCGGCGGCACGCCGCCCGCATCCCACTGGTCCGCGTAGTGGCGGCTGCCCGGATGCCCTGACTGGCCCGGTGGGCAGCTTGCCAGCGTGTCCGCGACCGGGGCTGCGAGGTCGTAGACGGCGCGGTACATGGGCGCGGTCTGGCCCGGCCCGGTGCCGACCTGGCGGTTGATCGTGTCGTCGCTGCCGGCCACCGGGATGGGCGGGCGGCTGAAGATGCGGGCCAGCACCGGGAGGGCGCGCCCGACGGGGTGATCGAGCCCGAGGCGGTTTCGCCGGCCGTAATCCGACCCCGACCGTGGAGGCAGAGAGGCGCGGGGGACGTGCGCCAGGGCGACCGCAAGCATGCGCTCGCGCCACGGGCTCTCGTCGGCCACGGGGTGCAGCGGGGCGCCCCGCAGCTGCTCGGCCAGGCGCTCGCTGACGCCGGCTTCGCGCAGCGCGGCACTGACAGCGTCCTGCTGCGCCTGGTCGAGCAGCGCCGCGCCCGGCGAGGAGGGAGACATGGCGCCGTCCCACCCGGCGGCGTCCGGCGCCGGCGGGGGCACGGCGCCGGCCGCCTCGAGAAGGGGCAGGCTGACGGCGTCCAGCTGCAGGTCGGCCATCGCCTCGCGCGTGAGCGCGGGCGCCTCGCGCAACCGCTGCAGGATCCGCCTGGCCCGCCCCGGTGGGGATCCCTCCTGCACAAGTGCGTGCCGGAACCCGGCCGTGGCCACCCGGTTGTTCGCCGCCACGACCAACCCCTCCGGCGGGTTGAACGTCTCCGGCATCTCCTCGAACGGGATGAAGCCCTGCCACGCGTAGGCCGGGTCCCAGCCCGGCGAGGGGACCCAGCCCTGCCCTGGCCGGCGCAGGGGGATGAAACCCGACATGCGCATGCCGATGTTGCCTTCCACGTCGGCGTACGTGAAGCACAGCGGTGGTGACGCGCAGGACGAGACGGCCGCGCGGAACGACGGCCAGTCGTGGGCGTTGTTGAGGCGCCACGCCCAGCTCACGGAGTCGATCTCCGAGTCGAAGCCCACCCACCGCATCGAGAGCGGCGGGTGGTGGCCCGGGATCGCCGGCCCCACCAGCGGTCCACGGCGGGTGACGAGGACGTCCTCCACAACGTCGGCGCCGTCGCGCACCCTGATCGTCTCGCGGAAACGCACCGCCTCCTCCCAGCCCTCGCCGTCGCGGAACTGGAGCGGGTTGTTGGGGTTGAAGCGCTCCACGTACAGGTCCTGGCAGCTGACGCCTGCATTCGCCAGCCCCCAGGCGACGCGCTCGTTGCGGCCGAGGAGCACGAAGGGGCCGCCGACGGCGGTGGCGCCCGCGAGCTCGCGCCCCGCGACGGCGACGTGGACGAGGTACCAGGGGCTCGGCAGGCGGAGTGGCCCGTGCGGGTCGCTGGCCAGGAGAGGGAGCCCGCTGGCGGTGCGCGAGCCGGCCACGACCCACGTGTTGCTCGCGGTCGGCGCCGGCGGCGGGGCGCCGGCTCCGGCCGGCGCCGGGCCGGGGGACCAGGCGCTCAGGTCAAGCAGGGCGGCCACGTCCTGCCACACCGCCGCGACGCCGCGCGCCTGGTGCTCGCCGCCACCCGGGTCAAGCACGGCGGGGTCGTCGGCGCGCCGCGGCAGGTCGAGCGCCTCCGCGACCTCGGGGCCGACCTCCTTCAGGAGGCGCGCCCGGAGGAGCTGCGCGTCCCAGTTGCCGGCCTGGGCAAACGAGAGGAGCCGGCCCACGGCGATGGTGTCCGACGGGTCCCAGGGCTCCGGGCGATGCCTCAGCAGGGTGAACTCCGCGGGCAGCGGGCGGTCACCGATGCCGGCGTCGACCCCGGCGGCGTAGGCCTCGAGCAGGCGGCGCACCTCGCCCGTCGCGTGGGTCACGTGCCACTCGGCCTCGGACACGCGCTTCAGGCCCAGGCGCCGCATCAGCCGGTCGACGCCGACGGCGGAGACGCCGACGACCTCGGCGAGCCGGCCCGCCGCCACGCGGCGCTGCAGCTCGAGGGCCCACAGCTTGTCCTGCGCGTGGACGAAGCCGACGGCGAACGCGGCGTCCGTCCAGGTCGACGCGGTGATCGAGGGGATGCCCCGCGCGTCGCGGCGGATCTCGACCACGGCCTCGATCCCGGGCACCTCCAGCACGCCGGCGACCCGCGGCAGTGGGCGCAGGAAGACGGCCCAATAGCTCACCGCCGCCAGCGCCGCGAGCACCGCGACGAGCGCGGCCAGCGCCAGCAGCAGGATCGACGGCGGGCTCACGGAGAGCCAACCTTAAGGGCACGGACCGGGACTGACCGCGATGGGTCGCGCAATAGAATCGAGTCATGCAACCCGAGGTCACGATCTACTCGACACCGACGTGCACGTACTGCGCGGCGGCCAAGCGTTGGTTCCAGCAGCACGGCGTGCGGTACACGGAGCACGACGTCAGCCGCGACCCCGTACGGGCATCGGAGATGTACCGCCTGACAGGTCAGAACGCAGTGCCGGTCATCCGGGTCGGCAACCAGCTGATGGTCGGCTTCGACCCGCTCCAGCTGGCGCGCCTGCTGCCTGCGGCGGCGGCCCAGCCGGAGGCCCAGGAAGCCGCGCGGCCCCGGCTGTCGCTCGGGATGGCGGCCCAATCCCTGACCCCGGACAAGGCCACGGAGCTCGGGCTGCCGGCGCCGTTCGGCATCCTCGTCGGGCCCGTTCGCGAAGGCGGCCCGGCGGCGGAGGCCGGGATCGAGCCGGGCGACATCATCGTCGGGGTCGGCGATTACACCCTCCAGAACCTGGCCCAGCTGACGACCCTGATCGCGTCCAAGCAGCCCGGCGACCAGGTGCGCCTCCGGGTGCTCCGCGACGGCGAGGAGCGGGAGGTGGTGGTGAGCTTCCCGGCCGAGCCGGTCGAGGCGGCCGCGGCCCAGCGGACGGAGCGCGCCAGCTAACGCCCGACCTGCGCGACCTCTTCCGCCCCGGGGAGACACTCCTCGGCGGCCACCGGGGGAACCCGGCCGAGCACCCCGAGAACACCCTCGCCTCGTTCGCCTCGGCGCTGGACCTGGGCGTGGACGTGATCGAGTGCGACGTGCACCTGTCCGCCGACGGCCGCCTGCCGGTGATTCATGACCACACCCTCGAGCGGACGACGAACGGACAGGGCGCGGTCGGGATGCGGACGATGGCCGAGCTGAAGGAGCTCGACGCCGGCGCCGGCGAGCGCATCCCGGAGCTGCACGAGGTGGTCGAGCTGGCGCGGGGCCGGGCCGGCCTGGCCATCGAGATAAAGAGCCTGCCGGTGCTCTACGCCGGCATCGAGCAGGTCCTCGTGGACGAGCTGCGGCGGCTCGACTTCGTCGCCGGCTCGGTGGTCATCAGCTTCGACCATCGCACGATCCGGCAGGTCAAGGACCTCGAGCCGGCGCTCGTCGTCGGCGCGCTCGTCGCGGGCCGGCCCGTCCTGATCCCGGAGCTCCTGCGGCATGCCGGCGCGGACGTGTACTCGCCCCACTGGTCCTTCGTGGACGAGGACACGGTCGCGGAGGTCCATGAGGCCGGAGCCGTCGTGGGGGTCTGGACGGTGGACGAGGAGTGGGTGCTGCAACGCTGCCTGTCGCTCGGAGTCGATGCCGTCTACACGAACGCGCCTCGCGCCATGCTGCGCGCGCTGGGCCGTCGTTCTTAACAACTCTTTGCGAACTCTTGAGGACTTGATGACCGGCGCGCCGTTACCGTCAGTCGCGCAGATGTTGAACGAGGCAAGAGGAATCGTGGTGAGCACCGAAGTGAGGCGCCTCAGCCTCCGCCGCCTCGATGCGCTCCTGGACGAACTAGAGCTCCTCAACCTGGCTGACGCGCCCGCCGTCCCCGACCGGCTGGCGCGTCAACTCCACGCTGTCGGCGTCGGTTTCCATCGCGACGCCACTGTCACCAGCGTGATCGACCAACTGTTCAAGACCCAGGAGCGCTTCCTCACCCCGATCGACACCCGCGCGCGGAGGCGCAACGCCGCCTAGCCGGATCTAGCCTGGGCCCTCAGTAAGAGGCCGGGACAAAGCGCAAGGCCGTCCGCCTGTCGAGTGGACGGCCTCGCTGTTTAAGCGCCCTGGTTCGACGGCGCCAACCAGCCCCGGAGGCGCTCGTACACCGCGGGGTGGTGCAGCAGGGCGAAATGCGTCACCCCGCCGACATGGTGCCCGTTCTCAGGCTGGAAGCCGAGCCGCCTGGTGCGACCCCGGCCGGCGGCGCTGGGTTCCAGCACCAGCAGGTCGCCGACGATCCGGCCGAGCGGGTGTCGCGGGCTGCGCGTGACGCTCGCCGACACGAAGCAGTGGGTGGCGCCCGGCAGGAGCGGGACCTCGCGGCAGGCGGCCGCGCGGAGCGCGTCCTGGTCGCGGTCGCGCCAGTCCTCATCGACCAGCGAGCCGTGGCGGAGGTCGCGGATGCCCGCGCTGCGCCGGCGCAGGAAGCGGCTCACAGGGCGCGTCTCGGGGACCACGTGGAGCGCCGCGCTGGCGACGTGGACCGCCTGCTCCAGCGGCGCGCCGAGGTGCGGGGTGCCGAGGGACACGATGTGACGCACGTACCCGACCCAGGGGGTGCCGGCCTCGGTCGCCTGGTGGCAGGCGCTGCGCGCGATGAGCCCTCCCATCGAGTGCCCCACCAGCGAGACGCTCGACACCGGCACGGGCCAGTCTTCGACGAGCCGCTCCAGCAGCGCGCTGAGCTCGCGCCCGTTCTCGGACACGTGCAACCCCGAGTTGTAGCGGACGAAGACCGACGTCGTCCCGGCCTCGCGGTCGAGCCTGGCCCCGTAGGTGTCACCCGGGCTCCCGGGGGCGGACCAGGAGAACTCCGTCTCCATGAGCCCGTGCAGGAAGACGACCACCCGGCCCGTCGCGCGCGGGAAGGCGGCGGCCAGCGCCTGCCGCGTGGCGGCGACGCGCTGCCCGCGCAGGCGGATTGACATCGGCTGGGCGAGCGGACTCCGCTCGTCGCGCAGCCTGTCGCCCTGGAGGCCGTTCAGGATCGCGAGCGCGAGGCTGCCCCCGGGCCGCGTGGAGAGCGGCTCGCCGGCCGCCGGGGCGACTGCCAGCGCGGCGTCGACGCCGTGGCCCGCCAGCGCCGCCGCGCCGCCGAGGCCGCGGTACACCGTCGCGGCGACGGTGTCGTGGACGGCCGCCACCGGCTGCGCGGCCGGGCCGACGGCACGGAAGACGCGGCCGCTGACGGCGCGGTGCACGCTCCAGATCGTGGCGGGCACCCGGCCGGCCTCGGCAAAGGCGACGGCCGCCAGCGCCCGGAGCTCGTCGCGCCGCAGGTTCGGCTCCACGCCCTGAATCTAACCAGCCGGCGGCCCGCACCACAAGCCGGGCGCAGGGGGTAGGTTCGTGGCGTGGAACCTACCGGGCCCCGCGTACGTCACTACCTGGTGAGGCTCGCGCTGGCGGCCGGCATCCTGGCCCTGCTCTCCGCGTGCGGCTCCGTGACGGACTACGCCACCCCGGCCGGCGGGACGGCCAGCCCGAGCGCGGCGGCGTCGCCCGGTGGCGGCGTGTCCGGCACCCCGACGGTCGCGACGATCCCGCCGACACCCGTCGAGCCCAGCCCGAGCCCAACCCTCACGCAGGCGCCGCCGGGAACGTTGGTGCTGACGCAGTCCTCCGCGGGCGGCACCTACCGGGTCCACGCCGGACAGGTCATCGAGGTCACCCTGCCGGGCGACGGCCAGCCGTACCACGGCTACACGACGCCGCGCTCGAGCGACACCGCGGTGGTGCGCCAGGCCGCCGCGGGCTGCGTGGCCCCATCGGGCCAGAACTGCACGCGGTTCGACGCGGCCGCGGCCGGCGAGGCCCGCCTGTCGTCGACCTGGGACGCGGCCTGCCGCCAGGCGACGCCCCCCTGCGAGGTCGCCAGCCGCGTGTGGCAGGTGCTCATCCAGGTGAGCTGAGGCCGCGGGGCCGGTCTCTACGTGTTCGTCGGGATCGCGTCCGCCACCTCGCCACCGAGCACCGTCTCGGTGGCCTGTCGCAGGGGAGGCACGGCGTCCCTGTCGAGGACGAACACGCGCACCAGCGAGTGGCGCATCGGCAGCCGCGCCAGCATCGCCGCGGCGGCGTCGGGGACGAGGCTCCCATCGATCGGGTCGTACAGCAGCACCGAGTAACGGTCCGCGCCGGCGTCCCGCGGACGCGCGTCCAGCGAGGCCACGTCGACCTCGAACTCGACGGCCCTCTGCTCCGGCGGGAGCGCGGCGCGGATCCTCACCTGCAGCTCCGCGGGCGTGAGCAGGAATACCCCGGGGGGCCGGTCACGGTAGTCGTAGCCGGCCTCGAACGCGAGCCTCCACTTCATCTCCGTGCGGCCGGTGATGCGGGCCCACTCGAGCGCAAGGTCGTGGCGGCGCGACCCCGCCGGCTCGGTCTCGGCCCAGCGATCGACCTCGTTCAGGAGGAGCCAGTCGTTGAGGCGCCGGTACGCGTCGAGGTCATCGAGGGGGTTCTTCCCCTGCAGCAGCTCCGCGATGGTGTCGCGAAAGATCTCGCGCATGTGCAGGTCGATCCGCCGCACCGTGCGGTGGTGGTACAGGTTGTTGTAGAGGTACATCCGCGCGTTCAGGAACAGCAGCATCGCCTCGGCGCCGTGCTGGTGCAGCGCCATCCCCTGGGGCGAGACGAACGTGTAGTGGATGATGCGCCGGATGTCGACGGGGCCGACCGAGACGCCGCAGGCGTAGGCGTCGCGCGGGACGTAGTCCATGTTGTCGGCGGCGAAGCTGCCGCACAGGACCGGCTTGAGCAGCTCGACCCAGCGCGGCGGTGGTGGACCGTCCATCTCCTCCTTCGAGATGATGGAGGCGACCCAGGCGGGGTCGACCCTCTCACCGGGCGCGAAGGCGCCGTGCGGGCTGGCGTCCAGCCCCTCGATCGACGGGGCCAGCTCGCCCATGATCAGCCGCCGCGAGATGGTCTCGTGGGTGATGCCGAACTGCGACAGGTACTGCTCGTCGAAGAAGTGCCCGAACGGCCCGTGGCCGATGTCGTGCAGCAGGCCGCCGAGGCGCAGCGTCTCCTCGACGAGGGCCTCGCTCGGCACCTCCGTGGCGAGCCGGAGCGAGGGGTAGAGGTGGCGGGCCCACTCCCCCGCGAGGTGCATCGCGCCGATGGCGTGCTGGAAGCGCGAGTGCTCGGCGGCGGGGAACACCCACCAGGCGCTCTGCAGCTGGTGGATGCGCCGGGAGCGCTGCAGCCACGGGTGATCGAGCACGTCCTGCTCGGCCGTGCCGTCGGCCGTGGCGTCGCCCCGCTTCGTGATCTGCACGTAGCCGTAGATCGGGTCGGCCACGAGGTTGACCCGCGTGTACCGCGACACGAACTCGGGGTCGAGCGGCTTGCGCGCGGCCCTCGACATGAGGCCCATTGTATGGAGGCGGCGGCGCCCCGCCGAGGACGGAACCACAGCCGCGCCGCCAACGTCTTACCGTACAGGTGACATGGATGATGAAGAGCTGGTGCGCCTCTGCCGGGACGGCGACGGGGACGCTTTCGGCGTGCTCATCGAAAGGCACCAGGCGATGCTCTTCAACCTGGCGATGCGGATCGTCGGCGACCGCGACGACGCGATGGACGTCCTCCAGGACGCGGCCCTCAAGGGCTGGCGCGCCATCGGCTCGCTCCGTGGCGGCGCCTTCAGGAGCTGGATGAGCAGCATCGTGGCGCGCACGTGCATCGACCGCGTCCGGGCGCGGCGCCCGGTCGACCCCCTCGAGGATGACGAGGGCAGGGTGATCGCGCTGCCTGATGCGCGGCCGGGACCGGAGGCGCTGGCCCTCTCGCGCGAGCGCGCCGCCGAGGTGCAGGCGGCGCTGATGCGGCTCGGCGCGGACCACCGCGCGGTGCTGCTGATGCGGGACCTGACGGGGCTGAGCTACGAGGAGATCGCGGCCGGCCTGGACATCCCGATCGGCACCGTCCGCTCCCGCCTCGCCCGCGCGCGGGTCAACCTGCAGGCGGACCTGATGCGGCGTGACCCCACCATCCTGGAGACGACGGCATGAGCGAAGCGCACCTGGCTGACGAGCTCCTGTCCGCCCACGTCGACGACGCGCTCACCAGCGACGAGTCGGCGAAGGTGGCGAATCACCTGTTCACGTGCGGCGCCTGCTCCGAGCGCGTGGACCGCCTGCGCGCCACCCGGCGAGCCGTGGCGGCGCTGCCGCTGGAGGCCCCGACCAGGGCGCTCGACCTCGGCTTCACCCGCGCGCCGCGGCCGCAGCCATGGTGGCAGCGGCTGGTGCCGGCCAGGACGCCGTCGTGGGCGCCGCCGCTCGCGGCGGCCGCGGTGGTCGCGGCGCTCGCCGTCGGGCTCGCGCCGGCGCTGCTCCGCGCGACGGCGTCCAGGCAGAGCGCCGAGACGGCCCTCGGCGCGCCAGGTCGCAGCCAGAAGCAAGCCCTCCCGGCGGTACCGGCCGCGTCCGGTGCACCCGCCGCGGACTCAGCCGTGACCAACGGCGCGGCTGGCTCTGCCGCTCGCCCTGCCCCCGGGTCGCAGTTCCTCGGCTCCCTCGCGGCGGACAGCCCCTCACGCCAGTACGCCGCCGACGGCGGGGCGACGCTGCGGATAGAGACGAACCCCTCGATCGCGGGCACGGGCTCGCCGGTCCAGGTCGCGCTCACGCTCACGGCGGGAAGCACCGACCTGCACCTCGGGCCCCAGGGCGTCCAGGTGCTGGTGCGCCGGGGCGCGACGGAGTCGGTGCTGGTCGCGTCGCGCACCGCCGCGCAGGTGGTCGGGGCCGGGACCACGCTGCAGGCCACGGACAGCTGGAGCGCGGGCGCCGGGAGTGGCCCGCCAGAGGCGGGCACCGTGCAGCTGATCGGCCGGGTCTACCTGGCGAACGGCACGGTGCTCGAGGTCAGCCTCTCCTTCACCGCGACCTAGCTCTCACCCAGGGGTCTCGTCCCCGGCGAAGCGCACCCCCAGCACGTCCATCTCGGGCTCGTCCTCGACGAGCCGCCGGACACGCGCGACGACGTACCGGCGGTCACCGGGGTGGAGCACCATCGCCACCCCGCCGGCCCCGGTGCGGGTGACGTCCACGGGCTCCTGCAGGCGGGCCAGCACGCGCTCCCGAAGCTCGGTGCTGCCCGACTTCACGCGCCCGTCCTCGTATACCTCGACCTCCCCCTCCGGGCACGCGATGGTCCACACGATCACCATCCCGTCCGGGGGCAGGTCAGGCATGCTGCGCCACCGCCCCCAGCTGCGCGTCGATGGCGGCGCGAAACTCCACCGGCCGCCGCAGCGGTCCGATGCGCAGCCTGCGGGGCTCGCCCTTCGGCCCGGGGGCGCGCAGCTGCAGGACGATCGTCGCCGCGGCAGACAGCGTCGCCACGGCGCGGTCCGCAGGAGCGTCCTCCATGTGGGTCGACGCGATCTCGGTCAGCGGCGTGGCGCGGGTGCCGGCCGGCTGCACGACAAGCAGGCGGCGATCCGTGAGGACGTACGTTCTCCGCCCTGCGCGCGGGCGCACCTCCCGGTCGGACGCGTAGAAGGCGAACAGGGCGGCGCAGAAGAGCAGCAACCCGCCTGCGACGAGCCAGGAGTGGAACTGGACCAGCGCCAGGCCGATGAACACGGCACCCGGGAGCCACCAGATCAGGATGGTCTGCCACTGCCACCCGAGCCGGACCCCCTCGGCCTCCGCCACCACGTGCTCGCCCTCGAGGAGGTCCGAGGCGGGACTAATCTGCGGGTCCACCACGTTGGCTCATTGTATGGATGCGCTCGCGGTGGCCGGCGCGCCCGTGTCAGCCGGTGGCGGGCTGCTAGCTTTGGCTTACATGGCGCAGAACCAGGGGCCTGCCGCGACGACGCCGCCGTTCGACTTCGAGGCGGCCGTCGCCGAGCACGTGGACTCCCTGTACCGGGCCGCGCTGCGCATGACGCGCAAGCCGGACGAGGCCGAGGACCTGGTGCAGGAGACGTTCCTGCGCGCGTACCGTTTCCGGCACCAGTTCGAGCCCGGGACCAACTTCAGGGCGTGGCTCTTCAAGATCCAGACCAACGTGTTCCGCTCGCGCTACCGGCGCGCCCACGGCGCGGAGCAGAGCCTGGACGACACCGAGGACTTCTACCTGTACCAGCACCTCGGCCCGGACCAGCCCGACGGGCAGGACCCGGCGGCACAGGTGCTCGATCGCCTCGGCGTCGAGGAGGTGCGCTCAGCGATCGAGGAGCTCCCGGCCGCGTACCGCGAGACCGTCCTGCTCACCGACGTGGAGGGCTTCTCGTACCGCGAGACGGCGGAGATCCTCGACATCCCGGTCGGCACCGTGATGTCGCGGTTGCACCGGGGACGGCAGAGGCTGCAGCGCCGGCTGTACGACTACGCGGTCGATTCCGGGCTGATCGACGCGGATGGAGACGGGAAGGCGGACCAGGGGATGGCTGTCCAAGGAGGCGGCGCAACATGAACTTCGAGGACCATCCCGACTGTCTCATCGCCCTCAACCGGATGCAGCCCTACGTGGACCGTGAGCTGACCCCGGGCGAAATGGAGGAGGTGCGGCGGCACCTCGACGAGTGCCCGCCGTGCGCCAAGTACTTCGACCTCGAGGAGTCCTTCAAGATGCTCGTGCGCCGGAACGCCTGCCCTGAGCGAGCCCCGGCCGGCCTCGTCCAGCGCATCCTGCAGAACCTGCGCGAAGCCTAAAGCGGGCCCGGGCCGGCGCGGTTTATGACGCGCTGTGTTGCCAGTTTATGACGCAATGTGTTATAACTGGGAAGGAAGCAGAGTGAGGCTCAATGGGAGATTGATGATGTTCAAGAAAGCTCTATACACGTGGATCGGCGCCAACGCGCTGACCCTTGATTTCGTTACCCACCCGCGGCGCGCGCAGAACTGGCTCGACAAGGCCGAGCGCCGTGGCAGCAAGATCGCGGCCCCGGGCGAGCAGCGCCTGCGCCGCCTCAGCCGCCGGACCGAGAGCCGTCTCGAGTCGCTCCGCAACGAGCTCCTCGCCACGGTCGGCCTGGTGGAGCGCCGCGCCGAGCGCGCCGAGCACCGCGCCGAGGCATCGGCCAAGAGCACGGCTCGCAAGGTGCGCCGTCGCGCCCCTCGCGCCCGCGTCACGCGCCGGACCCGTCGCGCCGGCACGCGCCGCGTGGCGAGCACGACCCTCTCGGTCGCAAGCTAGCTCACCTCCCACCCCGCTGGCTCGGGCGCCCCAAAAGGGCGCCCGAGCTGCTTTAACGGCTCCCCCGCCTCGCATCCATTAACCTCGGGCCGGGATTCGCAGGAGGGGCACGGATGCAGGTACTGGTCGACGCCACGCGGCCGACGATCCTCAGCTTCAACTCGGTGGAGCGCCTGCTGCGCGGCGACTTCTTCCACACGGTGACGCGGAGCGACGTCGTCAACGCCCTTCACGCCTTTCCGCCCGCGTGGCGGGTGGCCGGGCTCGGCACCACCAACTGGTACCGGCGCAACGGCGAGATCCTGCTCGACGGCACGGCCTCCGCGCCGCGCTTCCTGTGGGCCGACCCCGCGGCAGACCCGCCCGGCCGGCTGGTCGACCTCGACGCCATTGCCCACGAGCCCGACTGGGTCGTACCGCCCGTCGACGAGGACCCGGCGGTTCCCCATTTCCCCTTCATGGCGGTCGGCGTGTGGGACCCCGAGGGACGCCGCGAGGTGTGCCGGCTCTCGCCGGGCGCCGACCTGTTCGCGGCGGTCGAAACCTGGTGCGAGGGCGCCAACATCGGGCTCGCCGCCGTGTGCGGCGCGGCCCCGGCGCTGGACGTGGGCTTCCAGGCGATGTGCCACATCCCGCTCGGCGGCGTCAGCCCGGACCGGCCGCCGGGCATCGAGCACGGCCGGCGGCAAGGCGTGGCGTGGGAGGTGCAGGGCTTCTACATCGCGAACCCGACCATCCGCGCTCTGCTCAGCCGTGAGAACCTCGCCCTCCACCTGCACGGTCGCGAAGCCGCGGGGACCGCGGGGGGGCACCTCGACGCCGCGACCGTGCTCGAGGAGGTCGACGTCGAGGTGTGGCCGCTGCTGGACCTGGTGCTCCAGGTCCGTGGCCTCGACGCCGCGCGACTGCCCGTCCGCGACGTCTCCTGAGGGCGCCCTCAGGCCGTGACGGCGATCGCCCCTGCAGTCCCCGCGCCCAGCGCCCCGACCCGGTGCACCGGCACGCCCCGCCCCGCCAGCGCCTCCTCGAGGGCAGCGGCGCGGGCCGGCGCGATCGCGACCAGCAGCCCGCCGGAGGTCTGCGCGTCGGCGAGCAGAAGGCGGGTCGGCTCGTCGGCGCCGCCGAAGTCGGTGTAGGCGGACGCCGCCTCCAGGTTGCGGCGGCTGCCCCCCGGCGAGAGGCCCCGCTCGGCGAGCGCCCGGGCCTCGGGAAGCAGTGGCACCGCTGCCGCGTCCAGGCTCGCGGCCAGGCCCGACGCGGCGGCGAGCTCGTTGAGGTGGCCGAGGAGCCCGAAGCCGGTGACGTCGGTCGCCGCGCCGGCCCCGGCCTCGAGCATCGCCTCGGCCGCGTCGCGGTTGAGCGTGCGCATGGCCGCGACCGCGGCGTCGACGGCGGCATCCGGGGCCGCCCCGCGCTTGATCGCGGTGCTGACGAGCCCGGTGCCGATGGGCTTCGTCAGGTAGAGCAGGTCCCCCGCGGAGGCGGTTGAGTTGCGCACCACGCGGTCGGGGTGCACGGTGCCGACGACGCTGAGGCCGTACTTCAGCTCCGGGTCGTCGATCGAGTGGCCGCCGGCCACCACCGCGCCGGCATCCTGGGCCACGGCCGCGCCGGCCGCCAGGATGCGCTGCAGGACCTCCAGGGGCAGGCGCTCGCGCGGGAACCCCACCAGGTTCAGGCACACCGCCGGGCGGCCTCCCATCGCCCAGACGTCCGAGAGGGCGTTGGTGGCCGCGATCGCGCCGAAGGTCTCCGGGTCGTCCACGATCGGTGTGAAGAAGTCGGCGGTGACGACGAGCGCGAGGTCGTCGGACACCCGGTAGACGGCGGCGTCGTCACGCGTCTCGGTGCCGACAAGGAGGTTCTCGTCGCCCGGCAGTGTCAGCCCGGCGAGGGCCGCGGCGAGCTCGCGCGAGCCCAGCTTGCAGCCGCAGCCGGCGCCGTGCGAGAAGGAGGTCAACGGCGGGAGGGGCTCCAGCAGCTCAGGCACCGCGACGAGACTACGCCACGGCCCGGCCTTACACTCCGACGAATGCCGTTCGACGACCTTTCGGCGCTCGTTCCGCAGTCCACGGTGCTGACCGCCGAGGCCGCGCTGTCGCCCTACCGGGGCGACTGGTCGTCCCTTTCGATCCTCGCGCAGCTGCGCGGCGACGAACCCGCCCCTGCGGCCGTGCTCCGCCCTGCGTCGGTCGAAGACGTGGCGCGGGCGCTCGCCTGGGCTTCCTCGGCCGGGGTGCCGGTGATCGCCGCCGGGGGGCGCTCCGGCGTGTCGGGCGGGGTACGGGCCCGCGGCGGCGAGCTGCTCGTCGACCTCTGCGCCCTCGTTGAGGGCCGCCCGCTGGACGAGCTCATCACGCTTGACGAGGTGAGCGGGGTGGCGCGGGTGCCCGCCGGCGTGCTCGGCAACGAGCTGGAGGCGTGGCTCAACGCTCGCGGGTACACGCTGGGCCACTTCCCGCAGTCCATCGACCTGTCGACCGTCGGCGGCTGGGTCGCGGCGCGCTCGGCCGGGCAGCTCTCCTGTGGCTACGGGGCGGTCGAGGACTTCCTGGTGGGCCTGCGGGTGGCGCTGCCGGACGGCAGCATCGCGCAATCGCACCTGGCCCCACGCACCGCCGCGGGACCGCAGGTCCACGAGCTGTTCGTCGGCAGTGAGGGCACCCTCGGCGTCGTCCTCGAGGCGTGGCTGCGCGTGCGCCGGGCTCCGACCACGCGCCTCTTCGCCTCGCTCGAGTTCGACACCTTCGCCGACGGCCTCGAGGGGGTGCGGCGCATGGCCCACGCGGGGGCGCTGCCCTCGGGGGTGCGGGTGTACGACCCGGGTGACGTCCAGATCGCCTTCCGCAGCCTCGACCCGGCGCCGGCCGGCCCGGTCGGCGTGCTGGTGGCCGAGGGTGACGACGTGGCCACGCCGCGCGTGATGGAGCGTGCGCTGCAGCTGGCGGGCGGGCGCCCGTCGGAGCTGGACCTCGCCGGCCACTGGTGGGTGCACCGGAATGACGCCGTGCACACCTACCGCCGCGTGCTCTCGGGGGAGCTCCTGGGCGAGAAGACGGCGGTCGACACCATCGAGGTGGCCGGGCTGTGGGCGGTCATCCCCGCGCTCTACGAGTCCGTCAGCGCGGCCCTCGGCCGCCACGCCATGGCCGCCGGCTGTCACTGCTCGCACGCGTACGAGACCGGCTGCGCGCTCTACTTCACCTTCGTCCTCCAGGCCGACGACCGGCCCGCGGCGCTCGCCGCCGCGTGGGCGGACGCGCTCGACGCCGCCGCGGACGCCGGCGGCACGTTCACCCACCACCATGGCGTCGGTCAGATGAAGGGGCGCTGGCTGGAGCGCGAGGCCGATGGCTTTGCGCGCCACCTCGACGGCATCCGCAAGGTCTTCGACCCGGCGGGCGTCATGAACCCCCGAGCCCTGCGCCCCTAGATGCGGCTCACGTTCCTCGGCACAGGCGCGGCTTTCGCGCCGGACGCGTTCAACGCGTCATACGTGCTGGACCGGCACATCCTCATCGACGCCGGCAGCCCGGTGCACGTGCTCATCCCGCGCGCCGGCGAGAGCGTCCGCGACATCGACACCGTGGTGATCACGCACACCCACGGCGACCACACCTTCGGCCTGCCGTTCTTCCTCTCCGCCCGCGCGATCGACCACCCTGACGCGTCGCCGCTGACGATCGTCGGCCCGCCCGGCTTCGCGACGTACATCGAGCAGCTCTTCGACCTGGCCTGGGGGGCGCGCCTGCGGAACATGGTGATGGAGAGGCTGCAGCCCCAGGTCCACGAGGTCGACGGCGGCGACACGGTGGACCTCCCCTCGCTGCGCGTCCACGCCGAGCGCATGGTCCATGTGCCGGACATCCCTTGCCTCGGCTACGCGATGTCGAGCGGCGCCACCCGCTTTGCCTTCTCGGGCGACTGCGAGCCATGCGCGGGCCTGGACGCGGTGGTGGAGGTCGCCGACCACGTCCTGGTGGAGATGACCGGCCCGCTGGGCGGGGCGCACGGGCACATGACGCGCGAGGCCGTGGAAGCCCTGATCGCGCGCAACCCGGGCAAGCGCTTCTACCTGACGCACCTCAACTCGCGCGAGCCGGTCGCGGGCGCGATCCTCGGCGAGGACCTCGCCTCGGTGGAGCTGGAGCCGCTTTAGGCGAAGACGCCCGGCAGCACTGCCGCGGCCAGGCGGGTGGCCCGGGCATGCCCGCGGCCGAAAAGCAGCAACCAGGGCACGCGGGCCCGCACGCGCTGCCAGGCTTCACCGGCGCCCGGCTGTTCGTGGCCCTCGAGGCCGTAGCACCGGCGCGAGTAGCCCTCGGCCAGCGTCTCGATGTCCGCCTCAAGCTCCGGTAGTGCCGCCGCCAGCCGGCGGCCGAGCTCGATGGGGGTGTCGGCTGGCGAGGCGTCGAGACGCAGCCGCCGGGCGAGCCAGGTGAGCCGGCGCCAGGCGGCGCCGTAGTCGCGCAGCCGGAGGCTCCCGAGAACGAGCAGCGACAGCAGCCAGAGGATCCCGACCACGCCGACGGCGATGGGGGCGGCGACCCACTCCCACGCCAAGGGCGCGGGCGGCGCGTGCGGCGCCGGCACCTTGCCTGGGACCACCGGCACCGTCTGCGGCTGGGTCGAGGGCTGCGCGTTGCCGCGAGGGATCGGGGGATAGAGCGGGTCAGGGGTGGGCTCGAACGGGATCCAGCCGTACTGCGGGAAGTACACCTCGACCCAGGTGTGCGCGTCGCTTGCGACGATGTTGTAGATCGAGTGCCGCTCGAGGACCCCGGCCTGCTCCTGCGCCGGTGAAAGGGTGCCCGGGCCGTAGCCGTTGACCAGGCGCACGGGGATGCCGAGACTGCGCAGCATCTCCCCCATCGACGAGGCGAAGTACTCGCAGTACCCGGTCTTCGTCTGGAAGAGGAAGAAAGTGACGGGGTCGACGTTCTTCGGCGGGGTGGCGACCTCCAGCCTGTAGGTGAGCCCGCGGAGGTAGGTCTCGACCGCCTTGGCCTGGTCGTACCGGTTGGTGGCGGTCGCCGTCAGGCGTTGGGCCAGGCTGTGGATGCGTGGGTCGATTCGCCCCGTCTCCCCGGGGCCTGAGGTGAGCGCGGTGACCCAGCCGGGGTCGGCGCCGGAGGCGGCTCGGAGCTGGTCCTCGCTCGCGGTCGAGAGGGTCCCGGTTTCGCTGTACGTCGTGCCCACGCCTTGTGCGTTGAGCGCGAAGGCCGTGGCCAGGAGGTTGGTGACGGCCCCCCCCGCCACCGGGCGCACGGTCAGGAGAGGGTGGTCTATGGTGCCGGGCTCTCCCGGCCAGAACACCGGCCCGACCGGGTTGCCTGTGATCTTCACCTGGGCATGGACGACCGTGCGCGCAAGGTCGCCCTGGGGCTGCGCCGCGAGGCTCGCCGGCAACCGGTTCGTCGCGCCGCCGGCCGACGCCGGCCCGAGCTGCCATGCGCCATCGGTCACGCTGTAGAGGTCGATGCCGCGCCAGTAGTGCGTGCCCGACCAGTCGTCGACCGTCTGCAGGACGGGCTGGTTGCCCCGCTTCAGCGTCGCGCCCGGCACCACCTCCGCCGAGTAACCGATCTGCTGGGGCGTGCCCGCTGGTCCGGAGCCGCTCCCCGGGCCCGCGCCGCGACCGCTTGTGCCGGCTTCCGCGGGGTGGGTCTCGGTGCGGAAGAAGCGGCCGCTGATGTCGACGCTGGTGAGCGGGGGCAGGACGACCGCCACCACGAGCGCCGCCACCAGCGCGCGCCCGCCGGCGACCGCCGTGTGCAGGGTCACGTCCTCCGCGCGGCTGCCCCAGCGCCGCTGCAGGCGCGCCAGGTTGAGCGTCATCCCGAGCGCGATCGCCAGCGCCACCCAGGTCAGGACGCGGGTGCCGAGCGAGCTTTCCCCGGGGTCGTTGATCACCTCCACCGCGAGCACCAGCGCACCGGGGAGCAGGGCCCACAGCAGCGAGCGCCGGACGGCGACCCAGAACACAGTCCACGCGGTGGCGAGCCACACCGCGCCGCACAGGCAGACCAGGATCGCGACGTCGAGGTCGTGCCTGACCGCCAGCACCCAGCTCTCGAACGCCCCGGGCAGGAGCCAGGGCGTTGGCGCCGTCATGAGGTAGACGGCGACGACGCCCGCGACCTCGATGGCCAGCCAATACGTGGTGCCGCGCGGCGCGTGGCGCGCGATGGCCAAGGTGACCACGATCGCGACCAGCGCGAGCGGCTCGAGCACGTCGGTGTGACGAACCCACTCGGAGGCCGACACGGTGCTGGCCGCGAGCCACGCCATCAGCAGGAGGAGCAGGTAGGCGACGAGGCCGTCGTCGCGCGACCCGGGGCGCAGGCGGGTGATCCCGGCCACGCCGCCGGCCGCCACGAGCGCCACCAGCCAGGTCACGCCACCGCCTCCGCCATCCCCATCGGCAGCCTGACCTCCTCCAGCTCGCCGCGGAACGCCGGGTGGCCGGCGCCGATGGTGTGCCACCGGAGCCGCTCGCCGACGAGCCTCGCTCGCGGCGCCGCGTCGCGCGCGGAGCGGCCCGGCGTGAAGCTCTCACCGTCCAGCTGGAGGACGGTGGCCTGGGCGCCGGCGCCCCGGCCGAGGGCCACGACGCGGTCGACCCACTCACCCTCGGCGCGCGGCGTGATCAGCACGATGCTCTGCTGCCCGGCGCCCAGCGCGATACGGCGCAGCAGCTGCTCGAGCGGGCGCTCCCCGTCCGCGGCGCCGACGGCGAGGAAGTCCAGCACGCGCCGCAGCTGGTGCCCGCCCCGCCCGGCGGGGATGACCGTCTCCGCCGCGTCGTTGCCCAGGAGCGCCACGTTCTGCCCGCTCGCGAGCGCCGCGACGGTGATCGAGGCCGCAAGGCTCATGGCGTACTCGAGCGTCGACACCTCGCCGTGGCCGCGGTGGTTGCCGCGCTGCAGGTCGAGCACCAGGAGGAGCTCGCTCCCCTCGAGCTTCTCGAAGCTGCGGCTCATCGGCCGCCCGAGGCGCGCGGTGGAGGGCCAGTGGATCCGGTTGTAGCCGTCCGAGGGGTCGTACTCGCGGATCCCGTAGGTGTCGGGCGGGAGGTCGATGTGGCGCCCCGCGACGACGGCGTCTCCGAGGGTGAGGCCGGCCTCGGGGACGAGCGCCGCGACGTCAACAAGGCGCGGGTAGACCGTGATGGCGGCCTCGCCCGGGAAGCGGCGCGCGTGCCGGAACATGCCGAGGGCATCGCCCGAGACCACCTCCATCGGCCCGAGGAGGTACCGACCGCGCGCCGTGAGGATGCCCTCGGCGGTCCAGGAGCGGCTGCCGCGGCGGGCCACCGTGACGACCCGGCCCGGGTCGTAGCCCGGGATGTCGGCGCGGTCCACCGCCTCGACCCACGCCAGCCCCAGCCAGCCCGGGTTGCGCAGCGTGAAGTTCTCGCGAATCCGCTCCCCGACCTGGTAGGCGCCGGACTCCCCGGTCCGCTCGAGGCGCAATCGCCCCCCGGCCAGGCGGCTGGCGAGCCACGCGCCGCCGACCAGCAGCACGCAGGCGTAGATCATCGTGTAGGCCAGCCGGACGGCGGTGATGTACGCGAAGGCGCCGAAGACGAGCAGCCCGCCGACGAAGGCCACCCGCTTGAGGAAGTTCAGTCTCCGCATGCGCAGGCGGCGGCGCGGCTACGCGCGCTTGGTCGACTGGGGAACCGGCTCGCGCTCGAGGATCTGGCGGATGAGCGTCTCGGGCGTGGCGCCGCGCATCTCGGCGCTGGGCTTGAAGAGGAGGCGGTGCGCGAGGACGGCGGCGGCGAGTGCCTTGACGTCGTCGGGCAGGACGAAGTCCCGCCCGTGCGCGGCGGCGCGCGCCTGGCTGAGCCGGAAGAGCGCGATGGAGGCGCGCGGGCTGGCGCCGAGGCTCAGCTCGGAGTGGTCCCGCGTCGCGCCCACCAGCCGGACGATGTACGTCTTCACCTGGTCCGCCACGTGGATGTCCGAGATCGCGGCGTGGGCGGCGGCCAGGCTCTCGGCGTCGGTGACCGCCGCGAGCTCCGCCAGCGGGTCGGCCCCGTTGAAGCGGTCCAGCATCTCCACCTCGGCGCGAGCCGGCAGGTAGCCCAGGCTGATCCGCACGCTGAAGCGGTCGAGCTGCGCCTCGGGCAGTGGGAACGTACCCGCGAACTCCACCGGGTTCTGGGTCGCTAGCACGATGAAGGGCGACGGGAGGGGGTGAGTGACCCCGTCGAGCGTCACCTGCCGCTCCTCCATCGACTCGAGCAGCGCCGACTGGGTCTTCGGGTTCGCCCGGTTCACCTCGTCGGCCAGCAGCACGTTGCTGAAGACGGGGCCGGGGCGGAAGTGGAACCCCGAGGCCTTCGGGTCGTAGATGTTGATGCCGAGGACATCGGACGGCAGCAGGTCGGGCGTGAACTGGATGCGCTCGAAGCGCCCCCCGATGGTCCGGGCCAGGGCCTTCGCCATCGTGGTCTTGCCGACCCCGGGAACGTCCTCGATGAGGGCGTGGCCCCCGGCCAGCAGGCACAGGACCGCCAGGCTCACCTGGTCCTCCTTGCCGACGAGCACCTTCTCGACGTTGGCCTGGAGGTCGGCGGCGAGCTGAGCCACGCGCTCCACGGACGACGCGGCCCCCTGCGACGCGCTAGCTGTTCGAGCCATCCCCTCTTTTAGTCGTTCCCGGGCCGCTTCTCACTCGCTGGTCGATCCAGCCGGCGGTGAGCCCGCCCAGGCTGGAGAAGAACAGGATCGGGATGTCCGCCTCGAAGACCTTGTCCACCCGCATCGGGCCAAGGCCGAGGGGGCCGACCAGCTTGACCAGCTGGAACTCGCTGAACATCGTCAGGACGCCGGTCACGACGATGAACAGCACGGCGACCAGCGGCGCGTTGAGGACGCCGTACTTGGGCTCGATGAGCCCGGCCGTGAGCCCGCCGGCGTACATCGCCACCATCGTGATCCCGAAGTACAGGTTCACCTGCGCCGAGCCCAGGAGTGCCACAAGGACGGCGTTCACGACGAGCGCGACGACGAACCCGGCCGCCACCGCCTTGTAGTTGATGCGGCGGAAGAAGGCGGGATCACCCTTGATCTCAACCTGGCGCGGGGGGCGGCGCTGGGCGCGGGACGGCTGGCTCATAGCTTTTCGAAACGGTCGACTGACAGGACGAAGACGATAGCTCCCCCAACTTCTACTTCCACGGGATACGGGACGAAGAAGTCCCCTGGCTCGACCAGCGGCGGCATCGGGCTGAGGTACTCGGTGCGGGCCTTGCTGTGCTCGCGCACGACCCGCAGGACGGTCTCGACCTGCTCCTCCGAGACCCCGCAGAGGAGGGTGGCATTCCCCTTCTGCAGGAAGCCGCCGTGGGAGTCGAGCCGGGTGGTCGGGATGCCCTTCTCGGCGAGGGCGTCGATGCACTCGATGGCGTCGTCCGAGTGCATGACGGCGACGACCATCTTCATGTCTTCAGGGGGGAGCTAGGGACGCAAAAGGGACGCAAAGGCGGCCTCCTACCGCAGCGCCGGGTGGATCCCATGGGCGGCGCTTCGCTCCATCGTAACCCGCAGGAGCTCCGCGGCTATGGCGTCCGGTTCGCGTGAGGCGTCCACGACGTGGAACTGGTCGGGGGCCCGCCCGACGAGGTCCAGGTACCCCTGCCGCACCCGCTGGTGGAAGCCGAGCTCCTCCGCCTCGAGCCGGTCCGGGGTGGCCCCGGCGCTGGCCTGCCGGGCCAGCCCGGCGGCGGGGTCCAGGTCGAGCAGGAAGGTGAGGTCGGGCCGGAGCTTGAGCACCGCCTGCATGGCGCTGAGGATCGACCAGTCGAGGCCGCGCCCGGCGCCCTGGTAGGCCAGCGTGGAGTCGGCGTACCGGTCGGCGACGACGACGTGGCCGCGGGCCAGCTTCGGCAGGATGACCTCCTTCACCAGCTGGGCGCGGGCGGCGGTGAACAGCATCGCCTCGGCCCAGGGGGACAGGTCGTGGTGCTCGATGCTCAGCAGCACCTCCCGGATGCGCTCCCCGACCGTGGTCCCGCCCGGCTCGCGGGTGGCCACCACGGGGAGCCCGGCGGCCTCCAGCGCGGCCACCAGCCGGCCCGCCTGGGTCGACTTGCCGGAGCCTTCCACCCCCTCCAGGCTGACGAAGAAGCCGCGCATCGCGCGGCGAAGACTACGCGATGCTCATGGCGTCGAGACCGCGGCGCGCTTCGCCGCCAGCTCGTCGTCACGAAGGTGGTAAGGCACGTTGACGACGACCGTCCCGGGGCGGAAAAGGAGGGCCAGCTTGAGGCGCGCCGCGTTCTGGTTGTGCAGGAACTGGTGCCACCAGCGGCTGTACACGAGCTCGGGGAGCACGACCATGATCGTCGCCTGCGGGTGCTGCGCCTCGACGGCGTTGAGGTAGTCCATGAACGGGCGCACCAGGGACCTGTAGGGCGACTCGATCACCTCCAGCGGCACGACGGCACCCCAGGCCGTCCACTTCTCGCGGAGCTCGGCGATCTTCTCGCGGCTGTCGCTGATGAACACCGCCACGACCTCGTCGGCGAGGCGGCGGGCCAGGGCGAGGGCCTGCATCTGCGGCTCGGACAGGTCGCTGACCGGCACCACCGCCAGCGGGTACACGTCGCCCGGGGTGAGGGGGGTCTCGGCCCGCACCCGGCGGCCGACCCCCGTGTAGTGGCGGTGAATGCCGAGGAAGATCGCCACCATCACCGGCACCAGCACGACAACCACCCACGCCCCGTAGACGAACTTCGTGCCGGTCGCGATCAGCAGGACGATCGTGGTCATCACAGCGCCCGTCAGGTTCATGGCCATCGAACGCCGCCAGCCGCGGCGCTCGGCCGGGTCGGGGCTGCGGGAGAGCCTGCGCCAGTGCTCGACCATGCCCGCCTGGGAGAGGGTGAACGCGAGGAAGACGCCGATCGTGTAGAGGGGGATCAGCGCGTCGGTGCTGCCCTTGAAGAACCAGTACAGCGCCCCCGAGAGGACGCCGAGCGTGATGATCCCGTTCGAGAACGCCAGCCGGTCACCGACGCTCACGAACTGGCTCGGCGCGTACTTGTCGCGCGCCAGGAGGTACAGGAGCCGCGGGAAGTCGGCGAAGGACGTGTTCGCCGCCAGGATGAGGACCAGGGCGGTGCCGGCCTGCAGGTAGTAGTAGAGGACGCCGCTGCCAAAGGCGACATGGCCCAGCTTTGACAGGACGGTCTGGTATGGCGGCAGCTTGGCGGCGCAGTCGGCCTGGCCGAGGAGTCCGGGAAGGCCGGTGCCGCAGCTCGAGTCCGGGCTGATGCTGAACGCGTGCGCCAGGAGCGTGGTGCCTGCGAACATCATGATCGCGAGCGCGATCATCACCGTCAGCGTGGTGCGCGCGTTGCGCCACTCGGGCGCCTTGAAGATGGGCACGCCGTTGGAGATCGCCTCCACGCCGGTCAGCGCGGTGCACCCGGAGCTGAAGGCCCGCAGGATCACCAGCAGCAGGAGGCCGTTGGCCTCGAGCCCGATCGCCTTCGGGTAGTTCGTCTCGTGGGCGAGGACGGTGTGGCTCCCCTGCGTCACCAGGTGGATGCCGCCGAAGATGATCAGCAGGAACATCGCCGAGATGAAGATGTACGTCGGGGCCGCGAACACCGTGCCGGCCTCGCGCACGCCGCGCAGGTTCACGAGCACCATCAGCACGATCACGGACACGCCGACGAGGACGGTGAACGGCACCAGCTCCGGGAACGCCGACGTCACGGCGTCGACGCCCGCGGAGACCGACACCGACACGGTCAGGATGTAGTCGGTGATGAGCGCCGCGGCCGCGACAAGGCCCGCTATCGGGCCGAGGTTGTCCTTGGCGACGATGTACGACCCGCCGCCGCTGGGGTACGCCTTGATCGTCTGGCGGTAGGAGATCCCGACGATCAGCAGCAGCAGGACGATGGCGGCCGCGATCGGGACGGTGAAGCCCAGCAGCGAGGCGCCCGCCAGCATCAGGACGAACTGGGTCTGCTCCGTCGCGTACGCGACCGACGACAGGGGGTCGGAGGACAGGATCGCCATCGCCTTGACCTTGGAGAGGCGCTCGTGCACCGCGCGCGCTGTCGCCAGCGGCTCGCCGAGCACGAGCCGGCGGAAGCCGGCGAAGCCGTGGGGCGCCGGCTGCGCCGACGCCCGGAGGCCGCCCTCCTGGCGCTCCAGGGGCGACCGCTGGACGCGGGCCACACGCAGCACCCCGACGCCGCCGCCGGTGTCCTCCTCGTCTTCGTAGACCTCGACGTCGGGCACGACGCGCCAGGGCGTGGGCGAGCTGGGCATCTGGCTCTGCCAGCGCAGGCCCAGGTCCCGCAGCTGGCGCAGGGCCTCCGCCGGGTCGTCGCCCTCCGGCCGCTGGTCGGGCTGGGGCTCCGTCACTTCCTCAACGTAGCGAGGACTGTGTAAACGCCGCATAAACGCGCGGCGGGGCGGGGCTGCCTACCGGCGCTTGCGGAGGATGCGCGAGTCGAGCTCGCGGAGGCGGTAGCCGACGCCCGGCTCCGTCAGGATCAGCTGCGGCGCCGAGGGGTCCTCCTCGAGCTTGGCGCGCAGGCGCTGCACGAACGTGCGGGTGTACTGGGTCTCGCCCGCATACTCGGGGCCCCACACCCGCCGGAGCAGCTCGCGGTGGCTCAGGACCCGGTCCGCGTTGAGGACCAGCTCGCGGAGCAGGGCGAACTCCGTCGGGGTCAGGCGGACCTCCGCTCCGCCACGGGTCACACGGCGTCGCTGCAGGTCGACCTCGACGTCGCCGAGGACCACCGCCTGCGTCTGGGTCGGCGCATAGCTCGCGCGCCGCAGCTGGGCGCGCACGCGCGCGAGGAGCTCGGGCAGACCGAACGGCTTGGCCAGGTAGTCGTCGGCGCCGGCGTCGAGGGCGCGCACCTTGTCAGCCTCCGTCCCGCGCGCGCTCAGGACCAGCACCGGCGTGGTCCCGCTCGCGCGCAGGTGCTCCAGCACGCGCAGGCCGTCGATGCCCGGCAGCCCGAGGTCGAGGACCACGAGGTCCGGGTCGGGGATGCGGGCGAGGGCGTCCAGCGCCGCCTCGCCGGTGGCGACCGCGGTGACGGCGTGGCCGCGGTTCGAGAGCGCGTCGCCGACGAACTTGCGCATGCTGGGGTCGTCCTCGACCACCAGCACGATGGGTTCGGTCAACCTGCGGGGGCCACGCCCGCGACGGGGGCGAACGGCCGGAGCTCGACGACGAAGACGGAGCCCCCGCCGGGGCGCGGGCGCTGGCGCACCTCCCCGTTCATGGCCTCGGCCAGGCGGCGGCAGATCGCGAGCCCAAGTCCCGAGCCCGCCGGCCGGCGCGCGCCGCCATCCGCCGCGCGCTGGTAGAAGCGCTCGAAGATCGCCTCCCGCTCCGACTCCGGAACGCCCGGGCCGCGGTCGGCGACCTCGACGATGACGCGGTCGGGCTGGGCGGTGGCGGCGATGTCGACCTCACTCGAGTAGCGCGCGGCGTTCTCGAGGAGGTTGCGCAGGATCTCGTGAAGGGCCGCCTCGTCGGCGAGCGCCAGGACGTGCTCGCCGCGCGTGGTCACGGTCGTGGCGGGGTCGAGGTGGCGCGCCCGCTCGGCCGCCGACTCGACCGCCTCGCGCACGTCCACCGCCTCGACGTTCAGCTCGATGCTGCCCGACTCCAGGCGCGCCATCTCCAGCAGGTTGTCGACGAGCTGGGCCAGGTGGCGGCCTTCGGAGTTGATCGTCTCGAGGTACTGGTGCGCTGTGTGGCGGTCCTGGCCGTCGGCGTCCAGCAGGGCGCTCGACATCCCGACGATCGCGCCCAGCGGCGTCCGCAGCTGGTGCGAAACGCTGGCCAGCAGCTCGGTCTTGAGCCTGTCCGCCTCCGCCAGAGCGTCCACCTTCGCCGAGACGCGGGCCAGCTCGAGGGCCGCGCGCCGGCCGGCCTCCGCCTCCGACCGGCGGCGCTCGAGCTCCGAGTTGTTCTCGCGCAGGGTCTCCGCAAGCAGCCGGCTGCCCCGCTCCTGGCGGCGGCGCGCGTCGGCCAGGAAGCCGACCACCAGCGCCGCGACAACGAAGAGCAGCAGGTTCTGGATGTCCGTCGCCGAGGCGATCGTCAGCTTGCCCACCGGCGGGACGAAGAAGTAGTCGATCAGGACGGTCGACAGCACTGCGGCGATGACCGCCGGCACCAGGCCGAACGCGAGCGCGACCAGCGTGATCGCGCCGAGGTAGAGATACGAGTCGGCCGGGTACCCCGACGACGGTTGAAGGAGCCGGATCGCCACTGTGATGGCGGGCGGCCCCAGCACGCCGCAGCCGTAGCCGACGAGCCTCCGCATGCACGTCCCACCTGGCCTAACCGGCCGGCTCGGTGCCCTCCTCGGCGCGGTAGATCTTGACGCGGCGCAGCGGCTCCTTGCCCAGGCTCTTGCTGGTCAGGCCCTCGCGCTCGACCAGCTCGTGCTGGAGCTTGCGGATGGCCGGCGGCCGCGGCGCGAGCTCGATCGTCGACCCCGTGCTGCGCACGCGCGCGATGCCCTCGAGGGCTTCCTGCAGGGCGCCTTCGCTCTCGCTCTCGGCGTCGAGCCCGTACAGCCGGGCGAGCGCGTTGCGCACCTGCGCGGCGGTGCTCGAACGCAGGATCTCGACGGGGGTCCCGCGCGCCTCTGCCTGCTGGATGGGCGAATCGCGACGGCGGTAGTAGTTCTTGAGTGTCAGCACCAGGTCGGCGTCCTCTGGGTGGTGGAGGATGCGCACCGGCACGCCGAGGTCGCGCACGGCCTGCTCGACGTGGGTGCGACTCACGCCATAGGGAAAGATGGCGGCGGGCTCGTAAGCCGCGCGCGTGCGGAGGGCCGGCGCGGTAGCGGAGCGCGGCGAGGCCTCGCGCGGACCGACGCGGCCCGGCGTCCTCGCGGTGCCGTTGCGGCGGCCGCGCTCCGGGCGCTCGCCGCCCTCGACCACGCGCGTGACGACACGTCCGTCGGCGTCCTTCAGCCTCACCTGCGGCGGCTTGAAGTAGCCGCGCAGCGCCAGGTCGACCACCTCGTCCAGCGGTGTGTGCACCACCAGCTGCTGGCGCTCCTGGATCTCGACGAGCACGTCGAAGGTGGGCGGCGCCTTGCGCTCCTGCACCGACTTCTGCGTGCCACGGCGACGGGCCTCCTCGTCGCCGAGGGTCACGGTCTGGATACCGCCGAGAAGGTCGTTGAGGGTCGGGTTGACCAGCAGGTTGTCGAGCGTCCGGCCGTGCGCCGTCGCCACCAGCTGCACGCCGCGCTCGGCGATGGTGCGGGCCGCCATCGCCTCGAGCTCGGTCCCGATCTCGTCGATGACGATGACCTCGGGCATGTGGTTCTCCACCGCCTCGATCATCACCGCGTGCTGCAGCGTCGGCGTGCGCACCTGCATGCGGCGCGCCCGCCCGATGCCGGGATGCGGGATGTCGCCGTCGCCCCCGATCTCGTTGCTGGTGTCGACGATGACGACGCGTTTGCCGAGCTCGTCGGCGAGGACGCGCGCGCACTCGCGCAGCATCGTCGTCTTGCCCACGCCGGGCCGGCCGAGCAGCAGGATCGAGCTGCCACTGACCACCATGTCCTTGATCAGGTCGATCGTGCCTGTCACCGCGCGCCCGACGCGGCACGTCAGGCCGACGATCTCACCCTGGCGGTTCCGGATGGCGGAGATGCGGTGAAGCGTGTACGGGATGCCGGCGCGGTTGTCGTCGCCGAACGCGCCGACGCGGGCGGAGACGTACTCGATGTCGCCGGTGTTCACAGGGTCGCGGCTCAGGAACACGTTGCCCTGTTCGAAGCGCGCCTCCGGCTCGCGGCCGAGGTCGAGGACGATCTCGAGAAGCTCGCCGCGGTTGGGCTGCTGGACCGCCCGGGCCGCGTCGCGGAGGTGCGGGGGCAGCGTCGCCAGCAGGAGGTCGAGCTCGCGCGCCCACTCCTCGCGGCCGATGTGCACCTGCTCCACCTACATGCTCCCGAACGCCGGCGCGAGGGCCTTCTCATCCTTGCGCCGCCCGGCGGCCAGCGCCCGTGCGGCGGCGCGCATGTCGCGCACGAAGAGCTCCTGCCCGGCCAGGCCTTCGAAGCCGGCGTCCTGCAACACGCGCGTGGTTGCGGTGTCGTAGTTGCGCACGTTGACCCATGCCGGGCCTGGCTGCGACACGAGCTCGCGCACCGCGCGGGCGAGGAGCGCCGGCGCCAGGCTGTCGCTGCGCGCGAGCATCGAAAGCGTGTGCGGGCGGCCGGGTGAGCCGGGCTGGACCCCAAGCCACCCGTCGAGCTCACCCGCGTCGACCACCATCGCGTGGGCGGTGCGGCGGTTGAAACGCTCGAGCCACTCGCTCTCGTAGAGGAGGCGCCAGTGCGCGAAGTCGGGCGCCTCCATCTGCGAAACCACCTTGGGTGTGACCGCGAGGTACAGCGTGAAGAGGCCGAGGAGGTCCTTGCGGCGCGCCCGCCGCAGGCCCGGCGGGCCGTCGCCGGGCTCGAGGCCGTCGAGGTTCGCGCGGTAGAACACGCGGTCGCGCGCGTAGGGCACAAAACCGTGCGCGCGGAAGCTCTCGACGACGCCATGCCCCTCGGGCAGGCGCACGTAGACGCGCGCGACGCCCATCTCCAGGGCTTCGTTGCAGAGGTGGTCGATGAGCGCGCCCCCGGCGGTCGGCGAGAGCTCGGGCGCGAGCGACAGGTTGAGCACCCGCACCGCCTCCTCCGCCCGCCGCACCCGCGCCGCGGTGCCGTTCGACAGGACCTCGGCCTGGATGAAGCCCATCACCTTGCCGCTCTGCTCGAGGACGTAGAGCAGCTCGCTCGGGGTGGCGAGCGGGAGCAGGGAGCTGAACGTCCGCGTCAGCATCTGCCACAGGCGGATGGGATGCGTCTGGCCCTCGCCCTGGAGCGTGGGCGCGTGGCCGTCGGAGTAGAGCTGGTCGATGCGCGGCCAGTCGGTGACCTGCGCGGAGCGGATCTCGGAGCTCATTCGGTTTCGACCAGCCCCGCGCGCTCCAGGAACAGGCGATGGAGGCGTGCGTCATGGGTCAGCTCAGGGTGGAAGGTGAGGCCCACCACCGGGCCGCGAGCCACCGCCACGGGGTGGCCCCGCGCCTCGGCGAGGACCTCCACGTCCCCGTCGACGCCCTCGATGACCGGGGCGCGGATGAAGACGCCGTGGAACGGCCCGTCCAGGCCCTGGACGTCGAGGTCCGCCTCGAAGCTGTCGGGCTGCCGTCCGTACGCGTTGCGGCGCACTCGCAGCGGCAGCACGCCGAGTGACTCCTGGTCGGGCAGCCCGTCGGCCACGTCGCGCGCCAGGAGGATCAACCCGGCGCAGGTGGCCAGCGCCGGCAGACCACCGGCGAGCCGCTCGCGCAGCCGGGCCTGCAGGCTGAACTTCCGCAGCAGCTTGTCCATCGTGGTCGACTCGCCGCCGGGAAGGACGAGCGCGTCCACCTCGTCCAGCTCGTCGAGCGTGCGCACCGGGGTGGCCTCCGCGCCGGCCTCCTCGATCGCCCAGAGGTGCTCTCGCACCGCGCCCTGCAGGGCGAGCACGCCGACCTTCGCCGCGGTTTCTGCGATCTCGTCTGGTGGGACGCGGAGAGGCTCCGGGTCTACCACCCCCGGCCGGCCAGCAGCTCCTCTTTCGGGATGCTGCTGATCTCGAGGCCCTTCATCGCCGCGCCGAGGCCGGTGCTGACCTCCACGATGACGTCGGGCTTGTCGTAGTACGTCGTCGCCGCGACGACCGCCTTCGCCATCCGCAGCGGGTCCTCGGACTTGAAGATGCCACTGCCGACGAAGTTGCCGTCGCAGCCCAGCTGCATCATCAGCGCCGCGTCGGCGGGGGTGGCGATGCCGCCGGCGGAGAAGTTCACGACAGGCAGGCGACCGAGGCGCGCGGTTTCGACGACGAGGTCGTAGGGCGCCTGCAGCTCCTTGGCCGCGGTGTAGAGCTCCTCCTTCGCCATGTTCTGCAACCGCCGGATCTCGCGCGTGACGGCGCGCATGTGCCGCACCGCCTCGACGACGTTGCCGGTGCCTGCCTCACCCTTGGTGCGGATCATCGCTGCGCCCTCGGCGATCCGCCGCAGCGCCTCCCCCAGGTTGCGCGCCCCGCAGACGAACGGCACCTTGAACTGCCACTTGTCGACGTGGTTCTCCTCGTCGGCGGGCGTCAGCACCTCGGACTCGTCGATGAAGTCGATGCCGAGCTCCTGGAGGACCTGCGCCTCGACGAAGTGCCCGATGCGCACCTTCGCCATCACGGGGATGGTGACGGCGGCCTGGATCTCCTTGATCTTCTGCGGGTCGGTCATGCGCGCCACGCCGCCGGCGGCGCGGATGTCCGCCGGCACCCGCTCCAGCGCCATCACCGCGACGGCGCCCGACTCCTCGGCGATGTGCGCCTGCTCCGCGTTGACGACGTCCATGATGACGCCGCCCTTGAGCATCTCCGCGAGGCCCGTCTTGACGCGGACCGTCCCAGTCTGCGGCTCCTTGCCGTTGCCGCCCGCCTCGGGCTTGATCCAGGCCCGGTTGCGCGTCGTCTTGGCCTCGTCCATCTGGTACCGAATTCTACGCTGGCGGGTTCGCCTAAGATCCCGCCGATGGACTTCGAGTTCTCCGACGACGAGCGTGCCCTGGCGGCGTCCTTCCGCGACTTTCTCAAGCGCGAGGTCGTGCCCCGGGAAGCGGAGCTCAAGCAGCGCTTCGTCGAGACGGACGGCGACTCGCCCGAGCTGCGCGACCAGCTGCTCCAGGTTCGCAAGCGCTCCGCGGAGCTGGGCTTCTACTCGCTCGACATCTCCACCGAGCTGGGCGGCGGCGGGCTCTCCTTCGCGGGCCAGGCGCTGCTCCGCGAGACGGCCGCCACCACCGGCAGCTTCCTCGCGGTCGCGTGCCTGTCAGGGCCGGAGGGGCCGACCCCGATGTTCCAGCTCTTCCACCCGTCGCTGCGGGAGCGCGTCATCGAGCCCTGGCTGCGGGCGGAGGTCTCCGGATGCTTCGCGCTGACCGAACCGGACGCCGGCAGCGACAACCAGTCGATGAAGACCCGCGCCACTCGGGACGGCGACGGCTGGGTCATCAACGGCACCAAGCACTTCATCACGAACGGCCAGCACGCGGACTTCATCCAGGTCTTCGCCGTCACCGACGCCGACAAGAAGGCCGCGGGCGGCGTCACCGCGTTCCTCGTCGAGAAGGACATGCCGGGCTTCTCGGTCGGCAAGACCCAGGCCGTCATCTACGGCGGCGAGGGACCGTGCGAACTGGTCTTCGACAACGTCCGCGTCCCGGAGACGCATGTCATCGGCGACGTCGGGATGGGGTTCTACAACGCAATGCACTGGCTCACGGGCGGGCGGGCCAACATTGCGGCGATGTGCGTCGGCTGGGGGCAGTACCTGCTCGACCAGTCGGTCGAGTACGCTCGCAACCGCGTCGCCTTCGGCAAGCCGATCGGCAAGCACCAGGGCATCGCCTTCCAGCTCTCCGACATGGCGATGGAGGTCGAGCTGGCGCGGCTCGCGACGTACAAGCTGGCCTGGCTCGCCGACCGTGGCGAACCGCTCATCCAGGCGGCGGCGTTTGCCAAGCTGTACGCGACCGAGATGGTCGGGCGCGCCGCCGACACCGCGATCCAGGTGCACGGTGGCATGGGCCTCACGCGCGAGCTCGGCCTCGAGCGCATCTACCGCTTCGTGCGAATCATGCGCATCGTCGAGGGCACGAGCGAGGTGCAGCGATACCTGATCGCGAAGAGCCTGGGCCTCTAGCCAGGCGGGTTGCGCTCGCCGGCGGCGAGCGCGCCCTCGCGGGCGCGCTGGTGGTCACCCCCGCGGCGGCCGCGACGTCGTCCCCGTCGGACCCCTTCTTCGCCCAGGGCCTGCAGTGGGCCCTGTCCGGCGCAGGCGCGGGCATCGATGCCCCACCCGCGTGGTGCAAGAGCACCGGCGCGGGCGTGCTGGTCGCGGACGTGGACACGGGCGCCGACCTCAATCACCCGGACCTGGCGGGCAAGCTCGTCCAGGGACAGCGGTACACGAGTGGCACCGGGTCCCCGAGCCCGGGTGGGGTCCAGGACGACAACGGGCACGGCACCATGACCGCCGGGATCATGGTGGCCGGCACGAACAACGGGCGGGGGATCGCGGCCGTCGCCCCGGACGCGCGGGCACTCGTCGTGAAGGTGCTCGACAGCACCGGCAGCGGGAGTGAGCAGGACGTGATCGCGGGCATCAACTATGCGGCCGCCTACAAGGGGGTGCGCGTCATCAACCTGAGCCTCGGGCCGCAGGCGAGCCTGCGGGGCCACCAGGCCAACGCCCTGCCGGAGGCCATCATCGCCGCGTCGAAGACGTATGGCGTGGTGTTCGCGATCGCGGCAGGCAACAGCGCTGTCGCGGTCAGCGACACCCGGACGCAGCAGCAGCTCCTGGGTGTCGCGCTCGTCGTCGGAGCGCTGAACCCGGACGGATCCGTGGCGGCTTATTCGAACACCGGCTCAGGGGTCAACCTTTACGCGCCCGGCGGAGCCGCCACCAGCGGCAACGATCCCGGCACGCACGTGCTCTCCACCGCCCTGACGACGCTGAGCGGCACGTGGGCGCCTGGCTACAACGCGGAGTCGGGCACGTCGTTTGCCGCGCCGCAGGCGGCGGGCGTGCTGGCCCTGCTGGTCGCCCGCGGTATGTCCGGCCAACAGGCGCACGATGCGGTTCTCTCCTCCGCGCGCGGCGCGGGGACGTCCACCGCCATGCTGGACGCCGCCCGCGCCCTCGGCGCGAGCGGTGGCTGCAGCGCGACCCAGGCGGCGCCGCCGCCAACCCCGTCCTCCGCCTCCACCTCGATCTCGAGCTCGACCTCGCGGAGCACGACCACGGTCGCGGGTACGGGATCGACCCGCACGCCGGGGCCCACGCACTCGGCGTCGGCGGCGGCGCCACCGGTAGCCGAGGCACTGAGCCCTGGCGAGAGCCCCGGTGCCGCCGGTTCGGGTGCGGGCGCCGCCGGTTCGGGTTCGGGCGCCGCCGGCTCGGGTTCGGGCGCCGCCCGGGCGGGAGTCGCGGCGGGGAAGGCGTCGACCTCCCCCTGGGCGGCGTCGGCGGGGGTGGCCGTCGGCGTCGCCGTCGCGGGTGGCGCCGTGGCGTGGGTGTGGCGGCGCCGCCGGCGCGCCACCCGAGGACAGCCGGCGGGCTAAAGCCTCAGGCCGCCGGCCGGGTCGCGGCCCGGGCGGCGCGGTCCAGGTGCCGCGCGAACGCGTCCGCGTCGGGCACCACGCCGCCGTCGGCGCTGATGCCGAAGTACACGTCGCCGTTGTAGGACACGACCGCGATGCCGAGCCCCATGTGTGGATAGAGCGGGGCGAAGGGCCACGTCTCGAGCAGCTGGGCGCCTCCGCAGTAGAGCGGGAACTGCGGCCCCGGGACGTTCGTGACGTTGATGTTGGCGCCGCCCTGCTGGTTCGGCATGACGCGGCCGGCCAGCACCATCAGGCGGGCGGGCGCCCACCCGCCCAGGGCGGCGAGCCGCTGCGCGGCGACGGCCTGGCGGTTGCGCTTCAGGTCACCGGTGGTGCGGCTGATGCGCTGGACCCGCTCGGGGAAGGTCATGTCCGCAAGCGGCAGGTCGAACACCATGCCGCTGACCTTGTTGCCCAGCGCGCCGTGCTCGTCCTCCTCGCGGACGCTCACCGGGCAGAAAACCTTGACGCTGTTCGGCAGGCGCTCACCGCGTTCGACGAGCCACCCGTGCATCGCCTCCGCCACGACGCCGAGCACCACGTCGTTGACGGTGCCGCCGGCGGACTCCTTCAGCGCCTTGAACTGCGCCAGCGGGACCTTCACGCCACGACCGGTGCGCTGGAGGCCGAGCTTGCGGTTGAAGAAGAGGTCGGGGGCCGGGCGATACATGTTCGTGATGAGTGACAGCATCCCGCCGTAGGGAAAGCGCCAGAACGCCCATCGACGGCGGAAGGAGTGGGAGCCCGCGCCACGCCGGAACCGGCTGCGGATCAGCGGGACCATCAGCTTGAGCGTGCTGGGCGCCGGCCGCGCCACCCAGGGCTCAGGCGGAGCGACGCTGCCGTCGCCTTCGGGGGTGAGGTCCATCAGCACGGTCAGGATGTCGGCTGACGAGACGCCGTCCACCATCGCGTGGTGGGCGCGGTTGACGAGCGCGATGCGCCCTCCCCTGATGCCGTGCACCACGGTCATGTCCCAGAGCGGGCGGCGCATGTCGAGCGGGCGCTGCAAGATGCGGGCCACCGTGGCGCGGAAGGTCGCGCCGTCACCCGGCGGCGGCAGGTACTCGTGCCTCACGTGGTAGCCGAGGTCGAAGTACGGGTCGTCCACCCACACGGGGTGACCCACCTGGAAGCGCGCGCGGTGGATCTTCTGCCGGTAGCGCGGGACCATGGAGAGCCTCGCGGCGATGCGCTCTTCGAGCTCGCCCAGGCCGCGCCGCCCGGGGACGCTGGCCGCCTCTTCGAAGATGAAGACGGTGCCGATGTCGAGCGGCGTTTCGGGCCGCTCCGCGTACAGGAACCACGCGTCAGTCGGGCTGAGCGGGTCGTAGAAGGTCTGTCTCCCCATCCGCGAGAAGCACCAGCATATCCTGCATTGGTGAGCGAGGAGGAGACGAGCGAGCCAGGCACTTTGAGGCGCGGCCTCGCCGTCGTCGCCGTTTACGTGCGCATGCACCCGCTGACATTCGCGATCGCCGTGGGCAGCGCGGCGGTCTACGCGGCCGCCACTGTGGCCAGCGCCTACCTGTTGGGGTGGGCGACCGACCACGTGCTGGAGCCGGCATTCCACGGCGGCGTCCGTGGCGCCGTCGTCGCGGTCGGCTGCGGGGCGATCGTGGGCGTTGCGCTGGTCAGTGCCCTGGGCGTGGTTTCGCGCCGGTTCTTCGCGGGGATGACGTGGGCGCGGGTCAAGCGGAGCCTCCAGGTCCAGCTGCTGGATTCGTACCGCGAGCTGCCCCTCGCCTACCACCGGTCGCGCCCGGCGGGCGAGCTGATCGCGCACGCCGAATCGGACACCGACGCCGCCACCAACGTGCTTCACCCCCTGCCGTATTCGACGGCCGTGATCCTCCTGGTGCTGTTCGCCGGCGTGGCGCTGGTCGTGACCGACCCCTTCCTCGCCGTCATCGGCTTCGGGATGGTGCCCGCAGTGATGCTCCTGAACCGCCTGTACGGCCGCACCGTGGAGGCCGGCTGGACGCGCGCTCAGGAGCAGGTCGGGCGCGTCGCCTCGGTGGCCCACGAGAGCATCGACGGCGCGCTCGTGGTCAAGACCCTCGGCCGCGAGGACGCCGAGACGGAACGCTTTGCCGAAGCCGCCGCCAGGCTGCGCGAGCAACGCGTGAAAGTCGGCCGGATGCGCGCGTGGTTCGAGCCGTCGTTCGACGCGATCCCGAACGTGGCCAACGTGCTCATCATCGGGCTGGGCTCGTGGCGGGTCGCGACGGGCCATATCACGCCAGGAACGCTCGTGCAGTTCGTGAGCCTCTTCCAGCTCATCGCCATCCCGATCCGGCTGGTCGGTTTCGTCCTCGGCGACCTGCCCCGGGCCGTCGTCGGGTACCAGCGCCTGAACGGGGTGTTCTCGGCTCCCCGCTCCGCGGGTGCCAGGCGCGAGCGCCGCGCCCTGCCGGCGGGCTCGGTCGGGATAAGCGTGCGCGACCTGGCGTACGCGTATGACACCGTGCCTGTCCTCGACGGCGTCGACTTCGACGTGGAGCCCGACGCCTCGGTCGCCATCGTCGGCCAGACCGGCTCCGGCAAGAGCACGCTGGTCGACCTCCTCGCCGGCCTCGAGCGGCCCCTCCGCGGGGAGGTGCAGTACGGTGGCGTGCCGCTCGACGCGGTCGACCCGGTCGAGCTTCGCGGCACGCTCGCGACCGTCTTCCAGGAGAGCTTTCTCTTCGCGAGGTCGGTGCGCGAGAACATCACCCTCGGCCTGGAGTGCGATGACGCGGAGGTCCGGCGCGCGGCCCGGATAGCGCAGGCCGACGGCTTCATCCGCAACCTCCCGGAGGGTTACGAGACGGTCGTCGGCGAGCGCGGGGTGACGCTCTCGGGCGGCCAGCGCCAGCGCGTCGCCCTGGCCAGGGCGCTGGTGCGGCGCCCGCGGGTGCTGGTCCTCGACGACGCGACGTCGTCGGTCGACCCGCAGGTCGAGGCCGCCATCCTGCGCGGCCTGCGCGAGGAGACGCGGTGCACCCTGCTGGTGGTCGCATACCGGGTTTCGACGATCGCGCTCGCCGACAGGGTGTTGTTCCTCGAGGGGGGACGGATCGCCGCCAGCGGCACGCACTCCGAGCTCATGCGAGTGCCCGGCTACAACGCGATCGTCACCGCCTACGAGCGGGGTGCGGCATGACGACCGACGTCGACAACCGGCCCGACATGACGCCCTTCGTGGGGGCCGGCGACGCGGGCGTGCACGACGAGCTCGGGCTGCCGCGGGAGGCGCCCGACGAAGGTCCCGACCTGCCCGGCACGGCGGAACTCGAGGGCGCGCTCGCCGTCCTACGCCGGGGCCTTGGCGAGAGCCCGGAGCTCCGTCGCGGGCTCGGGTACACGGTGCTTTTCGCCCTCTTCGCCGCGGCCGGGCAGCTCATGGTCCCCGTGCTGGTCCAGCAGATCCTGGACCACGGCCTGGCGCACGGGTTCGACCCGGGCTTCGTGTACACCGCGTGCGGGGCCGCCGGGGTCGCGATCCTGTTCGTCTACGCGGCCAGCCGCATCGCCTACGCGCGGATGGTCACCGCCGCCGAGGCGGCGCTGTTCGCCCTGCGCGTGCGCGTGCTGGCGCACATCCACGAGCTGAGCCTGGCGGAGCAGACGGCGCGCCGCAAGGGCACCTACGTGTCGCGCGTGACGTCCGACATGGACCAGCTCGCGGAGTTCATGCAGTGGGGCGGCCTGGCCTGGATCTTCACGACGGTCCTCGTGGCCACGACGGCGCTGGTGATGTTTGCCTACTCGTGGCAGCTGGCCCTCATCGCGATCGGCGCCGTCGGCCCGACGGTGCTCGTCCTGCGCTGGTTGCAGCGCTCCATGCTGCGCGCCTACGACGCCGTCCGGACGCGGGTGGCGGAGACGCTGAGTGAGGTCTCCGAGAGCCTGCTCGGGATCGAGGTCGTGCGTGCCTACGGGATCGAGGCCGACACTGACCGGCGCCTCCGGGAGCGAGTCGACAACGAGTACCGCGCCGTGGTCTACGCGAACCGGTTCACCGCGGCGGTGTTCCCGGTCAGCGACCTCTTCGGCTCTGTCGGCGTCGCCCTGGTGCTCGCCGCGGGGGCGCTGTACGGGCCGCGCTGGGGACTGAGCCTGGGCCAGGTCGTCGCCTTCCTCTTCCTCGTCAACCTCTTCCTCGCCCCGGTGGCCGAGATCGCCGACTCCTTCGACCAGACGCAGACCGCCATCGCCGGGTGGCGCAAGATCCTCACCGTCCTCGACCTGCCCGTCGAGATCCGCGAACCCGCGCCCGGGATCGACCTGCCCGAGGGCGCCCTCGACGTGCGCCTCGAGGAGGTCAGCTTCGCCTATCGCGAGGGTGGCGAGGTGCTCAGCGGCATCAGCCTGCAGGTGGCCGCGGGCCAGCACGTCGCCGTCGTCGGCGAGACGGGCTCGGGTAAGACCACGCTCTCGAAGCTCCTCTGCCGCCTCGCCGACCCGACCTCCGGGCGCGTGCTCCTCGGCGGCTGCGACCTGCGCCAGGTGTCGCCGGCCTCGCGCCGCCGCGCTGTGAGGCTGATCCCGCAGGACGGCTTCCTCTTCGACACGACCGTGCGCGAGAACGTCCGCTTCGGCCTCGCTGGCGCGACAGACGCCGACGTCGAGGGCGCGATCGAGGCGCTGCGGCTGCGGGCCTGGGTGGACAGCCTCCCCGCCGGTCTCGACACGCCCGTGGGCCAGCGCGGCGAGAACATGTCGGTCGGCGAGCGCCAGCTCGTGGCCCTAGCGCGCGCCCAGCTCGGCGCCGCGGGCCTGCTCATCCTCGACGAGGCGACGAGTGCGATCGACCCCAAGACCGAGCGCAGCCTGAACGTCGCGATGGCGCGACTCGCGGCAGGGCGGACGACGATCACGATCGCGCACCGGCTCGCCAGCGCGGAGCACGCCGACTTCATCCTCGTGGTGGACCGGGGCCGCATCGTCGAGCGGGGCCGGCACGAGGACCTCGTGGCCGCGGGCGGGGTCTATGCCGCCCTCCACGCGAGCTGGCTCGGCAACACGCGGAGGGTCGAAGCCCGCACCTGAGCGCCGCCCTCAGTGCTGCAGGACCTGGATCGCGCTCCACCTCCAGTCGCGGTCGGCGGCGAAGCCGACGTTGCGGAGGAAGCTCTTGAACACCACCTGGCGGGCGTCGTAGACGATCGGCGCATAGGCGATGTCGTCAGCGAGCCGGCCGGCGGCCGCCGCGTACGTCTCGGGCTCGTCAAACGCCGGCGATGCCTCGGCGGTGCCGATGAGGCTGTCGAGGGTCGGGTCGGAAAGGCCGGGGGCCGCCGGTCCGCCCGACTTGAACAGCGGCCCGTACCAAGCCTGCGCGCCGTTGTACGCCGGCGTGAACTCGGTGATGAACAGCGGGTAGCCGCCCGCGTCCGGGTGGGCGGCCCAGGCCGCCGGTGGTACCGCCACCGGCGGAGGCAGGTCCAACCGCAGGTTCGCCTTCCACTGCGTCACCAGGGCCGTCGCGAGGGCCCGGCCCGTGGCGGTGTCCGCGTAGGCGAGCGTCAGCTTCGCGCGGAGGGCGCGCGACGGGTCCGCCTGCTGCAGGAGCGAGCTGGCGGAGTCGGGGGCGAAGGTCGAGAGCCGACCTGCGCCCACGCCCTGGTACCCCGCCATCCCGCCCGGGATGAGGCCGCCCTGCGCGGGGACGCAAACGGCCCCGCCGTTGCACAGCGTGCGCGCCAGCTGGGCCCGATCCAGGCCGTAGGCCAGCGCGCGCCGCACGGCCGGCCCCGAGCCCGTCAACCCGGACGTCGGGCCCGCGCGGAAGTCGAAGCTCAGCCACGCGGCCCCGGGGCCGGCGAGCGTGTGCATCTCGTCCTCGTCGGCCTTGAGTTTCGCGCCGACCCCGCCGGCGGGAAGCGGCATGCCGCCAAACCCGTCGACGGCGTAGGTGCCCGACGTGTAGAGGTCGAAGGCCCTGGCCGGGTCCGGCTGAACGTCGACGTCAACCTCCCGCAGGGACGGCTTCGGGGTGCCCCACCACGGCACCGCCGGCACGAACCGCAGGGAGCCGCCGGCGGTGTCCGCCGCCAGCTTGAACGGGCCGCTCCCGACCAGCGTGTCGGGGCTCCCCGCCCACGTGGCCGGCGCGCGCCGCACCACCGTCGCGTCCACGATCGATGCCGCCACCTGGGCGACCCGTCGGGGAAAATCGCCGGCCGCCGCGTCATGGCGCAGGTGAACCACCACCGTGCGGGCGTCCGGCGTCGCCAGGGCCGCCATGTCGACCGGCGCCAGGAGCGCCGGGCCAGGGCCCGGGGCCGTGGCGGCGCGGGCCCAGGAGAAGGCGACGTCCTGCGCCGTCACGGGGTCGCCATTGCTGAAGCGTGCCGCCGGGTTGACGTGGAACGTGTAGGTCAGCCCGTCGGCGCTGACCTGGGGCAGGGAGGTGGCGAGGTCCGGCACGACGTCGCCGCTGGCGTCATCGACCCGCAGCAGGCCCTCGAACACGTTCTGCAGCAGGTCGGCCGAGGTCCCGGGCCGCGCCAGGGCGGGGTCGAGCGAGGCCGGGCGGGCAGGGATGGGGAAGCGGAGCACCTGGTCTGGCGCGAGCGCCAGCGGCTCGCCCGCCGGCACGTCCCCGCAGCCGGCGACCAGCGCTGCCACCGCGCCCAGCAGGGCGAGGCGCGCCGCGACGGCCGGCGTCAGCCCGAGCCCGCGCTGAGCTCGGGGTCCGCGACGTACGGCAGCCCGCGGAATGAGAACGTCCGCAGCACCTCGTTGTACGCGAGCGCGGCATCCGCCAGGTCGGGGGAGACCTGGATGCTGTAGACGAGGTCGCCGCGCGCCAGCAGCGTCGCGCGCCCTCCGCCGCCGAGCGTGACCTCGTCGGCCGTCTGCCTGGCCACCGTCAGGAGCTGGGGCGCAGAGATCTGCTCGAGCTCGGACGCCTGCACCGCCGGCTGGTCGGAGACGCTGATGACGAGCGGCGCGTTCCAGGCCGCCGTGTCGGGCAGGGTGTTGGCCCCGAACGACGCCGCGGGACCGAAACCGACGGCGCTGATATAGCCGGAGGCGGGGTCGGCAGACACCTGGCGGGCCGTCCAGCTCGAGGGCAGGCAGACGTGGTATCCGGCCGTCTCCTCGTCGAAGCGCTTCTCGCCCGGAGGGCAGGCGTTGGCGGTCACGATGACGATCCGCGGCTCCGGCGGGAGCGTGCGCGCAAGATGCTGCGACGGCAGGCGGGAGCCCGCGACCGAGGCCGACAGCAGGGCCACGGCGAGAGCGGCCAGGGCCCGGCTCGCGCGGGGGCGCCCGCGGCGGCCGACGGCGTACTGGGGCACGGCGCTCAGCCAGCGCTGCACCCGCGCGTCGGGGTCCGGGACGTTGCGCAGGGCCTCGGCGAGCGCGGCGCGGATGTCCTCAGTCATCCGCCGCCGCCTCGGTGTAGACGCGCCGGAACGCCACGCGGGCGCGGTACAGCTGGCACTCGACAGCCTTGGCGGAGCGCCCGAACAGCTCGGCGAGCTCGGCCACCGTCCAGCCCTCGATGTAGTAGAGGATCAGCGCCTGGCGAGCGCGGGGGGACAGCCGCCGCAGCGCCGCGTAGACCTCGGCCGCCTGCCAGCGCGCGTCGAGGATGAACTCCGGGTCGGCCATGCCGGCGCGCCCGATCGCTTCCAGCGGGATCTCCCAGAACGCCAGCCGGCGCTCCCGGCGGAACTGGTCGAGGACCTTGTGCCTCGCCGTCCCCCGCAGCCACGCCCCGATGTCGCGGGGCGGCTCGGCCTGTCGCGCCAGGGCCTCCCACGTCTCCTGGCACACGCCGTCGGCCACGTCCTCCATGCCCGCGACGCGCGGCAGGACGAAGCGCCAGAGCATGGGCCCCTGCTGCGCGATGACCGCGCGCAGCCAGCCCCAGGCGTCCCCGCCCGGGTCTTCAGCCCCGGCGACGACGCGGAAAGGCTGAGGTGTGGTCATGTAAGGAGGTCGCTCCTGACTGTGCCAGTCACTCGCCTACCCGGCTCACCTCATCGGAGAAATGGCACGCCGCGAGGTGCCCTGGGCTCTTGGCCTCGAGCGGCGGCTCGGTTTCGGAGCATACGCCGGGGACCCGCGCGATGGGGCAGCGGGGATGGAAATGGCAGCCGGACGGCGGGTTGACGGGCGATGGGATCTCACCCTTCAGCTCGACGAGGCGGCGCAGGGACTCGGTCCGCGGGTCCGGGATCGGGATCGCCGAGAGGAGCGCCTTCGTGTAGGGGTGCTTGGGCGCGTCGTAGATCTCGGCGCTCGGCGCGACCTCGGCGATCTTGCCCAGGTACATGACCATCACGCGGTCGCTGATGTGCTTCACCACCGACAGGTCGTGCGCGATGAAGAGGTAGGTCAGCTCGAACTCGCGCTGCAGGTCCTCGAGCAGGTTGATGATCTGGGCCTGGATCGACACGTCCAGGGCCGACACGGGCTCGTCGCAGATGATCAGCCTCGGGTTGAGGGCCAGGGCGCGCGCGATCCCGATGCGCTGCCGCTGGCCCCCGCTGAACTCATGCGGATAGCGGTTGTTGAAGTACGGGTTGAGACCGACGACTCGAAGGAGCTCCTGCACCCGCTTGTCCTTGTCGCTCCCGCGCGCCACCCCGAAGTTCACCAGCGGCTCGGCGATGATGTCGCCGACCGTCATCCGGGGGTCGAGCGACGCGAAGGGGTCCTGGAAGATCATCTGCATGCGCTTCCGCTGCTGGCGAAGCTTCTCCCCGCGAAGCGCGACCAGGTCGACGCCCTCGATGTAGATGTGGCCCTCGGTGGCCGGCAGCAGCTGCGTGATCACGCGGCCCAGCGTCGACTTGCCGCAGCCGGACTCCCCCACGAGTCCGAGGGTCTCGCCGGCGTAGATGTCGAACGAGACGCCGTCGACGGCCTTAACCGTCGCGCCCCCGCCGGCGGGGAAGTGTTTGACGAGCCCCTCGACGTGGACCAATGGCTCCCGGTCGGGCGGCGGCTCCGCGACCGCCCGAGGCGCGCGGGTGGAGGGTGCGGCCATCTACCGCTTCGTGGCGGGCGGGTGCACGCCTGACGCGGCGCCCGGCCGCGTGTCGATGATGTCCTTTGCCCCCATCTCCTTGTACGCGCGGTCCATGGTGACCCAGCAGGC
>Ga0207664_10000222_pt1 | contig 42844 bp, 37 predicted proteins | sample LARL83metaG_FD_184349 | JGI IMG/M metagenome (GOLD analysis project Ga0207664, IMG submission 184349) | Corn, switchgrass and miscanthus rhizosphere microbial communities from Kellogg Biological Station, Michigan, USA - LAR L8-3 metaG... | ecosystem: Host-associated > Plants > Roots >...
CGTGGCCAAGCCCATGGAAATCTTCCCCCGTCGCAGGCGCGACGCCGAAGGCTTATGCCTTCTTATTCTTGGTGGTGTACGCCCCGGTACCGGAAGAAGTGCGTCGCATCCTGCTCTGGAAAGCGCCGTGCTCTTCATGGCGCCAGAAAAGGCGGTCGTCGGCTGAGTCATCGTCGTTTGAATCATCATCTGAGAACCTCCTTTCCTGGTTGTGTCGTCCGGCGGCCGGCTGGTGCACTCAGCGGCCGCCGGAGCGACGCGGCGAACTCTGCCTCAAGACAAAAGCGGAGAAAAGGGGGGTGCGGAGCACCTGTGGAGAAAAACCGAAAAAACCCGCGGAAAACCACCGCTCGTCTTTCGAGCCGATTTGATCGCCGCGACGGCGTTCTCTACAGTGGGCGGAAGGCTTCAAAAAAATGGGGGAGAGCGATGGACCGCCTGACGGTCACCGGCTATTACCGCCGCCCGGCGCATCTCGTCGCCATGGACAAGGGCTTCTTCGCCAGGGAGGGCCTCGACGTCGTCTTTCACCTTGTCGATCTCGCCCCCGAGCACAACAAGGAGATGGCGGAGGGCAAGTGGAACCTGACGCTCTCCTCCGCCGATACCATGCTGGCGCGCGCGACTCAGGACCGGGTCGACTACGTCCTGTTCATGCAGGCCGAGGAAGGCCTCAACGTCCAGCTCGTCGGCCAGCCCGAGATCGCGGCGATCCACGATCTCCGCGGCAAGCTGCTCGCGGCCGATCCGGTGGATTCGAATTTCGATCTGGTGCGCAACAAGATCCTGCGCGACCACGGCATTCCCGAATCCGACTATCGCATCGACATCGTCGGCAATACGCCGCATCGGCTGAAGGCGTTTCTCGATAGAAAGGTAGCCGCGGCGATGCTGACGCCGCCGTCGACCGACAGGGCGGTTGCCGCCGGCGGTCGCGTCCTCGCCCAGGGAGCCGACCACGTCGCCGACTGGCCGCTCGCCTGCGGCTGGGGGCTCAGGCGCTGGGTCGAGGCCAACCGGCCGCTGGTGGTGCGCTTCATCCGCGCCTGGGCCAACGCCACCGACTGGCTGCTCGATCCCGCGAACAAGGAGGAGACGCTCGGAATCCTCATCGAGCGCGAGAAGCTCTCGCGGCCGCGCGCCGAGGAAGCCTATGCGCGCGTGGTACCCAAGGCGGCGATCAACCCCGAGGCGATCCGCAAGAACATGGAAATCCGCATCGAACTCGGCTACATGCCCGCGCCGCACAAGCCGGCCGAGCATTTCTACGACGCGAGCCTGTGGAGCGAGGCGACGGGACGTCCCATCCCTCCCCCGGCGGGCCTGCCGAAGAACGCGCGCTGACCGAAACGTTTGCCGCGGCGCGGAACCGACAGGAGGCCATCATGGCTGCACAGGTAAAGGGCGGAATCGGGATCGTCGCTGGAATCGCGCTGGCGGTGCTCGCCGTGTCGTCCGCCCATGCCGCCGACGCCCCTTACTTCAAGGGCAGGACGATCAGCCTGATCTACGGCGGCGGCGAGAGCGGCGGTTACGTGACTTACGCCCGCCTCCTCGCGGTGCACTACGGGCGGCACATTCCGGGGAATCCCCGCATGATCGTCAAAGGCGCGCCCGGCGCGGGCACGCTGGTCGCCGCGAATTACATCTACGAGCTGGCACCGCCCGACGGCACCGAGATCGGCACCGTCGGCGGCGGCACCGCGACGGCGGAGCTGTTCAAGACACCCAATATCCGCTTCGACCCGCGCAAGTTCGTCTGGCTCGGAAGCCTCACCAGCGAGGTGAGCGTCGGCCTGTCCTGGCACACCACGGCGATCAAGACGATCCAGGATGCGTTCGTCCGTCAGATGATCGTCGGCGGCGGCGGGCCGACGTCGGGCAACGTGCTCTTTCCCGTGGTGCTGAACCGCCTGCTCGGCGCGAAATTCAAGATCATCCCCGGTTACAAGAGCTCGGCCGAAGTCATGCTGGCGGTCGAGCGTGGCGAGCTCGACGGCGTCATGAGCTGGAACTATTCGAGCATCCGCGCCGGCCACATGGATCTCGTCCGCGACGGCAAGCTCAACCTGCTGGTGCAGTTCGCGCTCAAGAAGCACAAGGATCTGCCGGACGTGCCCCTGGTCACCGACCTCGCCACGAACGGCGACGAGCGCTCGATCCTGGAGCTGGTGTTCTCGCGCCAGGAGATGGGGCGTCCCTTCATGGCGCCGCCAGCCACGCCGCCCGCCGTCGCCAAGATTCTGCACGACGCCTTCGATGCCGTCATCGCCGACCCCGCGTTCCTCGCGGACGCCGAACGGCAGCGGCTCGACATCAACGAGCCCATGAGCGGCGCCCAGGTCGACGAGCTGATCGCGGAGCTCTACCGGACGCCGAAGCCGGTGCTGGACAAGGCGCTGGCGATCACCGACATGAGCACGTTCAAATAGGCGCGCCCCGGGCGCATGTGCTGTCCTTTTCCATGCACACCTGGAGTTCGCTTGACGAGATCTCCATTCTCTTTCGTCATGCGCGGACGTACTCCACGGCTGTCCGGTTGAGACTCGTTCACTCAAGCGTCATGCCCGGCGAAGCCGGACATGACGAAAGGGGAACGAGTCTCAACCAGCCGGTCGGCGACGTGGTCCGTGCATGACGAAGAAGTAACGAGTGCGCTACGCCGCCACCGCGGCGGGCAGCGCAGGCTTGCCGCGGATCATGTCCGATGCCTTCTCGCCGATCATCAGCACGCAGGCGTTGATGTGCGCCGAGACGATGTCGGGCATGGCGGACGCATCGACGACGCGCAAGCCCTCGACGCCGCGCACCCTGAGCTCGGGATCGACCACCGCATCGGGCCCGAGGCCCATGGCGCAGGTGCCGCACGGATGATGCGCTGTCTGGGCCGTCTTCCGGATATAGGCGTCGATCTCGGCGTCCGTCTTGACGTTCGCGCCCGGCGCGGTCTCGACGCCGCGGTAAGGATCGAGCGGCTTCTGGTTGCCGACCTCGCGCCCGCGCCTGAAGCCCTCGCGCAGCGTCGGCAGGTCGTCGGGCGCGGTGAAGAAGTTGTAGACGATCCGCATCGGATCGCGCGGGTCCGCCGAACGCAGCAGGATTTCGCCGCGGCTGTCCGGATGCAGCAGCGTCGGCCGGATGCCGAAGCCGTCGACGTAGGGCGCCTTGATCCCCGGGAACCACATGTGGGCATGGGACGGCAGCCCGCGGAACATGAACTCGATGTTCGGCACCGCCAGCTCCGGCCGCGTCTTGATGAAGCCATGGAGTCCGCCCGGCACCACCGTTGCCGGACCGCTGCCGAAGAGGTAGGCGCGGATCATGCCGAGCGCCATGCGGTCGAAGCGCATGTTGTCGCGGAACCGGCTGGCGTTCTCCGGCCGCGACCAGAAGATGATCGCCGCGAGATGATCCTGAAGATTCCTGCCGACCGGCAGATCGACCACCGGCTTGATGCCGGTGCCGGCGAGGTGCCGCGCCGGGCCGATGCCCGACAACATCAGGAGATGCGGCGAGTTGAAGGTTCCGCCCGACAGGATCACTTCACGGTCCGCCGTGGCGCGGATGGTCATCCCGTTGCGGACGTACTCGACGCCGGTCGCGCGCGTGCCCTGGAGCAGAACGCGGGTCGCGTAGGCTCTCGTCGCAACCGTCAAATTCCGGCGCTTCAGGGCCGGCCGCAGAAAGGCCCGCGCCGACGAGCAACGGCGGCCGTTCCTGATGGTGTACTGGCTTCGGCCGAAGCCTTCCTGCTGGGCGCCGTTATAATCCTCGGTATGGGAATAGCCGGATGCCTTGCCGGCCTCGATCCAGGCGTCGAACAGGGGATCGCGCGTGCGCGCCCATTCTGTGCCGAGCGGGCCCGAACCGCCGCGCCAGGCGTTCTCGCCGCCCTGCCAGCTTTCGCAGCGCCTGAAATAGGGCAGCACGTCGGCATAGGACCAGCCGTGCGCGCCTTTCTGCGCCCAGCGGTCGTAGTCGCCGCGGTTGCCGCGGGTGTAGGCCATGACGTTGATCGACGACGATCCGCCGAGCACCTTGCCGCGCGCGGCTTCGAGACGGCGACCGTTGAGATTGGGGTTGGGCTCCGTCTCATAGCGCCAGTCGTGCAGGCGATGCTCGTGCATCTTGCCGAGGCCGAGCGGAATGTGAATGAGCGGATCGCGGTCGCGCCCTCCGGCTTCGAGCAACAACACCCGGGCGTTGCCGTCCTCGGTCAGGCGGTTGGCCAGCACGCAGCCGGCGGAGCCGGCTCCGACGATGATGTAGTCGTAGCCCTTCAGAGCGGCAGCCATTTCGGGACGAAGCCTCGGATCGATTGTGCGTTGACCCGCTAAATGACGGTCAGCGCGCGCCCCCGTCAAGCCCGTTGAAGGTCATTGGGGGCGCGAAGCCCGCTCGGCGCACCAGGCGTGGATTTCATGATCGCCGATGAGCACCATCGTCTCGCCCATGCGGATGTCGAGAACCACGGACGCCCCGTGCTCGGCGAGAAGCTCGCACGCCTTTCTGCGCGCTTCCTCCAAGGTTGCGAAGGCGTCCGTAAAACGCTTTTGGCCGTGCGCGGTGGCGTATGCGACCCGGAACATCTTTCCTCCGAGAGCATGAACGAAACGCCGGCTCTAGCGGTACTCCGCCCGTCTCGCGGAGGGTTCAGGCCGGCTCGGAGACGGTGTAACGGCGGAGCAAACGCACCTCGTCGGCCGGGAAATCCGCCCGGGCGTGGTTGACCGCACGGTTGTCCCAGATCAGCAGGTCGCCCGGCGTCCAGCGATGGGCGTAGACGAACTCCGGCTTCTCGGCGTGGGCGAACAGCTCGTCCAGAAGGGCATCGCTCTCGGCGCGGCCCAGGCCGACGATGCTGCGCGTCATCAGGCGGCTCAGATAGATCGATTGCCGCCCAGAGCCGGGATGAATCTTCACCAGCGGATGGATCGCCGACGGCATGTTGGGATCGTCTTCGTCGGTGCCGTCCCGGCTGGTGGCATCGTAGCGATAGACGCTGCGGGTCTTGAGGCCGTCGATGCGCGCCTTCATCGCCTCCGGCAGGGCATCGTAGGCCGCCTGGAGATTGGCGAACAGCGTCTCGCCGCCGCGCGATGGGATTTTGATCGCGAACAGCGTCGTCGCGCGATAGGGCACATCGCGGTGCGCGCCGTCGGAATGGAACTGCATCTCGCCGTCGGGCAGGAAGCCGATCGCCTTGCCGTCCTTGCGGATGTTGGTGACGAGCATCACGCCGCGCTGGCGGGCACCCGCGAAATCCTCGCTCGGCGGCTTGCGGAACTGGGCATCGGCCTTGCCGAACACGCCGGCGAAGCGCTGCTGATCCTCCGCCGAGATCTTCTGGTCCGGGAAGCACAGCACGCAATGGCGGTTGAAGGCGTCGACGACCGCCTTGGCGGCCGCATCGCCGATGGGCTCGCGCCAATCGATTCCCTCGATGCGGGCGCCGACGACCGGCGACAGCGGCGTCACGGAGAGAGCGGCAAGGGCGGTGTTCATGGGCCTAGTCTAGCGCGGTTGAGCGGGTCGGCAAGGGTGCTTCGCGAGAGGGAACATCGAATCGCCCGGGCGGTTCACTTCCCCTGCTCCTTGACGATCCGGCGGACGTGCTCGAACAGCGCTTCGGGGTAGGCGCCGAGCTCCGCCACCATCGCCTGCAGCTCCTCTCCCGCGAGCGGATGGAGCGGAATGTCGAGCCGCTCGGCGTCGGCACGGAATGCGGCATCGCCGGTCATCGCCATGAATGCCGCCCGCAGCGCCGCCACGCGATCCCGCGAGACGCCGGGCCCCGAGAAGAACGCCCGGCCGACGACCGACGTGCTGGCGAGGAGGCGCAGCACCTTCCGGTCCTCGTCGTTGGCGGCCAGTTCCGGCACCGTCGGCACGTCGGCGAGATCCGGTGCCCGCTCGTAGCCGTCCTGGTAGAGCGGCACGATCATGAGCTCGGCGATCCATTGCGGCCGCGAACGCTTCAACTGCGACCAGATCGCGTTGCCCATGCCCTGGATCTCGCCCTTCTCCATGGCGAGATACTGCTCGCTCGAATCCTTGTAGCCCTGGACGAGCTTGAACCGCGTGCCGGCCAGCGCGTTGAGCGCCACCGGCGTCATCACCGAGGTGCCGCCCGAAGAGGTCGCGCCGAAAATCAGCGTCCGCGTCTTGGCGTCGGCGATGCTTCTGAAGCCCGCTTGGTGCCAGGCGACGCCGACGACGTCGATCGAATCGAGCCGGCCGATCCAGTTGAACCGGGCGGGATCGAAGCCGTCGCCGGTCTCGTGCAGCAGAAGCGCGTTCAGCGGCAGCGCGTGGTTGGGAATGCCGAGCACGGTGCCGTCCTGGGGCGGCACCGAGTAGATGTAGCTCGCAGCCTTCACCGTCGCCGCACCCGGCATGTGCTGGACGATGGCAGTGGGCTTTCCCGGCAGGAGCTTGGGCAGATGATCGGCGAGAAGCCGCGCATAGGCATCGAAGCCGCCGCCCGGGCCGTAGCCGACGATGACCTTGAGCTGCTTGCCCTTGTAGAAATCCGCGACCGGGTCGGCGGCCGCGCCGGATGCCACGATGCCGAACAGCGCAAGCACCGCAAGCGCGCGCGCCGCGATCACTGCCCGTCCTCGACCTTGCGGCGCTGCTGCTTGGCGCGATCGCCAGTGCGGAAGTGCTCGCCCGTGACCGCCCACTCCGCCTCCTGGCGGTCGCGCTCGGTCCAGGCGCCGAGCTCGTAACCATGCCACGGCACGCGCGGCGTGAGCTTGGGAAGGCCGAGCTCCTCCCAGATCTCCCTGGCGCGATCCATGTACGCCTTCGCCGGCAAAGAGACGGGCGGGTAGTCCCACTTGCGCATGGCGTTGATCAGCACCAGCGAGCCGAACTCCTTCTGCGCCGTCATGTTGCGGAGGTCCTCGCTCGGCGGCAGCCCCGAGGGATCGAGCCCAATGGCGCGCGCCCCCAGCGTCACCATGTCGCGGTCGGGCTGCATGCGGTAGGAGAGCGCCCACACCACCGATTCGAGATCGTTGGGGTCGATGTCGTCGTCGACGGCGATGACGATCTTGCCCGCCGAGGTGTTCTTGCCGGCGATGGCGTAGAGCGTCTGCCAAGCGACCGACGGGTTGCAGCGCTTGAGCTGGACCACTGCCCACGATTCGAGCGCGATCTCGTGGAAGGTGATGTCCTGCACCTGCGGAATGCCGCAGTGGTTCTTCAGGAAGAAAAGATAGTTGTTGTCCTGCGACAGCTTCTTGAGCTTGCTGCTCTCGCTGGGCGGCATCTGGCTGATGATGGTGGCGAACACCGGATTCCTGCGGTGGGTGATCGCCGTCGCCTCAAACACCGCGTTGTGGACCCGCTCGCCCATGTAGCCGGTGAATTCGCCGAACGGCGCCTCGGGCTCGAGATACTCGGTCGAGACGCGGCCCTCGATGACCAGCTCGGCATGGGCCGGCACGACGAGATCGACGGTCTTGCAGCGCACCAGCTCCAAGGGCTGGCCGATCAGGGCGCCGGCGGCGGCGTATTCCTCGACGCCGAACGGCACCCGCGAGCCCGAGAGATAGGTGAGGCCCGGCGGTCCGCCGATGACGAGCGCCGTCTCGATCCACGCCTTGCCCTGACGGCGCGCCGCGTCCCAGTGCACCCAGGCGTGCTTGCGCGGGCCGATGAAGACACCGATGCGGTCCCGCGCCTTGACCTGGCCGCGATAGTTTCCGACGTTGATCCAGCCGGTATCCGGCTCCCGCGTGACCCAATTGGCGGCGGTGACATAAGGCCCGACATCGAATCCGGGCGTCGAGACCGGGATCGGGAATTCGTCGAGACCGCCGTGCTCCAGAAGCCCGTCGCCGATATGCACCTCCTCCTGGACGAGGCCGCGCTCGACGATCCTGGGCGGCACCGGCTTCGCCAGCGCCGCCTGCCAGCGCTTGCGGATATCGCCCACCGGACAGCCCATGCCGATCGAGTAGATATCCGAGGAGCCGGCGTAGATGCCGACCGCGACCTCAGCCGGGAACTTCCTGCCCTTGCCGTCGACGACGTTCTCGAACAGGAAACCCTTGCGGCTGGCCTCGTCGAGGCCGCGGAATTGCCAACGCACCAGCGGCATCAGTTCGGTGTCCTTGTCGATCGCCCGGCTGACGCGGACGAGCTTGCCGGCGCGCTCGAGGTTGTCGAGATGGACGCGGAGGTCCTGAAGGTGCGCCGCACCCCTCGTGCTGCCGTCGTCCATCGCCGCGCCGCCCCCGCTTATGTTCCGATTTCCGCCGGCCCGCGTTCGGGCTTGTTTCAAAATACAATATTCGTTGCTATTTTTGAACCGCCGCGAATGGAGCCCGCTGCGGCCGTCGTTTCAATAATCAAAAACGGGAAGGCGCATGGCCGACATTCACCTGACTTTGGCGGCGAAGGATTACGACCATTTCCAGGACCTGAAGAGCGGCGCGGTGAAGCCGCAGGGCATTGCCCTCACCTGCCTCGCGCTCTACCCGACCGACATCTTTCATCGCCAGCTCGAGTTCGGCGAGTTCGAGGTTTCCGAGCTCTCGCTCTGCAAGCATGCGTCGATGGTCGCCGACGGCAACGGCGCGTTCGTCGGCCTGCCGGTGTTCCCGCTGCGCATGTTTCGCCAATCGGCGCTCTACGTCCGCCGCGGCAGCCCCGTCCGGCAGGCGAAGGATCTGATCGGCAAGCGCTGCGGCGTTCCGGAATGGGCGCAGACCGCGACCGTCTACGTGCGCGGCTGGCTTCAGAATCACGCTGGCGTGCCGCTCGATTCGATCGAGTGGATTCAAGCCGGCGTCAACGAGGCCGGCCGAGAGGAAAAGATCGCGCTGTCGCTTCCCAGGGGCATCCGCTGTCGGGCCGTCGCCGACCGGTCGCTCAACGATCTTCTGTTGGCTGACGACATCGATTGCATAATCAGCGCCACTCCGCCGAAGGCATCGCACGGCGACGGTGCCAAGATCGTGCGGCTGTTCGCCGACGCGCAGACAGCCGATGAGGGCTATTTCCGCGATACCGGCGTCTTCCCGATCATGCACGTCATCGCCATCCGCAAGGATGTCCACGAGCGCTACCCGTGGGCGGCGATGAACCTCCTCCTCGCCTTCGAGGAAGCCAAGGAGCGCAGCATCCGGCGGCTGTCGGAGTTGTCGCCCCTATTTCCGCTGGCGTGGGGCCCGAACCACATGAAGCGCACCGGCGAGCTCCTGTTCGGCGGCGGCGAGTACTGGCCCTACGGTCTCGACGCGAACCGCAGGACGATCGAGGCGTTCCTCGCCTATTGTCACGAGCAAGGCATCTGCTCGCGCATGGTCGCGGCCGAGGAGCTGTTCGCGCCGCAGGCGCTGAGTTCCATAAAACATTAAAAAAGCACCAAGGAGACGGATGTGAAGACGATTTTGGGATTGGCCATCCTATCGATTCTGTCGAGCGCGGGAATGGCGCGAGCCGATGCGGTCGAGGATTTCTACAAAGGCCGGACGCTTGTCTTCGTCATCGGTTCCAACACCGGCGGCAGCTACGATTCCTACGGCCGTCTGTTCGCCGCGCATTTCGGCAGCCATGTGCCGGGCAATCCGACCGTCCTCCCGCAGAACATGCCGGGGGCCTCGGGAATAAAATCGGCAACCTTCCTGTATCAGATCGCGCCGAAGGACGGCTCCACGATCGGCACCTTCAACCAGAGCATGGGCCAGAGGCAGATGCTCGAGCCCAAGTCGGTGCAGTTCGACGTCAGCAAGTTCAACTGGATCGGCGCCATGGCGAGCTCGGTCAACGTCTTCATCACCTGGCACACCAGCGGCGTGGCGACGATCGAGGACGCCAAGAGGAAGGAAGTCGTCATGGGCGCGCTGAGCGGCGACGGCGGCAACGCCGTCTACCCGCTTCTCCTCAACAAGTTCCTCGGCACCCGCTTCAAGGTGGTGCTGGGCTACCAGGGCGGCAATACAATCCAGCTCGCCATGGAACGCGGCGAGGTCGACGGCCGCGGCAGCGTCATCTGGTCCGGCTTCAAGGCGGGCTGGCCGCAGTGGATTGCCGAGAAGAAGGTCAACATTTTGGTTCAGCTCGGGCTCGAGAGGGATCCGGACCTGCCCGATGTGCCGCTTCTGATCGATCTCGCCCGGGACGACATGCAGGCGCAGATTTTTCGCGTGATCTCGAGCGATACCGTGATGGGTTTTCCGGTGACGGCGCCTCCCGGCGCGCCACCCGGCCGGGTGGCGGCGCTGCGCAAGGCGTTCGCCGAGACGATGACGGACCCGGTGTTCCTCGCTGACGCCGCGAAACGGAACCTGCCGGTGCGCGCCTCGCCCGGCGACGAGGTCCAGAAGGTCATGACGTCGGTGGTCACCACACCGAAGGAGGTGGTGGCGGTCCTCAAGCAGGCAATCGGCGAGGCGATGCCGAATTCGAAAGCTGCCCGCTGATACCGATGCCTCGCGCCGCTGTTTCCGGCGCCGCGGTCATGTTAAAATGCGTCGTCGGGAGGAATCGCGTCCGCGATGGCCACCGAGCGAGGGGAACGGCGCAGCGCGCCGGAAGTGTGCATGAAACGCGTTCTCGACAACGAGCGCCGCCGCGGAACCGAAACCTACGGCGCCGGAGCCGTTGCCATCGCCCTGGCAGTGGTCACCGCCATCGGCGTTTCGACCGTATGGGCGGCCGATACCATCGTCGTCAGCCAACGCGATCGCAAATTTACGCCCGACCATCTGACCCTCGAGCGTGGATCCATCGCCCGCATCGTCAACGACGACCGGGTGACCCACCATGTTTATGTCGATGCACCGGGCATGAGCTTCGATTCCGGCGAGCAGCCGATCGGGACGACGGTCGATCTGCGTTTCGATCGGGTGGGAAGCTATGAGGTGCTGTGCGCTATCCATCCGACCATGCGCCTGCGCGTCACGGTGAAATAGGCGTCAGCGCGGCAGGACCGGTTCCGCGAACGGCTCGGGCTTCCCCGTCAACGTATCGAGAAAGGCGATCAGATCGGCTTTCTCCTGGGCGCTCAGGCCGAGCGGCTGGATCAGCTCCGACCGGCTCGGCCGGTCGATGCCGCCGCGATCGTAGAGGTCGATCACCGCCTCGAGCGTCGGCTCGGAGCCATCGTGCATGTAGGGCGCGCGGCGGGCGACGTCGCGCAGCGTCGGCACCTTGAAGGCATAGCGCAGCTTTACGGTGTTTCGGAACAGGCGCGCCCGACCGATGTCGTCGCCCGTCGCCGTGCCGATGTCGTGGAACGAGCCGTCGGTGAAATTCCAGCCGCTGTGGCATTCGGCACAGCGGCCCTTGCCGTTGAAAAGATCGAATCCGCGCTTGGCGGCCTCGCCGATGGCCGTCTCGTCTCCTGCGATCCAGCGATCGAACGGCGCCTCGCCGGACACCAGCGTGCGCTCGAAGGTGGCGAGCGCCGCCTCGATGGTCTTGCGGCTCGGCACCGGATCCTCGGGGAATGCCGCCGCGAACGCCGTGCGGTAACCGGGAATGGCGGCGACGGCGGCAATGACCGCATCTTCCTTGCCGTTCATGTTGGCCGGCGACATGATCGGCGCGAACGCCACGTTCTCGAGCCCCCGGAACTTGCCGTCCCAGCCGAGAACCTCGCTCCAGGCCAGGTTGTAGAGCGTCGGCGAGCGCAGCGTCAGCGGCTTCTCGCCGATCGCCTTCGGCAATCCGTCGCCCCAGGACAACCCCGGATTGTGGCAGCTTGCGCAGGAGCGGTCTCGGGCGCCCGACAGAATGGGATCAAAGAACAGCATGCGGCCGAGATCGTCCTTGGCCTTGCTGTAAGGGTCGTCGTCGGGGAACGGAATGCCGGCGGGGCGATGGTAGAGAGCCCTCCAGGCCGCGCGCTGCGGAGAGCCTGCGGCGCGCGGCACGATCGCAAACGCAAGACCGACGGCCGCCACCGCTGCGCCGACCAACAGCGCGAAGCGCAGGATGGCGCCGCGACTCATGCCACTTCGCGGATGCAGCGATCGGCGGGCAGTCGGAGCGTGATCGTCGTCCCGGCTCCCGGCGCCGTCTTGATCGACAGAGTGCCGCCATGAAGCTGGACCAAGCGCTGCACCAGCGGCAGCCCGAGGCCGGTGCCTTCGTAGCGGCGATTGAGGGCGCCGTCGATCTGGCGGAAGGGCTCGAGCGCCAGCGTCACATCTTCGCCGCGCATGCCGATGCCGGTATCGGAGACCGCTATGATCGGCTCGCCGGAATGGAGCATCCCCGCGGTGATCACGATCCGGCCGCCTGCCGGCGTGAACTTGACGGCGTTCGAGAGAAGATTCAGCACGATCTGCTTCAGGCGCCGCTCGTCGGCGCGCACCAACGGCAACTCGGGAGATATGTTCACCGCGACCACGAGCTCCGCCTCCTTCGCGCGACCCTCGATGATGCGGTTGCAGGTCGCCACCACCTCGGCGATGTCGACGTCCTCCTCCTGAAGCTCCAGCCGGCCGACTTCGATCTTCGACAGATCGAGCACGTCGTTGATCAGGCTCAGGAGATGGCGTCCGGCAGTGTAAATGTCGTTGGCGTATTCCTGGTAGCGGGCATCCACCGGGCCCATGATCGCATCGCGAATGATTTCGGAGAACCCGAGCACGGCGTTGAGCGGCGTGCGCAGCTCATGCGACATGTTGGCGAGGAACTCGCTCTTGCTCCGGCTCGCGGATTCGGCCTGCTCCTTGGCCTCACGCAGCACCGTCTCGCGCTCCTTCAGGAGAGTGATGTCGCTGGCGATGATCACAAAACCGCCGTCGGTGGTGGTGCTGCGCGACAACCGCAGCCAGCGGCTGTCGAACAGACGGATTTCGCCGGTCGGCGTGGCGAGCGCCCCCTCGAGCCGGGCCGGCAGCGGCATGCCGGTCGAGAAATGCTCGGCGAGATCCGGGAAAAACGCTATCACCTGCGAGTTCGACAGCAGAATGCGATTTTCGCTGTCGAGCAGGATGACACCTTCATCGGAGCTCTCGATGGCGTTGACGAGACGGGTCTGCGCGGAAAGCCGCGCACTCACCTCGCGTTCCATCATGCGGCGGATGTTGTCGCGCATGACGGCCATCGAGCCGAGCAAGCGCCCGAGCTCGTCGTTGGGCGCCGATCCGATCTCGACATCGAGCTCGCCCTCGGCGATGCGCTTGGCTGCGTTCGAAGCGGCGGCGATCGGGTGAACCATGCGCCGCGCCAGCAGAATGGCTATGGCTATGCTGAGCAGGAGCGCGACAATGGTGGCCGCCGTGGTGAACTGACGGTAGCTTTCGATCGACAGCAGCGCCTTCTGCCGGCCACGGAACCCGTCCTCGGCGGTGAGCTCGACCAGGTTGTCGAGTGAATCGACGACCGCAGCGGCACACCGCTCCAACGACGAATAATCCACCTCCTCCTTGTCTCCAGACAGGAGACGCTCGCGCAACGCATTCCATTTGGCGACGGCGCTGCGTGTGGCGCGGGCGGCATCCACCGCGCGGGGGGATGTCGAGCGTTCCTCGGCGACGGAGAGATCCTCGGCGAGCGACCGGCTCAGCTCCACGATGCGATTGTCGAGGGCGGCGCGCCGAACGGGATCGTTCGCCATCTGCCGCTGCGTCAGCGCCAGCTCCATGGCGGTGAAGCTCGACAGCGCGAGGCGCGCGTAGCTGATCGACATCAGCGGCTTGTCGTAGGTCTCGACCACCAGCCGGCCGGCGTCGACGACGCTGTTGACCGCATAATTTCCGAGCACGCCGGTGATCGCCGCCAGCGCGCAGAACGCGAACAGAATCTTGCCACGGATCGTCGTCGCCCGGGCGCGCAGACGTCCTGCCGCGACCGCCACGGGCTTTTGGAGCCGAATCGCCAATCCCTTCAACACCCGTCTATCCCCGACGCGGCTATTTTTATAAGTGTTGCGGCGGGTCCCGTTAAAAATTGGTTAAGGAGACGGTGATTGTGGAGCAAAGCCGGCTCGCCTAAGCCTCTTCGACAGCATCGGGACATCTCCCGGCGCCGATCCGCCGCTCGAATGTCAGGCGGCACCGTACAGAATCGTGTGGAAACCGTAATACGCGGCCAGGGTCGCAGCCAGGGCAAGCGCGTAAGCGATGGGTGCCGGCGCCGGCCGCCATTGCGGCGATGGCGACTTGTCCACGGCGACCGCGATCAGGATGGCGATGATCATCGAGTGGCCGATGGCATCGACCTTGCCGAACTCGAAGACCGCACTGATGAACATGACCATCAGCACGGTGGCGGAAAGCCGTCGCACCATGGGAGTCCAGATCAGGCCGAAGGCAAGACCGAATTCGATCACTCCTGCCGCGGTCATGTAGAGCGACGGCTCCCAGCCGATCGTCAGATCGGGATGCTGGATGAGCAGTGGATAGGTCCACTGCGGATACGCCCATTTCTCGACGGATGCCCACATCAGGGTGATGCCGGCCCCCCACCGCGCGACGTCGACCGGGCGAAGCCCAAGCACCGTGCGCTCAATACCGAGACCCGACAGGATGTAATACGCGGCCAGCCCGAGGAAAATCGGGTAGTCCATCAGATGGAACGGGCCATAATTCGCGACGCCGATCGCGTAAAGAGCGACGATGCCGCAGCCGGATAGGATCATCGTCCGCCGCCAGAACAGGCCGATTGCGATCCCGAGCTGCAACCACGGGATGAACGGCAACGCCGTCTTGAGCTCGGGGGTCAGAATGACGTTGCCCAGCACGAACAGCGCGACGAAAAAGCCGCTGCCGCAGGCGCGCAGGAGCACTTCAGTGCGCGGCCGCAATTCGGCGGTGAGGCGATCGAGGGTGTCGATCAGCGCGGCGCCGATCGCTGTCCGTTCGATCAGGCATGCACCCCAAAACGCGACCAGAGAAACGAGGAACAGAAGCCCGAAGCTTGAGGATAAGACCAGCGCGAGCGGACGCGGCCCGGAGGCGACGTTGAAGGTCGAGAACCATTTGACGTGCGCCAACGCGCCTGATGGGCAAACGATGGTTAACAAGCCAATCGTTAAGACAAAAACCGACGCGAACTGCCCACGTCGATGCGAATAAATCCGCATCTCCCCACCCGCTTTGTCGCCCCAAGATTCGACAGCGTATTAACCAATATATAGAAGCGACTTTAATTTCCCACCAAATTGTTACATGGAACCAACGGGTTGTCTGGGTTCGACCCCACCCAAACATAATAAGTAGCAGATGTGGTGGTGAGTCACTCACTTATGCGTACATATAGCACGATGAGACACGATGAGAGACGCATACCCGCGGAACGCGTAACCATTTCTTCACGTTTAGCGCCGATAAGTCGGTCACATTTCACGGACACAGGGGCGGGATGTGCTGATGATATTAGGCACAGTCGGCGTTCTTCTCGGCACCACCTTCGCAGCGAGCGCTGGAAATTTCCCCGCTCAGAAGGTCAGGCTCGAGCGCTGGGGCGGGATGCTCCTCGTCGCGGGCATCGCGCTGATCGCGTTCGCCTTCCCGTTCGTCTAGCGACGCACGCGGCCATCGCGTCGCCGTTCAGCCGGCGCCGCTATCGCTCCCGTTCATCGCGGCACGATCGACGCGCCGCGGTTCCTGAAACGGCATCAGCCGTTCCCTCGCCCGCGCTTTGAGAGCCTTGAGCCGCCGAAACAGCGGGCGGCCGAACAGCGCGTGGAGCTGATAGAAGGCAAAGAGGACGATGGCCGTGCGCCGCCCGATCGGCAGACCGAGCCGCCGCGCGTAGCGATCGAAATATTTCCGGTAGAAATAATTCGTGTAATAGACGTTCCAGAACAATCGCGTGAAGTGATTCACGCGATTGCCGCCCGATGGATTTTCCTGACGGCTGAGCTCGACGCAATGCGCGTCGTTGGTGACCAGGATCGCGTGGCCCTTGACGAACGCGTGCATCTGGAAATCGGACTCCTCGCGGAATCCGTTGCCCTTCGCGTAGAACGGATCGTAGCTCAGTTCCTGCAACAGCGACTTGCGCGTCAAAATCACCGGATTGGTCAGAGGCAGCGAAATATCGCCCTCGAAGCGCGCATCCTCGCGGAATTCACACACCAGCGTCCGGAACGGCGGCAGCGACGACAAGCCATTGCCGAACGCCGCAATGGCTTCTTCCGGCGACTGCTCGGCGCGCTTGAAGACCGCGCGGCGTCCCGACACGATGGCTGCCCCGGTGGCCTCCATCTTGGCGAGGCAGACAGCCGCATATCCCGCGGCGAGATAGATGTCGTCGTCGCAATAAAGAACGTATTCGTTGGCGGCGCTCTTGTAGCCCTTGATCCGACTGTAGGCGGCACCCATGCGCCGGTCGTTGCGCAGCACGCGCGCCCGTACGTCCGGAAAGCGGCGCGCGAGATCGGCGACCACGGCATGAGTATCGTCATCGCCGCCGTCGTCGACGAAGACGATTTCCGATACGAGGCGCTGGCGAAAGAAGCTCTCACCCACCAGCCTTATGGTGTGAGCACGGTTGCGGGTCGGTATCACCAGAGTGATCATGGCGTGCGCCTTTCCAGTGGCTCGTCTCGATCTACAGGCCCAATGCTTCCAGAATCGGCCGATCGACCGTCAGGGGACGCGAATCGCCCGGCAGAAAAAGACCGAAACCGCCGCGCGCTTCCCACATCGCCCAGCCGAATCCGTGTTCTTCGGCAAGCTCGCGCACGTCGCGAATCCAGGCGGCGCGTTGCGCCGGGCGCGCAGTATGGGAATAGACGCCGAACTCGCCGAGCCAGGCGATCTGGCCGTGGCCGTCACACCACGTCTTGAGCCCGTCGAAGGCCCAGCGCAGATCGTCCTTGCGGTGACTTTTTTCGTTGTAGGGCCGCAGAGCGTCCCGCACCTCGGGCGGATAGGCGGCAAGCGCGCTGTCGCTCAGGCTGCCCGGCCCGACATCCCACGGGATGTCCTTGAGCTTCGCGTAGAACGGGCCTGCATTTTCCAGACCCTGATGGGTGAACTCCATCGGAAGGTAGAAGTGGAACGTGTAGATCAGATTGGGATCGGCGAACGGCGTCTTGAGACCGTCGTAGATCGCTTCGGCGACGTTCCAGCGATTCCCGCCGACGATGATAGTGTAGTCGCGCGCCGATGAGCGCACCGCCGAAATGAACTGGCCGATGATGGTGCGGTACCGATCGATGTCGTCGAAGGATCGCTCGGGCTCGTTGAGGAGCTCGAGCAGCGTGTTCTCCGGCCGGTACTGGCCCTGGCCCGCCACGTGCCCCGCGAAGTTCCGCCACCATTGAGTCATCGTGTTGCGAAACGAATCGTTGGCAGAGATCTTGTCTTTCACTTTAGACGTCGCATGATTGTCGAGAACGACGGTGAGATCGTGGTCGAGGATCGACTTCATTGCGCGGTCGAGAATATCCATGCGCTCCGCGCTCAGCTCGGGATCGCCGCTGTCGAGCTTCGGAGCCGTGAAGTCCGGCTGAATCGAGACGCGGACATGATCGAATCCGAGCGCGCGGATCTGTGCGAAATCCGCCGGCCGATACCAATCGTCGATCCGCTTGCGCATGGCGGCAGGATCCTGAACCGGTGCCCATTCGAACCAGAACGAGGCCGAAAGGCCGCGCGCGAGCCGTCGCGCGCGCGTCGTCCGGATAAGAGCCTTTTCCTGCGCCCGCGCCATCGGCATGCCGCCGGCCACAGCAAGCACCGCGGCGCCCATTCCGGTAAGGACCTCGCGCCGGCGAACGCCGAGGGTGGGCGTTACAGGCCGCTCCTTCATCGGAAATCCGCGAGAGGGCGACGGGCGCGTCAAATGCTGCCCGGCAACTTCTCGAATTGGCGGCGCACGCGGTTCCAGACGCTCTCCCGGCCGCGGTGCTCGCAGGTATCGATGTATTCGCGCGCGTCCTTGCGCAGGCGATAGATCGGCGTCCGCGAATGGCTACGCGAGAATTGCATCGCCATCACCCCAGCGTCGAACACCGCGCGCACCGCCTGGCTCAGCATGCGATTGTATGCACCCTTGACGAGGATCGCCGCTGCCGCACGCAACAGCCGCCATACCGGCGTTCCGAATTTGTAGTCGGTATAAAGCCCGTTGCGCACGAGATAGTAGTAACGGCCTTCCTTCCAGCGCACCCGCGCCTCGGGATCGGCGCGGTGCAGCACCATGAGGCCGGGCACGTACTTGATGCGGTAGCCGAGATTGAGGATCCGGTAGCAGAGATCGCGCTCCTCGCCGCCGAAAAACAGCGATTCGTCGTATTCGCCGGAGGCGATGAACGCTTCCCGGCGCATCGCGTGACCTGCGCCGATGAAGCGGGTGGCAAGAAACTCCTGATCGGCCTGGGTGCGCAGAGCGTCCGGGTAATCCCAGCACATCTCGTCGTCCACTCCGGTGAAGTAGTTGATTATCCGGAAGGCCACGGCGCCCAATGCGAGGTCGTTCTTGAAACGCTGCACGACGCGCGCAAGCGTCGTGCGGTCGGGAAACACCGCGTCGTTGTCCAGCGCCACGATGAGGGGAGCACCGCCCATCCGGCTGGCGATGTTGCGCCCGCGCGCGACGCCGACGTTGCAGCCGAGCTCCTTGAGCGACACTTCGGGATGGGCGACACAGAGCCGCCGAAGCTTTTCGATGCTTTCGGGGGCGCTCCCCTGATCGACCACAAGAATACGCTTGGCTACGCCTTCCTGCGCCAGGGCGCTCTCGATGGCTGCGACAGTATCCGCCGCGCGATTCCACGACAGAACTATGACGTCGACATCGCCGACCATCAGCCGATCTCCTCGGGTTTGCGCACGGAGCCGGCAGGCTCCCAGGTTCCCACCAGCGTCCCATTGAGGGAACGCCACACTCCGATCGCCGTAGCTGCAAACGACTGCAGAATGTCAACGATGAGAGTGAAGGGCGGAAAACCGATCCGCCATCCCAGCCACAGCAAAGCCGAACTGCCGACGCCGATCACCACCGCCGCCGGGAAGCCAGCCAGGACAACAAGCGCAGCAAACGCGAAGACGGCACTCAAGCCGAGCGTCAAAAGTGTGAACCAGCGAAACAGCTTGTGGGAGACGTATTTGTAGATATCCAGCGCATCGAGCGACTTGAGCCGAGGCCACAGCGCCAGATGGGCGCTGAATCCCTGGCAGCCGATGCGCACCTTGCGGCGGAACTCCTCGCGCGGATCGGCAGCGGTGCGCTCGAACGCCCGCACGTCGCCGGCACGCACCACGCGGTAGCCGTCGCAGAGCACGGCCAGGGACAGATACATGTCATCGGCGGCTCCGCTTGGGATGCCCTGGTAGCATTCCCTGCGAACCGCATAGAGCGAGCCATCGGCACCCATGACCGAGCCGGTATCGCTCTCGAGCTGCTTGATGCGCTCCTCGAGGCGCCAATAGAACGATCCCGTCATCGACGTGACCGTTTCCGCGGCGTTGACGAACGTCAGGTGCCCGCACACGCAGCCGACCGTCGGATCCGCGAAGTAGGTTCGCAGATTGGCAAAGGCCTCGACGGGGATTTCGACATTGGCGTCGATGAGAATCACGATGTCGCCGCGGATGCGATCGGCCAGGCGGTTAAGGCCGTGATTCTTGCCGCGGTTGTCGAGCGACAGGACGAGATCGATCTGATCGACGTATCGCCGGGCGATTTCAGCGGTTCCGTCGGTCGCGCCGTCGACGTAGAGCAGGATCTGAAGATTTCCGTTCATCGCTTCGCGCGCCGCCAGCAGGTTGCGAAGCGTCCGCTCGATCACCGACGCTTCGTTGTAGGCGCACACGCACACCGCGAACGTCGGGGCGGCCGCCGCCGCACCCGTCGATCCCCGCCACAACGGCCGAGGACGAATCAGACGCAGCAACCGCAGGCTCAGCGGATAAGTCAAAAAGGGATGGCATGCGATGAGAAAGAAAAGCGCAGCCAACGCGCAGAATATGCCTGCCACCGAATCACACTCCTTCTCATTTCATTCTTATTCAGCGAAGGTATCTTCGAGGCGCAACCACCCGTTCGCTCGACCGCGCAGGAGCCGGACGTGCGATGTGCGCGATTGTAAGCGCCGGCGATTCGCCGCTTACCGTGACAATTTGGTGAGATTAATCGGTTGCTTAGCCAGTGCTTGCCGCTTGCTACAACACGGCGGCGACGGTCGAATGACCGCGCGCGCTCATCGGGAGCGCGTGCGCTTCCGAGTGTGCGCATTGCCGTCCCGTCTCGGGGTCCGGAGGTCCTTACCTCCCGTCGCGTCGATTTCCCGCATTCCCGTTAAACAGACAATCTCATTGGGAGAGGTGCATACGATGGCCCACCCACCTTCACATTCCGGCCGATTTGGGCGAAATCCACCGCCGCTGCCGCCCTCACGCCAGTGGTCGGCTCCGATTCCACGCTATGTGGGCTCCGAATTTGACGAATTCTACGGCGATGAATTCATGCAAGCGCCGCGCGGCGTGTCGGCCGAAGGCCAGACTCGCACCCTGGCGCAAATGGCGGCCATCCTCTGGCGGCGCAAATTTCGCATTGCCGCAGCGATGGTGGTCTGCGGCTTCCTGGCCTATGCGGTCTCTTATCTCCTGACTCCCCGCTATTTCGCCGAGGGGCTCGTCGCCATTCAGACGCGGCCGATCTACATTCCGCAGCTCGGGATGCCGGCTCCGCCGCCGGCTCTGGACCCCTCGGTGCCGCGCAGCGAGGCACAGATACTCAACTCGAGGCAACTCATCGAGCAATCGGCGCGCCAGCTCCACCTCGACGAGGATCCGGACCTCAATCCCTATCTCGAGGATCCGCCGCTCTTTTCGCGGATTTCGTCGAGCATCCGCACATACACGATGAAACTGATGGCATCGTTGGGGTTGCTGTCGAAAGACGAATCCAACACCGAATTCGACAATGGCGACATCGTGTGGTCGGCCGTCGTCGACAATGTTACGAAAAAGCTCAACGTGCACACCGATGGCAAAAGCTACGTCATCTACGTCGGATTCGACGGCACCGATCCGCGGACGAGCTCCGACTTCGTCAATACGCTGATGAAGAATTTCCTGATGAATCAGATCGAATCCTCGAGCAAGGCTCTGCTTGAGGCCAACGCCTGGATCAAGCAGCGCGCCGGCGAACTGCGACAGGAGGTCGAAGAGGCCGACAAGAAAGTTTCGGCTTATCGATCCAAGTACAATCTGGTGGAGACGCGGGTCGGCGGAACGGTCGGCGAACAGCAGCTCAACGAGCTCAATACCGACCTGAGCCGCGCCCGCGCGGACCGCGCACAGGCCGAAGCCCGCTACAATCAGGCTCAAGAGGAGGCGAAGCGCACACCCTCCGACGGTGCCGCCAGCATGTCCGAGGTGCTGTCCTCGGATCTCATCGGACGCCTGCGCGAGCGGGAGGCCGAAACCCTCCAGAAGCGGGCCGAAATGTCGTCGCGGCTGGGGCCGAGTCATCCGCAAATCAAGGCCCTCAACAGCGAGATCAGCACTCTGCACACGTCGATTCAGCGGGAAATCGGCAAGGTTTTGCGCTCTCTGCAAAACCAGGTGACGATCACGAAGACCCGCGAAGCGACGCTTCAGCGGCAGATCAACACATTGCAATCCCAGGCGAACACCACGGCCGGGTATCAGGATGAGTTGAATCAGCTCGAGAAGGAGGCCGACACAAAGCGGAACGTCTACCAGACGTTCCTTGCCACCGCGCAGCAGACAGCCGATCCGACCAAGATCAACCAGACCAACGCGCGGATCGTTTCGAGCGCAGTTCCGCCCGTGGATCCGACCAGCCCGCGCCGCAATCTGTTCGCGTTGGGCGGAATGTTCCTGGGTTTCCTGGCTTCGGGTGCGACGGTGTTCCTGCTCTCCGAGCTCGATCGCGGCTTCGAAACCGCGGCCGAGGTCGAGAGCGCGCTCGGCGTGCCGGTGCTGGGCACCTTGCCGATGATCCGGCGACGCTCGCCCAGGCGCTACGGCCTCGGTCAGGAGCTGATCGACGGACCGCATTCGCCGGTGGCGGAAACATTGCGAGGAATCCGCGTCGCACTGAAATCCCAAGCCGAGCATGGCATGTCGCAGGTGGTGTTGGTCACTTCCGCCGAGCCGGGCGAAGGCAAGACGTCGTTCGCCAGCGCCATGGGGGCCATCGCCGCTCGCGACGGCCTCAAGGTTCTGGTCGTGGACTCGGATCTGCGGCGTCCGCGATTTCATCGCATGTTCCGTGCCGAGCCCGGCCCTGCGTTGCAGGACGTGCTGCGCGGAGCGCGCGGTTGGGCCGAAGCGGTCCGCGCCGACCCCGATACGGGCGCCCATTGCCTGACCGCTCACGAGCGCACCGACAGTCCCGTGTCTCTGCTTTCGTCGGGACACTGGGACTCATTCCTGAGCGAGGCGCGTAAAACCTACGATCTGATCATCCTCGACTCGCCACCGGTGATTCAGGTTGCCGATGCCTTGACGCTCGCGGACTACGTCGATACGACGATCTTCGTGATCGCGCATCAGAGCACCAAGCGCGGCATGATCGAGGAGGCGATTCACCGCTTCGACACCATCCATAAGCCGGTTACCGGCGTGGTGATGTCGAAGATGCCCGTCCACCTCGTCGCGCAGTCGTACTACAGCGGCTATCAGGCCGCGTAATTCGCGCACAAGCGGGGCTCGGACACTCTCCGAGCCCCGCAGCGGCCGCCGCAGGGCCGCAATCGCTCCAATAGTCACCGACAGATGGACAGGACCCGCGCGCTCAGCGGGGCAGCGACCGCGTCTCGATCCGCCTCCTCAGGGTATGGCTGTGGGACTGGATGAGGAGATGCAGGACGCCGTCGCCTTCATGGCATCGATGGTCGCTTGCGGTGCTCCGGAGGAACCGGAACCCCGGATGCCGGCAACGACGAACGTGAGGAACCGCTTCAGCGCATCGCGGGCGATCAGCGCCATGACGAGAACGTAGACCGCCGCCCCGAGTGGAATCTGAATGAGCAGGAGATAGAGAGGTGGACGTCCGGCGAGAAGCTCCGTATTCACCATGGCAATCGCTCCCACCATGACGGCGGTGGCGATCAGCGGCGCGAGCGAGGCCTTGAAAAACTCGACCGTCGCCGCGCGGCCGAGCAGGCGGTGGACCATGCCGAGCAGGAACGGCGCGACGATCACCACCCTGGCAGCCCATATGATGGCGGCGTGGAGCGGATCGGCGGGAGGGAGCAGCACGAACGAAGCGACGACGAAGACGAAGCTCAGCGTCGCATAGGCGAACACATAACCCGGCTTTCCGAGCGCCGTGACGGCGGCATCGGCGAACAGAAGAACGAATTGCAGCATGGCGCCGACGGCCATGACCTGCACGAGCGGAATGGCGGCCGTCCAGCTTTCGCCCAGAAAGAGATGGACGATCGCCGGAGCGCAAATCGCGACCCCCGCGAACATCGGCTGCACCGTCAGCGCGGCGAACTCCGTCGCCTGGCGGTAGGTGCGCGCCAATGCGATGCGATCGGCCTGCTGCCGCGAGAAGATCGGCAGCGCCAGATTGTAGGCGGCGCCCGCCAGCATGTCGTGCAAGGTGTCGACGACCCGCTGGGCGATATTGATGTAGCCGACGGCGGTAACCCCGAGAAAGTAGCCGACCAGAACGGTGAACAGGCGAGCGCTGGAAAGCCAGGCAACGCGCGTGCCGAGCGTCATAATGCCGAACGACATGAGTTCCGTCAGACGCCTCCCGTGAAACACCGCCACAGGCCGCCACGGGCTCGAACGCCACACGAACGCGGTGTTCATCGCCGCCTGAATCAAATGTTGAGCGATGAGGCTCCAGACGCCGTAGCCGAGAGCCGCCAGAACGATCGCCGCGACCGCGCCGGCGAGCCGGCCATAGAGCGTCCTGAGCGCCAGCGGCTTGAACAGGAACTTGCGGCGGAGAATGGCGATCGGAACGCTGCCGGCACCGCTGAAGGCGAGGCTCAAGCCGGCGACCGACAGGAGCGGCGCCAATCCGGGACTGTCGAACAGGCGACCCATCAGCGGGGCGGTAAACCAGCACGTCGCCGAGAAAAACAGGCCGAGGCCGAGGCATGTCCAGAATGCCGTATGCAGATGATCGTCCTCCAGATTCGGACGCTGCACGATCGCGTCGTGAAGGAGCGTATCGACGACGATCGCCAGCGTTTGGACGATCCCGAGCGCCAGCGCCACAGTGCCGAGATCCGATGGCCCGAGAATGCGAGCCACCACGAACAGCACCGTGAGGGACAGAACCGACAGCCCGCCACTCTCGAGCAATGCCCAGATCAACGACCGCCCAGCACGAAACGCCATTATGAAAACCGCCTTTAGAGATGAATGTCGGCGGAAACGTCCGCGCAAGCGCGGCACCGGCAGCCGCGCACAATGGCGCATCGGCGGCCGATCGCTCAAGCATCCAAAATATGATGTCCGGCTATACCGGCGGCAATCCTAGAACAGGAGGCCGAGGACGAATCCGAAGATCATCGAAACGACGGCAACCAATCCGATCACAACGATCGTTTCCGGCCGCCCCTCGGTCGGTGCCGGCCGAACATCCGACGCACGGTCGTGCCGCTCCCGTTGCAGTGGCGTTAGCAACCTGTCGGTTAGCGGTTCTTTGGTGTCGAGCATCGGCCCTGCCTCAATGGGATTCTGCAGACGCGAAAGATTACGTCTTTCTACGTCCCTGCCGCAATTTTGACGATTTTATGAGGGGAGGGATTGCCGCTCAAGCACCCAAATGCACGAATTCAGGGCGGCGACGCACATCGCTCGTGCGCGGAAACCACCGATGCGGAGCGCTCGCCCGCAAATTCCCACAATTCTCACACTCCCAATTTGATCAAGGGTTTGCTTGATTTACACCCGACCTCCCCGACGGCCGTGCGGTTTTCGGTTGCCGAAAAATGGGACCGAGCACACCAGCCGGCTGGACGAAATCCGGCCCCGAACCTGAAGGAGAGCACATGCTACTCAATTTCCGGACAGCCGAGCCCGCAGATGGCGGCCGCGAATGGCGCCCCGGATTCGAAGACTGGAAGTTCAACGGAGGAGCGGACATCAACGGTGGATCGGATCGCGGGCGCGGCTGGCTGAGGCTCAAGTTTCGGGATGCATTAAAGCGCAAACGCCAGGGCGGCTCCGCGTACCCGGCGCGGTCGTTCGTCAAGCGCGGCCTCGACATCGTTCTCGCCAGCACCATGCTGGTCGCGTTGGCACCGGTCCTGCTCTCGCTTGCCGCCGCCGTGCGGATCGACCGCGGCCCCGCGCTGTTCCGGCACCGGCGCATCGGAGCCAACGGGCGGCCGTTCTACTGCCTGAAATTCCGCTCGATGTGCGTCGACGCCGAAACGCGCCTCAAGGACTATCTTGTCAAAAATCCCGAAGCGCAGGCCGAATGGGATCGCGACTTCAAGCTGAAGTCCGATCCGCGCATCACCCGGCTTGGGAATTTGATGCGGCGAACCAGCCTCGACGAGTTGCCGCAGCTCATCAACGTGCTGAAAGGCGACATGAGCCTGGTCGGACCGCGTCCGATCGTGCCGGCGGAAATTCCGCGCTATGGCGATTCGTTCAGCGCCTATCTCCGTTGCCGCCCAGGCATTACCGGGCTTTGGCAGGTGAGCGGGCGCAACGACGTCGACTACGGCACCCGGGTCGAGCTCGACACCCGCTACGCGAGCGACTGGACCATCATCACCGACGCAAGGATTCTCCTGCGCACGGTCGCCGTCGTATTCCGTCGCTCCGGAGCTTATTAGCTCGCATGACCGACCGGGGACAACCCGGCGGTCGCCCGCATCGCTCCAATCGCACATTCGGCACGAGCACGGGAGGCTAGCCCGTCATGCGCATCGCTCTTATCGATCCGTCTCTTTTCACCTGGCCGTACGACCGCGAGCTGGCGGCCGGTCTCTCCGTGATCGGCAACGAAACCCTCGTCTTCGGCAAGGTGCTGCCGGCGAGACACGCCGACGCGCACGAGCCGCTCCTGCGTCAGCATTTCTATCCCGCCATGGCAATGCCGTTCTGGGACCGCGCGCCCAAATCCGCCGTGCGGGCCCTGAAAGGCGTAAGCCATATCGGCTCCCTGGCTCGGCTGTGGCGCACGTTATGGCTGTGGCGGCCCGACGTCATCCACTTCCAATGGTGTCCTCTCCCGGCCGTGGACGGGCGTTTCCTGCCGCTGTTCCGGCGGATTGCCCCGATCGTTCTCACGGTCCACGACACGATGCCCTTCAACGGCGCGCCGGGCTCGAGCCTGCAGACGTGGGGCGCGCTGTCGGTCCTGCGCGCCTTCGATCGCCTGATCGTCCATACCGATCAAGGGATCGAGCGCGTCTCGGCCCACGTCGGCGGCTCGGAGTGCATCGCGCGCATTCCTCATGGCCTTCTGCACGACGAGAGCGATCGCCACGTGCCGGTCGCGGCCAAGGCGGCCGCGGACGGCACGGTGACATTCCTCCTGTTCGGCCAAATCAAGCCCTACAAGGGCGTCGACGTGTTCCTGCGCGCACTGTCGCAGCTCGGCCCGGAGTCGCGCCCCAGGTGCCGCGTTCGGATCGTCGGCAAGCCTTACATGAACACCGAGCCGCTGATCGATCTGGCCCGCGAGCTCGGCGTCGAGGATCTTGTCCGGTTCGAGTTCCGTTTCGTTCCCGACGATGAGCTGACGGCGATGCTCGACGACGCCTCGATGCTCGTCTTCCCCTACCGGGAAATCGAGGCGAGCGGCGTGCTCATGGCTTCGATCGCGCGATCCCGCCCGGTGATCGCATCCAAACTGGGCGCCTTCGGCGAGCTGCTGATGCATGGTCGCGAAGGGCTGCTCGTTCCGCCGGGCGACGACGCGGCGCTTGCCTGCGCGATCGATCGCGTGATTCGCGAGCCGGGATTGCTCGAGGGCCTGTCGACTGGGATGGACGCGTTGCGCCTGTCGATTCCCGATTGGGGAGAAATCGCGCGGCGTACGGTCAGCGTCTACGACGCTGCCCGAAGCCATTGGTCGCGCCCGGCGGACGCATCGGCCGCGGCGCGGCCGGGCACGGTGCTGTAGTAGCGTCGCAAGTGGCAGCGCGAGGCCCCGCGCCGGTCCATTCAACCCCCGGATACCGCCGGAACCGGTCGCCGTGCGGCGGCGAGCCGCAGGTTGTGCATGCGGTACATTCTCTGAATTGCGCGCCCCCGGGAAACTCCCGGCACCCGCGCACCACGGTTGTGCCACGCGCACAGGGCGACGAATAGGATGTGGAGGAAGCCGTTGAGCAGATAGCCGCCGAGGACGAGATAGAAGAACAAGATCGCCCAGCTCAACATGCGATTGCGCGTTCCCTGGAACAATGCGTATCCGACGAACGTCATGAACAATACGGCGGCAAAGAAGCCGTACTCCAGGATCAGCTTGATCCAGGTCGGATCGAAAGCGAGATACGCGTCATAGATAAACGCTTCCTTCATGATGCGCTCGATCGCCCCCGGGCCCATGCCGAACAGAAGCGTGGATGTGGAATTGATCACGAAATCGTGGAGCAGATAGAAAGGCGAGATGAATCGCGCAAACCCGCTCGATTCCGTCGATGAGAATTCGTCGATGCGGTTGGTGAACGTGCTGAGGTCGAGCACGCCGCTGGCGAGAGACAGGACAATCCCGATCACGACCGCCGCCATCAGAACGCCGGCATTCCCGCGCCGCATCAGGATCCAGGGCAGGAACACGAACACCAGCAGGATCCCGGTGCCCGAATAGCACACCACCATCGCCGCGGCGAACACCAGGAGCCTCGTTACCCGTCGCGCCCCCAGCAGTTCGATCACAACCGCAAGCCCGAGGAACTGCGAAAAGAACGACGGCTCGAGAAAGAAGACGCCGTTGCTCCTCATGATCGTCGATTCATACGTGAGGGGGATGATCACGTTGTAACCGTCGAGCAGAATCTGGTACGGCATGAACGCATCGAGGGGAAAGACCAGATCGGAATCGACGACGAACTGCAGGGCGAATTGCGCGACGCCGCACAGCGCGCAGATCGTCATCATATTGAGAAAGATATTGAGCGCACGCGAGAAGCAGCCTGCCGGATATTTGAGCCGGAAGACGTAGAGGGAATAAATCGCCAGGAGATAGCCGAACGACAGCAGCGAGGATCGAGTCGCCGAGATAATCACCGACAAAGTCATGAACGCCATGGTCGCCAGGAATAGGCCCAAGACATGGCCATTGACGTTGAATCGGCCTCTCAGAAGGAGCCACAGGAACGTCAGGTACCCGGCAACGAACGCCGCTGGAATCTGGGTTGCGGTCCCGAGCGGTATCGCAAATCGCTGAAGAAAGATGCAGGAGCCGATCGCAACCGCCAGAGAAGAGACGGTGACACCGTCGACCCGCGGACGGGAAACGCTCCGGGAGCGTCGCACGCTCCCGGAGCGCCACGCCGCGCTTCGTCTCATGGCAAGATCAGCCATTGTGCTTCCGCCAGTCAGGCCGCCTTTTAGAACCAGCGCAACGGGACGATCACGATGTCACCCGGCTCGAGGTACGCATCCTCGGGCGCGAGCATCGGATCGCGATCGCCTTCCGGCTTGACGACGGAAATCTTCGACGTCTGAGCGCGGTAGGTATACCCGCCGGCGAGCGCAACGGCGTTCAACACCGTGGCACCACTATAATACGGATACGCACCGGGGTTCTTCACCTCGCCGAGGATATAGAACGGCCGGTACTTGACGACGGCAACCGCTACCTGCGGGTTCGTCACCAACCCGCGCGCCAAGCGGTTCGTCAGAGCGGACTCGAATTGCTGCGTCGTCATGTCCTTGACGCTCATGCGGCCGGCGAGCGGCAGGGAGATGGTGCCCTGACTGTCGACGTCGTATTCGCCGGTGATGGTTTCCTCGCCGAAGACAGTGATGCCGAGCCGATCGCCCGGCCCGAGTTTGTACTCTGGCGGATTCTGCGCCACCGGGATTGAACGCATGTTCGCATCGCTGGCACAGCCGGTGATACCGAAGACGAACGCCAGCGACAGCGCCGAGGCGATGCGAATGAACCAATCGCGACGCGAACGCATGTGCCGAACGGCACCATTCTCGATTCTCGTGTTCATTAGAACGTCCTCCTTAATGTGGAAAAAACGCGTTGCGTGAAAATCGGTCACAGGATTCTCTCATCCTGGTTCCGATGCCGGTATGCGCTGTGCGCTGCCTCACGACGGGGTGCGAACGCGCCAAACGCCGCGGTGCCGACATTACCGAATGGCTCCATGCCTCGTCGTCGCCGGCGCGAGCGCTTCGCGATGGAGCGACGCGCGACGGTGCGTCCAACAGCCATGGGTGAAACCGGTCGCGAAAAATCCGAAAATCTCCTCTTATCTTATCGCTTGGGATCAACAGCCCGAATGAGCCCGAATGCCTCTCGTCGCCTGGACGCATGCATGGCCGCACGTACTCCACTGCGAATTCAAGGCGGCCACCACGCTAGCGGAATCCGCTGACGGAAGTTGGCAACATAAATCTGGCAGAGTTGTCACAAAACCTGCCACATGCCATCGGTCATAGTTGCGGACGTAACGAAGAACGGTGCGGCGTCTATCGTTGCACGCCTTCGACGCGCTATCGGCGGTTCACTCACAGGCAATGATACGATCGCTCTTTCACCGATCCCGAGATCGCGCATTGTCGCTCTCGCTGTCGCCGATCGCGCGCGAGGTCGTGCGGCGTCACCTGTCGACACTGACGCCTCAGAAAATTTTAAATCTCGAACAGACGATGAAGGCGCTCGATCGCGAGTCGATTCCCGGCGACGTCCTCGAATGCGGACTGAACCATGGCGGCTCCGCCGTCCTTCTCGCTCTCCTGGCGAAGCCCGAGCGGCGCTTCGTCGGCTACGACGTACGGGACAGCCTCGACGACGTGCTCGATACCTTCCGAGCCCTCGGCGTCGATGCCGACGGCCGTAGCGTGGCGTTGCGTGTGTGCGCACCAAACAGCGCGCCGGAGATCGAGCCCAAGCGAACCTTGGCGTTGGCGCACATCAATTGCGATTGGGAAAATTGCGCACCGCTGTGCCTCGAGACGACGGCGGCGCATCTCAGTTCCGGAGGGTTTTTAATGTTGGACGATCACAATCAGGCCGAACGATGTACCGCCGTCGTCGGCAATTTTCTCGTACGGCACGGCGAATTTTCGCTCGTCGGGGCAAAAGCGCACACCGTGGTCACTCGCAACGTATAGCCGGGGTCGGAAAGATGTGCCCTATGCGTTGACACGGCCCCTCCTCCCAAGCTTCGAGCCGCAAACGGCCTGTGGCAAAGTTGTGGGGGTGAAGATCACAAATTTACCCCCGCCGGTTCACAGAATTGTGATCCATTTTCATCAGGTTAGCGTGCAGTGGCGCGCCCTGGCGTGGCTCTCCCGCGAGCTCTTGGAGGGCGCAATATCGGTGCGGTGGAAATTGGGTCCAGTTGAGTACGCGCCCAGGTGTACGGGCGGGCTGACTGGAGAGTGTTTAAGTCTGTCGGGAGAATCGAAACGTCACGCGGTCCGAGCGGATTGCAGAACGTAAAAAGGAGAGAAAAATGGAAGCCAATCTTGAGAACGCGATTAACCCGGGCAATGCTCGCATCCTGTTCGTCGAGGACGATCAGCTCTTTCGCGAAACAGTGACCAAGAATCTTCAGGATGCCGGCTTCACGGTTTCCGATTTCGAATGCGGCAACACTGCGCTGCAGTACCTCCAGGAGGGCGGCGAAGCCGAGCTTGCGCTGCTTGATTGGAAGCTCCCGACCATTTCGGGGATCGAGTTGTTCCGTCGCCTCCGCGAGCAGAAGGCGGAGATTCCCATCATCTTCGTGACCTCGCTCAACGACCAGGTTTACGAGGAGGCCGCGCTGATGAATGGCGCCGTCGATTTCATCGACAAGACGCGCAGCTTCTCGATCCTGCTGAGTCGCATTGGCACCGTCCTGAACGGTCGCAAGGGCATCTATGCTCCGCGCCCGCTGCGCTCGTCGCAGTCCTCCGTCGTTCACAGCGGCGATTTGGAGCTGCACCTTCATTCGAACCGCGCCTTGTGGAAGGGCAAGCGGGTGAACCTCACTCTCGCCGAGTTCAAAATCGTCCATCATCTCGCGACGCAGACGGATCGCGACGTTCCGCATCGCGAGATCTACGACATCGTGCGCGGGCCGGGCTTCCTCGCCGGCGACGGCGAGAACGGTTACCGTTCCAACGTGCGCACCTTCATCAAGCGCATTCGCCGCAAGTTCGGCGAGGTCGATACGCAGTTCGATCGCATCGCCACCTATTCGGGCTTCGGCTATCGCTGGATTGGCGACTCCGGCGAAGTGGAAGCGCCGGTGACGGCAGTCGACACCGTGGCGTCCGCCTACTAAGCCGGGCCGGCGTCGTTCGGCGGATGAGCGGCTATGCGCGTCTCGTCCTGGCCAGAGGAGGCTCTTCCCTCCGCGTCCGGTAGCGCAATCCGATTGCGCGACGGAGTCAGCCTGCATCTCGTCGGTGATGAGGGCGTCCTGCTGGACGGCCTAAGCCAATGCCTTTACCGCGCCAACGCCACCGCGACGTTCATCTGGTTCTGCCTCGAGGACGGCCTGTCACCTGAAGAGAGTGGCCGTCATCTGCAACGAACGTTCGGCACGACGGAGACGATTGCGAAGCATTACGTCGCCGAAGCGATTCGGGAATGGACGACGCTCGGCCTCTTGAGCGACACCGCAAACGAGACCGACGAACCGAGAGGCCGAGCAACTGGCGACATTGCCATTGCCGGTGATGACCGATCGAAATCTGCCGCACCGGACCGGCCGTTCGTCGCTGTCAGCGAGAGGAATTATCGCCTTCTCGATACGGATTTCCGGCTGCGGTTTGCGTCGCACTCCGTCGAGGCGGACATCCACCCTTTCCTTATTCCGCTCGGCGAATCGGCGCCGGGCGAAGCCGATCCGGTGGTGATCGACGTCCGCGAGGAGAACGGGCGCCGAGCGCTGTACAGCGGCAACCGCGTTATCGAGCGCTGGGCCGCGGCCGACGAGATCGTTCCGGTTGCGAAAATTGCCCTGGTGACGTTCGCGCTCGAGCGCAGCCGGGACTTCGGCGCCCTCCACGCCGCGGCCGTCTGCCGCCGCCCCGATGCACCCTGCGTCGTCATCGCCGGCGTATCCGGAAGCGGCAAAAGCACCCTCACCGCCGGACTTGTGACGGATGGATTTTTCTCGCTCGGCGACGACACCATCGTGCTCGCGCGCGACACGCTCGCCATTCGCGCGATGCCCTTCGGCATCTGCCTCAAGGAGGGCGCCTGGGGGCTCCTTTCGGGGCGACTTCCGGCCCTAGCCGATCAACCTGTCCATCAGCGCCTCGACGGCAAGCGAGTTCGCTATTTCGTACCGGAAGGCGGCATCGGCTCGCCCGGTCGAACGACGCAAAATGCCGTCACGGCCGTAGTCTTTCCGCACCGAACGGAGGGCGGTCCGGATTGTCTTCTCCGCGTCTCGCATGCGGATGCGCTGAGCCGCCTGGCAGCGGAGTTCTGCCCTCTCGGCGGCACTTTGGATGCGGGAAAAGTCGAGCGTCTGATTCAATGGGTCGACGACGTTGCCTGCTTCGAGCTCCGCTTTTCGACCCTCGACGGAGGCATGAAACGCATCGGGGAGCTTTGCGCGTGACCTCGAAACGGGAAGCCCTGCGGATCGTCGCCGATGCGTTGCAGCCGGAGGCGGGCGGCCTGAAGGCCGCGATCCGACGGCGCAAGGCTCAGGATTGGATGGTGCCGTTGCGTCTGGCAAACGACCATTTTCTCGCGACATCGATGTTCGCGTCGCTCGCCCAAGCCCACCGCCTTGCGGCGCTCCCTTGTGAAGTGAACGACTATCTTTCGCTTCTCCATCGCAACAACGCCGAACGCAACGAGGCGCTCCGCGGTCAGGCGTTGGAAATGCTACGCGCGCTCCAGGCCGCTTCGATTCCGACGATCGTTCTCAAAGGCGGTCTATCGCTCTTCCTCGATCATTACCCCGATCGCGGCGCACGCATGTTCCGCGACCTCGACGTTCTGGTACCGCCCTCCGCGATGGCGGCCGCGATCACGGCGCTGGGCCGCCTCGGCTACAACGCGGAAACCCGCTACCAGCCGATTCAGCACGCTTATGCCGAATTCATCCGCGAAAACGATCCCGGTGCGGTCGATCTTCACGTCGAGGTGATCGACGCCCACTACATTCTGCCCCACCGGGAGATCTGGGACAGTGCCGAAGTCCTGGAGGCGGATGGGGTCCGCTTCCAGGCGCCGTCGCCGACGCACCGGGTCCTGCACAATCTCCTTCACGCCACGATTCATCACCTCGGAAATCATTATCGCGGCAGCCTGAAGCTCCAGCAGGTCTACGATTTTACGCTACTGGCGCGCCATGGGGCCGGCAAGATCGACTGGCGGCTGATCGAGGACCGCCTTCGCGAGCATCGCCTCGTGACGGCGCTTCAGTCTTACACGCTGGCCGCATCGACACTGTTCGGACTGACGTGGCCGCTCTCCGAGCCGGCATCCCTCGCCGCGCGCTTCCATTTTCGCCGGTGCATCGCCCAGCTTTGCGTTCCTGCCCTCGAGACTGCGATGATGCCGTGGGCCAATCTTCGCGGCGCCTTCGCATGGCATCGCATGAATGCACTCTATTCGGAAAAGCGTGAGCCGCTGGTGGCCCACCAGTTCCATCACGCGCTGGAGTTCATCCGCAAAAGCACCGCCAAGGGGCTGCTCAACCGCCTGTTCCGCATCGGATGACCATCCGAGCCGGCACAAAAAACAGTGTGGGCCCTTCAAAACGAATTTGGGCGTACCATCGAGGCTTGGCTGCAGCATCGCCTTATTCGCTAACGGTCGAGCTTCGATGGGATGGCCATTTTGTGTCATGGAGGAGCGGCATCTGTGTGGCCTTGCCGAGTTATGACGTAGATACTCGTTCTTTCTGCTGTGAGGATCGTGCACAAACGTCAATACTCTGGGGGATTGTCTGCGGTGTGCTGTGCCGACAGGCAGCGGAGAGAAGGAAAGGACTCCAATGTCTCTGCCGGCTTTCGCGAGCCCGGGCTGCGCGGTCTGACAATCGTCGTCGACGCCTCTCCTTCCTTCTCCCCTGACCGTCCCGCGCAGAAGAATGAAGGGGGGCCATTTGTCGCGTCTGGTCATCGTTTCGAATCGCATGCTCCTGCCGCGCGAGCACCTTACCCTTGCCGGCGGCCTCGCAATCGCGTTGCGCGAGACATTGCAACGTCAGGGCGGATTGTGGTTTGGCTGGAGCGGTCGCACCGTCGAAAATCCGTCCGAAACGCCCGAGATCTACACCGCCGGAAAAGCGATCTACGCTACGGTCGATCTTTCCACGGCGGACCATGAAGCCTATTACCTCGGCTATGCGAACAGCACCTTGTGGCCGTTGTTCCATTATCGACTCGGTCTGATCGATTTCCGGCGCGCCCATTTCGAAGGCTATCTCCGCGTCAATGCCGCCTTCGCCAAGGCCTTGAAACCGCTGCTGCGGCCTGACGACGTGGTGTGGGTGCACGATTATCATTTCATGACCTTGGCCGCCGAGCTGCGCCGCCTCGGCGTCGAGAACAGGATCGGTTTCTTTCTCCACATTCCATTTCCACCCGCCGAGGTGTTCAGCGCGCTTCCCGCCCACCGCCGCATCGTTCGCGATCTCTGCGCCTACGATCTGATCGGCTTTCAGACAGAACACGATCTCCGGGCCTTCTCGACCTATCTCGCCAATGAGGCCGGGAGCACCGTCGGCACGGACGGGTGCTTCGAGGCATTCGGCCATCACTCGTGTGCAGGGGCATTTCCTATCGGCATCGACACCGAAAGCTTCTCGAACATGGCTCGGCGCGCCGCGGTGGGCCCCGAAAGCGAGCGTCTCCAGCAGAGTCTGTCGGGACGCACGCTCGTCGTCGGCGTCGACCGCCTCGATTACTCGAAGGGACTGCCGCAGAAGCTGGAGGCCTTCTATGACCTTCTGCAGCGTTGGCCCGAGCATCGCAGCCGCGTCACGTTTATGCAGATCGCGCCGGTCTCGCGCGGTGAGGTCGCGCAATACCAGACGCTGCGCTGCGAGATCGAAGCGGCCGCCGGACGGCTCAACGGCAAATTCGCGGAGTTCGACTGGGTTCCTTTCCGCTATCTCAACAGAAGCTTCACCCGGGCGACGCTTGCCGGCTTTTATCGCGCCTCGAAAATCGGCTTCGTAACGCCGCTGCGCGACGGCATGAATCTGGTCGCCAAGGAATACGTCGCCGCTCAGGATCCCGATGACCCCGGCGTCCTGATCCTGTCCCGCTTTGCCGGCGCGGCCGACGAACTGCGGTCGGCATTGGTGGTCAATCCGTTCGACGTCGACCAGCTTTCGGAAGCGCTGCACCAGGGGCTGACGATGTCGCTCGACGAGCGCCGGTCCCGCTACGCGCCGATGATCGAGGCAATCCGCGTCAACACCATAACGGCATGGAAAGAACGGTTCCTGGCGGCGCTCGAGGCGGTTCCCTCGGCCCCGTCGATGCGGATCGCCTCGCTGGGCTGATCGCCGCATCGGGCTGCCCAAACGCTCACGCCGTCAGGATCTCCAGATATTCACGACCCCGCTGAATCAACGGCTTAGGTATTTATTAACGGCCTTGGTTTAGCGTTGGCGGCATGATCCGCGTGTATGGCTGCATCATCGACCAGCACGACATCCGGTTGGTCATTCTCGCTGGCTTCATCTGCCTGTTCGCGAGCTACACCGCGCTCAGCCTGTTCGCGCGGGTCCTCTCGACCGGAAGACGCACCCGCTATTTTTGGCTCATCGGCACCGCCTTCGTCTCCGGCACGGGGATTTGGGCAACCCATTTCGTTGCGATGCTGGCGTTCCGGCCGGGACTGCCCCTGGGCTACAACCTCCCGCTTACCGCCGCGTCGGTGACACTTGCCATTCTGATCTCCGGGCTCGCCTTCGCATCCGTCCTGAACCGGCGGACAGCGACCATCGGCGGCGGGCTATTCGGCGTCGCGGTCGGAGCGATGCATTATACCGGCATGGCGGCCCTGCAGGTTCCGGCGGTTCAGCACTGGGACGTGAGCTACATCACGGCGTCGATAGCGATCGGCATCGTCCTTGGCGCGATCGCGCTGGCGATGATCGAGAGGATCGATGAGATTCCCCGACGCCTGGTCGTTACCCTGCTCCTCACGCTGGCGATCTGCGGGCACCATTTCACAGCAATGGCGGCCCTGACTCTCGATCCCGATCCGACCGTCGCCGTTCCCGCGGCCGTCATGGCTCCGGAGTGGATCGCCGTCGCCGTCGCGGCGGTTACGATGCTGATACTGGGGCTGAGCTTCGCAGGCACGATCGTCGATCAGGTCCTCGCCAGCCGCAGCATTCAGGAAACAGAGCGTCTGCGGCGCTATGTCGTCGAGCTCGAAACCACCAAGCGCGATCTCGAAACGAAGACCATCGAAGTGACGCTCGCGCTCGAGGCGGCCGCGGCCGCGAGCCAAGCGAAGTCGCAATTTCTCGCTGCCATGAGTCATGAGCTGCGCACGCCCCTCAACGCCATTATCGGATTTTCGGAAATGCTGAACCGGGAAATGTTCGGTTCGCTCGGCGACATCCGCTATCGCGACTATGCCAGGAATATCTTCGACAGCGGCAATCACCTGCTCGGCCTTATCAACGACGTGCTCGATTTCTCGAAGCTCGAAGCCGGACGATTCGAGATTCAGGACGAGGCGGTCGACGTCGCGAAGATCGTTACCGACACCGCGGCAATTATCGGCCAGCAGGCCGAACGAAGCAGCCTGCGCCTGTCGTTGGAGTTGGCTGAGCCGCTGCCGCGCGTGCGCGCCGATGGCCGGCGCCTGCGGCAGATTCTGCTCAACCTGATTTCGAACGCGATCAAGTTCACGCCGGAAGGCGGAGAGGTGAAAATTTCGGCGGCAATCGTCGATGGCGATCTGGTTCTCGTCGTCGCCGACAGCGGCATCGGCATGTCGGCGGACGACATCCCGAAGGCGCTGACCCGATTCGGCCAGATCGACAGCAGCCTCAGCCGGAAATACGACGGAACCGGCCTCGGCCTGCCGCTCTCGAAGCGGCTCGCCGAATTGCACGGCGGCTCGCTGCAAATCGAAAGCGCCGTCGGCAGCGGTACCACCGTCACGGTGCGGCTGCCGCGTGAGCGCGTCTTGGGCGAGTTGCGGGTGGCCTGACGGCCGTTCACGCTATCGCGCGTCGTGCCGGACGCCGCCAGACGGCGATCAGGACGCCTGCCGCGCTGAGAGCGAGACCAACAAAGAGGACGATCCAGCCTGGGCGAATGCCGGCGACCAACGAAAAATTCACGGCAAGGACGCGCGTCGGCGCGACGCCCATCTTCCACCAGAAATAGCCCGCTTCGCCCAAGGCGGTGGCGATTGCCGCAGCGACGCTGAGCATCGCCGTCCACCGCAGCGGGACGCGGCCGCCGCGCCCACGAAGCCGGCCAAGCGCGCGAAAGCCCAAGAGCCACGCAAGCACGCCGGCCATCCAAGTCGCCTCCTGAACGTCGGCTTTGGATTGCATGAACATGTGAATCACGGCGAGTACGCCGATGCCGTAGACGATGCCATGGAGCTTCCGCCAACGGCGACTGCCCAGGCGACGTACCATGCCATCCGTCGAGGTGGCGGCAAGAACCGCCAGCCCGATCAGCGCCGTAAAGCCGATGGTGAGGTAAATGCGGCGTACGATCTCGGAGCCGACGACCAGAAGCATCAGTTTCTCATCGATCGCGTAAAGGCTGATATGCACAACGGCATACGTGAACGCCGCCACGCCGATCATGCGGCGCACCAGGAGAAGCTCCGGCCATTGCAGGATCTGCCGCGCCGGCGTGATCGCCAGCGAAACGAAGAAAAACCGGATCGTCCACAAGCCGACCTGATGGATCGCCTCGGTCAGCGGTCGCGGGCCAAGCATGCCCAGAGCGAAGCTGATCGCCGTCCAGACGCCGGGAATGAACAACGCGATGAAGACGGCGAGCTTGAACGGCGAGAAACGGCCGGGAGGCTCCGTCCATGGCCAGCCGGTCATGGCACACCTCCCGGGCGCCTCGTGCAGGCTCAGTCGCTCCATCGACGGCAAACGCTCTGTCCGCATCCTACGCACTTCACTCGATCGGGCCGGCAATGCGGGTCGGTGGTTACCATCGGATCGTTTCGGCAAGTCGCGATGAACAAACCGCATCAGCCGATTACATCGGTGGCTTGACGCCGTCCTTCTCCGCCGTGATGCGGCTCGTGACCATGCTGCCGTCCGGCTTCTTCTGGGCAGCAACAAACACGGTGGCGCCCGGCTTGAGGAGGCTCTTGTCGCCCGGCCCGTAGGTCACGACCGGCACCTCGGGACCGACAACGACATCATCCTTACTGCCTTTATAGGTCACCGTGAATACCTTGCCCTGGGTCACATTGGCGACTTGCGCAACGGACGCATTGGTCATCAGACTGTTCGGCGCGAGGTCATAGGGGCGCTGCCCTTCACCGGGCTTGCGTCCCGGCGGGAAGATGTGAATTTCAAGGGCGTGCAGCTTGCCGTCGGCACCCCGCATGGACGTCGAGGCGATGTAATCGCCGGGCTTTATATCCGAGAGGCTTCGCTTGAGCACCGAGGAAATCTGCACATCCGAATTGATCTTGATCGGCACTTTCTGGCCTTCGCGAGAATTCACCGTCAGCACATCGCCGCTCAGCTTGTCGATCGTCCCTCGGACATTGACCGGCGTGTTGCCGCCCGACTGGGCTGACGCCGGAAACGCCGGTAGCGCAAGCAAGGACGCCGCCAGGAGCGGCAAGGCGAGCAGAAACTTGAATCGCATGAACACATCCTCCCTTGGTTAGACGGCAGGCTTGAAACCCGCTTCAAAACGCCGGCAATCCTATCATCAATTTTGCCATTCCCGCTCGCGCCGTTTGCTGGACCATTCCATTACAACCCTGAAACCATTAGGTTACTTTCCGGATAGCACCGATCGGAACGGTCCCGATCCAGTTGATCCGGGTCGGATCGAAATCCGCTTGCGGGACATGGACAGCGCCGCGTGGATCACGCCGCTGGTGACGAAGCCGCAGATGGTGGGGTTCCCGCCGCGATCGAAACCGCGAACCGCAATAGCGTTCTGCCCATAATGCCTGCCCTTTGGTAGTGTTCAACCATATTCCAAGAACTTTCGGGGAGAGAGACGACATGCGCATCGCCGCTTTGAACTGGCATGGATTCGACTTCATCGAACTTTCCGCCGAGGCGACGCCCGGGCCGTCCGCCGAAGACCAGGCGCAGGAAATTTTCGCTCGCTTCGGGCACGCGCTTGAGGCTCATGGGCTCGGCCTTGCCGATACCGTGCGCAGCCGCCTCTTCGCCCGGGACCGCGCCGCCCGCGATGCCGCGAGCAACATCCGCGCCGCGGTGCTGTCCGGCCCGGCCCGCGCCGCGACATCGAGCTACATCGCGCCGAAGGTGATCCCCTCCAATGCCCTCGTCGCTATGGATCTGATCGCGCTCCGCCGCAAGCCGGGCATGGACAAGGTCATCCGCGAGAATGAGCCGCCGCGGACGCCATCGCGTTACCTGACCTGTGGGCCGCTCCTGGTCCTCTCGGGACAGACAGCGGTGCTGCCGAGCCTGGAAATTCAGGTCACCACCGATATCCTGCCGCGCATCACCGACTATCTTGCCGAAGCCAAAAGCGGCTGGGACAAAGTCATCCAAGTCTCATGCTATATGCACGAGAGCCAGAGCGTGGAGAGGCTGCGCGCGCTCTTTCGCAAGATGGTTCCCATCGAGCCGCCGCGATTCGAGGTGCGGTTCGTCGAGGGCTATTCGGCGGAAGGCAAGCTGGTCGAGATCGAGGTGACCGCGCTGCGCCGAATCTGACGCAGCGCGGCTGCCGTCATTTTCCGCCCTGAATATAGGCCTTGGTGCGCTCGATGACCTCTTTCGGCGCGCTGGCCGTGCCGACGATCAGTTGCTGGAGTTTCTCGCCCGAGAGCGGCTTGAATTCCGCCTTCGACTTCTCGATCTCGCCCAGGAACTCAGGATCCTTCAGCATATCGTCGAACGCGGTGCGCAGCACCTTGACGCGAGCGGCGGGAATTCCTGGAGGCGCCACGAACGATCGGCCGACGGCGGCGCCGCTCGCGTAGAAGGCGAGAACCTGCTTGTCGAGCGGCGTCTTGCCGAGTTCCACAATGGCCGGGACGTCGGCAAGATCGGGCTCCCGCTCCAGCGTGTATTGCACCAGCAGGTTTATCTGCTTGTTCTTGAGCCAGTCCTGCTTCGTCAGCCGGAGCGTGTTCCACGAGGTCAGCGCCCCATCGACCTCACCACGCTCCATCGCCAGCATTCCGCCGGTCGAGCCGGTGTAGCCGGTGATGATCTTGAATTTGGTTCCGGCAACCCCGTTCAGGAGCTTCGGATAGCCTTCCGACGGCGAGCCGGAGCCGGTGCTCGCGACGGGCGTTTCATAGCGCTTGGCGTCCTCGATGGTCTTCGCCTTCGAGGTATGCCAGGTGAGCGTCACCTCGACGATCGCCGTCGCGCGGCCGATCCAGTTGAATTCGGCCGACTTGTAGAGAACGCCCTTGGTGCCGAGCGCCTCTTCGAGAGCGATGGTCTGGGTAACGATGCCCATGGCCGTGCCATCCTTCGGCGCCACCGAATACAGGAAGTTCGCCGCCTTGAAGCTGCCGGCACCCGGCATCGACTGGGCGATGACGTTGGGATGGCCGGGAACGTGCTTGCTGTAATGGCGGGCCAGCAAGCGACCGAAATAGTCGTAGCTGCCCCCCGGCGCGAAGCCGATATAGACGTTGATGGTCTTGCCCCGGAAGAATTGCTCGGCCGCCGATTGGCCAAAGGACGACGTCGAGACGGCAGCCGTCAACGTGCCAACGGTCAATGCCCCCAGCACACTGCGCATCGCGGGTAATCTCACGCACCCCTCCCCTTTTTGGCGGATCGCCGGGAGTGCCGGCGACCACTGCAGCGGCTATATTGGCGCGGCGGTTCGAGACCGGTCCAGGCTTTTCCACCCGTTCGGTGCGGTTTTCCAGACCTCCGTTTCCTTTTAGGATACATCATTCAATAAACAGAACCCTTGGGAGCCTCATCACCATGAAAATCGCCACCGCGCCACTGCTTGGCGCTCTGCTGTTGGCGTTGCCGTTGGCCGCCCATGCCGACGGCGTTGCCGACTTTTACGCCGGGAAGCAGATCACCGTATTGGTCGGCGCCGACGCCGGCGGCGGCTACGACGCCCAGGCGAGATTGATGACGCGTCACATGGGCCATTTCATTCCCGGCAATCCCGTCATGGTCGTTCAGAACATGCCCGGCGCCGGCGGCATCCTGGCGGCGAACCGCATCTACAACGTCGCAGCCCAGGACGGCACCTTCATGGCGTTCATCCAGCGCGGCATCCTGACCTCACAGCTCACCAAGCAGCAGGGCGTACGCTACGAAGTCGCCAAGTTCCATTGGATCGGCAATCTCGCCTCGGAAGCCGCGGTCGTGGTCTCATGGCACACATCGCCGATCAAGACCGCCGCGGATCTTTTCAAGCAGGAGTTCATCGTCGGCGGCACCGGAGTGACGGGCGACAATGAGGCATCGGCCCGCCTGTTCAACGCGCTGCTCGGCACGAAATTCAAGATCGTCGCCGGCTACCGCGGCACCACGGACGTCATCCTCGCCATGGAGCGCGGCGAGGTGCAGGGCTTGGCCGACTGGGCGTGGTCCAATGTCAAGACACGCAGAGGCGATTTCCTGCGCGACCACAAGATCAACATTCTGATGCAGAGCGCACTCGAGAAGGAGCCGGACCTCCCCGACGTTCCGCTGGCACTCGATTACGTCAAGAACGACGTCGATCGCAAGGCGATGGAGCTTTACTTCGCCCAGAAGACGATCGCGCGCCCTTCCATGGTCGGTCCGGGTGTGCCTGCCGACCGGGTCGCGGCTTTGCGTGCCGCATTCGTGAAGATGGCCAAGGATCCAGAATTCCAGCAGGATGCCGAGAAGTCGAAGCTCGAAGTCGCGCCGACATCCTGGGAATCGGTCGACAAGCTGATCCAGATGATCGCCACGACCCCGCCGCAGGTAGCCGCGCGTCTGACCGCGGCGATCACGCCGCACTCGTAATTCCAACGCACAGCAGAATGAGGATGGCATGGACAGCGTTCGTTCCGCTCCCGCCGATAAGACAACCGACGTCCCGCTGATGTTCACGCCGTTCACCCTGCGCGGGATGACGGTTCCCAACCGGGTGGCGGTCTCGCCGATGTGCATGTACTCAGCAGTCGACGGCACGATCGGCGATTTTCAGCTTGTTCATCTCGGCAGCCGCGCCATGGGTGGCGCCGGCCTGGTCATCACCGAAATGACCAACGTCTCGCCGGAAGGCCGCATCTCGCCGTTCTGCGCCGGCTTCTACAAGCCCGAGCACGTGGCGCCTTGGGCACGCGTGGTCGCGTTCGTGCATGCCAACAGCGACTCCAAGATCGCCGTCCAGTTGGCTCACGCCGGTCGCAAGGGCTCGATGCCGCCGCCATGGCAGCGCGGCGGCCGGAGTCTCGCGACGGGCGGTTGGCAGACAATGGCGCCCTCGGCCATTCCGTTCAACGCCGGCGACCCCCCGCCCAAAGCCATGGACGATGCCGATCTCGACAAGGTGCGAAACGATTTCGTCCACGCGGCGCGCTGGTCCGAGGAGGCCGGTTTCGACATGATCGAGATTCACATGGGCCACGGCTACCTTCTATCGTCGTTCCTGTCACCGCTTTCCAATAAGCGGACCGACTCCTACGGTGGCTCGAT
>Ga0207664_10000223_pt1 | contig 42794 bp, 47 predicted proteins | sample LARL83metaG_FD_184349 | JGI IMG/M metagenome (GOLD analysis project Ga0207664, IMG submission 184349) | Corn, switchgrass and miscanthus rhizosphere microbial communities from Kellogg Biological Station, Michigan, USA - LAR L8-3 metaG... | ecosystem: Host-associated > Plants > Roots >...
ACCGCGACCGGGGCCACGGGGGGCATGTGGCAGGGCGATGCCTTCTATGGCGGGCTGATCGGGCTGCTGGTGTTCTTCGCGGCGGTCGCGCTGCTGTTCGCGGGCCGCTACCCGCGCGGGCTGCATGCCTTCATCGTGGGCATGAACCGCTGGGTGCTGCGGGTCATCGCGTACGCCGCCTTGATGACCGACGCCTACCCGCCGTTCCGGCTCGACCAGGGCGGGACGGACGTGCCCGCTCCCGCACCCGATGACCTCACGCCAGCGCCGGCCGCCTGGGCCCCGGCTTCAGGCCCGCGGGTCAGCTGAAGGCTCCCCGCGGCTGCGCTGGTCGATCCTCGTTCTCCCACGACGAAGCGCGAGCTAAAGATCTTTAATTCGTGATGTCCGTTGGGTGTTTCACCTGGTCCAGGGCCAGGCCTGTTCCACCAGGCAGCCTTCGATGAGGCTGGGCTGGTATTGGATCTTCTTCAGGCCGTGCCGGATGACCTGGACCAGGTGGCTGAAGCTGGCGACAGCGAGGTTGGCGAGCGCGCCGCGCTTGTGCCCTGACCAGATCCCCTCCACCGGATTAAGGTCAGGCGCGTACGCGGGCAGCTGGAACGCCCGCAGCCAGGCCTGCGCATCGGTGAAGACGCTCAGCTCGGTGCGCAGATGCACGTTGAGGTTGTCCCACACCAGCACGAGGTTCCCGCCCGGCAGCTGGTGGTGGGCGGCGATGAGCAGATCCCGGTACTCGGTCCAGGTGAACGCCTTGGTCTCGCCCTTGCGGCCGCGGTACAGGCGCAGCCGTTAGATCAGCCGGCTCCGGTCGCCGGGCCGCCAGCAGGCCAGCCCGGCCACCGAGACGTGCCCGCTGCCACCGCCGCGGACCCGGATGACCGGGGTGATCCCGCGCCGCCCCCAGGTCCGCGACCGCGGCGGCCTCATCGACTGGCCGCACTCGTCTTCGAAGACGATCCAGCCGCCGAGGGCCGCCGCCGTGCTTTCATCCGCGGCCAGGCCTCCTTCTTCCACACCTCCACCGCGCAGTCATCGCGCTCGATGGCCCGGCGCGCGCCGATCTGGCAGGTCCAGCCGCGGCGGCGCAGAAGGTACCAGATCCCCGGGATGGTGTACTGCACCCGGAACTTGCCGACCACCAGGTCGCGGACGCGGGCCAGCGTCCACCGCTGGTCCCGCCATCCGGCGGCCGGCCGGCCGGGCCTCCAGCGCCACATCCTGCGTGGCCAGCTGCTGCTCATCCAGCCGGCACTGCGCCGCCTGCCCGCGGGAGGCCAGCCCAGCCGGCTCCTCCGGCCGCCCTCGTGACTATGTCACGAACGAGCCGCCCAGGAATCGGCAACCTGGGCGCGACTTCCCCGCGGCGGATGGACTCATGGCATCGAGGCCAGCGCGGCACAAGTTCATGCGATCGGACGATCAGCAGCACGACCAGCTGGCAGAAGATCGCAAACGGTGGCACGGAGCCCGGAAACGATGGGGGTGAAGCAGGACGGACGCAAGAAGGCGAAATCGTGGGTATCGCGAACGTGCCGAAGGTCACTGGAAGCGACGCCGCGCGGTCCGGTGCCCGCGGGCGGGCCATCACCTGACGCGCTGCAAGATCATTCCGCTTGCCGTCTCCGCTGCCCGCCGCCGATGCTTCGCGCTGATGAACGTCGGCGGCATTCGCCACGGTCTCGCTCCCGGCTTTCAACTTAGTCGTGGTATCAGGGGGAGCTGTCGGGCGGCCTGCTCGGCAACGTCACGGAGGCCAGCGTGCAGCTGCCAGAAAGTCCAATCGACTGACCCCCGCAACCCTGAAACCTGCCGAAGGCGCCTGACCGGCACGCTCGCTGTTCGCTTCGTGTCCGTCCAGACTGAATCAAACCCCGGCATTCACCACGGCTGGTGTCAGGCGATTGGCCCCCTGGCCGACTCTCAGCACGTGAACTTAACAGCAAAAAATAAGTTGTGAATTGCGCCCCGAGCAGGATTCGAACCTGCGGCCTACTGCTTAGGAGGCACTTCCGAGCGGTCGCCGGACGTTGCCGTGCATAGCCTGATGTGTCATCTCGCTGCACCGATAGCGGCTGGCTGTGGCCCAGTGTGGCCTCATGCCTGCCGGCGTTGGCTCCCCCACTGGCTCCCCCGAATCTCATTAGCAGTGCTGATGCCTATTCGGTTCTGTCAGAGGATCGTCCTAGCCTGCAGCTTTGGCCCAGCCAGACTTTCCCGTGACCATCGTGGAGTTCCAGCGCCGGTGATGTGTGTCAACGATCTTGGACAGTTCCTCGGGTAGTTGATCATGCAGCGGTTGCTGCGTTCTGGAGTTCGTCGAGGACTTCGGCTGGGGTGCGGTAGCCGAGGGTGGACTGCAGCCGCTGGCGGTTGCAGAAGACCTCGATGGAGTCGGCAACAGCGAACCTCGCCCGGGCCCGGGCGAGGAAGGCCTGCAGGTGATGCATCTCGTTCTTCAGCGCGGCGAAGAATGATTCGGCGGTGGCGTTCGAGGCGGACGGCTCACGCCGCAGGGGGCAGGGCGGCGAGGGCTTCGTCAACGGTGCGGCTGAGCGGTATGTAATTGTGCAGGCCGGTGATGCGGAACAGCCGCCGGGTGTGGTACCGGTCGCTGGCCACGTGCAGGGTGCCGCCGTGGGCGCTGGCCCGGCTGGCGGCAAGGGCGAGCACGCCCAGCCCGCTGGCTCCGATGAAGGTGACCGGGTTGAGGTCGATGATGAGGGGGCAGCCGCTGGCCGCCAGCGCGGTCAGGCGCTCGCGCAGCTGGTCTGTGGTGCTGATGTCAATGTCCCCGGACACGGTGACGAGCGTGTACGCCCCTTGCTGCTCCACCCGCATAGTCAGCGCTTTGTCCAAGGTAACTCACCGTCCTTCGCTCGCTGCGGCAGGCCGGACGGCGGCCAAGCAGTCCGCCGTCCGGGACGCAGTGCCCCGTCGCCCGCTTCCGGTCGCCGTCAGCGCACCATGCCCGGCCCGCATTCCAGGTGAAGCGCCTGTGTGGATGAGATGGAGGCGCCCCAGGCGCGGCCGTCTCGGCAGGTTTATCGCCGGGCTTGCTCGTCTCCTGCTTGCCTGCGGCCGAAGTGAGCTGCGCAAGGCGACGGACGCGCACACCGACCGCGACGGCACGAGCGAGGCGTTCATCGCTGCGAGGGAGCAGTACGAGCGCGCGCCGTGCAGAAGGCGCGATGACGCACCGGTCAGCGGTCCGGCAGCCGCCGCAACCCGGCCGGCAGCTGCGCGGCGCGCTCAGAGAATCCCTCAAGCGCGAATCTCAGGTCCTGCATCCTCGCCGAATGAAGCAAGGGCCCGCTCCACGAGCGGGTACGTGTCGTGCAGCATCTCCTGCGAGGCCATCCGCATTTTTTCGGCGGCCTGCGTCACCGCGTCCGCCTCGATCAGGGCCGCCAGTCATCTTGGGCGCGTATCCGGCGATGGCTCGTCCCCGATAGCAGTTGCTCTAGCTCAGCGGCGTAGCGCTCCATCTCGCGGTAGTGATCAGCCCAGCTCATGCCGTCTCCTGTCTCTCGGGGGATTGCACCGGGCTTCATTCCCCTGTGAGGTGAGGTCATGAAGCATGAGTGGGGGACGTGACAGCAGGGAAGGGAATCTCCTTCATTTCGCTGCAGGGGCGTCTGGTCCAAGTCGTGCTCGTGATCAAGGACTCGCCGGGCTCGGCCGGCGTCTGCAAGGCGCGGCTGGTACGGGTCAGGCCCCGGGGCGAGGGCTGAAACATTGCGTCGTAAGCCGGTCAGCAGCCGCCTTCGGCGAGCACCGCGATTACCAGCCCCCGCAACGGCCAGTCGAGGTCCCGCTCGGCGACCTGGACTTCGTGCTCGCCGGCGCAGACGAAATAGACCGGCTCGCCCGGCTGCGGCCGGTACGGGCGCAGGAACCCGAGGGTTGCCTGGCCGGCAAGAGCCTCCCAGCGGCCCGGGTCGCCACGGCTGGCAGTGTGCACAGAGCGGGTGAGCACTGAGCCGTCACCACCGACCCTGGTGACGACGATCACCATCCGCGGAGCGTGCCCCTCGCCAGCGGCAATGTCAACTGTGGTCCCGGCAGGGCGACCCGCACGAGCTCCGATAGGCGTCGTCCGGCGGCCATGTGCACCAGCCGCCGTTCCGGCGCGTCGCCGGGCCTCTCTTGGCCGCCATGCCCTCATGCTCACATAGCGCACGGATCTGCCGGGACTCCACGCCCCGCCAGGGATTCCATGATCGTCACCCCGGCCATGCCGGAAAGCCGCAGCGTATGCTGGGCGCAGGTCGGCACCAAGGGGGACCGAGCCCGGATGGCACCTGACCGTACGCGATCATAAGCGACCCATCGACGGGCGACGGGCGACGGGCGGCAGCCAGGCGAGCCGGCGCGATCTCGACCTTGAACTCCGTGGTGAATGAACAGCGCGGGCGGGGCTTCTTCCTCCCCTGCTCTCCATGGTCGGACATCCTTCCTGGGGTGAACCCTGATGATGGAGGATGTCCGGCAAAGCGGGCCAGGCCCAGGACACCGAACGCGTCGTCGCTGCCGCCTTCCCAGATCACGGTGGCGGCGTGCCCGGCGCCCCGCTGCGTACCGGCTGCAGGTGCCTGGTTCCCGCCGCAGCGGCCAGGTCCGCTACCGGAGGGCTGCACCTTGCCCCGGCCACTGGCTCCACCTCGAGGCAGACGATCCCGCGGCCCTGACCAGCGATGACCCGGACACCGACGACCCGCTGGTCATCCAGCCCGTCGTCGAACTGCAGCACACTGCCGGGGGGAAGGAGCAGCGGATAGCGGGCGCTGAGGACCGCGAGCGGGCGTCGCTGACCGGCACTGACGATCAGGGTCCGGTTCCCGATGCTCCACTCGCGCGGCCCGGCACGGTCGCTGGCGATCGGCGGTCTGGTCATCGTGACCTCCCGGGCTGGCATGCGGAACGCGGGAGGCCGCGACAGGACTGCCGCGTTTAGCCGACCCCGCAATGGGCTCAGCAGATCAGCGAGATGCGCAGACCGGCTGGCGTTGTGGTGGTGACCCTGTGAAGACACCCGCCTCGCGCCCGTCATCGCGGCGTGCTGGCCGCAGAGCGCGGAAGGGAAAATGCGCCCGGCGGGGACGGTGCTGGCGGCGGAGAACGAGCGATGGCGACCAGCCAGCAGCCCAACAGCATCCCCTTGTCGGCGGCACGTGAATTCACGCGCCGTTGAACCGCCCTGTCACGACCGTCTACCGGCCTAACGCGCGCGAGAGGCCCGAGCACGAGGGGGAACCACCTCCTGAACTAGAACCGATCAACCCGCGGAGCGCGATTCTTACCTTGGACCAGCGGGGACCGCAACTGGGCGGTGGTCATGGGTGCTCGGCCACCAGTTCCGGCTACTTCCGCACGCTATCTGCGAGAGCGGTGCAGAGCGCGGCGTTCTTCATCTCGTCTGCACAGCCCCTGCACGTTCGATGCGCCGCCCTGGCCTTGGCTGGGGTGTGAGAACTCGGAGGACTGGAGGGAACGGGCGAGATTCGAACGGAGACACCGGCCTCGGCGCTGCACGGCCAGATCGAGGACGTATCCGGCCCGGCTGCAGGAAATCGCCGCATGAAAGGCGAGAGGACATCGTGATTTACATGATCGACGCTGGCGACCGCGCCATGACGAGGCTCGGACCGTGGTCAGCACAACGATCGACAAGCGCCTGGCCGTCAACGCCCGACGCGACACGCCTGCCGACGTCATCTATGTGCATGAGCACGCGCGCGGCCTGGAGCATGAGGTTGCGGTCCGCGGCGGGGGTCATTCGGTGGCAGGCATGTCGATGAACGACGGCGGAATGGTCATCGACGTCCGTCCAGTGAAGGTCATTCGAGGTGGGAGGGATGAAGCAACAGCGCGGACGCCACGGCGGTCAAGGACCCGGACGGGCAGGAAAGAGATGGTGACCGCGAATGCCCGCCCTGGCTGAACGCATCCAGAAGCGGCAGCTAGAAACGTCGGTCTCCTGGACCGGCCGCGAGCGGCTTCGGTGTCTCTGGTACCGGCTCCGCCTGACCGTGCAGGAGGTGAACCACGCGAGCCGCCGGATCGTGGAGTTGCAGGCACCCTGGATACTCTGACGACCCATTCGCTGAACCTGTCCGGAACCAAGACTGAACAGCGGCGCGTAGGCCAGGCAGCTACTAGAAGTCTCCGCCGCCGAAGTCCCCGCCGCCGAAGTCCCCGCCGCCGAAGTCCCCGCCGCCGAAGTCTCCCCCATCGCCGGCGTCCCCGTCACCGGGTGAATAGCTGTCGGCAAAGACGGGGTGGGGTGCGAGCGCCTCGCCGAGCAGGAAACCGGTGAACAGCCCGGGGCCGAAGCCATAGCCGCCCCAGTACGACGGGGCGAAGCCGGCGTTGACGTAGTTGACCGGGGTGCCGCGAACCTCGACCTTGCGCATGTCAGGCTCGATACCTTGCTCGACCTTGTGTGCGCAGGCAGGGCAGGCCGGGACGTCGCGGCCGGGCGCGCCGTCTGCGGGCGTCCAGTAGACATCGCTTGCCGACATGCCGTGCCGCGGATCGAAAAAGCACGACGGACGCCGGTCAGGCCTGGGCTGGCCGGCCGCAAGAGCATCGGCGCAAGCCAGGTGGTACTGTCCCTCGGCGATAGCCCGGCTGACTGCCCCCATGTCCTTGACCCGTTTGGCGCCGTCGAGGTGGGCGGTCCCCCGCTCGTAGGCGCTCAGTGTCGCGGCCTGTTCCTCCGCCGCTTCCGGGTTGCCGTGGATGGAAAGGTCAGAGTGACGGGCGGTGATCCCGGCGCTGAGCGCGATCAGGTCGTCCTGGGCAGCCGACTTGGCCTCGCTGAGCTCTCGCTCCCGGCGCTTACGGATGGGGCGGGCGATCAGGAAGAACCCGAGCACGCCCAGCACGAAGATGATGCCGAAGGCGATCAGGACATTACGCAGCACGTGCGAAGGCGCATTGACCGCAGCGTCGCCCGAACCTGAGCCGGCTTCGTTCTGCACATCAGTCACGAAATCCGCCAGCGCCGCGGAGATATTCTGGTCCGCCTGATGTTGTTCTACCACCCTTGTGGCGATATCGGCTGCGCTGTGGGAAGGGAGCATGCCCTTGCTGTATGCGCCGAAGTGCTTGAGACGGCTGTCCATGAAGCCGACGCTGAACTGCGCGCGCCCGCTCAGCGCGCTGACGATCTGGTTCATCGACCTGTTGTAGCCCTCTGAACCAGAGGGAGCGACGACCAGGTAGATGCCGTCACCGCCGATCTGCTGCTCCAGCCGGGCCTCCTGGCCCGCGGAGACCAGACTGCGGCTGTCGCTGACGACGCAGACATGCTGCCGGGCGAGGCAATCGGTCAGCGTGCTAGCGCTGGCCTGGGAGGGAGACAGCCACAACGGAGACATGAGGAGCGCTGCGAGCGCAGCCACCCCGAGAGCCAACCTTCTCATCCTGTGGATCTCCTGCCGCGCTAAGGCCCAGCGACACGGCGGCTGGATATGCGGTGTGCTGATGAAGGCCGCCGCGGGCGGGCATCTGGCCGCAGTGGGCCCGACGTCAGCGACGGCCCACCGCCGCCGACCACCACGGCCATTGCCGTTGCGATCCGCGCCCGTTTCCTCAATCCCATCTCCTGGGCTTCTTAGTCGCTCGCCAGGATGCAGCCAGCGCTCGCCGGGATACCGGCTCGTCGGGACCAGGCAAGCCGGCGGCTATGCAGTCGCCGTGCCGGCGTCGTGGCGGCCGTATGGAGGGCCATGCCGTGTACCCCTCAGAGCACCTTGGACAGGAATGCGCGGGTCCGCGCGTGCTGGGGGTTGCTGAGCACCTCGCGCGGGCGGCCGGCCTCGACCACGGAACCGTCGTCCATGAAGACGAGGGTGTCACCCACTTCGCGGGCGAACCCCATCTCGTGGGTGACCACGATCATCGTCATCCCGCTGGTGGCGAGGTCGCGCATTACTGCGAGCACGTCGCCGACGAGCTCGGGGTCAAGGGCGCTGGTCGGCTCGTCGAAGAGCATGAGCTTGGGCTGCATGGCAAGTGCCCGCGCGATGGCAACGCGCTGCTGCTGGCCGCCGGACAGCTGCTTGGGGTACGCGTTCGCCTTGTCCTTCAGGCCAGCCCGGTCAAGTAGCTGCCCGGCCAGTTCGGTCGCCTGCGCCTTCGAGATGCCTTTCACCCGGATCGGTGCCTCGATCACGTTCTCCAGTGCTGTCATGTGCGGGAACAAGTTGAACTGCTGGAAGACCATGCCTATCTCGGCCCGTTTCGCGCATATTTCCCGCTCACGCAGCTCGTAGAGCTTGCCGCCCCGCTGCCGGTAGCCGACCAGTTCGCCATCGACCCACAGTCGCCCAGCATTGATCTTCTCCAAGTGGTTGATGCAGCGCAGCAACGTCGACTTGCCCGAACCCGACGGGCCGATGATGCACATCACCTCCTGGCGTGCCACCTCGAGGTCGATGCCGCGCAGCACCTGCAGGCGGCTGAAACTCTTGTGCAGGCCCTCCGCAAGCACCATGGGCGGGCCGCTCACGCCGGGGACCGGCGGGGTCGTGTCGGTCGGGGTGATCATCGTCCCTCCCCTGACGGGAGCTGCCCGGGCGGCGCCGGCGGGGGGGCGTGGAAGGTGAACAGGTAGCGACGGAGCCGCTGCCAAAGCGTGGGAGGCAGCTGACGGGCTGAGCCACGGGCGTAGTACCGCTCGATGTAGAACTGGCCGGCCGTGAGCACCGAGGTCACGATGAGGTACCAGATGCTGGCCACGATCAGGAGCGGGATCGTCTGGAAGTTCACCGAGTAGATGAGCTGGACCGCGTAAAGCAGCTCGGTGACCGTGATCACGCTCGCCAGGGATGAGGTCTTGAGCATGGAGATGGTCTCGTTGCCGGTCGGCGGGATGATCACGCGCATCGCCTGCGGCAGTATGATCCGGCGCATCGTTAGGGTCCTGCTCATTCCCAGCGCCTGCGCGGCTTCGGCCTGGCCGTGTTCGACGGACAGGATGCCGGCTCGCACCACCTCCGCCATGTAGGCGCCCTCGTTGAGCCCGAGCCCTAGGATCGCCGCGGTGAGCGCTGTGATCAGGTCGTTCGCGTCGGCCTGCAGGAACGAGGGGCCGAACGGTACGCCGAGCGAGATACGCGGGTAGAGGAAGGCCAAATTGAACCAGAACAGCAGCTGGACCAGTACCGGCGTGCCGCGGAAGAGCCAGATGTACGCCCAGCTCGCGCTGGAAAGCAGCGGGTTCGCGGATAGCCGCATGACCGCGAGGATCACACCGAGCACGATCCCGATCGCCATCGCGACCACGGTCAGCAGGATCGTGAGCTCCAGGCCGTCCAGCACCCGGCTGGACAGGAAGTAGCTACCGACGATGTCCCACTGGAAGCGGGGGTTCGTCACGAGGGTGTGCACGAGCATCGCGACCAGGAGGAGCACAACCGCCGCGGCCAGCCACCGTCCGGGGTGTCGGACCGGGACTGCCTTGATTTCTTCCGGCGGTTCGGTGCGTCCCGCGGTCTCTGCCGTTCGCGGTATCGTCATTGGCGCTCCCGGTGCGGCAACCGTGCCCGGTCCGCAGGCCGGTCAGCTAATCGCGGCGTTGATTGCCGGATTGGAGATGGCGCCGGCCTGCACCCCCCACTTGCCAAGGATCTTCGTGTACGTGCCATCGGACATGAGGTGCTTGACGGCGGCCAGTATCGGATCGGCCATCCCGTTGTCCTTGGGGATCGCGATCCCGTACGGCGCGGTGCCGTAGGGCGAGCCGGTAACCTTGAATGTGCCGCTCGACTGCCTCACCTGGTAGGCGGCCACGGGTGAATCGGCCATGGCGACCTGCGCGCGGCCCGAGGACAGCGCCAGGTTGACAGCGTTCTGGTCGTTGAAGACCTGAACGGTCATGCCCGGCTTACCCGCCGACTTGCACTTTGCTGCCTGGGCCTGCGCGTCCGCCTGCTGGGTCGTGCCCTGCTCCGCCGCGACTGTGCGCCCGCACAGGTCAGCCAGGGAACTGATGTTCGGCCCGCCATCGGATTTCACGTAGAACGAGGTTCCGGCCACGAAGTAGGTGACGAAATCGACGGTCTTCTCTCGTTCCTTGGTGTCCGTGAACGACGAGATGCCCAGGTCATACTTGCCTGAGGCGAGGCCAGGGATGATCGTGGCGAAGGTGGCGTTGATCACGCTGACCTTGAGACCGAGCACCTGTCCCAGAGCCTTCGCGAGGTCGGCGTCCAAGCCGACCACGGTGTGGCCGTCGGTCCCGATGAACTCGTTCGGAGCGTACGTGGCATCCGCCGCGACGGTAAGTGTCCCGTTCGCCTTGACGGAGCCGGGCACATGGGCCGCGATCGCACTGACCGCGCCGGACGGCGACGCCGCCGGCGTCGGGCTTGCGCCTGTGCTTGTCTCTGTGCCATTGCCGCACCCCGCAGCGACCAGCACGATGATCGAAAACACCACACTCGCGAACAGCGGCTTCTGAGCTCTGCGGATTTTCACAGGAACCCCTCACCGACCGCGAACGCAGCTACGCAGATGAAGAGCTCGTGCCTGGCCTGCCAGCGCTGCGAAAAGACGAATGATCCGCGGTCTCCGGTCTATGAGCCCTGGCTAGCCCAGCCAGATGAGCTGCGAATGCAGTCGCCGTGGAGTCCACGTGGAGCACACAGCTGGTCGACGATGGCGTGCTTATCCCTGACCGTTGGACCATCGGCGCAACCGGCATGACCGCAGGTGGTCTGCCCGCACTCGGCGCTGGCAAAGGTCTCCACTCGGCCACCACCATAGCCGCATCTGGGCTTCACTCCTGCCCGCTGACATCAGCTCATGTCCGGATCGGGCACACGTCCGGCCGGGACTGCCAGCAGGAGTGAGCATGGCTACCGCCGAACGAATGAAGGCGCCGCTGGGGCAGCCGGTCGAGAAGGGCCTCAAGTCCGGTGCTCTGGGGCTGGTCTCCACGACCGTCATCGCGACCGCCTCGGTCGCTCCGGCTTACAGCATCGCTGCCACGCTCGTGTTCGTGGTGGCGGTCGTCGGCCTGCAGGCGCCGGCGGTCACCGTGCTCGCGTTTGTCCCGATGCTGCTGACCTCGATCGGCTACAGCGAGCTGAACAAGGCCGATCCCGACTGCCCGCATTCTTCATGAAGCAGACCCTCACCAGGGCCACGCCGACCCTCACGCCCGACAAGTAGCCAGGTCGGATAGCAACGGAACAGGGCTAGCGCGCCGATTGACTGGCGATGCCCGGGGCATGATCGTGAACCGGCGCGCAGGCCCGCGGGGGGCGGGGCGACGGCACGCGACAGGCGAAGCCCAGCGGAATCTGGAGGTCTGGGATGGGGGTGACCGCGGCCGGCTGGGCCCTGACTATTGGTGTGATCGTGGCACTGCTCGCCGTGGACCTACTGCTGGCCACGGTACGTCCGCACGCTGTCGGCTACCGGGAGGCGACCGCCTGGTCGGCGTTCTATATCACGATGGCCGTAATCTTCGGCCTGGTCTTCGCCAGCCAGGTGGGGTGGGGATACGGCGCCCAGTACTTCGCCGGGTACATCGTGGAAAAGAGCCTGTCCGTCGACAACCTCTTCGTCTTCGCGATCATCATGGCGGCGTTCGCGGTGCCCCGCGAGCACCAGCAGCGGGTGCTCATCTTCGGCATCATCGCCGCCTTGGCCCTGCGAGCGGTCTTCATCGCCTTGGGGGCGGCCTTGTTGTCGCTGCTGTCCTTCATGTTCCTGATCTTCGGGCTGCTGCTGCTCTGGACCGCCGTGCGGCTGTTCCGTCACCGGGACGAGGACCCCGACGTCGGGAACAATGCCCTGGTCCGGGTGTCACGCCGGATACTGCCGGTCAGCGATACGTATGCCGGTGGCCGGCTGATCTCTCGGATCGGCGGGCGGCGAGTGGTCACGCCGCTGTTCATCGTGTTCATCGCCATCGGCGGCACCGACATCTTGTTCGCGCTGGACTCGATCCCGGCCGTTTTCGGCGTCACCGATCAGCCCTATATCGTCTTCGCGGCCAACGCATTCGCCCTGCTGGGCCTGCGGGCGCTGTTTTTCCTGGTGGCGGGCCTGCTTGACCGGCTGGTGTACATGTCGAGCGGGCTGGCGCTGATTCTGGCGTTCATCGGCGTGAAGCTGGTCCTGCACTGGGGCCACGGGCTCGATCCCCGGGTGCCCGAGATCACTACCGCCGTGTCGCTAGCGGTCATAGCAGCCGTGCTGGCCATCACCACAGTGGCCAGCCTGATCAAATCCCGGCGCGATCCCACCGCCCGGGCCCACGCTGGAGCCGTCCTCGGCGCCCCACCCCGGGCAGCCTCCGACGAACACCGCCCTCCCAGCAGCTGACAGGACCGACGGAGGCCACGGTCGGCGGCAGCCTGAGCTTGAACACAGCCACCCAGACGCCGGGGTCCGCCACCGTTACTTACCGGCCCGAAGCCCGCCAGTTGCTTTGCTCCGCCCGGAACTGGTGGATCTGGACGCCCATGTACCCGCTGGCCCTCGGTGGCCGAGCGACGGCACGAGGATTACTGGGGTTCGGGAAGCTTCCCGCTCCGACGCCAATTGCGATGGGATTCATCGGCGACTACTGGGGCCTGACATGCCTCAGGGCCCGCACGTGCGGCTGGGGTCCCGGCCGGTCGGGCCCAGACTCTACTGCGAGCGCCACGGCGCTGGCTTGGCCGATGCGCGTCGGTGGACCCGCCACGGGTGCATCCAGCGGTTTTCGAGCCGGTCCGCGGCGCTGCGGCGGCTTTCGGCAGCCCGCTCTCGACCGGCGCGAAGCCGTCTTAGGCGCAACCCGGCCAGCCGGGCGTGTTCAGCAGGTGGCCGAGACTGCTGTTGGTCGCTGATCAGGTGCTGATGGGTGTTATGCGCACGGTTTCGCGTGCCGAGAATCATTGGACCGGCCATCGATCCGTGGATGGCCGTTCGGCGCCAGGTCGAATGGCACGTTGCCGGTTAGCCAGCCTGGTGCCTTGTGGCAGCCCGCATGGCGGGAGGCGCCGGACGCGAGCGTAGCCGCCGGCGGGCGGGACAGCGTACCTGGCGATCCGGCGGGGACCGGTGGCGCGGTGCCCCAGGCGACGTCGAGGACGCCTTGGAGGCCGGTGTCCACCAGGTGCTGCTGCGTGCCGTCGGCGCGCATCACGAAAAGGTCCAGGCAGCAAAGGTCGGGGTGCCGCCGGTCGCTGATGAAGGCAGCCTGGCCCCCGGCGGGTGAGTACGAGGATCCGGCGTTGTTGGCCGGCCACTTCGTGGTGGCGAGCCTGGTGACTCCGGTGCCGTTGGCGCGCATGACATAGAGGCTGGACTGCGCCCGGCAGCAGTTGCTGGTGAACCCGATGTGGCGGCCGTCGGGTGACCAGTCCGGTGCCACTGCCTCCAGCCGCGGCGCGGTCAGCGGGCGCGCGTGCGTGCCGTCGATGTGCGCCACCCAGACCTGCGCGATAACTCCGTGGAACCCGAACCGGGTAAAGGCGATGTGCCGGCCGTCGGGCGACACCTTCGGATCGGAGTTGCTGGTCTCGTTGGGGGCCGGGAGGAAGGGGACAATAAGGTGCCGGCGGGTTCCGTCGGAGCGCATGATCCAGATCGCGCACTGCTCGAAATCCGGCGCGCAGCGGGTGAACACGATGTGCCTGCCGTCGGGGGTATACCGGGGCTGGATGTCGCTGTGTCCAGGCACATCGGAGGCGAGCCGGCGCTGGCCGGTGCCGTCGGCGTTCATGATCCAGATGCGGCCGATGGTGGTCGAGGGGTTGAACCGGACGAACAGGATCCGGGATCCGCGGGGCGACCAGCCGGGCCAGCGCGCCCAGATCCCGCTTGGCTCGTGGGTGAGCTGGGCCAGCCCGCTGCCGTCCGGGTTCACCGCGTAGACCTGGCTGGTCACGAAGTCGGAGAAGGCGATCCTCCCGGTGCCCGGCAGGCCGGCGGCGGGCGGGGCGGCAGCCGCCGCAGGCGCCGCGGTGATCGTCAGGCTCGCGACTGCGAGCGTGGCGGCCGCCGCCAGTGCCCGGCGTCCAATTGCTGTTGCTGGTCTCATGCGGGTTCCTCCTTGGCCTCGGGTGGCCTGGCTGTCGGTCGCGGGGCCGCGCTAGCCGGCCGGTCCCCAGTCGGTGAGGAACGTGTTAGGCACGCCGGTGCGCACCGGGTGCAGGCCCGAGCCGTCGGCGTTCATCACGTAGAAGTACCGGCAGATTCCCCGCGCGGGGCACTTCCCGTTGTATTGCAGGACGATCCGCCGGCCGTCGGGCGAGTAACTGGCGAAACCGCCTTGTAGCGGCGGCGGGGCGAAGTGGGTGAGCTTGCGCAGCCCTTTCCCGTTCCGGCGCACCGTCCAGATGTTGCTGCCGAACTGGCAGCAGTTGTCGGTGAACACGATGCGGCGGCCATCGGGGGACCAGCCCGGCCAGAACGCCTGCAGCGAGGCCCTGGTGATCCGGTGCAGCCCCGTGCCGTCGGCACGCATCACCCACAGCGCGCTCAGCAAGCCGCCCCGGTCCGCCCCCACCACGATGCGCCGCCCGTCCGGGGAGTACTGGCCGCGGACCCAGGTCCAATGCCCGCCGGCCAGCCGACGCATGCCGCCGCCGACGGCATTCATCACCACCAGATCGCAGCCGCTGCCACCGGGTTGTTCGGTGCACCGGCTGAACAGGATGCGGGTGCCATCGGGGGACCACGAAGGCAGCAAGTCCGTGAACCCGGGATCATCGGTGAGCCGCCGCTGGCCGGAGCCGTCGGCGTTCATCACCCAGATCCGGTAGGCACCGGTCTGGTTGCTCTCGTAGGCGATCTTGGCGCCGCCGGGAGACCAATCCGGCGCACCGGCCGCCTGCGCGGTGCCCACGTGGGTGAGCTGACGCCGGCCGGAGCCGCCCGGGCTGATGGTGTACACGTTCGAATGACCCGACAGGTTCCCCCCCGGAAGCAGATCCCACTGCGAAAACGCGATCCGGCCATTGACCCAAGCAGCCGCCGCGGCGGCCGGCGATGCCGTACGCGCCGCGGACGGCCGGGCCGGGTCCGACGCAGCTGTACTGCTTGCCGGGGCCAAGGCTCCGGCTACCGCGAACGCCACAACGACCCAGGAGTATGTGATCGCCCGATGAGGCCGCACCGAAAACCGCATACCTTGCCCCCCGCCGTGATGCCTGCCCATGAATGCCCCCCACCCCCGCGCTCTACCACGGGCCCACCCGCCCGGATGACAGGGATGCTCCTGAGCTGCAACTCCGCCTAGCACGCCCCCGTCGGCCACGCGGCAAATACCCGTGCGACACCAGCCTCTGAGACGCCCACCACCATGTCAACCCCAAGACAACGTAAAGCCCATATAAAGACCCTCCATCAGGCCGCCCCCGATGCCAGCCGTTCAAAGCCGGGCCGCGGCCGCGCCTGGCACGAAGCCCCTGCCGGGCAGGATGCGGTCCAGGAGCAGCCCAGCTACGGCAACTCCATCCGGAACTGGCATGCTGGCCTGCGGTTTCGCTCACGCCAGCGTTTGGGCGCCCCACCGAGGGCTCACCCCTGAGCGGGCCGACCCCACGGCGTTCCCCGGGACTAGCGGCATCCATCGGGACGCAAGGTCACATGGCCGGGCATAACAGACGTTCTGGGTGCCGTCACCAAGCGCGCGGATGACCTCACCGGCTCGCGCAAGTCGGCGATCTACAACAACTGGAATCCGCGGCAAATGCTAGCGAGAGGGTCGGCGTGACACCCGCCGGAGCGCCAGGCTTCTGCGCTCTCTGTTGGTTCGTGTTCATCCAGATTGGATCAAGACTCGGCCATTTCGTCACAGGTGGCGCCAGACGATTGGCTCCCCCACTGGCTTCCAACCGAGGAACGTAACAGCGAAAATAGTCTCGTGACCTGCGCCCCGAGCAGGATTCGAACCTGCGGCCTACTGCTTAGGAGGCAGCCGCTCTATCCACTGAGCTATCGGGGCCGACGGGACCATAGCGTACCTGGGTAAATCCTCGAGGGCGCCGCCGCAGGCTCGATCCACGGCCCCGGCCGGGGGCAAGCCGACCCGTCGTCCGGCGGCTGGCAGGGTGGCGAGAGACACCGGCTGAAAGGAGACCGCCCGATGCCAGCCTGGATCTGCGCCACCTGCGGCGTGCAGTACCCCGACACCGCCCAGCCGCCGACCGCCTGTCCCATCTGCGAGGATGAGCGCCAGTACGTCGGCTGGGGCGGCCAGCGCTGGACCACCATGGCCGAGCTGGGTCGCGACCACGCGGTCGTGCTCCGCGAGGAGGAACCCGGCCTGACCGGCGTGGGCGTCGAGCCTGCGTTCGCGATCGGACAGCGGGCGCTGCTGGTTCGCACCCCGGGGGGCAACGTGCTGTGGGACTGTATCTCCTTGCTCGACGAGCCCGCCCGGCAGCAGATCCAGGACGCCGGCGGCATCGACGCGATCTGCATGTCGCATCCGCACTTCTACGGGGCCAGTGTCGACCTCGCCGACGCGTTCGACGCCCGCATCCTCATCCCGCGCGCCGACCAGGACTGGATCCAGCGCCCGTCGCCCCGCATCGAGCTGTTCGACGAGGAGGCCGAACCCGTCCGCGGCACCACCCTGGCGCGCATCGGCGGGCACTTCGACGGTGCCGCGGTGCTGCACTGGCCTGCGGGCTCCGACGGCCGCGGTGCGCTGCTCACCGGCGACACGATCACCGTGGTCCCGGACCGGAGCTGGGTCAGCTTCATGTGGAGCTACCCCAACCTCATCCCGCTGGACGAGGCCACCGTCCGCAATATCGCCCTGCGGGTCGGGCAATTCCGGTTCGACCGCATTTACGGCGGCTGGTGGGGACGCGTCGTGGTCAAGGACGGCCCGGACGCGATCCGGCGTTCCGCCGATCGCTACATCGCCCGGATGCACGGACAGCGACCCGGCCGCTGACTCCCCGGCCGGCTCCCTCAACTGGCCGCCCGGCGCCTCAGCACGGCCCGGGCCCGGCGTGTCGCAGCTGGCGCTCGTGCTCGGCGCGCAGCCAATCCTCCGTCAGCCGCGGATCCTCGAACGGCGCACCACATTCCAGGGCATCCAGGTAACGATGGTCCGCGGCGATCCGGCGGCTGAACTCCGCGGCGTCGCCCACGTGCCCGTGGCCGGGCACCACCCGCCGGACTCCGGTCAGCGCGGCCAGCCGCCCCAGGCCGACCCGGTAATCGCCGACCGGATCCGGCGTGCCCGGGTCGAGCAGCGGTATCTCGACGTCGGAGCACATGTCGCCGGCGACCAGGACGCCGGACTCGGGCAGGAACACCGCGCCGTGTCCCGGCGCGTGCCCGTCGTGCACGACCACCTGGGCGTCCGGCCCGTCCCAGGGAATGCGGGCGGCATCCGGCTCCAGGGCGGTCAGTCGACCGATCAGTTCCAGCTCATGGCCCGGAACCTCCTGTTCCGCATCGTCGGCCAGGCCGACCCGCCCCGCCGCCGCGGCCGCGGCGGCCCGTGGCGTGGCGAACCTCGGCACCTCGCCCAGCTCCCGGGACCACAGCACGTGGTCCCAGTGCGGGTGCGTGGACCATCCGGCGGCGGGCTTCAGCCGGCGGACGGCCAGCTCGGCCGCCAGCACCGCCAGGTCAGCCGGCATGATCGCCGGATCGATGACCAGGCAGCGGCCGCCGGATCCGAGGACGACGGTCGTTGTGGTCAGGTAGAGCTCGCTGGTCCCGACCAGCACCCCGTCCGCGATCTCCGATAGCCGGCTCATGACGACTTTCTACCTCCGGCCGGGCAGACTGGACAGATGGCGGCCGGATACTCGGGCACCCCGCAGGCCCGCAAGCTCGGGCTCAAGCCAGGGCAGCGGGTGGCACTGGACCACCCGCCGGCGCGCTGGCGCCTCAGCGAGCCGCCGCCCGAGCTGACGCACGTCGAGGCCCGGGAACCCGCGGACGTCGTGATCAGTTTCTTCGGGGGCGCCCGCGAGTTGCCCGACCGGCTGCCCGGCCTGGTCAAGCGGATCTATCCGGCCGGCGCCCTGTGGGTGGCCTGGCCGCGTCGCGCCGGCGGCCACCACAGCGACATCACCGATAACGTGATCAGGGAGCAGGCCCTGCCGCTCGGCGTGGTGGACGTCAAGGTGGCCGCGATCGACGACGACTGGTCCGCAATCCGCTTGGTCTGGCGGCTGGCCAACCGCGGGTAGGAACGGCCGTGGCTAGGAACGGCCGCGAGCCCGGAACAGCGTCACCGCCGCCACGTCGCCCATGATCCGGCTGGCTAGCGGCAGCAGGTACCGGTAGCGCCGCGGCAGTTGCGCGCGAAGCCCGGCGGGCGGCCGGGTGACCGCGGTCGCCTGCACCACGTCGAGGCCGATCGACTCCAGCGAGCGCGGATCGTCACACGACCACGCCCACCGCGCCGCCATGTTCTTCTTCGCCGCCAACTGGTGCTGTCGCTCGAGCATCTTCCGGTCGTAGGTGTCGATGGCGATCAGCGCACCCCCGAACCGCTCCGCGATGTGCGCCAGCACCGCAGGAGCCTGGGCCAGGTAGGCCAGCACGCCGTCGGCCACGAAGAAGTACGGTCCCGGAGCTGTCGCGACAACGGGCAGCCAGTCATCGTCCAGCACCGAGGCGGCGACCATCCGGCGACGGCTGGAGTCGGCGAAGAACTTCCGGCGCTGCTCGATCGTGTCCGGCAGATCCAGGTCGATCCAGTGCACCTGGCCGTTGTCGACCCGCTCGAACCGGGTGTTCAGCCCGGTGCCGATCTCGATCACGGTCCCGGCCGGGTGCTCGGCCAGGAACTCGCGGACCCACCAGTCGAAGATCGCCGTGCGCAGCACGGTCACCGGGCCGCCCCAGTCCTGGCCGTACTTGGCCGTGTCGAAGTCGATCGATTCGACGATCTCGACGGCCTTCGGATCCCGGAGCACCGGCCGCTTCTTGCGGGTCTCGCGGGCCCGGGCGGCCAGTGGGATGAACAGCGTCTCCTGGACCGGGCCAAGCTGCACCTGCACCTTGTCCGTCATGACCGCCATTACACCGCAAGGTGCCGGCCCGGCGGCCCGCCGGCACCGCGCCGTCGCCCGCCCGTCCCGGATCGCTCTGCTGTTCACGCAGGTCACACGGCTGGCCCTCGGTATCTCGACGGGCCGTGATGCGCCGAGTTAAGCAAGAGGTTATTCGTGGATTGCCCCGCCGTGGCCAGCGGGTGAATCATGTGATCGTGCGCCGTCGCCAGCGACGCCACACCAGCTTGCCTAGCCACAGGAGCGCGGCCCATGCGGATCGAGTCCGACGGTCACAGCCGGGGCAATCCCCGCCTGTACGAGCTGATCGAGCACGCACCCAAGACCGGCAAGAGCCCGACCGTCTGGGCCTGGCCCGAGCTGATCGACTATCTCAAGATCGCAGGCCAGCCGGTACCCGGGCCGTGGCCGCCGCACCAGCAGCCGCGACCCGATCCGGAGGAGGATTCGCTCCCGGTGGCCGTGGCCGACACCGATCCCGTAACCCCCGATCCTTCCGAACGGCCGCAGGCCGGCCAGGATCGGCCGCCCGGCCAGCCCGGGCGGTCCTGACCAGGACCGGAACGCCAGCACGGACACTGGAGGATCGCATGTACCCGTCCCGCTTCCGCTACGAGGCACCCCGCTCGCTCGGCGAGGCGATCAGCCTGCTGCACGACGGCGGGGACGACGCGAAGGTGCTGGCCGGCGGCCAGAGCCTGGTCCCGCTGATGAAGCTGCGGTTCGCGTCGCCTGAGCTGGTGGTGGACATCAACAATCTCCCCGGCCTCGACTACCACCGCCGGGACTCTGACGGCACGATCCGGATCGGGGCCCTGTGCCGGCACGCCGACCTGGAGCATTCCGAACTGCTCCGGGCCGGCCAGCCCACCATGGCCGCGGCAGCGCCGCTGATCGCCGACCCGATCGTGCGCAACCGCGGCACGCTGGTCGGTTCGCTCTGTCACGCCGACCCGCAGGGCGACTGGGCCTCGGTGATGCTGGCGCTGGGCGGCTCGGTGGTGGCACAGGGGCCGGGCGGCACCCGCACGATCCCGGTGGCGGACTTCGTCACGGGCCCGTTCCAGAACGTGCTGGAGCCGGACGAGATCGCGGTGGAGGCGTTCATCCCGCCGCCGCGCGGCACCCCGGCGGGCGGCTACCTGAAGCTCGAGCGCCGGGTCGGCGACTTCGCCACGGTCGGCGTCGCGGTGGCCGTGGACACCTCCGGCGACACGGTGGCCAGGGCTGGGATCGCGCTGACCGGCGTGGGCGGATCGACCATCGGCGCCACGGCGGCGGCCCAGACGCTGGTCGGGGAGCCGCTCAGCCGGGAGAAGATCGAGCAGGCCGCGCAGCTCGCGGCCGAGGCGGCCCGGCCGCGGACCGACCACCGCGGCAGTGCCGACTATAAGCGGCACATGGTCCGCACCTTCGTGGTCCGCCTGCTCAGCCGCATCGACGGGACAGCCGAGAGCATGGAAAACACAGCGGCCTGACATGACGATCATCGAGGGGCTCCCAAGGCGCCCACGGAACCGCCGAAAACACAGCGGCCTGACATGACGATCATCCAGGGGCTCCCAAGGCGCCCACGGAACCGCCGAAAGCATGGTGGCCTGATATGACGATCATCGAGGGGCTCCCAAGGAACCGCCGAAAGCACAGCGGCCTGACATGACGATCATCGAGGGGCTCCCGGGATGCCAACGGGATCCGGAAAGAACGGCCTGACATGACGATCATTCGCGAGGACGCGCAGGACGCCGCGCAGGTCCCGATGCGCCGGATCACGATCTCGGTCAACGGCGTGCGCACGGTCGCCGAGGTGGAGCCCCGGCTGCTGCTGTCGCACCTGATCCGCCGCGGGCTCGGGCTGACCGGCACGCACATGGGCTGCGACACGACGAACTGCGGCGCCTGCACCGTGCTGGTCGACGGCAGGCCGGTGAAATCCTGCACGATGCTGGCCGTGCAGGCCGACGGGCACGAGATCACCACCGTCGAGGGCCTGGCCACGGCGAGCGAGCTGCACCCACTGCAGGAGGGCTTCAAGCAGGAGCACGGGCTCCAGTGCGGGTTCTGCACGCCGGGCATGATGCTGGCGGCCAAGTCCCTGCTCGACCGCAACCCGGACCCGACCGAGGAAGAGGTCCGCTGGGCACTGTCCGGCAACCTCTGCCGGTGCACCGGCTACCAGAACATCGTCAAGTCGGTGCTGTGGGCGGCCGAGAAGCTCAGAGGGGAGTCCTGACGTGTCGCAGGCACTGGACGAGATCAAGATCGGCGGGCTGGGGTCGAGCCGCAAGCGGGTCGAGGACAACCGGTTCATCCGCGGCCGCGGTAACTACGTCGACGACATCGTGCTGCCCGGCATGCTGCACATGGAGATCCTGCGCAGCCCGCTGGCGCACGCCCGCATCAAGTCGATCGACACCAGCCGGGCCTGGCAGATCCCCGGGGTGCACCTGGTGATGACCGGGGAGATGATGGCCACCCGCAACCTGGCCTGGATGCCGACGCTGTCCTACGACACCCAGGCTGTGCTGGCCACCGACAAGGTGCGTTTCCAGGGCCAGGAAGTGGCGTGCGTGATCGCCGACGACCCGTACATCGCCAAGGACGCGTGCGAGGCGATCGACGTCGAGTACGAGCCGCTGCCGGCGATCGTGAACCCGGACCAGGCGCTGGCCGACGACGCCCCGGTGATCAGGGACGACAAGGAGAATCAGGCCGACAACGTGATCTTCCGCTGGGAGGTCGGCGACGCCGAGGGCACCGAGCGCGCGTTCGCCCAGGCGGACGTGGTATCCCGGCTGCAACTGCACTACCCGCGCTCGCACCCCTCCCCGATCGAGTGCTGCGGGTCGGTGGCCGACTTCAACCGGGCCACCGAGAAGCTCACGGTGTACATGACCACGCAGGCGCCGCACATCATCCGGGCCGCGGTCGCGCTGGTGGCCGAGCTGCCCGAGCACATGATCCGGATCGTCTCGCCGGACATCGGCGGCGGGTTCGGCAACAAGGTGCCGGTCTACCCGGGTTACGTGTGCTCGATCCTGGCGTCGATCCTGCTCGAGCGACCGGTCAAGTGGATCGAGGACAAGACCGGCAACCTGATCTCCACCGGGTTCGCCCGCGACATCTACCTGGACGGCGAGATGGCGCTGCGCGCGGACGGCAAGATCCTGGCCGTCCGGATGCGCACCGACTCCGACCACGGCGCGTTCTTCTCCGACGCGCAGCCGAGCAAGTTCAAGATCGGACTGCTGCACTCGGCGTTCGCCTGCTACGACATCCCCGTGGCGCACCTGAGCGCGCGGGGCGTCTACACGAACAAGGCGCCCGGCGGCGTGGCCTACCGGTGCTCGTTCCGGGTCACCGAGGCCATGTTCTTCCAGGAGCGGATGATGCAGGCCGCGGCGCGGGACCTGGGCATGGACCAGGCCGAGTTCCGCCGGATCAACTTCGTCGCCGACGATGACTTCCCGCACCGCACGCCGTTCGGCTTCCTGACCGACTCCGGCCAGTACGCCGCCTGCCTCGACGTCGGGCTCAAGGCGGTGGGCTACCAGGACTTCCTGCGCCAGCAGGAGGAGGCCAGGGCCCGGGGCAGGCTGCTCGGCATCGGCATCTCCACGATGACCGAGCCGCTCGGCGCCGGGAACAGCCGCGAGTACGACATCCTCGGCATCAAGATGTTCGACTCGGCCGAGATCCGGGTGCACATGACCGGCAAGGCGATCGTCCGGACCGGCGCCCGGGGCCAGGGCCAGGGGCACGAGACGACCTGGGCGCAGATCGTCAGCCACGAGCTGGGCATCCCCGCCGATGACATCACCGTCGAAGAAGGCGACACCGACACGGCGCCGTTCGGTATGGGGACTTATGCCTCGCGGAGCACCCCGGTGGCCGGGGCCGCGGTGTCCATGGCGGCGCGCAAGATCCGGGCCAAGGCCCGCCGGCTGGCCGCGCACCTGCTCGAGGTGTCGGAGGAAGACGTCGAGTGGGAGCTCGGCCGGTTCTACGTGCGCAGCGCGCCGGACCGCGGGGTGACGATCCAGGAATGCGCGATGGCCGCCTACAGCAACATGCCGGACGGCATGGAACCGGGCCTGCAGAACCAGTCGTTCTACGACCCGCCGAACCTGACCTGGCCGTTCGCCTGCTACATCGTCACGGTCGAGGTGGACCCGGCCACCGGGGTGTGGGACGTGACGAACATGGTCGCGGTGGACGACTGCGGGGTGCGGATCAACCCGATGATCGTCGAGGGCCAGATCATGGGCGGGCTGACCGAGGCCTACGCGATGTCGAACATGCAGTTCATCACGTTCGACGCCGAAGGCAACTGCGTGGGCGCGAACTACATGGACTACCTGCTGCCGACCGCCTGGGAGACGCCCGGGTACGAGCTGCACAGCGAGGTCATGACGCCGAGCCCGCACCACCCGATCGGCGCCAAGGGCGTCGGGGAGTGCGCGGCGGTGGGCGGGCCAGCGGCGTTCGTCAACGCGGTGATGGATGCGATCTCCGACACCGGGGTGCGCAACATCGACATGCCGCTGCTGCCGGACCGGGTGTGGGAGGCGATCACCCGGCGCCGGGACGTATCCGGAGCACCGCCGGTGCGCTCGGACGATTAGCGGGCCCTGATGAATGAGGCGGAGCCGCCGATGCCAGACCAGAGCGTGCTGGAGCAAGCCAGCGAGCTCACCCGGGCCGGGGAGCCGTTCGCGCTGGCCACGGTGGTCTGGCGGCAGGGCCCCTCGTCGAGCCAGCAGGGTTCGCGGGCCATCATCACCGCCGCCGGGGAACTGCGCGGCTGGATCGGCGGCGCGTGCGCCGAGCCCGCGGTGCTGCGTGAGGCGCGCGAGGTGATCAGCAGCGGCGTCCCCCGGCTGCTGCTGCTCGGCGAGCCCGGGCAGTTCGGCGGGGCGGTGCCGGACGGGATGCGGGTGGTGCCCATCGCGTGCCAGAACGAGGGGGCGCTCGAGGTGTACGTCGAGCCGGTGGTGCCCGCGCCGCACCTGGTGGTCGTGGGCCGCTCGCCGATGGCCCAGGCGCTGGACCACATGGCCAGCGCGCTCGGCTGGCGCACGGCGCTGGTGCCCGGCGAGGAGTTCACCTCGGCCGATGCGAGCGAGCGGTCGATGGTGGTGGTGGCCACCCAGGGGCACGGGGACGAGGAGGCCCTCGAGCAGGCGGTCCGGGCCCGCCCCGCCTACCTGGGGCTGGTCGGGTCGCGCCGCCGCGGCGCCGCGGTGCTCGGCTACCTGGCCGAGCGGGGCCTTGACCCGGAGCAGCTCGGCCGGGTGCGGGTTCCGGCCGGCCTGGACCTGGGCCGGACCACGCACCAGGAGATCGCGGTGGCGATCCTGGCCGAACTCGTCCAGCTACGGGCTTCGGGGGGGCTGGCTCGCCGGCAGCCGACGGCTGCAGGCGAGCCGGACGAGCCCGCGGCCGAGGCGGTCGATCCGGTCTGCGGGATGACCGTGGCCGCCGGCTCGTCCGGCCGCCCGCTGATCCACGACGGCCAGGCCTACTACTTCTGCTCCGCCCGCTGCCGGCGGGAGTTCGAGAGAGATCCCGCGGCCCACGCGAGGAAAGAGTCCCGATGCTGATCAAGAACGAGTTCGAGGTAGCGGCGCCGGTCGAGAAAGTGTGGGCGTTCTTCGCCGACATCCCGCAGGTGGCGACCTGCCTGCCGGGGACCGAGCTGACCGAGAACCTGGGCGACGACAAGTACGCGGGCCGCGTCGCCATCCGGATGGGGCCGGTCCGGCTGTCGTTCGACGGCACGGCGCAGGTCACCGAGCGCGACGAGGCCGCGCACCGGATGGTGGTGGACGCGAACGGCAGCGAGGCCAAAGGCCGCGGCCAGGCCAGCATGACCGTCACCGCGACACTGGCCCGCGCCGGACGCGGCACCAAGGTCGCGGTGGGGCAGGACCTGCAGCTGGCCGGCGCCGCCGCGCAGTACGGCCGCGGCATGATCAGTGACGTCTCATCGGTGCTGATGCGGGACTTCGCGCGCAACCTGCAGAACCGGATCGACACCGCCGAACGTGGCGAGTCACCGGAGCAGGCCAGCCCGGCGGCGGCCAGTTCCGCGAGCGGCCTCAGGCTGGGCCTGCGCGCGGCGTTCATGGCGCTCAGCCGGGTGTTCCGCAGATTCTTCCTTCCCTACCGGGCCCCCGCGAGCTGAGGAGAGCAAGCCATGGTGCTGTGGTGGATCGGCAACGTCATCCTGCTGGTCGTCGTGCTTCCCGTCGTGATCTGGCTGCTCAACCGGGTGCTGGCCGCGCTGGAGCGGATCCGGGCGGCCAGTGACAACGTGCTGGCCGGCGGCGTCGCGCTGGTCGGCGAGCTCGACGGCTTGCCCGAGGCGCTGGCCACAACGGATAAGACCATCGAGGAAGTAAAGGTCGGCGCGGTCCGGTACGCGGGCTCGGTAGCCCGCCTCCTCGGCTGAGCCTCCCGGCAGAAAGGACAACGGCCATGCCAGCAGCCGCCTGGATGACCCTGATCGTCGCCGCGCTGATCATCGCGATCACGGCGGTGGGCCTGCTCCGGGTCATCTTCCACCTCAGGGCCATCCGCAACACCTTGGTCGCCACCAGCGGCGGGGTAGCAGTGGTCGCCGACCAGACCAGCACGGTGCCGGAGCGGCTCACCTCGGTGAACGCCAACCTCAAGCCCGTCCGCGACTTCTGCGAAACGGTCTGAGCGTGCGCCGCGAGGGAGGAATCCGATGACCGGACACGCGCAAGCGCTCATCGTGGCCGCCGGGTCTCACCCCAGCTACTTCGGCTGGTGGCTGGGCTGGATCATCGGCATCGTCATCGTGCTGGTCGTGGTGGCGCTGGTGGTGCCGATCCTGCTGCTGGCCCGTTCGATCGGCGGCGAGGCCACGAAGATCAACGACTCGCTGACCCAGGCGGCGCACAACACCGCGCCACTGGGGGCGCTGCGCACCACGATCGAGCACGCCACGATCATCATCGCCGGCCTGGCGCGCGGCCGCGAAAGGCTGGGAGGCTAGCATGCACACTCTCGCCCTGACCTCGACCGAGAAAACCCTCTGGTGGTGGGCGATCATCGTCGGCTTCATCGTGGTGCTGGCCGTGGCGGCGCTGCTCACCCTGCTCGTCTCCCTGGTAAAGACCATCGACCGCCGCGTCGTCGACGTGCGGGAGACGCTCAAGGCCGCGGCGGCGAACACCGCCGACACCGCGCTCATCCCGCAGGTCGCCGACGGAGTGGAAGCGGTGCTGGCCGAAGGGCTCAAGCACCACCTGTTCCTCGGCCGGGTGCTCGGAAAGGTTAAATCATGACGCTGCTGGTCGTCCTGACGGTGATCGACATCGTCCTGCTGATCGCCGGGCTCGCGGTCTACCTGTTCTGGGTCGGGTCGCTGCTCACTCGGATCGCCGGGAACCTCGAGGAGTGTTCCGAGATCGTGCAGACGATCGTGGAGCACGCCAAGCTGATCGGCCCCGGGGTCGAGCACATCAACGAGACCGGCGGTGTGGTGGCCGGCGCGCTGCCGCTGCTGTACGGGATGGCCGAGGGCATCGTGACCGGGGTCACCCCGCGCGAGCCGGCGCCCGAGGTGGCCCCGGCGGCCCGGCCGGCCTCCGGCACCCGCCGTTCCCGCCTGCTGGACTCCGTCGGCTTCAGCCGACCCGACTAACCCACTTCCGGACGGTCCGCCCGACCGGCCCGCTAGCGGGCTCCGGACACTTTGCACGCGTTACGACCAAAATCCGGGGTGGTTTGTCCCGATTCCGTGGTCCTAACGCGTGCAAAGTGGAGACGGCCAGGGTCAGTGCACGGTCATCAGGAGCGCGATCACGCTCCATCCGATCAGCACGATGATGGCGATGACCAACAGCTTGATCATCGCCCTCCAGAAGAACACCATTCCGGCGGTGCCCAGCAGCAAGATCAGTTTCATGGATTGCAGATGTTGCGTTGGGTCATGAGCGGCGAACATGCTTCTCCTCCAGGCTGCAGCCTCGCTGGGCCAGGAGGTACGATCGCCAAAAACCCAGGTCAGTACGGCATTGCAATTGCCAACCGACCAGGTAGGCTGAGCGCATCTACTGGCCCTTCGCTCGGTTGACGGTCCAGTGGCCGGCACGGTCGATGCGCTACCATCGGCCGTGCTTTGTTTCCGGCTCGGTGACTCCACAGGCCGGGTCGTTTAGTCCTGCTTACCCCTCAAGCTGCTGTAGCCCCTCGCGAAACCCCCCTCTCCGCCTGCGAGGCCGGAGCCGCTGCGATCTGACTTTACGAGCGGCGAACCCCGCGGCAAGTCCTATCTATTCTCACTTACAGGTTGCCCGGTATGACTGATTAGTCAAGCTGCTGAGACAGCCTGTCTTGAAGATCACAAAGTAAGGCTTTACTCTGTAGTTAGCGAAACTACTTGCTGACGTCAGTGTCAGGCGGTGGATGAAGTGCCGGATCGCGAAGTCAAGTTCGGCGAGATGCTGGATACCCTCATTGAACGCCGCGGGTATAGCCGGAACCGAAAAAAAATTCTCCATGCCCTTGACATCAGCGCGGCGGCGCTATCGCAGTACGTACGCGAGCAGACGCGACCGAGCTTCAGCAAGCTCCTAGCCCTAGCCGACTTCTTCGACGTCAGCCTGGACTACCTGGTCTACGGCCAGCCGGCGAGAAGCGAGACACAGTACGAACCGGTCGTCCGCTATGTCGATCACGCCTTGGCGGACTTTCAGGCTCGCAGCAGTCGCCACTCCGCAATCGCCGCTCGCATGAGCCGCGTTCTGGCCGACCGGATCGACCATGTCGCTGCCGAGCTGGCGGCCGCGCCCGCCGCCGCACGAGAGGGTCTTGTCCAAGACGACGAAATGCTCCGCCTGGAGAGTTACTGCCTCCGCGCGGACATCATCAGCCTAGATCTTGAGTTCGATGTGATCCCGGTCGAGGGCGGAGTCGCGGCCGGCCGTTTCCTCCACGTGGTCGCGAACAATCTTCAGCTGGGGTCGTGGTACAGGTTCCTGTTGCCAGACGAACTGCCGGAAAGTACCGTCCAAGCCTTCCGCTCGCTGCTTGCTGCGCGAGCTGGAGGTGATCAAGTACACGAGAAATGCGCATTCCGGTGCACAAAGATGCCTTTGCTGACAGGAACCGCCCTATATCAGCTGAATTTGGACGTCATGGAGGCAGCGGAGCCCGCGTTGCACGCGCAGTTCGACTCGCACCTGGATGAAGATGGCTGGCTAGGTTGCGTCATCCGACCCAACGGTGACTCCAACAGCGACATGCTGATGGACGAGACACACATTGGCCGCGCCAAGACCGCTTTCAAGGAACTGTGGGCTTCTGCCAACCCGCTGTAGACATCTTGGCCAAATCACCCTGCATGCTCTGGTGCAGGTGTAGCGTATTCGGACTGTGGGGACGCAGGGTGTCATCGTTGGGCGAGTCGTAGAGGTACGACCCCATCCGCATGGTGATCACATCCGGCTGGCAATCGTCGATCTTGGTCGAGACTCAAAGATCCAGATCGTCTGGGGTGGCGAGCCAGTCGTAACGGCAGGCAGCCTCGTCCCGGTCGCGCCTCCCGGGGCTCGTGTAGATGGTAAGAAGATGCGCCGGAGGAGCTACAGGGGACAAGCGTCACACGGCATGCTCTGCAGCCTCGCGGAACTCGGCTGGGACTCTGCTGACGCCGATCGCGTGGCATTACTGAATCCTTCGGCGGATCTGCCCGTTGGCACTAGCCTCGATGACCGCGCCGGCGACTGGCAATCCATTGTCCTCATGAATGCGCTGGCTCGCATCTGAACGGTGCCCGGCGCACAACCGTTCGGAGTACCTTTGCGGTCTTGACTTTTATGTCGCGATGTCGGGGTAGGGCAGGCTCCAATGGCTTAGCCGCGCGGCGTACTCGCGCTGGAAGGCTAGCGGCTCGGCGTAGTCGCGCTCGAACAGCGCGATGAACAGGGTCAGGGTCAGGAAGGGATGGGCGCCGAGCTCGAACAGCGCTACATAGTCGTGGCCGGCCAGCGCCCGGCGCTCGGGCTCGGTGAAGGCCAGCCAGGTGCTGCACTCACCGCGGTGGCAGTTCAGGATCAGGTTGGCCTGCTCAGCCTCCCACCAGGCCACGGTCCCGGCCGGGTCCTCGCGGTAGCGCTCGACCAGTTCCGGGCTGCGGTCGACGGTATAGAGGAACTTGTCGACCAGGTACTTGGTCATCGGGCGTCCACCCCGTTCGGGTACCAGGTGAAGTAGGCCTCCATGGTGTGGAAGAGGTCGAGCGAGTCGGCGTAGTCGGCGGGCACGTTCTCCCCCGCGACGCCCATCATGAGCAGGAAGTCCATGAAGCCGTGGGTCGCGTTGCCTGGCCGCCAGAGGCTGTCCAGGCTCACCTCGGCCAGCGCCGATTTGAGGTTGGCGGACGCGATCCAGTCCACGGCCTTGCGGTCGAACTCGGGATCGGGCCCGTGCGGCCCGAACTGCCTCGGCCCGCCCAGTTCCAGCGACAGGTGCCCGGTGCCTATGATGGCCACCCGCTGGTCGCTGGGCCACTCCTCGATCAGCCGGCGGATGGCCTGGCCGAGCTGGACGAACCGGCCGGGCTGCGGCAGCGGCGGCGCGAAGATATTCGTGTACACCGGGACGATCGGCAGGTCAGCCTCGGGGCGCAGCGTGATGATCGGGCACGTGATGCTGTGATCGATCCGCAGCTCGTTGCTGAACGCCAGGTCGAAACCCGCGTCGAGACCGCGCCGCAGCAGGTACCCGGACAGTTCCTCGTGCCCGGTCAGCAGCATCCGCGGCAGCCCGAACTCGCGCTCCTCGTTGTAGAAGTTCGCGTCGTAGAACGGCGCCTTGCCGATCAGGAACTGCGGCATGTTGTCCAGCCACAGCTGGTGGAAGTGATCGCTGCCCACCATCACCAGCACGTCGGGCCGGGCCCGGGTGAGCGTCTGCCGGAACGCCTCGACCTTGGCCACCCACTCGTCGGCGAACGGCGGCCGGTCCTGGCCGGTCGCCGTGCTCGCCCGGAGGTAGAACGGGTGGTGGGTGGATGCGATGACCGCGGCGACGGTGGCCATGGCGGCTCCCTGGATCAGGCGTTCCCGCCGGCAGGCGGGGGCTGGTATTCGGCGTTGCGGTCCACGGTCTGGTAGATGTCCATGGCTACCGAACGGCGCTGCTCCTCGGCTAGCTGCCCGAGCAGGCCCGCGGCGCGGGCCAGCAGCGCGAATCCGCGCAGCAGGCTGGGCGGCAGGCCGAGGTCGGCCAGGGCGGCCCCGCAGGTGCCGGCCCCGTTGAGCGGCAGCGTGCGCCCGAGCACCTGGGGGTGGACCCGGCCGATGGCCTCGAACAGGCGCAGGTGGGGGCCGAACAGATCTTCCTCCCGGGCGATGCCGAACAGTCTCGGGGTGCGCGGGTCGATGACCTTGTGGACGGGATGGCCCAGGCCGGGGACGAGACGGCGGGCGTCCCCGGCGCGCTGCACGGCGGCGAGCGCGATCGCGTCCCAGGCCGCATCGTCGCCGGGCGGGTGATCGTCGGCGCCGGCCTCGGCCAGGGCCGCGGCAAGGAACTGGCCGGTGTCCTCGGTGACGCCGAGGAACCGCGAGCCGCCACCGAGCAGGCCGGCCGCCAGCGCCCCCTGCACCGACTCGGGCGCGCTCAGGTAGGTGAGCCGGGCCGCGATCGCGGTCGGGGTAAAGCCGTGGTCGGCCAGCGCGACCAGCACGGCCTCGAACACCCGGACCTGAGCGGGCGCGGGCCGCCGCTGGGTGACCAGCCAGAGGGCCAGCTCGCCGAAGCCGACCCGGCCCATCAGGTCGCCGGCCAGGTCCTGGCCCAGCAGGGTGATCGTGTCCGCGTCGGAGGTGCCCAGCGACGTAGGGAAGCGCGGATCGGTCATCACGCCTCCTCGTGGTCCGGGTCGCTGCCGAGCCAGGCGCGGATCTGCTCGCCGTGCTCGTCGAGCCGGGGGGGTGGCAGATCGTAGCGCGGCGGGGTGACCGAAAACGTGAGCGGGTGGCGGATGGTCGGGAGCCCGCCGCCAGGCGGGCCAGCGGTCACCACCGGCTCCAGGCCGACCTGCTCGGCGAACGCGACACCCTGGTCCACAGTGTTAATCGGGCCGCACGGCACCCCGATCTTGATCAGGTCGTCGAACCACTCCGCGGCCGACCGGGCGGCCAGCCGCTCAACGAGCAGCGGGCGCAGCTCGTCCCGGTGCGCGGTCCGCCCCGCGTTGCTGGCGAACCGCGGATCGTCGGCCAGCTGCGGCGCACCCAACAGCTCGCACAGCTTGCGGAACTGAACGTCGTTGCCCACGGTCACGATCAAATCCCCGTCGCCGGTGGGCAGTGGCTCGTAGGGGAACACGCTGGGGTGAGAGTTGCCCATCCGGAACGGCACCGTCCCGCCCGCCACGTAGGCGCTGGTCTGGTTCACCATGCCTGACAGCGCCGAGGCCAGCAGGGCCGCCTCGACATGCTGTCCCTGGCCGGTGGCGGCGCGGTGGTTGAGCGCGGCCAGGATGCCGATGGTGGCGTGCAGCCCGGCCATGACGTCGAATATCGAGATGCCCGACCGGTAGGGCGGCCCGTCGGGGTCGCCGGTCAGGCTCATCAGCCCGGACATGGCCTGCACCATGAGGTCGTAGCCGGGCAGGTCCTTCCCGCCCCGCGCGCCGAAGCCGCTGATCGACGCGTACACGATGCGGGGGTTCAGCGCGCTGACCGATTCGTAGCCCAGGCTGAACCGGTCCAAGCCGCCTGGCTTGAAGTTGTGCACGAAGACATCGGCGCGGCGGGCGAGCTCGCGGGCCCTGGCCAGGTCGCCGGGGTCGCGCAGGTCGAGCGCGACCGAGCGCTTGTTCCGGTTGACGGCCAGGTAGTAGGTCGATCTCCCGTCCGGGGTGGCGGGCGGTACCCAGCCGCGGGTGTCGTCGCCGGACGGGCTCTCTACCTTGATCACGTCGGCACCGAGGTCGGCCAGCAACATCGTGCAGTAGGGGCCGGCCAGGACCCGGGAGAAGTCGGCGACGAGCAGGCCGGACAGCGGTCCTGGCCGGCCACCGGGGCTGGCGGTTGCAGGCTGGCTCATATGCGGCTGCGCATCCTTTCGCCGGCTGTGTTGTCCGCTGGCTGGACGGTTGTCCGGGGCTCCGCGCCCTGCCCCACTACGAGCTGCGGGGCGGACTGGCAGTCCGCCCAGTCGGCGCTGATGCCGCCGGCGGCCTCCAGCAGCCAGGGCACGTACTTGCCAGTGAGGATCTCCACCGGGGTCTCGGCCGCGTGCACGGTGATGTTCATCGCGGCGATCACCCGGCCGTCGCCGTCTCGCAGCGGGGCGGCCACCGAGCGGATACCCAGGGCGAGCTGCTCGTCGGTGAGTGACCACCCACGGGCCCGCACCCTGCGCAGCTCGGCCGCTCGCTCGGCCGGGCTGGGCTGCCAGCGGGCGGTGATCCCGGATCTGCTCGGCTCGGCCAGCACCCGCTCGGCCTCGCCCGGCGGGAGCGCGGCCAGCAGGATCTTGCCGAGCGAGGTCGGCATGGCCGGGAAGCGGGTGCCGATGGTTACCGCCAGCGCGATGATTTTGGGCACTGCGACCCTGGCCACGTAGACGATGTCGGGGCCGTCAAGCTGGGCGATCGATGAGGACTCGCGGGTCCGGGCCACCAGTCGCTCCATGTGCGGCCGCGCCACTTCCCACAGGTTCCGGGATAGCACGTACGACATGCCGAGCTCGAGCACCCGGGGGGTCAGCTCGAACCCGCGCTCGACCGCGCGCACGTAGCCGAGCTGCTCCAGGGTGAGCAGGATGCGGCGCGCGGTGGGGCGGGCGAGGCCGGTGGCATCGGCCACTGCGGTCAAAGTCATGACCGGCTGTCGCGGCTGGAAGGCCCGTATCACGCCGAGACCGCGGGCGAGGGCCTCGATGAAATCCGGGCTGACGTCGCGGCGTGGCATGCCGTCCTCTCGGGTGTCTTGACAGCGGGCCGGTGCAGCGGCCACGCTTCCGGTCAGACTACATGTGACCGTTGTGCGGACACATGTCCGTTGTTAGCGTGTTTCCCGGCCCTCACAACGTGGAGGTTCCCATGACAACCGCATCCAGATCTGAGGGCAGCGAGCAGGCCGGGGGCCCGGCGGCGGCCGAGCTGAGCCCGGGACGGCCGCTGGTGTTCCGGAACGCCACCGTGCTGACCATGGACGACGGCCATCGCATGCTCGACGGCGCCGACGTCCTGGTCGATGGGGAGCGTATCGCCGCCGTGGGTCCGACGCTTGAGGTGCCGGCGGGCACCGCCGAGATCGACGCGAGTGGCGGCATCGTGATGCCGGGCATGATCGACACCCACCGGCACATGTGGCAGACGGCGATGCGCGGGTACGGCGCCGACTGGACGCTGACCCAGTACTTCGTCTGGTACTACCTCAACTGGGGCAAGGTCTTCCGGCCGGAGGACATATACGCCGGCAACCTGCTGTCGGCCATCGAGTCCCTTGAGGCCGGCGTGACCACCACCGTGGACTGGTCGCACGGCCTGCAGACCACCGACCACGCGGACGCGGCCGTGGATGCGCTGACCGAGGTACCGGGGCGGTTCGTGCTGGCCTACGGCAACATCCAGCAGGGCCCGTGGGAATGGTCGGCCACGCCGGAGTTCCGCGCCTTCGTCAGCCGGCGCTTCACCAGCGGCGATGACATGCTCGGCCTGCAGCTGGCGTTCGACGTGACCGGCGACCCGGAGTTCCCGGAGCGCGCCGCGTTCGAGGTCGCGCGCGACCTGGGGTTGCCGGTCACCACGCACGCCGGGGTGTGGCAGGTGACCAAGGACGACAGCATCCGGCTCATGCACGAGAACGGGTTCATGACCCCGTCGACGATCTACGTGCACGCCGCCTCGCTGAGCCAGGATTCCTATCACCGGATAGCGGCCACCGGGGGATCGGCGTCGGTCGCCACCGAGAGCGAGCAGAGCGCGGGCCAGGGTTACCCGCCGACCTGGCGGCTGCGTGATCACGGCATCCCGGTTTCGCTGTCGCAGGACACCAGCGTCTGGTGGAGCGGGGATCTGTTCTCGGCGATGCGGACCACCCTGGGCGCGGACCGCGCGCGCGACCACCTGGAAGCGCACGGCAGACAGGAGACGGTGACCCACCACCGGCTGCGAGCCGAGGAGGTCGTCGACTGGGCAACCCGCGGCGGGGCACGGGCGCTCGGCCTGGACTCGGTGGCCGGCAGCCTGGAGCCGGGCAAGAAGGCCGACGTGGTGCTGATCAAGAACGACGCGTCGCCGGTGATGACTCCGCTGCTCAACCCCTACGGTCACGTGGCCTTCCAGGCGCAGCGCGGTGACGTGCACACCGTGCTCGTCAACGGCCGGGTGGTGAAGTACGACCACCGTCTCGTCGGCATGGACCTGGCCCGGGCCAGGCAGATCTCGCAGCAGACGGTCGATTACCTGAAGGGCCAGCTCGGTCCCGGGGCCTGGAACGAGGGCATGCACCCGGAGATCCCGGAGACCAAGACGCTTAGCAACCCCTACACGTACTCTGATGCCGCCCAGTGGAAAGACAGCGACGACCCGGGCTCGGAGCGGCGAGCGTGACCACCCGGCCGGACCAGGCCTCCGGTAAGGCCCGATCCCGCCGCGTGATGCGGGCCGCGGTCATCGTCGGTCATGGCCAGCCGCCGCAGTACCAACCGCATCCGGCGCCCGCCCGTGGCCCGGGCCAGGCCCTGATCCGGGTGACGGCCGCCCCGGTGAGCCCGCTGGACCTGCTGTGCGCCTCGGGGACCTCCTACTTCGGCGCGCCGCCGGTGCCGTATGCGCCCGGCGTGCAGGGTGTCGGGATCATCGAGGAGTCCGACACGCTGCCCGGTGGGCAGCGGGTGTGGTTCAACTGCGACGCGGGGATGCGTCCCGGCGACGGGGCCCTGGCGGAGTTGTGCGTGACCGCTGACTCGTCGGTGCTGCCGCTAGCGGGCGGGGTCAGCGATGAGGAAGTCGCGGCGCTCGGCCTGTCCGCGATCGCGGCCTGGATGGCGCTCACCTGGCGCGGCGGCCTGCGGCTGGGTGAGCGCGTGCTCGTGCTCGGCGCCAGCGGCACGGTCGGGCAGGTGGGCGTGCAGTCCGCGCGCCTGCTTGGGGCCGGCCGGATCATCGCTGCCTGCCGGGACGCGCACGGCCGGGCCCGGGCGACCGCGCTCGGCGCGGACGCGGTGGCCGACCTCAGCGGGGACGATGTGGGCGTGATCGCTGACCGCCTGGCCGAGGCCGCGGCCGGGCCGATCGACGTGGTACTGGACCCGGTCTGGGGCCGGCCTGCCGAGGCCGCGCTCCGGGTGCTGGCGCCCGGCGGTCGGCTGGTCAACCTGGGATCCTCGGCCGGGCCGCAGGCTGCGCTCGGGTCGGCCGCGCTGCGCGGCGGCACGCTGTCGGTTCTCGGCTACACCAACAACGCGCTCAGCCACGAGCAGAAGGCCGGCGCGCTGAGCGAGATCCTCGGGCACGCGGCGGCCGGCCGCCTGTCTGCCGACCACGAGACGCTGCCGCTGGCCCGAGCAGCCGAAGCCTGGTCCCGATGCGGCCGTACCCCGCACCGCCGCGCGGTCCTCATCCCCTGATTCCGGGGGCCGTGGGACCCCCGTTCGTCCTGCCGACTGTCGGCGTTGCCGAACGTCGGCTGGCCGACCGGGTGCCCCGCGGCTGGGCAGGCACGGGGTGAGTTGACGGAGGCAGCTGCTCGGAGTAGCGGCGTTCGGCGCAGCCGACAGCCGCGGCTCCGAGCGGGTGTCTCCGGTGGCAAGGTCCGTCAAGACGGCAGCGATGAGTTGCGCTCCAGCCGACGGTCCAAGCAGGCATGGCGAGAAGAATGGAGGCCCGATGAGTCAGGAACCGCAGATTCAGCAGCGCGCCGGGCAGCGCTACGCCGGGATCCGGGTGCGCGTCCCTATGGACGGCATCTCGGCAGCGGTGGACGAAGCCTTCCCGGAGCTGTTCGGGTGGCTGGCCGAGCACGCGATAGCGCCCGCCGGCCCGCCGTTCATCCGGTTCCACGTGATCGACATGATGCATGATCTGGACATCGAGCTGGCTGTCCCGGCCGAGGTGACGGACGAGATGACGGCCGGCCAGGACGGCCGCGTCCGGACCGGCACCATGCCCGGCGGCCGGTACGTGGTGCTGCGGCACGTCGGGCCCTACGACGGCCTGGTGGCCAGCAACGCGGCGTTGCAGGAATGGGCGGAGCAGCACGGGGTGCAGTTCGACAGCTGGGACACCGACCGCGGCAGCGCCTGGCGCGGCCGGGCCGAGCACTATCTCACCAACCCCGCGGAAGAGCCCGACGCATCGAAATGGGAAGTCGACGTGGCCTACCTGACCAAGGCGACCTGACCCGGGGCGGACCCGCCCCGGCTGGGCGTCGGAGCCGGCGTTCCCGCGGGAACGCCGGCCGCCACTGCGGGTCGCATTGGGGCGCGGGAAAGCGACGTCGCGGTCTGGCCAGCACTGGCCGCGCGCTGGCGCGAGGATGAGTTCATGACGGCGACAGAACGGCGACTGCGGTTCGGAGTGGTGAACGAGGTCATCCCCGGCCGGGACGGATGGATCGACCACGTCCACCAGGCCGAGGACTCCGGGGTCGACACACTGCTGATCCGGGACCACATCGCCCCCGGCCCGTTCGGACCGCAGCTCGCACCGCTGGCGACGGCGTCGGCGGTGGCGGCCCACAGCACCAGGCTACGGGTGGGGACCATGGTGCTCAGCAACGACTACCGGAACCCGGTGCTGCTCGCGCACGAGGCTGCGACGATCGACTGGCTGTCGGGCGGCCGGCTCGAGCTCGGCCTGGGGGCCGGCTGGCTACGCGACGAGTACCGCCAGATGGGCATGGCATTCGACCCGGCCGGGACCCGGATCGCCCGGCTGGAAGAGGCTGTCGGTGTCATCGCCGGCCTGCTGGCGGGGCAGACGGTGACCTTCCGCGGCGCGCACTACGCCATCGACTCGGCGACCCTGCCGGTCGCCGCGGCGCAGCGCCCGCGGCCGCCGCTGATGATCGGCGGCGGCGGGCCGAAGATGCTCGCGCTGGCCGGGCGGCACGCGGACATCGCCGGGATACTGCCCGCCCCCATCCGCGGTGACGAGGACAGCGACGACTCCGCTGACCGGTCCCCGGCCGCGCTGGAGGCCAAGCTCGCCGTGCTGCGGGACGCCGCGGGAGAGCGGTTCGCCGAGCTGGAGATCAGCACGTTCGCCACCTTCCGGGTCACCAGCCAGCGGCGGCACGACACCGAGGACCTGATCAGGCAGCGCGGCTGGCAGGGCATCGACTGCGAGCAGGTGTGGGCGATGCCCATGGTGTTCATCGGTTCGGCCGGGCAGATCTGGCACGACCTGCGTGACCGCCGCCGCCGGTACGGCCTGTCCTACTATGTCACCTCCGACCGGGATCTGGAGCAGCTGGCGCAGGTCATCGCGCACGCCGGGGCGGGCTGACATTTCCGCGGCCACCGTCGAGATGGGCCGGTCCGCCGCCGCTCACGGGGACGTGCTCGGGGAGGCGGGCAGGGACGAACTCGGCGGGGTCGAGGCCGGCGCGCTCGGAGGCGTCGACGGCGGCGTGGTCGGCGGGCTCGACGGCGGGCTCGACGGCGGGGTCGAGGCCGGCGTGCTCGGAGGCGTCGACGGCGGGGTGGTTGCCGGGGATGACCGCGAGTGGCTCGGCGCCGGCGACGAGGCATGGGTCTGGTCCGGGGCAACCAGCGGCGGCGACTGCACGTGGCGCGGGCTGGGCGCCAGCAGCAGGGCCATGGCCGCGACGACCACGCCCAGCACGGTGACCAGGCCGCCGACCGTCGCCGCGCTGCGCCCGAGGCCCCGGCGGTCGGCCCGCTTCCACTCGGAGGTGCGGCGCTGGACCAGATCCGGAGGCAGGGCCGCCCGCTGTGCGGCCCAGCTGTTGAGCGGCGCGGCGGCCAGGCCGATGGTGGGGAAGAACAGCAGGGCGGCCAGCAGTGGCCCGGCCAGCTCGTTGTACCGGGTCAGGGCGCCGGCGATGCCGGCGGTGCCGAGCAGGGCCAGGGTGGTCTCGGCCCAGTTCGCCCTCAGGGCTTCCCACCATTTGGCCTTCTCGCTGGTCTTCGGGGTGCGCAGGAAGGCTGCCTTCCGGGCGAACAGCGCCAGCACCGACGCCCGCGCCACCACCACGGAGGTGGACTGCCAGATGAAGAACGCACCGGCCGCGTCCCGCCACGACGCGCCAGTGCCCCGGCGAAGCAGCGCCACCGCGCGGACCAGCCCCAGCGCAACCAGCACCGGGATGGTGGCCACCAGGAACACGCTGAGCTTGATGAACAGCGCGCTGCCGCCGGTGGCCAGGTTGGCCGCGCCGGCCAGCAAGAACACGAAGAAGACCAGGCTGAGCAGGTCGCCGTACCACTGCACCGCGCCGGAGAAATAGGCCCACCGCTGCCCGGTGGTCATCCGGTTCTCCCGGGTGGCCCGGCCGGGCAGCAGGGAGCGCCAGTGCATCCGCAGGATCTGGATGCCGCCGAAGCACCACCGGTACCGCTGCCCCTTCAGCGCCTCGAAGGTCAGCGGCATGACACCTTTACCCCAGGACTGGTCGACGTGCAGCCCGTGCCAGCCCGCCCGCAGCAGCCGCAGCGACAACTCGGCGTCCTCGGTGATGCACCACTCGTCCCAGCCGCCCAGCTGATCCAGCGCCACCCGGCGGATCAGCCCCATCGTGCCGGCGAAAATCGCGCCGTCCCGCTCGTTGCGCGACGGCTGCGACACCGAGAAGAAGTACTGGTAGGAGTAATACAGCCGCCGGTAATACCGCGACCGCTTCCAGCCCCGGTAGTCCTGCGGCGCCTGCACGAACCCCACCCAGGAATCGGCGAACAGCGGCGCGCACCGGCGCAAGAACCCCGGATCAAGCTGATAGTCGGAATCCACCACGCCGATCAGCTCGGCGGCCGGGTCGGTCAGCTGGCGCAGCGCGTAGTTCAGCGCCCCCGACTTATACCCCGGCCAGTCGGCCAGGTGGGCGAACTTCACCCGGTGCCGGGCGCACCACGCCTCGACCGGCCGCCACAGGCTCTCGTCGTCGGTGTTGTCGTCGATCACGACGATCTCATACTGCGGGTAATCCAGCCGCGCCAGCGCCCGCAGCGTCTCGATCACCATGTCCGGCGGCTCGTTATGCGCCGGCACGTGCAGGCTGACAAACGGGAGCTCGGCGCCGATAGCCGGGAGCGTCGTGGTGGCCGTCACCCGCCGGCCCCACCGCTCCGACCCGAGGGCGTCGCAGATTTCCCACAGGTAGGCGCAGGCCAGCAGGGCCGCGAACACCTGGCAGAGCCAAAGCAGCAGGCCGCCGAGAGTGCTCGCCACGCCCAGGTGGCTGGTGAATATCCAGTCCAGCACGAAGGCCAGGTAGATCACGAACAAGAAGATCGACGCGGCCCAACACAGGTGCGCCCGGGCGGTCCACCGCCGGGTCACTGGGAGCCACACCAGGCTCCCGACGATGATCCCCGCCGAGCCGGCGATGATGTTGCTCTCCGATTCCGATAGCAGCCTGAGCACGCCCGCGACGACCGCACCGAGCACCACCGTGCCCACGATGGCGAGGGCGAACCGGCGAGTCGAGGGCCAGGCCCCGGACGTGCGGTCAGGCCGCCTGGCCCGCGTCAGCAGGCCGATCGTGCACAGCGGCGCGGCCACCAGGCCGGCAATCAGGAGAGCTCCGAACATCGCAGTCATCTGTCCAGGTTCGCGGCAGCTATCCGCAATCGGGGTGGTACGCCCGGCCGGGCCGGACGGCGGAACATGCGCCGGACATGCTCGCGCACCAGGATGCGGTGGTTTATCGTCGGCACAGCGGTCAGTAAGGCTACCGGGGATTTTGACCACAGGAGAGTGCCATGACAGAGGGCGCTGACCGTATTGACCGCGCCGGGGGCGCCAGCCGGCGGGTAGACGAGGCCGTGCAGGCGTACATCGATGGCATCGCCGCCGAGCACCGCCCGCTGTTCGACCGGCTGCACGGGCTGATCCTCGACGTGCATCCCGACGCCGACGTGGTCTTGTCGTACGACATGCCCACCTACAAGGTCGGTCGCCGGCGCCTCTTGCTCGCCGCGTGGAATCACGGCGTGTCGATGTACGGCTGGCCGCGAGATCACGACGCCGGCTTCACCGCCCGCCATCCCGCGCTCAAGTCCGGCAAGGCCACCATCCGGCTGCGGCCCGAAGACGCGGCCGGTATCCCCGATGACGAGTTCCGCGACCTGGTACGCGCCGCGCTGGAGGCCTGACCCGAACCGGGACCGCTGACCCGCAGCATGCTCCCGCGGCATGCTCCCGCGGCATGCGCACGGTCGGCCCGGGCGTGTGCTCCCAGCCGGGCTGGCTCGGCTGGGAGCACGCAATCGGCCTGCCCAGACGCGCTCCCAAGCGACCGGTCCGCTGCCCGCACGCGACCGGCCGGCCCGGATACGTGCGCACCCGGGCCGGCCATCTGCGTGATGAATTGTCGTGTTTTGCGGGGGATGTTACGGGGTGGCGAGCATGCCGTCGGTGTTGTTGGCGGCGTCGGTGTAGAAGCCGACGAGCTTGCCGGTGTTGTTGACGCCGTTGACGGTGGTGCCGGTGCCGGGGCCGTTGGCGACGACGTTCGGGTCGTCGATGGCCTGCCAGTGCGAGACCGGGCCGAGGGGGGACTTCAGGGTGAACCCGTGCAGCACCCCGGCGCCGTCGGTGTAGGAGCCGACGATCTCGTCGTGGTCGTTGATGCCGAGCGCCGTGGTGTTGGACTCGCCGGGGAACTGGTAGGTGGTCAGGTGCCCGTTGTGCAGCAGCCAGCTGGACGTGGTGCCGGCCGCGTCGGTGCCGAACCCGACGATGTCGCCCAGGTTGTTGATCCCGGCCGCGGTCGTGGACACGTCGCCGGGGATGCGGATGGCGGTGAACACGCCGGTGGCCTGGTTGACCTCGTAGGCGTGCGCGTGGCCCTTGGCGTCGTTGTAGAAGCCGACCGCCACGCCCTGGTCGTTGACGCCCAGCAGCTGGTTGACCGAGCCCTTGGCCATGGGGGTGTGCGGGTTGGTGAAGGATTCGAACACGCCGTTCCACTCCACGAACCCGCGGTTGGTGTCGGCCCTGTTGACCCAGAACCCGGCGGTGTTGCCCTTGTTGTCGATCCCGATGACCTGGGTCTGCGCCGAGCCGGGGAAGTTCTCGCTGGTGTAGTCGGCCTGCCCGTACGGCGGGGCCAGCTGCTAGCCCTTGTTCGGGTGCACCGTCGGCGGCGTGCCGGAGCCGAAGTAGCCGGCGATCACGTTGTGGCTGTTGATCCCCAGCAGCTGGTTGAACGTCGGGTCATTCTGGTTGTCCAGGGTGGTGAACGTGTAGCTCGTCGCCGACGTCGTTGCGGCGGCGTGCGCCGCCGTAGCGGCCAGGCCGAGCGCGCTCGCGCCGCCGGCCAGGGTGACGGCCAGCGCGGCGACCGAACGCCGGACCCGGTGGGACTGATGCTTCATGGTTGTTCCTTCGCTCGTGAGCTGATGTGCGTGGTCGCGCAATCAGCGGACCCCGTCGAACGAACCGTTTTCGTTCGTGACTGCAGCCTGCCGCCGCGTCGCGCCCGTGCCATCCGTGGCCACCACGGATCCACTACGGATTCGCCACGGACGCTCCCGGGCGTCCGGGCCGCGCTCGGCGAGCGGCCCGGTGGTCGGGGCCGAATAGCCGCCGATCCACTCGTCCTTCCAGGCGTGGTCGAACTGCTCGGCGTTGCAGCCGGGACGGTAGATCGCGGTGAGCTCGCGGGCGATCTGCTCCCGGTGTCCGGGACCGCCGCCCGGCACCTCGTAAGTGCAGATGTACACCTTCCACTTCGATCCGGCCCGGCGCACCCAGCAGTGCGCGCGGGGGTGCTGGAACGGGAACCGCTCCCCCGACAGATCGTCGGAATGGCCCACGTAGATGACCGCGTACCGTTCAGTCTTGGTGTCCGGCTCCGGCTTGTAGACGATCGCGTAGACCGCGGGCACGGCCGGCGGGGTCCAGCCGCCGAGCAGGCGCGGGCCCTCGAACGGGTACCCGGCCAGCGAGCCCAGCCTGATCATCCGCCGGATCCTCCTCAGCTCAGCGTCGGCAGCAACGCGGCCAGCTCTTCCAGGCTGCGCAGGTCGTGCCCGGACAGCATCAGGTCGATGTGCGGAGCCGCCACCATCATGCCCAGGGTGCTCGGCCGGAACCCGGGGTCGTCGCCCTTGTGCGGGTTCATCCACAGCAGCGTGTGGCAGAGTCGCCGCAGCCGCTCCATCGCGGTGGCGAGCACCTCGGGATCGCCCCGGTCCAGGCCGTCCGAGCAGATCACCACCACCCCGCCACGGCACAGCCCGCGCCGCCCCCAGGACCGGACGAACGCGTCCAGCGACTCGCCGATCCTCGTGCCGCCCTCCCAGTCGAACACCTCGCGGGCGGCCCGCTGCAGCGCGAAATCCGGGTTCCGCGTGTCGAGCGCCCCGGTTACCCGGGTGAGGCGGGTACCGAAGCAGAACACCTCGACCTTCCCCGCCGCGCGCTTCGCCGAGTAGGCGAACTGCAGCAGGTTCCGCGAGTAGTCGGCCATGGAGCCGGAGATATCCAGGATGAAGATCAGCGGCCGTAGCCGTACCCGGCGCTGCCGCCACAGCAGCTCGGCCGGATCGCCGTGCATGCGCATCGACTCGCGCAGCGTCCGGCGCAGGTCGGGCACACGTCCGGCCCGG